>Ga0209390_10005393_pt1 | contig 18150 bp, 20 predicted proteins | sample BON01_FD_187212 | JGI IMG/M metagenome (GOLD analysis project Ga0209390, IMG submission 187212) | Freshwater microbial communities from Lake Bonney liftoff mats and glacier meltwater in Antarctica - BON-01 (SPAdes) (version 2) | ecosystem: Environmental > Aquatic > Freshwater > Ice > Glacier...
TCAAAAAGTTGAAAACTGGTTAAACTTACGGCCTCGAAAATCATTGAATTATTTAACCCCATTTGAGGTTATGCATAACACTAAAATTAACTTACAGAGTGTTGCACTTCAGAATTGAATCGGCGAGGAATAATCATTCCTCATTAAAAATAATAAAGTCAGGCTTTTTTTTACGATTTATTTTATATTGAGATATTTAAATTAAATTTAGTTACTTATCATTTATTAATGATAAAAATTTTAGATGGATTTAAAGTTATGAAAGATTTCAAAAAAATCACGCTTCCAACTTATTTTACTTTAGTTCGATTAATTATTGCACCATTCTTGGTGCCTTTTTTTATTATTTATTATCTTCCTTTAGATTCTTTTTTTACGAATTGCATTGTAGCAATAATTTTTTTGTTATTTGGATTCACTGATTTTTTAGATGGGTTTTTAGCGCGACGTTATTCACTTGAAAGTAAGATCGGGCCAACTTTAGACCATCTTGCAGATAAAATATTAACATCATCGGTGTTTATAGCTTTGCTCGTAGTCAATAAAATTTCATGTTGGTGGGTGATAGTTTTTATTAGTAGAGATTTTTTTATTATGGGGTTGCGAGAAATTCCTTTAGAGTATGAGATAGATGTGCGCGTGTCTTCATGGGGGAAATTAAAAACTTTATTGTATATTCTTTCCATTACATTGATTATTGTTAATCTAGCACAAGGACATCACTATTTTATTTTCAGTGAAATTGAAACAGTTTTACTACTTCTTTCAATGATTATTTCTTTAGGTTCAGCAATAGATTATTTTGTTAAGTTTTATGCACAATTAAAAATTAGGTAGTTTGTTATGAATTTTTCTCAAGTAGGGCATCTTTTTGAAAAAATTGAAGGTACATCGAGTCGTGTAGAAAAAACAAAATTACTTGCAGCCGCTTTGCGATTAATGACTCCTTTAGAAGCTCAAATTATTACGTATCTTTCTTTAGGCAATTTATACTCTAGTTATAAAAACATTCAATTTAATCTTGCCGAAAAAGGTCTTATTGAAGTCATTGCTTCATTAACTGGTCAATCTGCTATAAATATTGAACAGCAGTATAAAATATCAGGTGATCTTGGAAATGTTGTTTTTCTTGATTGGCAAGGTCTTGATCAAGGACTGTCAATTTTAGATGTTTATAATCATCTTATTACAACAGCCCAAATTAGTGGGAATGGTTCAACAGAATTGAAATTAGAGAGCCTTGTAGCCTTACTCGGCAAGCTTGATGCTTTATCAACAAAATATATCATTCGTATTATTACAAAATCATTAAGGCTTGGTTTTTCTGATATGACATTAATTGATGCATTTTCTTGGATGGAAATTGGAAATAAATCATTAAAAGTTCCGATTGAATATGCTTACAATGTCTGTGCAGATTTAGGATTAGTTATTTTCACTTTAAAAACTGATGGAATTGCTGCAGTTGAAAAAATGACATCTCATGTTGGGATTCCAATTCGTCCAGCAGCTGCGGAACGTTTGGCAACACCACAAGAAGTAATTGATAAATTAGGTACATGTGCAGCACAACCAAAACTTGATGGATTTCGATTGCAAATTCATCTTGATAAAACTGGACCAGAACCGATTGTGAAATTCTATTCACGTAATTTAATCGATATGTCTAATATGTTTCCTGATATTTTACGTGATATAATTAAATTACCTGTTCAAAGTTTAATTTGTGAGGGTGAAGCAATTGGATATCATTCAGAAACAGAAACCTTTTTACAGTTTCAAGAAACAGTAAAACGCAAAAGAAAACATAACATTTCACAAGCAGCAGATGAGATTCCTTTGCATCTTTATTTGTTTGATTTACTCTATTTTAATGGGTCTTCAATGCTTGAGTTAACCCATGAAAAGCGTAGATTGCAGTTGGGTGAAATTACTGACATGCTCAAAGAATCTGAAGTTTTTTTAATTGATGAAAAAGTAGTAGAGACTTCTCAGGATTTAGACAATTATTTTTTAAAAACAATTGGTGCAGGGCTAGAAGGTTTGGTAATTAAAAAACAAAACGCTGTGTATCAGCCTGGAAAAAGAAACTTTAATTGGATTAAATTAAAACGCCGTACAGGTCAAAAACTTGGTGATACGATTGATGTTGTTATTCTTGGTTATTATGTTGGACAGGGTAGACGTGCACAACTTGGTATTGGAGCATTATTAGTTGGAGTTTATAATAAAGAAAATGATTCATTTGAATCTGTTGCAAAAGTTGGTACCGGTCTAACTGATTTGGAATTAATCGAAGTTAAAAAATGTTGTGATAAAGTTGCGATTGCAGATAAATTAGATTATGTACATGTTGCAAAAAGTTTACACCCTGATGTTTGGGTATCACCAGAAATTGTATGTGAAATTAGAGCAGATGATATAACTAAATCACCTTTACATCGAGCAGGTAAAACAGATGATCATTTAGGTTTTGCTTTACGTTTTCCTCGTTTTGTTCGGTATCGAATTGATAAGTCTGCATCTCAAGCTACGACATCTAAAGAGTTAGCACATTTATATGACATACAATATATTCAAGAATAAATAACCTAAAAATGAGAATCAGTTTTTGTTGAATGTTTATCAGGATTTAATTTTAGATATAAGTCGAAATATGCTTGCTTAGAATAAGTACCTTCCTTGTCGTAGATTCCAGGGTGTCCAATATAATCACCCTGGAAGTTATAACCACGATCGGCATCAATCATTATTGATCTATTTATTGAATTGTTAGTATTTTTTGTATTCATCAGAGATTGTTTCATTGAAGTTAATAGTGTTACCACCAAAATGTTGCAAGACTTTCTTAGATGCTTTTTGATAACACTTATCTAGTTTCTCTAACTCATCAGATGAAACATAGCTACTTTGAGCTGTAGCAAGAAGTTCTTCATCAGATAGACGTTGATTTTCACTATTTGTTTGGGATGGAAATTTTATTATAATGAATTCATTTTTATCTTTATTATCATTTAACAAATGAGCAAAGTTATTTCTTGCGGTGTAGTAGTTATTGGTTATATGTTTCATGCAGGCAAGAGTTAATATTTTATTTGATTTTTTTGACTTGTTCTTCTTGTGTCACATGAGCTAGAGATGATATTTCATTTTCTAATTGATTGAATTCTTTTTTTGTTAGATATGAACAAGATGCTATGTTTGTTGGTATGATTTTTTGTGCAAATTGGTTATTAATTATAGCTTTCCCTACTATAGGGGTCATACGCTTTATTAATGGCAGAGTATATATTTTAAAGTTTATATTGAAAAATATAGAAATGATTATCATTAATTTGAAATTATTCATCAAAAGCACTTTGTGATTTTCTTATGAATTTTGAAGAAGTGTATAATAATATTGTGCTTCTTCTACAGGGTTTTCTGCTAAAGTAATAGATTTTCCAATAACAACTGTGTTTGGCTGTAGAGATATAATGAAGTTAATATTCTTTCGATTTATATTATTATCAATATAAATTGGTAAATTGCTATTACCACGCAGGTCATTCCATTCTTCTACATTGCTACTGTTTTCATCTTGACTATCATCATCAGATATATTGTGATATAAGATAGCATCGATTCCAAGCTTTTTTGCATCCATAGCAGCTTGTCCAATTAAATGAGTATCAAGTAAATCAAGTATAACAAAATTATTTTTTTGACTAGCTAATGTTGCAGCTGCATGAATAACTTCTTTATTCGTACCTGCCATTACAGATATCCAATTAGCGCCAGCATTGATGCACATTGGAATAATACTTTGGCCGTTATCAACTATTTGAGTTTGAACAAATATTTCTTTGTTGGGGAAATGAGCACGAAATTCTTCAATTGCATGAACGCCATATTTGAAAATCAAGGATGATCTAATTTCAAAAGAATCAGCATACTCTTCAACACTTTTTGCTATATCAAGGCACTTTTGTAAATCTAATAAATCGAAAGCTATTTGAAGTTTCATAAAAATCCTTATTTTTTCTACTATCTATAAACATTTTTCATATACAAGTATCTTTTATTTTTATTGATTACCTACAATCGTGATGATATTAGGCTTATCATTTTTGCTTTCTATTTTGATTTGTTCAAAGTACTGTTTTATTGAAACTGTGTAAAGTGAATTTTTAAAGAAATCAACTTCTGTTGTTGTAATATCAGGTAAGATAAAATTTGTCGAATAAGTATTTAAAGATACACCAGTTGGTATGGTTATTTTATCAGGATCAGCATAAATGATGATAGAATTAATAGGAAAGTCTTTGTTTTCCATGATATCTATTTCTTTAATATCAAAATAATAGATATTAAGTTCTTTGTTCTTTTTACGATTTACTTGATATAATTTTGCAGATTCTTTTGATTTACACTTCCAATGGTGAATTAAAGTTGGTCCTATTATGAAAATAGGCGCTATTTCTGATGTTACTAAAATATAAATAGTATCACTTTGCTGCTTTCTTGGAAATGTGATTTGTCCATTTTTGTTAGATACGGTGATTTGTCCAAGATAAGATGCAGTGATTCCACCAACTCCATCATTATCAAAAATAGTTGTTTTTTCTTCTATGCCATTAATGAAACTCGGCTGTCTAAGATATATTGAATTTTTGTCATCATGAATAATGACAGGTTTTATGGGACTATGTTTTGCTTTTTTAATGAAAAACGTAACAACAGAGCTTGAACATTCTATATTTTGATTAAAAACATGGCTTATTATGGATATACATAAAATGTATTTAATAATTTTCATTATACTCCCCTTTTTCTGTTTATGAGCTATGATTTTATAGAATGACTCTATTTATAATCATATTAGCAATTTCATTGAGTAGATTGCTATGGTTTGAATCTCTTTTTGTCATATTTATAGTTTTATAAAGAATTTATTTGATACACATATTAGTGGGAATATGGTATGTTGAACGACGTTAATCTTTTAAAATTCATAAGGATGCAAAAACATAATGTCATTACAAAAACAAACAGATAAAGAAAAGCTTGCATGGCAAAAATTTGTTACGAGATTTTCATTAACTGAAAAACAAGAGCAAGAACTTTTATCATATCTATCATTTTTATTACAAGAAAATAAAAAATTTAATATAACGGCTATTACTGATTTTGAAAAAATTATTAATGATCATTTAATCGATTCATTAGTGCTTTCTGAAAAAATGGATCTTACAGCATGTAAAACTTTAGTTGATGTTGGAACTGGTGGCGGATTACCAGCAATACCTTTGAAAATTTTATATCCACATCTTGCTATTGTCTTGATTGAAGTTAATCAGAAAAAAGCGAACTTTTTAGAAGAAGTTATAACTTTACTTGATTTAAAAGATGTTGAAGTTTGTGACCAAGATTGGCGATCATTTTTACGTGGATATGATAAAACTGCTGATGTTGTTATATCGAGAGCTTCATTATCGGTAGCAGAATTATTACGTATGTTCAGATCTTCAATGTTGAAAGATTCAATATTAGTTTATTGGGCATCAAAATTTTGGAATGCTACAAAGCAAGAAGCTGTATATTTGCAGCGTGAAGAAGAGTATGATGTAGATCAAAAATCACGCCGTCTTGTTTTTTTTGAAGGCAAAAAAGGTGCATAAAAGTAAGTATAGTTTAATAAAGTCATCATTTGGATATAGCAATTCAGGAGAGTCTTATAAAGCTATTTTTTATTATTTTTTACCAGAATTCATTACAGCATTAATATTGTATTCATTACCATATTTTGTTGATTGTTTTTTTATTGCTCACTTAAAATCAACAGAAATTTATACTATATCGGGTGTGGTTGATAATGTATTAAATGCATTTGTTAAAGCGGCTGAAGGTCTTTCTATAGGAACAGTTGCTATTGCAGGCTGTTATAATGGACTGAAAGAATATAAAAATGTTGGGCGTTCATTTGTTAATTCATTATGGATGAGTATTTTGATAGGCGGCATTATTAGTTCTGCTTTGTATTTTGGTGGATATTGGATCTATTCATTTTTCAATTTCACCGATGAAATGATTATTCTGGGACTTCCATTTCTGAAAATTCGTTCAGTTTCTATGTTTTTAATGTTTATATTTTTTGCATTTATTGGATTCTTTAGATCAATTAAAAATACATTTATTCCTATGGTTTTGTTTGCAATTGGATCAGTGGTATTTATATTATTCGATTACATTCTTATCTTTGGTAAGTTTGGATTTCCTCAATTAGGACTACAAGGTTCAGCAGTTGCTTATTTAATACAATATATGGTGATTTTATTCTGTGCTATTGTATATGTTTTTTATTTTTCTTTACATGAAAAATATGAAATTAATTTTTGGTCAGGTATTTCAAGTTGGGATGAAATTTCAACTTTGTTACGTGTTTCATTTCCAATTGTTATTGATAAAACAATTATGGCGTGTGCTTATATTTGGTTATCAAAAATGTTATCTTGCATGGGGCCTTATGCTCTTGCAAGTTTTTCAGTTATTAAGCTTATGGAGCGTATGGCATTTGTTCCGGCAACTGCATTTTCTCAAGTTATAACTTTTTTAATAAGTAATGATATTGGTCGTAAAAAGTGGCAAGATATACATGCTAATATTGTAAAAGTACTTATATTAGCATCAGGAATGGTAGCAATACTTTTAGCTATTGGTTCTTGTTATCCACGAGAAATCATTAATCTTATTGATCAGAATAAAGAGTTTGGATCACTTGCAGCAGCAGTTTTCCCGGCTTTGAGTATACTTGTTTTTTTTGATCTGTTACAATTGATATTATCTGGGGCGCTGCGAGGAGCTTTTGATGTGAAAACAGTGATGATGACAAGAGTTTGTGTGATATGTTTTTATTTTATTCCTGTATCATATGGATTATCTCAATTATCAATAGAGTCTGATACGCTTAAATTTTTCTTAATTTATGGTTCATTTTTTATAGGCAATGCTTTGATGAGCATTGTTTACATCAGAAAGTTTTCAAAAAGGCGGTAAAGTTTTTCTTACGTAAAGGTAAATCATGGATAAAATTACAAGAGATGAAGTTTTGAAAATTGCTTCATTAACAAAATTAACAATTGATGAAAATGAAATAGATTCAATTGTTACACAATTACAAGATGTTCTTTCTTACGCAATACGTGTACAAGATATGGCACAAGATGTTGATATTCCTGTTCATAAAAATATTAATCGTCAGCGAGAAGATGTTGTTGTTTCGTTTGATTCTATAATAATCTTGGATCAAGCTCCTGAAACACAAGACAACTACTTTGTTGTTCCAAAAATTTTAGACAAATAGGAGATATATGATGATTGATTTAAAATTTGCAACAATTCAAGAACTTAGATCATTAATTGATAGCAAACAGGTTTCACCACAAGAAGTTTTAGATTTTTATCTTGAACAAATTGTTCAAATAGATCCTACTATAAAATCTGCATTAGAAATTTTTGATAAAAAATCAATTCTGGATTTGTCTTCAAACACAGGTTTATTAAAAGGTATTCCTGGATTTATTAAAGATAATATTTGCCAAGAAGGTCGAATTGCATCATGTGCTTCAAAAATTTTAGAAAATTATAGAGCACCATATGATGCTACAGTAACATCTAAACTTAAGCAAGAAGGTGCATTGTTAGTAGGTCGAGCAAATATGGATGAATTTGCAATGGGTAGTTCGACTGAAACTTCAGCTTTCTTTAAAACGCATAATCCATGGGATATTTCACGTGTTCCAGGTGGTTCAAGTGGTGGATCGGCAGCAGCTGTTGCAGCAGGATTAGTTCCTTGGTCTTTAGGTTCTGATACAGGTGGATCAGTTCGTCAGCCAGCGGGTTTTTGTAATTTAGTTGGATTAAAACCAACATATGGTTCAGTCTCTCGATATGGATTAATTGCTTATGCTTCATCATTGGATCAAATTGGTGTTTTTACACAGACTGTTTATGACAATGCTTTGGTTTATTCAGCTATTGCAGGCCATGATGAAAAAGATTCTTCGACTTTAGATTTAGCAAAAAAAGATTATACACAAAATTTAACGAGTAAGTTTCCAGAAGGATTGTGCATAGGAATTGTTGAAAATGCTTTGGAGGCTGCTGAGTTAGATCCAGAAGTTAAATTAGTTCTTGAACAAACTATTATAGATTTAGAAAAAGCAGGTGTTTCTGTTAAGCGTGTTAAAGTTCCAGCTTTAGATTATGCAGCTGCAACTTATTTCATTTTAAGTCGCGCAGAGGCAGCTTCAAACTTTGCTAGATTTGATGGGGTTCGTTATGGATATCGTGCACCAGATATAAATTCACTTGAAGAAATGTATACGAAAACTCGTCATGATGGATTTGGTAGAGAAGTTCAAGTTCGTATGATGGTTGGTAATTATGTTTTATCTGCAGGTCATGCTGGTCAGTATTATAATAATGCAAAAAAAGTTCAACGTTTAATTCGTCATCAATTTGAAGAAGCATTTAAAGATGTTGATATGCTTTTAATGCCAAGCCAAGCTTGTCCAGCATTTAAATTTGATGCTTATAGTGACAATAAGTTACAAATGGATTTGCAGGATTATTTTACAGCAGCTGTTAATATTGCAGGAGTTCCTGGTATTTCAATTCCGGGTGGTTTTAGCAAAGAAGGTTTACCAATAGGATTTCAATTAATTGGACCAAACTTATCAGAAGAAAAATTATTCCAGGTTGGACATGCATATCAGCAAATAACTGATTGGCATAAAAAGAATCCAAAAGTTTAATTATAAATTTAAAATAAAAAAGAGGATCCTTAAAGATCCTCTTTAACTATTAAGAGAGTGACTTTTTTATAGTCACTCTCTTAATAGTTAATTGGCGCTTTACGCATTGGTCTTTTTTTCATTCGAATTGTTTTAGCGATAACTTTTTTAGGAGCGGCTTTCTTAGCTACAGCTTTTTTTACAGAAGCTTTTTTAGGAGCTGCCTTCTTAACAATAGCTTTTTTAGGAGCTGACTTTTTAACAACCGCTTTTTTCTTTTGAATAACCATTGAAATCTCCTTTTTTTTAAAAAAAATGTTACTCATATGCAATTCTAGTTTAAAAAAATATTTTTTTTCAATACAATTGACATTTGATATACCTATTACGCTAAACAGAAGCATGTTGATATTGTTTTTTTTATATAATATTTATTGCTTTTAAGTAGATAAGATGTTATTTTTTGATGTTTTTTTCTGGTATGTTATTCTATAAGTAGATGAAATTGTTTTATTTTTAAAAAGAAATTGCGTTATTATGAGCTTTTGGCAAGAAGATATAAAAATTGGAAATTTGTACGTACCACGTTTTATTGGTGGTCCATTAGATGGAATAACTGATGCACCCTTTAGACAATTAGTGCGTCAATTTTCTAAAAGAGAGCTTTTGTATACTGAAATGCGTCACGTTAGATCAGTATTAACTCCTATGGGTGGTCAATTAGCTCTTAAGTTTGAGCAGATGGAGCGACCATTAAGTTTTCAGGTTTCAGCAAGTTCTGAGGATTATATTGAAGCTGCATGTGAAAAAATTGTTGCTTCGGGTGTTGATATTATTGATTTAAATGTTGGTTGTCCTGCTAAAAATGTTATCTCATCATGTTGTGGATCTGCATTAATGGCAAAACCAGAACAGTTAGAAAAAATTTTAAAAGTATTTAGAAAATCATTAAATATTCCGTTTACAGTAAAAATTCGTGCTGGTTTTAAAGAAAAAAATGCTGTTGATATTGCAAAAATGATACAAGATTGTGGTGCGGATGCACTTGCAATACATCCGCGTTTACAGACTCAAAAATTTGCAGGAATGCCAGATTATGAGATTGCAGCAGATGTTAAAAAAGCATTACAAATTCCGGTTCTTTTTTCTGGTAATGTTGTTAATTTTAAAACTGCACAGTTAACTTATGACCGTACAGGTGTTGATGGATTTTTAATTGGTCGTGGAATGTGGGCAAAGCCATGGAAATTACACGAAATGGCAGAAAATGCAGCTGGTCGAGAGTATAAGGTCACATCACAGATGCTGTTAGAAATTGCGCTTAAACATCTTCAGTTGATGATTGATCATTATGGGATGAAAGGATTGTATTGTTTTCGCAAGCATTTACCTTTTTATATCAAAGGACATCCTTTAGCGTCAGTTATACGTTCTAAATTAGTTATTTCGAATAGTCCACAAGAAGTTATTGACGGTTTAGTTGAATTTCTAGGATCATAATTATGGATCAGCAATTTGGTCTTAAAGATTGGTTAGTTGGTTTCTTCATGATTTTGCTTTTTTCTTTCATGATCAACAGACTTTTCTTTTTTTCACCAGGTGCTGCAGAAGTAACATCATCTTATATTTTATATCCTGCTATTAAAATCCAAAAATTTTTTACTGATCCAATTGCTAGATATTTTGCAAAAAAAACTGATGTTAATACATTGCAAGAAAAAATATCTAATCTCTCAATCGAAAATCAAGATTTGCAAGCAACTGTTATTTCTTTAAAGGCAACAATTAATTTTGAGTCTGCAACTCAAGAGATTCGTGATTATAAACAAAAATATGATTTTTCAAATCAAAAAATAGTACAAGTTTTGATGCGATCCTTTGATGATTCAGGCCATTTTTTTTGGGTTGATGCCGGATCAAATAAGGGTGTTTCTATAAACATGATTGCTATTTATAAGAACAGTATTATTGGGAGAGTTATTCAGGTTAATTCTTTATATAGTAAGATTGCATTAATTACTGATAAACGATCGAAAATTGCTGTCAGTTGCACTCAAACAAAATCTGTTGGAATTTATGAAGGACATAATAACTTTGAACCAACTTTAGAATTTGTACCACATTATAAAACACTTGAAGAAAATGATTTAGTTATCTCTACCGGACAGGGATTAGTTTATCCTTCGGGTTTTGCGGTAGGGAAAATTAAAAGGTTTGAAATTCAAGATGTTGCTTATCAAGCAATAATTGAACCTTTAATAAATTTGGATCACCTAGAATTTTGTTATTTAGTTTCGTTATAAAATTAATTTTCTATTGATTAAGATGAATAAAAAAATCTTTTACAAATGAGTTAGACAGAGAAACTGAATTACTTTCTAGATTATCATTTTCACTTTTTCTATCAGAACTATTCCACCATCTAGAGAATGAACTTTGAGGTTGATAAGTTATCCATTCAATCTTTCGATCCGAAGGTATGATGTTCTTCTTAATAAGATTGATAGCTGTTGTTCTTGATCCTATAGAATCTACAAGTTTTAAGTCGTAGGCTTGTTGACCAGTAAATAATTTACTACATCCCCATTGATCAATTTTGTTTAATTGTAAGTGTCGTTTTGATGCGATCTCTTTTGCGAATTGTTGATAAATATTATCAGATAGTTGTTGTAATGTTATTCGTTGTTCATCGGTCAAACTATTGATACTTTTACATGATCCAGAATTGATTTCTTCACAGGTAATATTCTGTTCCTTTAAAATCTCTTGTGCTTTGCAAGGAGCTACCACCTTGGATCCAATTCCACCAATAATAGCAGAACCAGTGCTAACAATATGATCGGTTGCAGCTGCAATCTGATAGCCACCAGCAGTGCAAATGTTTTCGATATATGCAATGATTGGTTTAGGATACTGTTTTTTAATGTTTTCGATATCAAAAGCTAATGCTTGGCACGAGCCAGCAGCTCCATCATTACATTCTATTTTAAGCAAAATAGCTTTAATTGAAGGATCTTTAAAAGAATTGATAATACTTTCTCGATAAAATGATGCATTCGTAATGTTTTTATCAATGAGTACATAACCAATTTTGTTATGTACTTCTAAATTATATAACCATTCTTTTTGTATACTTGAAGCTATTTTAGGTATAATCTGGATACAGATAAAAATTAAAAATATAGCTTTTGTGTAATCAGTAATTTTTGACATTGTTTTAACTTTCATAAAAGTAACTACCACCTTTTATTAGAATAAAGTAATTCTTCTTTTTTTAAAGAAATTATTTAATATTTATTTTGACTTTTACCTCAAGATGCTATATGATTTTATCTGTCTAGGTGAGACTTTTAAATTTTTGAATTAAATTTATGGGCGGTTAGCTCAGTTGGTAGAGCATCAGTCTTACAAACTGAGGGTCACTGGTTCGAATCCAGTATCGCCCACCATAAATTGTGTTCCTCGGTAGCTCAGTTGGTAGAGCGCACGACTGTTAATCGTTAGGTCGCTGGTTCGAATCCAGCCCGGGGAGCCATTAAAAACAACCGTTTTGTAAATTTAATCTGCAGAGAATCGTAAAAGTATTATTCAGGAGCGTGCGTTTTTGATATAATGTTTTTATCGATTCAAAATTGAAAAAAATACAGTGGAGCTGTAGCTCAGTTTGGTTAGAGCGTTCGCCTGTCACGCGAAAGGTCGCGGGTTCGAGTCCCGTCAGCTCCGCCATACTTTTCTCTTTTTGAGTTTTGTATGGTATGGCCATTAAAGGTCTTATTACTCAAGATAAACAAAAATGAATCTATTTGAAAAAGTAGGTTCATTTTTTTTGCGTGAAATTAAAAATGTAATATTGCAAAAGTAATGTATTAATGTTCAAAGATAGATTATAGTATTGTTTTGCATGTTAAGCAGAGATCTTTTTATTGCTTCTTATTGCTTGCTACGTTTAAATAAAGCAATTCAAGATAAAAAATATCTTCAATGCTAATTACTTATTTTGTATAAATTAAACAATTAAAATTTTTGGTAATAAAACATTTCTAGAAATTATTAAAATGAAAGGTATAGTTTCTGGTAAAGCTTAATAATAATAATGAACTACTTGATTTGGTTAATGAACATGACGCAGTAATGAACCAAGAATACCGATCGACTGTTTATGAATAGAAAATTTCTAATTTTAGAGTGATAAATGCATTTTTGATTAATAATCAAAATGAAATATGGATACCTGTTCGATCTGCTTATAAAAAATTATTTATTTTGTGTTTAGATGCAAGTGTCGGTGGTCATGTTTCAGCAAGACAGGATCATTTACGAGCCTTTAAAGGTTAAACATTAGAGAAAATTAATATTGATATTGACAAAGTATCGTATAAATCACTGACAAAATTGACTCCGCATCATGATAAAGCATCAGCTTTTATGCATGTATATGGTATATATACGAATGAAACTCTTACATATAACAAAAATGACCTTATTGATTATTTATGGGTGTCTATTAAAGATTTAATTCAAGATGGTAGAAAAGCAAAAAGTGATTTACCTATTTTAATTAATATTTTAGAGCAGTATCTATAATTTTTTAGATACAAGATTTGTATGTTTACTTTATTAAGTAATTTAAAAAATCTCGTTATTCATCTTTTAGTGATTATGAATAGCATAGAAAAAAGATACACTTATGATAATTCGGTATCTGGGTTGATTTTTATTTTAAAATAGTTTATGTTTTTCCTGAAAGAATCAAACATGAAAAATAATCCAATAATTGTAAGTTATATTAAAATGTAGATTGCGCAGTTAGCATAGGAGATATTAGTATGTTTTTATATATAACAAGAATTTTAAAAATATTTTTTTTATTTATGTTCATAGATGGTGCATGGCTTCTATACATGAGTCAAAGATTTTATAGACATTATTTAGGCTATTTATTTGCTGATACTGTTACATATTCATGGGCTATTTTATTTTATATTTTATATTCGATAGCGGTAAACCATTTTATTTTCGTACCTTATTTATCTCAATCCCAAGTTTCTTTTAGCGCTCTTTTTTTTGAAGGTTTTTTATTTGGCTTAGTAGCCTATTCTGCATATGATTTAACCAATCAGGCAACTATTAAAAATTGGCCATTGATCGTCACTGTTGTTGATATGTTGTGGGGCGCAACTTTAACAGGTATTGTTGTTGTTTTGGCTCATAAGTTTGTTAAGTAAGATTTAACGATAGTCTCTTTTAATTAGTTCATATATTAATTTAGCAAACAATCTATTCAAGCAAAAACTCTGAGCAGCAATAAAATTATCTTTGACTTTATAGAATAAGATAGATACTTACTTTAAAGATCCACTCATGATACTTCGATATCTGATGCTGGTTACTTTCTTTACTGTAATGGTGATACCAGTAAAGAAATGTTTGATCAAAAGTTATACTTTAATACTTTAGTTTTGAAGCATAAGTGTGATTATTCTTGGGTTGAAATAGTTTTGTTGGATATTAAGGCATGTTTTGTGAGTAATGCATTACCAGAAACATCAGATAACTGCGACTATTGTTCATATTGATTCGCCGTTAAAGGTCATGTTGATCAATATTCGTTATCATAAAACAATTAGGCAGCAAATTACAGCATTTGAACGATATTGACTTTTGTGGTAATTTTTAAGAGTTATCAGTTTATATCCCTTTGGGTATATGCAGGATAATCATAACGACCTCATTCAATGTTTAACTTGTTAAAACTATTCGCTAAATTATCAAAACCGTAACTGAACAACGTCGAGATTTGTTCTAAGCGTTTCTTTTTTGTGTTATCTCATGTATTACAAAAAGAGTCAGTTATTTTGGAATAACTTTTAGTCAGGTTTTAATATGAAAAACATACAATTGCCTGAATTGTTGTTCTTGGTGCTCATTGTATGATTGCCACAACTTTCTGAAACCGTTTACAATTCTACACTTCCTGATATTGCTCGATCACTTGCAACCTCAGATTATTTTGTGGAATATACCTTGACCATTTTCTTGTTTGGTTTTTCCCTAAGTACATTATTTTTGGGTAAACTGTCCGATAAATATGGACGCAAGCCAGCTCTTCTTGCTGGTGTTTTTATTATTTCTCTGCTTATGCTCAGTAGGCTTATTTAAACGTTTAGCGGTAGTGCTGGCAGTGTGCTTGGTTAAGTCATATGTCGTAATGTTTTCCATTGTGCTACACGAGGCAGAGTTTTTTAAATTATTAGTAGCGGTTTTGCTTTTGCTTTAGCAGTAGGGACTATCGTTGGTGGACTTATCGATCAAGCTTTTGGATGGTCGGCAATATTTTTGTTTCTGATTGCAATTGGCATATTAACGTTCTTTTTTACTTTGTATCGTTTGCCAGAAATATACACTTCAACTACTTTTTATTTTGCCGTCATTAAAAATATTTTTTTTAAAATGATGAGTGATACTAAAGTTTTGGCATTTGTAGTTTTAGTTCCAGCATGTAGTGGTATTAGTTTTAGTTACTATGCTGAAGGATCATTTTGCTTAATCAAGGTGCTATGTATGAGCCCCGGACTGTATGGATCAACTTTCGTTTTGCTCCCAGCAGCAGCTTTTTTTGGTAGTTACAGCTCTAAGAAAATGCATGATATGCAGATGCATTCTTTTGATATTGCAACCAGAGGAGTTAGCTTGATTTCCGTTTGATCCATACTTTTCTCTTTTTAGATTTTTGTATAGCGTGGCCATTAAAGGTCTTATTACTCAAGGTAAAAAAAAATGAATCTATTTGAAAAAACAGGTTCATTTTTTTTACGTAAAATCAAAAATGCAATATTGTAAAAATGATGTATCAATGTTCAAAAATAGGTTACAATGTCATTTTGCATGTTAAGCAGAAATCTTTTTTTTAGCAGCATTGGGTGTAATTAAATATATTTTTATAAAACGAGTATTTTCATGCGTTATTTAATGTTTATAAGTTTTTTGTTTTCAATATTCATGTCGATAGAAGCATCATTAGTGAATAATATTCAATTTCATTTAGTGGATGAAAATCTTATTCATATTGAAAAATCTATTGATACATTAAATTTATTTATTAATGCTTTTAATGATAAACAAAATTCATTGGTTTTATCATCTATTGCTTCTGACCAAACAGAATTGAGAAACTTTGTCGTTCATATGATGCAAACAAGAAATATAAAATATTTATTTCATCTATATTCTATAGAAAATGGTGGTATTGAAATTTTACCTGATCAATCTGTAAAATTTATGGGCAATTATGAATTAAAAGAAGTTAATAATTATGGAAAATCGTCAGTTCAGGGATTTTCTAATTATTATATTTTAAAAGAAAATAATGAAGGAAGTTGGGTTATTGTTGATACTGATTTTCATATGAAATTAGATTGGGGTAATTATTTTTTTATTATATTATTTCTTTTGCTTTTATTCCATATATGGATGTTAATAGATTGTTTTAATAGAAAATTTAAAAAAAGAGGTAAATGGTTTTGTATTATTATATTTTTACCTTTTGTTGGATCCTTATTATATTTTTTCTGTATCAAATTAAAACAGTGGGATAATCAACCTAATTATTATGAACAATATTTACAAAATGATTTTTATTCAAAAGAAGCTACATTAACTATACGAAGCAATTGGATATATCTATGGAGCTTTAGTTTATTAGCTATGGTTGCATCTATAGGAATGTCAGATCCAATATGCAATAGTATGATACTTGATATTATAGCTTCTATAAAAAATTTGTTATTTTATTTACCTATTATGTATATATTTTCATTTATTTCTGCATACCTAAATTTAGGTACGGTTGCTATCAGTTTTAGCTTGTGGGGACTTTTATTTATGATACTGTACAGAATATGGGAATGTATAACAAACATATTAAATACTTGGTCTTGTTCTCAATTATTATATCAAAATGTTATGAATCATGCTGCAGTACTTTTCATAATATTTTGGTTATTATGTTTATTTATTGTTTCTTATCGCTTGCTACGTTTAAATGAAGCAATTCAAGATAAAAAAGATCTTCAATGCTAACTACTTATGCTGTATAGATCAAATGATTCCAATTTTTGGTAATAAGATATTTAAGATTAGAAGTACATATGATGCATCAAAAAAAATTAGAAAATAGATCCGGGACGATTGAGCGTAATGGTTTTAATATACCTTACAGTGTTGAAGGCACAGGACCAGTTATAGTAATTATAGGGAGTGTTCTTTATTATCAGCGACTTTTTTCTTTAAATTTACGAAATCACTTTCAGCTTGTTTTTATAGATCATTGTGGATTTGTGAAAGGTCCAGAGATAGATCCGATGGTAGTGACTATGGATTTGTTGCTTGAAGATATTGAATTCATTTGTAAGAAACTCGAATTGAAAAAATTTATTATTTTAGGGCATTCTGGTCATGGTTATATGGCTTTAGAATTTGCAAAAAAATATCATGAGTATGTTACAAAAATTATATTGGTTGGTATGGGACCAGATCAAAGTCCAGTAAGTCATCAAGCTGCAGAGCAATATTTAGAAGAATCAGCATGTCCTGATCGTAAAGCTGTTCTTAAAGATAATCTTGTGAAATTATCTGATGAGTTGAAAATATCGTCAGATAAACGATTTATTACTTTTTGTTTACGACTAGGTGCTAGAAGTTGGTATGATTTTAACTTTGATGCGTCTTATTTGTGGAAAGATGTGTATGTAAATATGCCCATTATTGATCGAATTTGGGGACAAATCTTTGCAGAAATAGATATTACTCAAGAGTTGAATCAATTAGAAATTCCAACACTTTTAATTTTGGGTAAATTTGATTATTTGGTTGCACCTTTTTATACATGGTATTCAATTAGATCGAAATTTAAAAAAATAACAATTCGATTATTTGAAAAAAGTAGTCACGCACCGCAATTTGAAGAACCAGATCTTTTTGATCAAGAAGTTATTGATTGGGTTGATACGATTTAAAACATAAACAAAAATGAATCTATTTGAAAAAGTAGGTTCATTTTTTTGTAAAACTGTTTGTTTTTCTAATCTTTTAATTTTCTTGACCGAGTTAGATGAGATGATGTATTGTATGCAAATAGATTAATCTTTTTCAAATATCGGTATTATGAAAAAAATCTACGCATTTTTAATCATATTTTGTGTAAGTATCATGAATTGTATTTTTGTACAAGCTTATCCAGATGATACGACCGTTGTTTTTAGTCATCATGTATTGTTACCTGAATTTCAAAAAAAATCTGAAAATCTTATTCAATTTCCAAAAAAAGATAATCATGCATCAGCATCTGCAAATCATAAAAATGAGGAAAATCGTTTTA
>Ga0209390_10005397_pt1 | contig 18137 bp, 35 predicted proteins | sample BON01_FD_187212 | JGI IMG/M metagenome (GOLD analysis project Ga0209390, IMG submission 187212) | Freshwater microbial communities from Lake Bonney liftoff mats and glacier meltwater in Antarctica - BON-01 (SPAdes) (version 2) | ecosystem: Environmental > Aquatic > Freshwater > Ice > Glacier...
GGGTCAGCAGCGGATCAGAGCAGTCAGGGAAGTCGGTGATCTTCGTGTCACCGTTTTCCCAGCTGATTACGTTCATCGCGCATCCTTTGCCGCTACCGGATTCGTGAGATCCGACAGCGAGGCGGAGAGGGTTGGTGACCGTGTACTTGGTGCTCAGGGTGTGGGCCATGGTGGCCTCCTTGGCCGGTCGGCCGGTAGTGGGGAGCGGGGTTGCTTCCATGTAGGTAACTATACACACACCGTCACGGTAGGTCAATGGCTTATTGTGGAAAGTTTGTCGGCATTCCCCACCAAGCCCGCCACGCTCGCGGGCACGCTTAGCTTCGGCTTCCGTCATGGGTGGTCCTTGGCCCCGAAGTACAACGCTATCGGCGTGCAGTCAGCGTCCGACTCCATTTCTTCGTACTTGCACCGCTCGTCGTCGCCTTCAACCATAATCCCGCCGTGTGCTTTGCAATATTGGATTCCCAACACCTCCTTCATCACCTCAATCGGTTCGGCATCAGGGATGCACTCCTTGCACTCGTACCAGACGAGCCCGTGAATGCAGTCTGCTTCCATCACGTCAAGGTCAGTCACGCCGCCTCCGTGGCGGGGGACTCGGTGACCGTGTACTTGGTGCTCAGGGTGTGGGCCATGGTGGCCTCCTTGGCCGGTCGGCCGGTAGTGGGGAGCGGGGTTGCTTCCATGTAGGTAACTATACACACACCGTCACGGTAGGTCAATGGCTTATTGTGGAAAGTTTGTCGGCATTCCCCACCAAGCCCGCCACGCTCGCGGGCACGCTTAGCTTCGGCCTCCGTCATTGATCGAGAGCGATGTAGTAGGGCTCGCCGTCCACGTAGACGGTGACGCTGTAGGCCCTCGGTGACACGGTGACTTCCACCTGGTGCCGACGCTCGCCGGTCTTCGGATCTATGGCGTCGATCTTCACGCAGTCAGACGCGGCCCGACCTTCGCGAGCCTCGAACGTGAAGTGACGGACCTCGACGGTCACGCGTTCCGCTCAGACCAGGTTGGGTTGATGGCGTTGATGAACACCTCGACATTGTCCCAGTTTTCCCAGGCGCCATCTCCGGACCGGTCCGGTCCGGTCCGGAAGATGACGGTCAATTTCACCTGTCCGGAGTACGTCGATGGGTCGATGCTGTCGATGTCAATGTAAATCTCATCGTATTCATATTCCCCTGTGTCCATCGAGATCCCGAGGTCACGCACAGCCCACATGAATGCGTTACCTCGCTCGAAACTCGTCTCCCCGTACTTATCGTCCGTGGTCTCCTCTGACTGGGGGGATGGGTTTTCCGCGCACCATTTGTTCAAGGCCGCTTCAATCTTCACCGCCTTGACGTTCAGTGCGTTGGCGATTTCGGCGGTGGTTGCGGTGGAGTTCATGTAGGTAACTCTAAACACATACCGTCACAGTGTCAAGCACATTTATTGTCGCCAGCGAAAACAAATCTGAAATTACCTCTTGCGTCGCCCGTAACAAAAGATTACATTACGTTACATGCAGTTGAACCGTGAAGCGCTCAAGGCGATTCGGAAACGGTCAAACATCAGCCAAACGGCGTTCGCCGCAACCGCTGGGATTGACCGCCCGACCTACGCCCACATCGAATCCGGCCGCCGCCAAGCGACCGACTCCCAAATCATTGCCATAGCGGGGGCGCTCGTCGTTCCGCTCGCAGCGGTCGCCACCACCGTCGAGGTGACGGCATGAACGACTCCGACATCATGGGCATCAAGGCGGCATCGTGAGTTCATTCAACAATCTCAGTCGTGAGCGTTTCGCACGCATGTCACCGTTTCTAAGGTGTGAGGTACGCAACTCATACCGCCGCTGTCGTCGGGTCGGTATGGGTGTTATGGCTGCCAAGGTGACTGTCGAGACTTGCATTATTGCGGGCGTCGCGTCGAGCATTCGTCAAGCCGAAGCCGACGCAGAATGGCGCGCATCGTGACACTGATGACAGGCAACCAGGCCGCAGCAGACGATGGCCCCGGACGATGAGTACGCCAACCAAAATTGCGGAACACTTGGAAAGTGCCGCCGACCTGCTCGATGAGCATGGATGGTGCCGACTCAGCTTCGTCAACACCGACGGCGCGTATTGTACCATCAGCGCACTCAAAGCAATAGAGGGGGACGCCACTGCTGCACTGAATGCACTGTTGTATGATCCGAAGTTCGAGGCAACCCACGATGTCGTCTGGTGGAACGACCATGTCGCCAAAGACAAGCGTGAGGTGACTTCCACAATGCGTCGTGTGGCCCGCAAACTGCGTGGGGCGACACGATGAACTCCCGCTCGGTGATCGCCGCAGTGCGCGACATCGCCCCCGTGTGCGCTCTTTACGGGGCGTTACTCTTCGTCGGTTTCATGCTCGGGCCTTGGTAGCGTATCGGTAGTTACGCAAGTTTCATCTTGTATAACTTTCGATACGGCGCAGCGACCCGTGTCAATAGAATTTCCCGATCAGGTTGCAACTATAGGGAATAAGGTCTATCATTGAGGTTATGGGAAAGGGCAAACTGAAACAACGGGCGTGGAACGCCGACGACAAGTGGGCATTCACCCACTCCCGTCTCCGTGCCCAAACCCTCCCAGACAAGAAGAAAAAACAATCCCGCAAAACCTGTAGAGAAAAGGATAGATGGTAACAATTGACGAGTGGTTGCAAATCGGAGTAAAGAACAAGTGGTGTGGAGCCGCCGTATGTTCAACCCATGACGGCATCCCAATGTCCGAAGAGGAGGAAACCGACTGGGAAGCCGGGGCTGATCCCTGCCATTACATTCTTCGCCTCTACACATCCCCAGAAGAAGCCGATCAGATCAACAACCGGTTCTCGCCGTATAAATGGCGGTCGCCTAACGTTCTGGTTGAGCCGCGAGCCGACGAACCCCGCTGGACCTGACGCTACCGTTGGCGCACGACCTACATCCTTTCGTTGTTCGGAGCTAACGAAAGGATAACAGTGAGACGCTTTTGTTGATGGCTTGACCCCCGTACCTCACCCGAGGTCCATACCTCAGTGCGGCGGTGAGGAAAAGATTTTCTTGTCAAAGGTTGTGGAACATCGGAATAAGCTGTTTACTGTACTACATGGGATACCGCTACGACATCAAGCACAAATGGGAAACCGACTCATGGGTAGTCATCGACACGAAGAACCATGACCTAGAAACGCCCCACTGCTTCGACACCCGCGAAGCAGCACTCCTGAAAGCCACACACCTAGACAAAGGCTGGAAATGACCACAACGATCTCAGCAAACGACTACTACGATTCGCCAGAGTGCCGGGAGGCATTCAAAGAATGGCTGTCACCGGACTCAGGCACAAGTCGAGAGATTCTGGCGACCGCACAACAAGCGAGCGCCGGGCACGTCGCTCCGATCATGTTGAAAGTACCGGTTGCATCATGGTGCGAATACATCCACAACGTGTTGGTCGGCAAAGGCGAGCGCTACGAAGAACTGATTGATCATTTGATGGTCGATCTGCAGGAACTTTACGAGTCCAAGTACGGCTACCTCAGCGACGTCCAAGAGTGGCTGGCGGACGCCCACGCCGACATGTCTACAGAATATGCGGCTTGGACAGCGTGGCGAAACAATCGAATCTGACGGACACCACCGGGGCCACACAGACACCCGTAGACCCGCCAAACTCTGAATAACACAATCGACAAGTAAGAGTTGTGCAAACGTACGAAAAGTGCTAGTCTTGCCATATCAGACCCCCATCTGATACCCCCACACAAAAGAACCCTTGCGTTCCTCGACCCCCCGAGTTGAGCGCGAGGGTTTTTTTGTTCCTACGATAAAGTTTGACCGTGGACACAAACCTCTACCTAGACACATACGTACTCGTCATCGACACCCCGTACATCCCCGAAGAAGTCGCCAGCATCAAACGCATCAACGGTGCCAAATGGAACAAACGGTCAAAACTGTGGGAAGTACCGGTAGCCGAGATCGCTGCTGCACGAAGATTCGTCGAAACCTACGGCTACTCCATGACCGAAGAAGTTGCACGCCTAACCCTCCCACCGAAACCACACACCGAGAGCATCACCAGCGAAGAAGAAACTGTCTACATCTCGTTCCCCTACGAGCGCGTCCGCATCAAAGCCGTGAAGCAGGTGCCGGGAATCACTTGGGACCAGAAGCGCAAACTATGGGCAGCCCCGAAGACGTCCCTCGACCAGATCATCGAATGGACCAACAGGTTCGGGGTTGCTCTCCCACCGGAACTCATCGCCGAGGGCGACAAACTGCGAGACGGGCGCCAACAAATGCTGGAGGCGAGCCGATCCATTGGGGCCGATCTAGAAATCCCCGGCCTACAGGCAACACTGTTGGAATACCAGAAGGCCGGTGTTGACTACATCACAAAAGTCAAGAAAGGTTTCATCGCCGACGAAATGGGTTTAGGCAAAACCATCCAAGCAATCGCGGCCATTGAGAAGATGTACGCATACCCGTGTGTTGTGGTGTGCCCGCCGACACTTATCCTCAACTGGCAGAAGGAATACAGCCGCTGGCTGCCGCACCGGGACTGTCAAGTCGTCACGAGTCGCAAAGAGATACCAGAAAACTATGAGATCCTTGTCGTCGGCTACTCGAACATCGCTCATTGGGTTGAACAGTTGAAGGGAAAGAACGGCTACGTATTCGACGAGTCGCACTATTGCAAGAACTCAACCTCTCAGCGAACCACGGCAGCAAAGAAGATCGCAGGCGACGTCGCGGAAGAAGTCCCGGTAATCCTCCTCACGGGCACGCCAATCACGAACAGGCCAGCCGAGTACGCACCTCAACTTGGAATAATCGGACAATTATCGAAGTTCGGCGGCGAGTGGGGGTTTTACCGCAGGTATTGCGACGCTTTCCGAGACAGATGGGGACAATGGCATCTGGAGGGGTCATCGAATCTTGAGGAACTCAACGACCGTTTGAGGTCAACGTGTTACATCCGTCGCACTAAAGACCAAGTGTTGCCGGAGCTGCCACCCGTGGTACATGACCCAGTTGTCGTCGATGGTGGGGCTGTGGCTATGAGGGAGTATCGGAAGGCCGAGAGCGACATTGTTCAGTATCTTGTGAATAGGGCTGTGGAAATCGCTGAGGAACTTGGGGAGAACCCGAAGTCTGCTGCTGTTTTGGCACGTTTGAAGGCCGAGTTCAATCAGCATCTTGTGCGAATCAGTATTTTGCGTAGGTTGGCGGCGAAGGCGAAGATGCCAGCGATTGAGGAGTGGATTGATGGGCGTCTCGCTGAGTCCCGTAAAGTTGTTGTTGCGGCGCATCATCGTGACATCGTTGACATGATTGCGGGTAGGTATGGGGGCTGCAAGATTCAGGGTGGGATGGATGTTGCTGCTGTTGAGGCGGCGAAGGAGGCGTTTCAGACTGATCCTGATGTGAAAGTTATAGTTTTGTCGATTCAGGCGGCCAAGACTGGTCATACGTTGACGGCTTCGCAGGACGTTTTGTTTGTCGAGTTGCCGTGGACTCCGGCTGATGTTGACCAGACGTATAGTAGGTGTCATCGGATTGGGCAGAAGGGTTCGGTGACGGCGACTTACATGTTGTTGGGTGGTTCGATTGATGAAGATATTTACAAGCTGATTGAGATGAAGAGGTCTGTTGTGTTTCAGGCGACTGATGGTGGTGGTGGCGCGGTTGAGGAGGTGTCGGCATCTCAGCTGATAGTGAACCTGTTTGAAAAGCGGTCTTGACGGGGTGGGGTGATAGGTCGCAAGCTATCGTTGCGCGTTGAGCCGGTGGGCCGGGGCTATCAGCTGGTGTGGCTCACAGTGCATCATGGTGTCACCTCGGCGGGTGCTGCGTAAAGGCCACGGCAAGCGCTTTGTGTGTAGCTGCCATCATTATCCATGTGGTTCCATATGCTCCCCCAGCGTGTAGACATGACGCCGACCGGCTCGTCACAGTGGACACAAAGCATGGAGGGATTTGTGATACGGAACCATGTATCTGATGAGCGCCATGTGTAGGGTTCGCCAGACGCTTCGATAGTGATGAACGTGTCAGGATTGAGGGGGTCGATACCGACGAACGTTTCACCATCATTGATATTCCATTGTTCACCAACAATCAGGTCTCCGCTGACCATTTGATCTACGGTTACGTGTTCACGGTGCATCATGGTGTCTCTGCGGGTTCTGCGTAGGTGGTGTTGCGGCAAGCAAAATCGCCGCCGTCCGAGTGGCGCCATCCCGCACATGCGTACATGTCCTGCGATATCGGCTCGGAGCAGTGACGGCATAGTGTGGCAGGCTCGGTGAGGCGGAACCAGACGTGGACGGCGTCGGCGTAGCGGACTTGCAGCGTATTGTCCTCGTCCATCACGGCAAACTCGCCGCCATGATTGACTCGGCCAATAAACGTGTCCGACAGGTTTGAGGGCCATCCTGCGAGTGCGATCAGGTCGCCGTTGACCATCTGGTCGATGGTCACGACTTCACGGTTCATGGCGGTCATGCCGTCACCTCGGCTGGTGTGGCGAGTCTGGCGGCGCAACGAATATTGCCGTCGAGATGAACCCATTGGCTCACGAACTCGTCAAGGTCTCGGCGTCCGATTTCTTCGCCACACTTGCACAACGTGGCGGGCTTCGTGAGACGCTGCCAGACATCGTCAAATCTGACGGCTAGTCGGCCATTTTTGAGGGTTACAAACTCGGACGGGTTGGACGGGCTGATACCGACAAAAGATTCCGCTTCGGAGTCGATCCATACAGAGCGAGCGACCAGGTCGCCGTTCACCATCTCAGCGACGGTGACGGGTGTACGTGTCATGGCGGTCATTGTGTGAACGCCTGGAGACGAAGGCGGGCGGAGAGGGTGGTGATTGTCATGGTGTCACTTCGGTTGCGGGTTGGGGTGTGCGCGGGCTCAAGGTGTCGGTGTTCATGCGAGCATCGATTCGAGTGCTTTGAGCGTGACGGCTTCGTCTGCTGCGGGGGCGACATGGCTGGTGAGCTGCTCGAACAAGTCGATGGCCCGGTGCGTCAGGTTGAGTCGTTGGTCTGGTGTGTTGGCGGCGGCGGCGTAGGCGGCGTTGGCGGCGTTGGTGGCGGTGGCGGCGGCGTAGGCGGCGTTGGCGCCGTTGGTGTATCCGGCGGCGTAGGCGGCTTGGGCGGCGGCTTGGGCGGCGTTGGCGGCGTTGGCGGTGTAGGCGGCGTGGGCGGCGGCGTTGGCGTTCTCGCTGGTTGGATTATCAGCCCATGCCTCAGCAGCCAAGATCGCCGCATCATCCCTCAGGTCAGCGTTTAAATGCTGCACCTGCCGCGCTTGGTCGGCGGCAATCTTCACCCAAATCACCCGACGCTCAAGATTGGTAAGGTCAAGTTTCCCGGTGCCAACAGTGCGATGCCCTAGAGCCAAGACAATCAGCGAGCACGGAGCACACAACAGATCGCCGTCACGATGGTTGCAAATTGTGTCGTTGACACGTTGCACAATGCGGGTCAACAGCGGATCAGAGCAGTCAGGGAAGTCGGTGATCTTCGTGTCACCGTTTTCCCAGCTGATTACGTTCATCGCGCATCCTTTGCCGCTACCGGATTCGTGAGATCCGACAGCGAGGCGGAGGGGGTTGGTGATTGTCATGGTTGTTGCCTTTCGGTTGCGTGATGGGGTGTGGCGACGTTGGAGATGCATGAGACGCGCCCGGTTGCTTCATGTCGCCAAGTCCGGTCGGTGTCTTTCGGCTGATAGATCAACAGGTGACAGTAGGCACATCTCATGGTGTCACTTCGGTTGCGGGTTGCGGGTTGACAGCAATATTTTCGAAGGTCGTCAAGAGTGCGACGACGGCGACGAAGGCGGCGACAGCCAAAGCGAGTGACGCTGCGAACCGTACCAGTGCGGTCGGCGAAGCCCCGTCGATCAGCCAATAATCGGTCATCGGTTCTCTCCGTTGACGAGCTTGGAGATGTACTGCTGGCCGACACCGAAGCGTTCCGCTAACGAACATTGGGTTAGTTTCTTGACTCGGTAGGCGTGGCGGATCTCGGCGACCTCGCTGTCCGTCAGCTTGACCCGTTGATCGGTTGGGTTGATACCCATCAGAGGCCGTCCGTCAGGGCAGCAGCGGCGATCATGGAAACGGCGGAAGCGGCAATCATGGTGTCTCCTTCGTTGTCAGATGAGTACCGTTACCGGTACGGTTTTGGCTTCGGGCTTTACGTTGATATTTGCGTTCAGCTATCAGGCAGGCTTCGCAGACTGTTTCGTTGTGGCGGCGGTGTCTGAGTGCTGCCGATCTGGTGCCGCATGGTTTAGGTGTGCGTGGCGGCCCGCCTCGCTTGGCATCCCGATATTTACGGGAACGCTTCGCTTCAGCGACTGTCATGCTTCGCGCTCTGCTCTGCGACGCTGCAAGTCGATGCGGCGGGCTTCCTCAAATGCGCGTTGAGGGGCGGCTGCTGCTTCGGCCGCTGCTAGTTCCGCACGGGTGGTCGCTGCCATGCCTTGCTGCCAGTTGTAGGCGTTGTCGTTTTCCATGCCCCCATCTAATCACATACCGTCACACCATGTCAATAGGCCACGTCAGGTTTGTTCTGCGGATCCGGTACGGGTGTAAATTAAGACTGGGCACGGTTTGAATAGAGCAGTATGGGTGTAGGTTGAGAGCGAGCAAGCCGGGGATCAACAGGTGCGGCCAAGGCCGTTACCCCGGCGCACGTCACCGACGTGTCCAGCGCTACACCGGCAACGGTGCATGTGGCCTACTCGGGCTAGGTGAGATCAGGCGTCGGGCAGACGTGCCCGACGCCCTCACTGAGCTGGGTTCCAGACGAGAGCGGGGTCGCCACATATCGTGCAGCGCTTACTTTCTGAGCCGATCCAAGCGAGGTGGTGGCAGAACCATCTAGCGCCACATGATTCGCATTGGATGTGCCCAGTCTCAGAGTCATGCCAGAACGAGATCATCCCACCGTCACCGGGTATGCGACGCCACCAGGAACGAGCGTGTGGACAATTGCCCCGCCGCAGCCAGCGAATAAGTCAAGAGCTTTCCTCATCGCCGTCCCACGTGTGGATGGCGTCGGATTCTCAGGAGGCAGAGAGCAACCTCGCCTGCCACCCGCAACCTGCTCAGGCGGACACCGTGGGTATGGCCGCAGCAAGGGGAATGCCGGAGCACCCAGCCCTCGGGTAGCCCGCCAGCCGCTCCCCAGTCTTGCCATTCCGGTCGCACCATCATCGCCGTCCGTCGCAGGCTTCATGGCGTTCGCAATGCACGCAGTGGTTCTTCGTGTCTTCTCGATTGGTGGTCATGGTGCTGGCCTTTCGGTTGCGTGATAGGGTGAGATCTGAAATGACAAAAAAACTTTTATACACTCTAGGCCTACCCCTCGTACTGGGGATAGCCGTCTGCGTTGCTGTTGCGGTGTTTGTACGCATGTTGTATTATATCGAGGCCCAAGATTTTGACGACGACGTTTGGGAAGATCTCGACGACGACTAGGACGACCCTGTTCGAAAACTGTTGCGTTATCGCAATAGTTTCGGCAAGTTAGCTAACGGGCTTTTCTCGTTTCGGGAGGTCCGAATACGGGATCGCCGCCGGAGCCTCACCGCAAAACCAAGTGGCCGCATTCGACTCCGCAAACGCATTGCAGTAGCGGCAAGTGATTAGAGGCGGCAGAGCCTCAGCAGCTTCAGAGTAAACATCCTCATACCTGAAGTTGTGCCACGAATGGGACTCAAGATTCTTACGGCGTTGATCTGCTGAGCCTTCAAATCGTGGTTGAAAGCAAAGGATTCGGGCCCAAAATCGAGACATTACGGGGCTGTTGACGCGTCGGCATCCAGCTGAGGATTGTCCGACTCCCAAATCTCGTCGATAATCTTACCAACATACCGCCTACGCAGGTTCCACATCTTCTTTTCCATCTCGCTCATAGCCATCGTGCTGCGTGCCTTGTACGAAATGTCGGCATCGAAGGTGCTATGACGCTTAAACATTGCGTTGTGAAGTTCGTTCGAGTCGAACAACATGTTGGTAATCCAGTCGGCGCGGGCGTCGATCTTTAACACCAACTCGGCCATACCTTTAGTCCCGAATTCTGCGTAAACCCGGTGAACCAACGTGTCGCAGAGGTGGGAACGGTAGACATCTTCGATTCCTGCGGAGCCAGACATGAACTCTCCGAGCATTTCAATCAGATCTTCACGACTTGGTCCGGAATCATCATCGAGCATTGGTTCCCCTTCCATCCGTTGTATTACATTGTAATACGAAAGTTTGTCAAATCAACGAAAGGACTGCTTGTTGTGCCACATACTTCTTCTTCGACACCCAAGAGTTCTGGTCCATGGACGCCGCCGCACGGTCGTCAGCCCCAGCTTCTCGATGATGGTCAAGGTACTCGCCAATAGCGTTGTAAGTCGACCATCCGTTCATACCGTACCCGCCTGCGTTCTTGCTACTCAAGTAAAGGCCGCGAACACGCATTCCAAGTTCGTCATAGTTTTCACGTTGACGCTTCGAGAAGTCGGGTCGTTCAGGGAAGACGGCGCCGAAAACTTTGTCGAACTCTCGGCTTCCAACCGGTACTGGGATCTTGAGCATTTTCTCGGCAGTTTCCTTGAAACCTCTCGCCCAATCTGAAGAGATCTTCAATACGGAACCAGCCTGTTCAATAGCGGACTGCTGATTGCGTGTGTGGCGGGCGGTGAATACCGACTGTGCTTGTTCGAGGGCCATGATGACCGTGTTGAGGCAGACGGCACGAAGGCTTGTGTTGGCGTAGGTGATCGGAATCTTGCCGTCATGTCCGTTTCGGACTAGGAGGTAACGCTCAATCTTGTCGTTCACTCCCAGCGGGTCAAGGATCAGGGAGCCGAGGTTGATGGAAGCGAAGAACTCCTTGCCGTCTCTGAGCACACCTGCGGTCTCAACGAGTGCTTCGCCTTCGGAAGCCCCGACGACGTCCATGGCCCGTTGAAGAGATTCCTTGTTTTGGGTGACGACGTAGCGGGTGCCTACTGTGGAAAGACCGTCGAACGTTCCGTCGGTATTGACTCGTACTGTTGCCCGTGAGTCGTCGATGATGATGGGGGTGCCGTCAGGGTTGAGGATGAAGTTGCCGTCGTTGTCTACTGCTGCGACTTTGGTGGTTACGACATCGAAGTCGGCCATTGCTGCGGTGAGCATGGTTTCTACGGATTGGAGGCCGTTGACCTTCGTTCCAAGTTTGTGCCATGGGGCTTCACCGGCGTATGCCATGCGTGCTGTGCCGTTTTTGATTTCAAGATTGTGGGTCATTTGGTCTTGTCCTTCCTATCGCCTTTAGATAAATCTAGCATGGAGTTTTCGTTGAGGACGGCGTAGACCCAGACTCTGGACATTTTTATTTCACCGGAGATGAGCTGTACCGCTTCTCGGAGTTTCAGAACGCCGAGCCGGGTCATGTAGATGACAGCCCTCTTCTTGTCGTTCTTGCTGAGGTGACTGAGTTGCATGCCGTAGAAGTGGTCGCTGGTTTCAGCGACGATCACTTCGAAAGCGTCATTCAGGTTTGTGATGGTTCTTGTGATGGTTGCCACGAGTCAAACGATACAGGCATCTGACAGAATGTCAACTCACATGGACCAAGGTCTCCAAGGATTACTGCCACGCTCGACGCCGTAGTCGTAGAGAGCTTTCGCTGCACGCAGGTTCACTGCGGGATCATGAAGGTCGGAACAGACACCATTGGGCAACAGTCCCGGGTAAAACGTTTGCAGGTATCCGTCCGGGTTGTACTGGGACGGACGACACCAGAACCCGTTGATCTGAGTGAGGCCTCGGCTCCCATCAGAAGTGGGGTCGGCTTGGTTCCATGCGTCCGGATTGCATCGGCTTTCACGATACATAATGTATCCCAACTTGGACAGAGTGTCTTCGGGCCATCCGGCCTCACGAGCAAGGTCGATCCATTCCCAACACATCTTGTCGGAACCATGTTTGTACGGCTGAACACCGGAGTCCGGATGGCTCACTTCTTCGGCGGGCAGCGTCGGAGTGGGTGCCGTTCCCCGGCTCAACAGAATTGGCTTCGGCGGAACGGTGGTGGTCGTCGGCGGAACGGTAGTCGTTGTTGGACTGGTAGTCGTCGTCGGACTGGTAGTCGTCGTCGGAACGGTAGTCGTCGTCGGAACGGTAGTCGTCGTCGGAACGGTGGTCGTCGTCGGAACGGTGGTGCTGGTCGTCGTCGTTGCGACCTGTTCGACCGACTTCTCAATAGGGTCCGCCGGGGCTGACGCTGCGGCGATACTGATGGTTACTGTCGCTGCGATTGCGGCGACCATTATATAGATACGGGTTTTTCTCATTGAATTACTCCTTTGGGTGCGTTGCCGGGCATGGCATGGCCACACAGGGTTCCGTGTGGGGTACTCCTATGTTACCAAAGGGTTACGGAAAAGCAAGTCACTCGTCAAGAGTCTCGGCAACTTCGAAGCCTTCGGAGTACTCTACAAGCCAATCCTCAAGAGCATCAATGTCCAAAGGCTTCATCTCGACGATGAGTGCCCCGTCCTCAGAAATCCCGATCGGATTGATATCGAGAGACGCCACTATCATCGAGGCGAAATCTTCAGCTTGGACATGAGCCTCCTTCATAAGCTCTTCGTTTTCTTCGTCCGGCAAATTCGTCGTCCAGTAGCCGAGGTTCGTGAGATGCTTGAAGATGGAAACTCTCGCATCGGGTGAGTCAAATGTTGTCATAAGTGAGGAGGATACAGTTAAAGACGCTACACTCCAACTCTCGGTCACCATCTGGTGGCCCGTATCGGGGGCAAGCCCTCGGAAAGCAGGCAGAAATGGCAGGATCAGAAGTCACGCTGATCGGGAACGTCACCAACGATCCCGAACTCAAGTACACCGCACAAGGAGCAGCGCGACTAGCGTTCTCCATCGCGGTGAACCACTACTGGACCGACGCCAACGACGAGAAGCAGGAACGCACTTCCTTCTTCAACGTGGCCGCATGGCGGTACCTTGCAGAGGACGCAGCAAACGTCCTTGAAAAGGGTGTTGGTGTCATCATTCAGGGCCGTCTTGAGCAGCGCACATGGGAAGACAACGAGGGCAACAAACGGTCGAGCATTGACGTTCTTGCCAACCACGTCGGACTTCAGGTTCGTTCGGTCGAGTCCTTCGAGCGCAAGCGCCGCACGGAGGGTGATAAAACTGTGTCGCCCAAGCGTGCAGCATCACCTCGAAACGCGGCACAGGACGACGAACCGTTCTGATAGAATCTGCACGGCGGTAACGCCGGGCATGGCAAAACCCTCCGGGATACATCACCCGGGGGGTTTTGTTTATCCGGGGACAGAAACACCCGTGGAGTAAGGTGGCCAGATGACCACGGAGCACCGCAAAGCGCCTAGACGCCAGATCAGGGAAATCTCCCGTGTCGGCGGGTGGGGAAACGTGAAGTACCACCATCTCCTTGAGTGTGGACACATCGAAGTGCGGGCCCGTGCATCCTCAGCCCCGAAGTTGGCGTGCGTGGTCTGCTTCAAAGTTGACAAACTGGACCACGAACTAAGAAACCTTCCAGTCGCTGAAGAAATATCCTTTGAAATTATTGACTTCGACGCTGAGGTCGGCAAGGATGAAGTCCGCATCAGTCGGATGACCGCAACTATCGCTCAAACGTTCGGTATTCCGGTTGATGCCGTTAGTATCCAGACCGCATTCATTGGAGGAAGGCTCCGGGTGCGATCTGCACACATATTTTTAGGTGCACACGACGTCGAAAGACTGGGGGAAAAATGAACATCAGCTATCCACCCGAGAGCGGGGAATGCTCAGGGAAGCCAACCGAATGGTGGTTCCCGCTAGTCCACAATGGTGTCGCCGTCAAGCGCTTCACCCAAATGGCGAACAAGCGTCGAGCAGTCGCAGTCTGTAACACATGTTCGGTGAAAGAGCAGTGTCTCGACTACGCGCTGGCAAACGAAATGTACGGTATCTGGGGCGGCAAAGACGAACGTGAACGTGGTGCGATCCGCCAGAAACGAGGAGTCCCGCCGATTCGTGTAGGGGCGACCGTTGTACCGCAAGTCGTACCGCCGGGGGTCTCGCCGAGTGTTCAGTCATACAAGTGAGTTCCTTGGACGACTCTCAGGCGTCGTCAAATCTGCCAACGGGTGGGAAGCTCGATGCCCGTGTCGTCAAGACGACCGCAACCCGTCGCTGTCCGTTCACGAGAACGACGATGGCCGCATTCTTCTGCATTGCCATCGCGGCGGCGGCTGTGAAAGCGCAGAGATTTGTAAATCCGTCGGCTTGGATGTAAAAAATCTGTGGCCGAAAGAAGATCGCAAAGTTGATGGTGTTGACTACCCAAAAGTGGATAAACCGAAACTGAAGTTCGTCGCAAAGTACGAATACCGTGGCTCCGACGGCACACTGCTGTTCGAGAAAGTCAGATACGTTGAGCCTGACGGTCGAAAGACGTTCCGGCAACGGAAGCCTGACGGGAGCGGTGGCTGGACATACAAGTTGGGTGAGACACCAAAAGTTTTGTACAACTTGCCTGCTGTCTTGGAGGCTAAAGCCAACGGCGAAACAGTGTTTTTGGTCGAAGGAGAGAAGGACGCAGATGCTCTCATCAGGTTGGGTGCTGTAGCCACAACCATGCCCGGGGGGGCAGGTAAATGGCTCGACATACACACTGAGGCTCTTGCCGGTGCTGTCGTGGACATCATCATCGACAATGACGAACCCGGCAGACGGCACGCCCATCTTGTCTACGGAATCCTCGTTGAGGCAGGCTCCGATGTTGCAATCTGGAAATGTGGAGAGTCAAAAGACATTTACGATCACATCGAAGCAGGACACAGCACTTCCGACCTTGCTCCAGTCCCGCCGGAAGACCTTGCTAGCGAGTTCGAGGGACAAACAGTTGAACCGGAAGAACAGCCGGAAGACGGCGAAGAACCTGAGGTAGTCGAACAGTCGTCGGAGGAGAGGGCGATACTCAAGATCACTGAACTGCTCGCGTCGGGGAAGAATCCGCGGCACATCCTGAACAAGGTTGCCGATCTCGCACTGTCCGCCGATGACTCTAGTAGCGTATTTGACACAGGCAAACTTGTCAACTGGTCGGATTTCGTTGACGAAGAAGTGGACGATTCGTACGATTGGCTCATCCCGGGCCTTTTGGAGCGGCAGGAACGAGTCATGATCGTCGCCGCAGAGGGGGTAGGTAAGTCCATGCTTGCACGACAGGTCGCAATCTGCTCTGGGTATGGAGTGAATCCGTTCACCTTTCAACGGATGCCGAAGATTCGGACGCTGACAGTTGACTTGGAGAACCCTGAACGAATCCTCCGACGCACATCGACGTCAATAGTTGGAGCTGCGCGTTCGATGGGGTATGAGAAGAAGGGTGATGTCCATCTTGTTATCAAGCCGGATGGACTGAACTTGCTGTCTGCGACTGACCGATTGGTGCTTGAGCGGCACATCGAGGCCGTTGAACCCGATTTGTTGGTGATGGGGCCGATCTATAAGGCTTATATTGACCCGGGCAACAAAACGTCGGAAGCGGTTGCTATTGATGTGGTGAAGTATCTTGACCGTATCCGAACTGTTTATGGGGTTGCGTTGTGGCTGGAACATCATGCTCCGCTCGGTCAATCTATGGGGTCCCGGGAGTTGCGTCCGTTCGGTTCGGCTGTGTGGTCTCGGTGGCCGGAGTTTGGGCTTGCCTTGCAGCCTGACCCGACGGCTCATGCGTCGTATGTGTATGACGTGAACCATTTCCGTGGGGCCCGCGATGTTCGTGCGTGGCCTTTGCAGATGACGAGAGGGAAGAAGTTTCCGTTTGAAGTCTTGGAGTTCATGAAGGTTTAGTAGCATTGTTGTATGAGTGATGATGGAAAATCCCTGACCCGAGAGTTTCTTGCGGAGCGTGATCTGCGTATCTTCAAGATGCGGCAGGCGGGAGTCCCGGCGTATGAGATCTCGAAGCGGTTCGGGGTGTCTACGAAAGTTGTGGGGAGGGCGATTAATCGTCAGTTGGAGAGACTGAACCGGGAGGCGTTGATGGCCTACCCTGAGGTGTTGAGGCTTGAGTTGGAGAGGCTGGATGCGCTTCAGTCGGCGATTTGGCCGATGACTCAGCACAGGCGGGTCACTCTTGATGACGGACAGGAAGTTTCTGTTGAGCCGGATATAAAGGCGATTCAGCAGGTGTTGTCGATCATGGATCGGCGATCGAAATTGCTCGGGATGGAACAAAACAATGTTTCTATCCAAATGGATGTGTCAACCAATGTTGATGCACCTATACGTGCTGCGATGGCGAGTGAGGTGCATGGTGGTGCTGCGGCGATTGATGCTTTCGACCCGAAGATGGAGGCGCGTCAGTTGTTGGAGTTGATGGCTCGATCTGGAGTGCTTCCCGTGGAGGATGTGCAAAAAATGCTTGGTGAGGGTGACATCGTTGATGCTGAAGTTGTCGAAGTGTCCGTGGATGATGCTGACTAGGGGTAATCTGAAACCATGAGTGAAGAAATCTACGAAATCGACAACATCGAGGCGGCAATGGACAAAGTTGTTGAAACGATGGATATGACGATCGCCGCCCGACCCAAAGAGGAGGAGGAAGCAGACGCTCCTGCATCCAAACAGATCCTCATTCGGTCAACAACGACTGAGCATGAGCGTTGGAAGCGGGCGGCCGAAGTTCAGGGAATGAGCATGTCTGCTATGGTGAGGCAGCTTGTGAATGGTCACGTTCAGGACGTTTTGGACTGTTCCCATCCGACGAACATGCGTCGTTGGTATCCGTGGGCGGAGTTTTGTCTGAAATGCAACAGTCGTCTCCGTGGATGAAACGTTTGCGCCTGAACTGGTAGCCCATGGCTTATGTCTGTTGCTCGGGCGCTGTCATCCGTAGGCAAAACTTTACCGCTTATCGTGCCCAACCATCCATAAGTGGCAAGTATTTGCTCATCTGTAGGGATGCGGCTGCCGGCATATTGGTAGTCCCGGTGTTGTGTGCCGACTGTGACGGCTGGTATGGGGACACGTCAAGTCGATTACGAAGAAGCGTTGCTTTCCCACACAGAGTCAGGTAACCTGTTGACATGATCGAATATCATGAATCCGCTCGACTGACGGTCCGCGCAACCGACCGGAAGGACGCGACATGAGCGACCAGCAGGTTGTGTTACCGGAAGCTGTGGCCCGAAAGATGTTCCCGGCAGACAGCAAATGGCTGCTACCGAACGATCCGCCGTCGATCACGTGGCTGGCAGGCTGGGTGAAATGCGAGCAGGATTCGTGCTATGGCGGATGGGTCGGGCTGCAACCAGGAGACAGCACGGAACATTGCGAACACTGCAACGGCCTCGGCTATCCGCCTGTCGTTGAGATCGTCAGCCAACATCTTGGTCATCGTCGGGCTGTCCCTGAATTGGGGATTCAGCAGAACGTTGTCATCACCGTGCACGGTCGGCTTGCACTCGGGACGCCTGTTGCAGTCGTGAGCGAGGTGGTTGATAGTGAGTGTGTTGCGATTGGAGGCAACGGGTATTACCACCTACCCGAGTATTGCGGACACCCCAGCGACGCATACGACATCACCGACGCTGTTGCTGGCACGCTGGTTCCCGGCGGCGTCGCATACCCGTTGACGGTGGTGACATGACGACAGACCAGAGGGTCCAGCAGTACGTGACCACGAAATGCGATCACAGAGAACGCGTGGCTTGCACCTGCTGGTCGTGTGGCCCAGCCGACGATCCCGTATGGGTGTGCCGGTGCGGGATGGAGTTCGATAAGAAGGCGCGACAACTACGGAAGAACAACAAATGATGCACGACGAGATCATGGCCGACATCAACGACCGCATAGACCGGGGCATCATCGCTTTGGGTGGGCGGAGCGGTAGAGGAGACTCACTTCGCGATCGAGGAAAGGTTGACGGGCTGAAACTCGTCAAGGACTGGTTGCGGAGCTACGAAGGTATGGACATGGAAACGAGCGAGCAATGACGACAGACCAGAGGGTCCAGCAGTACGTGACCACGAAATGCGATCACAGAGAACGCGTGGCTTGCACCTGCTGGTCGTGTGGCCCAGCCGACGAT
>Ga0209390_10005402_pt1 | contig 18132 bp, 12 predicted proteins | sample BON01_FD_187212 | JGI IMG/M metagenome (GOLD analysis project Ga0209390, IMG submission 187212) | Freshwater microbial communities from Lake Bonney liftoff mats and glacier meltwater in Antarctica - BON-01 (SPAdes) (version 2) | ecosystem: Environmental > Aquatic > Freshwater > Ice > Glacier...
CCGTCATAGGTCAGCGTCCGGACCGCGTTGAACCTCGAGAAAACAAGCGGCGTCCCAAGGTTCTCAAACTGATGACGGTGGCTAGGCGGATCTACCACGCGGCGATCGCAGCGCTTGCAAAAATCCCGTAAATCCCCGTAAATCCCCGTGGACAACGCCATTCGTGACTCGGTCCTTTTGCAGATGCTCTGAACTGATGTGTTTTGCTGATGTGCACTGAATCGCCCCTGATTCAACAAACGTCTATTGACGACAATTTGATTAAAGCGGTACTGGAACCATCCCCGGATGTTCTCCCGAGCTTTTTCCGCTGAATTTGTCCTACATCCCGCGTCATTCAATTGCGACGCAAGTTCAGACTCTCAGTCTCGATTTTCGCAGAGGGTCTTAGGTTCATTCCCTGCTTGTGCTCTGCAAGGAATCTCAAAAAGTATGTTTTCTTCGATTGACACCAAGCCGTTACTCAATTGCTCACAACCGTTTGCATGCAGGCGGAGCATGTTCATTTGTTTCTGGGCGGCTGCCGTTGATAAGAGTCGTCTTTAAGAAACACCAACGTCGCTATGGGACTCGAAGGATCATCAAAGAACTCGGGCACGTGTGCAGTCGCAGGAGGGTCACGAGTATCATGAAAACACTGCATTTGAAGGTAATTTAGCCAAAGTCGTTCGTGCCAAAGACGACCAACAGTCGACACCGTTTAGGTTATTCGCCGAACCTGCTGCTTGATGCTGACTCACCAACCTTGATGCTGACTCACCAACACAGCTCAATAAAATCTGGGTCGGCGACATTACCTACATCCCTCTCGAAGACGGCACGTTCTGTTACCTGGCGATCTTGATGGATCTTTCCTCACGACGAATTGTGGGCTGGCATCTGGCCGATGACACGACGGAATCATTTGTGCTGCGAACACTGCGTTCAGCCGTTAAAGAACGACAGCCAACGCCCGGATTGATTCATCACACTGATCGCGGCGGACAGTATGCCGGCAACGAATATCGATCCGTGCTGCGTCGCGCTGAAGCTCTGCAAAGCATGAACCGGGCAGCCGACTGCTACGACAACACATTCATGGAAAGTTGCTTCGGAACGATCAAGACCGAACTCGAATTGACCAATTACGAAAGTAGTCGGCAAGCAAGAAAAGAGATCTCTCGATACATCCTCTACGACAATTCCGATCGCCGACATTCTGGCATCGAATACTGCTCAACAGCTCAGTTCGAACAGATCATTAGTCTCACGGACTAAGAGAATGACCTGTCCCTGATACTGTCACCACCTCAGAATGCCCGATCCCTTTGGAGCAGTTAGCATCAATTCTCGGGTAATTCTCTCCATCTCGTCGCACAGCATGATCCGACGGTTCTTACCTGTCTTCTTCGCGGCTTTGTGACCATGACCTCCATCTGCGGTTCGCGCCTTGAGCAGATAGCACATGCCCTGTGCCGTTTCGACGACATGATCAGCCGTTCCCATCGCCATTTCCGCGTCGGGACGAGCACCAGTCAGAATGCAACACTTCAGGAACTGCGGATGAGTCTGATTGGTGGCCTTGTAAATCTGCTGTTCTTTGTCAGGGCTGAACGAAGTGACGCGTGCGGTCGCCGCCGGCTTCTGGTAACTCCCCAGAGGATTCGTTTCCAGATCATCAAACTTACAGCAGAAGTTGAACGCAGCCTTGATACAGGCGATCACATTTCGCTGTGTATTATTGTTCCAGGTCGTGTGCCTCTGAAGCCATGTCCGCAGATGCTTTTTCTTGAGTTCATGGACCGTGAGTGCTCCACAATATTCGCAGAAGTCATTGAGCCATGATTTGCAACTTGTCACCCACACAGGTGATGCAGTATTCGTGAAGTCAGAGAGATAGATCTCGCATACCTGCACGACGGTCCAGTCTTTCGATTCTGCGAAGTGAGCCGGCGTCAATTCGTCTGACAATTTTATCCGAGCGAGTGCCAGTTGCGCCGCCTTCTTGTTGTCTTTTCCGCGAATCCGCTTGCCATCCTCGTCAAACTGTGCCTGCCGCTTCTTCGTTCCGGATGGAGTGAAGTACCAGCAGTCCGTCTGTTTCCAATGCCATGCAGATCCGTGCTGCTGACGTCGTTCATTTCGTTTCCTTGCCAGTACTAAAATGTTCTTTCTTTGTGCCCCCAATTGCTGTTGGGAATTGACGTTGGATATGAACTGGGGAGAATATGCAAGGAACCGGTTTCGGTTCCTTGCCGCCAAGGGGCCAAAATACGGGTTGCCGCCCGTGGTCCCTTGGTTTTTTCATGCGCACAACGCGACACGGTCGCGGGCGATCAGTGCGCAGCATGCGCACGAAATACGAATACGGATTCAACATGTTTCAATTCCTTACCAAGACTCTGGCCGGTTGCCGCCGGTTATTCCATTGTCAAATGCTACACAGAATAACGACACTCGCGTTTTCGTCGTTTTCGTGTGTCATCCTGCAAGTGCTTTTTACGCAACAACTTGCCGCCGCGTCAACTACTCATCCAAACATCGTACTCATACTTGCCGACGATCTTGGTTACGGAGACCTCGCGTGCTGCGGTGCAAAAGACATGCGGACGCCAAACCTTGACCGGCTGTTTGCTCGTGGTATGAGGTTCGAAAACTTCTATGCGAACTGTCCCGTTTGTTCACCAACGCGAGCCGCCCTGTTAAGCGGACGGTACCAGGAACTTGTCGGCGTTCCAGGTGTGATTCGAACCCACGCCGAAAACAGCTGGGGATACCTGTCTCCCACCGCCACGATGTTGCCCAAAGTGGCCGCCGGAGCCGGATATCACACTGCAATTATCGGCAAGTGGCACCTTGGGCTCGAATCACCAAACACTCCTATGGACCGAGGCTTTCAGCACTTTCATGGCTTTCTCGGCGATATGATGGATGACTATTACAATCACCGCCGGCACGGTAACAATTATATGTACCGCGACCATCAGAAGATCGATCCGGAAGGTCATGCAACAGATCTGTTTACTCAATGGTCAATCGATTACGTAAACAGCCGAAAGAACGAAGCCAATCCGTTTCTGCTTTACCTCGCCTATAACGCACCACACACACCAATTCAGCCGCCACCGGAATGGGAAGATCCTGTGCTGAAGCGAGAACCCGGTATCGATCCAAAACGCGCCAAGCTGGTGGCCCTGATTGAGCACATGGATGATGGAATCGGCAAGCTGCTGGAAGCCATGGAAGCGAACGGGCAAACGAAAAACACGATCGTGGTGTTCACATCAGACAACGGAGGGCAGTTAAGCGTCGGAGCCAACAATGGAGCCCTGCGTGATGGCAAGCAGAGTGTCTACGAAGGTGGCCTGAAAGTCCCAACCGCAGTTGTGTGGCCAAACAAAATCAAGGCCGGAACAACCAGTGAACTTCGAGCTTTATCGATGGACATCCTGCCTACGTTATTTGAAGCAACGAATATCAACATTCCTCATACCATCGAAGGACGAAGTTTTCTTCCGACACTTATGGGAGAAACTCAACAGTCGCTACGTGAACAACTATTCTTCTGTCGCCGCGAAGGCGGACTGCAATACGGCGGTAAGACAATTGAAGCCGTTATCGAATGGCCATGGAAACTGCTACAGAACTCGCCATGGCAGCCACTGGAGCTATATAATCTGGACCTCGATCCGCAGGAAAAAAACAACCTCGCAGCGGAAAACAAGGGCGTTGTCAATCGATTAAATTCAGCAATGAGAGTGCAGTTACAGCGTGGCGGTCAGATTCCATGGCAACAGCCAAACCACGGAGAATGACCACCATTCATTAAACAATGGTGCCAATATCTTCATACCACAAAGTTGGATTCTCTTTAATAAACTCCTGCAGAAGTTGATAGCACTCTTCACTGTCAAGAACTTCGAGGGACACGCTGCGACCGCGAACGTAACCTTCCGGCCCTTGAAAACTTTTGTTCTCACCCGCAATAATTTTGGGAATGCCGAACAGCAACACCGTTCCGCTGCACATGTCACACGGTGAAAGCGTGGAGTACAAAGTAGCTTGTCGATATTCACGCGCCCTAAGTCGACCGGCGTTTTCAATACAGTCCATTTCGGCGTGCAGTATTGGACTTTGTCGTTGGACTCGCTGATTGTGTCCGCGACCAACGATTTCGCCATCGATCACAAGCACAGATCCAATCGGAATTCCGCCCTGTTCCAGGCTTTTCCGAGCTTCACTCAGTGCTTCTGCAAGAAACCGGTCCAATGCAATTCTCCCTTGGATTGGAATACCGTTTGTGGGTAAAAAAAAAGACGAGCACATGACAACATGTGCTCGTTTGACAATGCTTGAATGATCAACTTTTTCAGTCAGCTTAAGCGGCCGCTCTTCGCATGACAGACGACATTGGAATGACGTCTACACTTTGCTGGCGACCAGCCGCTGCGATAAACGATTCGAAAATCTGAATATCCAGGGCTGAGGCGGTGTTACTTTCCGGATGCCACTGAACACCGAGGCAGTACCAGTCTTCGCTGATTGATTCGTAGGCCTCGATGATTCCATCCGGGCAAGTGGCGGAAACTCGAAAGGGACGAGCAAGGTCATTCACGGCCATATGATGATGACTGTTGACGCGAACTTCCCCAGGCCCAAAAACATCGTCCAGATGTGTGCCGGGTACGATTTCCAGAACATGTCGCAGATTTTTTTCGACTTCGTCTCGATGATGCAAAGCACGCGGGCAGTTTTCAGGAATATCCTGAAACAGTGTTCCTCCGCAAAGAACATTCACAAGCTGCATGCCAGATCCGATGGCAAGAATCGGCAACTTCATTTCGATAGCCATTTTGGCAATGCGTCGGTCAAAATCTTCGCGACGCTTTGGCATAATTCGAGCGGCTGGGCTCGGGTGCATACCCTGTCGAACTGGATCAAGGTCCAGGTTACAACCGCCAAGAACGATTCCGCCAAGTATGCTGAGAGCCTGTCGCAGGTCGTCATCGTTATCGTATGGCGGAAGCATCATTGGAATGCCGCCCGCACCGATCGCGCTGTCGTAGTAGCCTGAATTGAACCAGCTCAGGGCGGCTCCGTTATATCGTTCTGGACGAAAATCTCCGGTGATGCCGACGATTGGTTTAATATTACTCATTTTGAATCCCTCCCTGGATAATCACACCGGCCTGGCAAAAGCGCAAGGTTACGGCCCTGGTCGGCGACTAATATGAGGCCAGCTCAAGTTACTTGAGCGGCAATGCCACGAAAGGGCAGGCGGGTGCGTAATGCAATTGCCGATTCCTTTCAGCACGGTCAACGATGACTCGTTGAACCTCATGATTTTTCGCTAACAACAAGTGACAGCAGAATCCCATCCCGCTGTTTGAGCACGGAAGATTAGTCAAGACCAGCTTCGCTGTAAAGCAAATCGATGATTTTGTGCAAACAAAGCAACCTGCATACAATATCCAGGCATTTCCAATCCGCATTCCGTCGTTTTATAAACGACAAAAAGAAAAACTTTCTATCGCACAAACCACAAAGTCCGGCATAGTCTGCGTCCAAAGCCTACCGAGTTCGCATTCACCAAATCGAATTGCCAACCAAAAAAGATGCTGGTTTTCTTCTGTCGAATCGACCAAAAGAACAATTCGCTGAAAGTCATGAAATGCGTGCTGCACTGTTTGATGCTTTTCAATCGCCACTAAGCGTTTGCAACGTAGATTCGCCTAAGCTGCATCCGGATTCTGCCATTATCAAGGTTGAAGCCTGCGGGATTTGTCGCAGTGATTGGCATGGCTGGATGGGGCATGACAGCGATGTGCAGCTGCCGCATGTTCCCGGCCATGAACTTGCCGGAGTCGTAGCCGAAGTTGGAAATACCGTCACCGATTGGCGGCCCGGACAAAGAGTTACTGTGCCCTTTAGTTGCGGTTGCGGCATTTGTCCCCAATGCGTTTGTGGTAACCAGCAAATCTGCGACCAATACACTCAGCCGGGGTTTACTCAGTGGGGCGCTTTTGCGGAATACGTTGAGATTCGTCACGCCAATGTGAACCTGGTGGCGTTGCCGGATTCGATTGATTCAGTCACTGCGGCAAGCCTTGGATGCCGGTTTGCAACGTCGTTTCGAGCCGTTGTTCATCAGGGGCGTGTGCGGGCAGGTGATGTTTTAGCGATTCACGGATGCGGTGGCGTGGGATTGTCAGCGGTGATGATTGCGGCGGCCTTGGGAGCACGAGTCATTGCAGTCGACATTGACGAATCTCGACTGCAGTTAGCCCGCAAGTGCGGAGCAGATGCGGTGCTGAACGCCACAAATTGCGAAGATATACCGCTCGAAATTCACAACATAAACGGTGGCAGCGGAGCGTCTATGTCCATTGATGCGTTGGGCAGTCGAACAACGTGCTACAACTCAATTGCCTGCCTTGCCAAACGCGGGCGACATGTTCAAGTTGGCCTGACACTTGGTTCTGAAACAGATCCACCAATTCCAATGTCCCTGGTAATTGGCAGGGAACTGGAAATTTTGGGAAGCCACGGGATGCCGGCGCACGAATATGGACCAATGTTGAGAATGGTTCAGGACGGTAAGCTGACTCCACAGAAGCTGATCCAACGGCAGGTTAGCCTCGAAGAGGCCTGTGAAATCCTGCCCAAAATGGACTCGTTCCCCGGAACCGGAGTGGTGGTGATTGATCGTTTTTGATGCAAACCATGCTTCATCAATCGTGAATTTCAGCAAAAACTGGCGTATTTTCAGTCACAAAGGCAAATCTCATAGAAGTCCTCGTTCGTTCACACCAGACCAGCACGCTAGGCTTCGTATCGATAAGTCAGCCACTTTCGCCTTGGATCCGTTCACGAATCGCCGCGGCGGTATGCGAATTGCCCTCAAGAAACGTGAAGTGACAATTTGGTCTCCATTGACCCATTTTCGTTTGATCAAATATACTTCTGGCGCTTGAACTTAGGGAAAATAGCAGGACAACCCCAAACGTTTCAAACACGCCATTTGGGCAGATGAATCAGACCCCGCCTGCACTATTCGCAGGGTACAGAATTTTCAAACACGTTCGCACAACCCGACAAGAATAAATATCACAACAATTGAAAGCGAACCAAACAGACGGTTCGTCAAATTAAGGGCACAGCTCGGCCATGGAGTTTCTCGAAAAAGTTGGTGACTTCTTCACAACGGCGACCGGGAGAATCGAACGCAGTCTCACGTCGATTTTTGGTTCGTCGAACGAAAACCGAATCAGAAAGATTGGTTTTCTGCGTGACAAGCACGGTAATACCGTCATCAAGCCGGAATCGTTGATTGACAGAATTAACAAGCTTGAACCCGCGTGGATGACAAAATCAGACGACGAACTACGCCAGTCGACGGCCATGTTTCGTGAACGACTGCGACACGGCGAAACCGTGGAGGACCTGCTTCCCGAAGCCTTCGCTGCCGTGCGAGAATCGGGACGACGGTTTCTTAAAATGCGTCACTACGACGTTCAGATGGTTGGTGGCTGGATTCTGCATAACGGCATGATTGCGGAAATGGTTACCGGAGAAGGTAAGACGCTGGTAGCGACCTTATCAACGTTTCTGAACGCAATTGCCGGCAAAGTGCATGTCATCACAGTCAACGATTATCTCGCCCGCCGCGACATGGAGTGGATGGGACCGATTCATATCAATCTGGGCATGACCATCGGTGCCATTCAATCTGAAATGGGTCCTCAGGAACGTCAAAAACATTACGCCTGTGACATCACTTACGGCACCAGCAACCAGTTCGGATTCGACTACCTTCGTGACAACATGAAGCCGACCAAAGAACTGCAGGTGCAGGGTCCGCTTGATTATGCTGTGGTAGACGAAATCGACAATATTCTTATCGACGAAGCTCGAACCCCCCTGATCATTTCAGGACCGGCACACGATAACCTTGAGAAGTATCCGAAAGCCAATACCATCGCGCGACAGCTTCGTACCGAAGTTGACTTTGAACTCAAAGAAAAAGAACACACCTGCCACTTAACAGAAGAAGGTACTCGCCGCGCTGAAGAGCTGGCGGGAGTTGACAGCTTTTACACAGCTGGAAACATGGAATGGCCGCACCTGATCGACAACGCCTTAAAGGCGCATCATCTTTACAAGAAAGACGTGAGTTACGTGGTCGAACGCGGTGAGGTCGTCATCGTGGACGAAAACACAGGCCGTAAAATGGAAGGCCGACAATGGAGCGACGGACTTCATCAGGCTGTCGAAGCCAAAGAAGGCGTCAAGATCAAAGAAGAGTCGCAGACTCTGGCCACGATTACTCTGCAAAACTACTTCAAGCTGTACGGTAAGCTGTCCGGGATGACAGGTACTGCCATGACAGAAGCTGAAGAGTTCTGGAAAATCTATAAGCTGGACGTCATGGCCGTGCCTACCAACCGCACGATGCAGCGAATTAATTTCCCGGACAACATCTTCGGCAGTGATAAGGAAAAATGGAACGCTGTTGTTAGTGAAATCGAAGAAACACACAAGACAGGGCGCCCTGTTCTTGTCGGAACGACCTCGATCGAAACCTCAGAACTCGTCAGCAACAAGCTCGTCAAACGAGGCATTAAGCACAACGTACTCAACGCCAAACACCACGAACGCGAAGCCGAAATTGTTGCTCAGGCTGGACGCAAGGCAGCTGTCACAATTGCAACTAACATGGCGGGCCGAGGTACGGACATCGTGCTTGGGGGTAACCCCGAACATTCAGCGTGGGAAGAACTTAAAGAAAAGTATGAATCACGACTGGAGGTTCCTAAAAGCGAATGGGACGAACTGACAGACCAAATTGCAGTTCGCGACGGAATGAAGAAGGAAGCTCAGGAAGTTCAGCAGTTGGGCGGACTTCATGTTGTTGGCACCGAACGACACGATTCGCGACGAATTGACCTGCAGCTACGCGGACGAGCCGGACGCCAGGGAGACCCAGGGTCCAGCCGCTTTTTCATCTCGCTTGATGACAAACTGATGCGACTGTTCGCCGGTGACTTTGTGAAACGAGTCATGCAATGGGCCGGGCTGCAGGATGGCGAACCGATTATCAGCCCAATGGTAACTCGTCGAGTCGAAGGGGCTCAAAAGAAAATCGAAGAACGTCACTTCGACCAGCGCAAAAATCTGCTGGAATACGACGAGGTGATGGACGAACAACGCAAACGCACCTATTCCTACCGCCAGCAAATTCTGGATGGAGCAGACTGTCGAGCGTTGCTGGTAGGCATGATGGATGACCAAATTACTCATTCCGTCAACCATTTTCTAAATTCAGATTACCGAACGGACACGTTACTGCAATGGGCAAGTCAAAAGCTGCATCTTGACCTGCCAGCTCATCAGATTAAGGATCGAAATCGCGAACAGCTTGAAGATTACATTAAGCAGGAAGCCGATCGGCAGTATGCTGCGGTCATCAGCGAACAACTTGATGTCAACCTTCCGGTCGGTGATGACGACGACGCTGAAGATCTGAAGCGTGAGTGGAACTGGATTGCACTGACGAAATGGGCCAATAGACATTTCGCTCTTAATCTCCATGATCGCGACTTACAGAAGGTCGATCGCAAGGACCTCCAGAATCACCTTCTTGAATTGGCGCGAGGATCAATTTCGCGATGGGATCTCACGGATCTGGACGACTTCGTCGACCCTGCTTTCGAACGAAAGTCTCTCTGCGGATGGGCACAGCATCACTTCATGCTGAACGTCAGCGTTGAAGACTTTGAAGGCAAAGAGCAGGAAGAAATCGAGAAGTTTCTGCAGGAAAAGGTGCGACAGCTTTACGACGAAAAAGAAGTCACATTCCCAGTCAACGTCGGCATGAGCAGTTTTCTGTCAGGCGATGGTGCTCACGGAGAAAAGTACAACCGCGAAAAACTCTGCCGATGGGCGAACACACGCTTCAAGCGTGACTTTCTGCCGGAACATTTCGCTCAGATGTCAGCGACGGACATTCAATCGTTGTTGATCGAAACCAGTCGAGATTTCCTGCGTACCAAACCGGACGTTGCAGCGGTTGAACAAAAGTTACTGCAAGTGATTCCCGATTCTGATGTCGAAGCTGACCTGGTCACACCGAATCAGGCAAAGGCTGTCGCTGAATGGGCCAGTTCAGCCATAAAGTGGAATGTTGACGAGCAAAAGCTACAGAGCATGCACCCGGCGGAAGCCCGAGCCAACTTTGTACAGGGCATTGACTATGTCTACCGCCCCGAGTTGCGACAAACGGAACGTTCTGTCTTGCTCGAAATCGTAGACACTGGGTGGAAAGACCATTTGTACTTCATGGGACACCTTCGTCAGGGCATTGGCTTCGTCGGCTATGCTCAGAAGGATCCGAAGACAGAGTACAAACGTGAAGGTCGCAAAGCCTTTCTTGGAATGTGGCAACGAATTTCAGAACAGGTGACGCAGGCCACGTTTCGCATCGAACAGGAAAGCCCCGCGTTTGTCGGTTCGTTGTGGAAGATTACCGCGACCGAACAGGATGTGGCACCACCGATTGAGGACACAGGCGACCAGCTTCAAACGAATAGCTCTGAGTCCGGCGAAGGTAGTAAAACGATTGATCCAATTGTGAATGATCAACCAAAGATCGGACGTAACGACGCATGTCCATGTGGAAGTGGTAAGAAGTACAAGAAGTGTTGCGGCAAATAAAGTCTGGTGAATGACGGTCGATGTCGCTTCTCTGCGTTTTTTCCCGCCAGAGGAGCGACGCGGCTTGATCAGGACGTGACTAAATCACAATGCCGCATGCCAAGTCGTGGTTTGAGTACATCAAGGAATGGATTCCTGATGAAATGGATATTGAACATCGTCTACGTCGCTCTACTGGCGTTGCTGTCGCCAGTGATTCTGTGGCGAAGCTTCCGTCACGGTCGCTATCGCCAGGGTTGGAAGGCAAAACTATTTGGCAACCTGCCAGTATTTGCGGTCGACGAAAAAGTCGTCTGGTTCCATGCGGTTAGTGTTGGTGAAGTGCTTCAGCTGCAGAAAGTTGTAACCAATTTTCAAAGACACGCGCCGCCGAAAACGCGAATACTCATAACCACATCAACTGACACTGGTTTTGAACTGGCAACATCACGGTTCCCAGACTGTTCTGTTTCTTGGTTTCCTTTGGATTTTTCGTGGGCTGTTTCCAACGCTATTCGACGAGTTAACCCACACATGGTGGTTCTGGTTGAACTCGAACTTTGGCCAAACTTTCTTCGGGAATGCGCCAATTCTGAAGTCAGTACGACATTAATCAACGCTCGAATGAGCGACCGCAGCTATCGTGGTTATTCTAGAATACGTCGCCTTGTGGCACCTTTGCTTCACCAGTTTTCAGTCATTGCGGCTCAGAACGAAGAGTACGCGGATCGACTTATCGGACTTGGGGCACGTCCCGATGTTGTGACAGTAACGGGCTCTGTAAAATTCGACGGAGTCTGTTCAGATCGCGAAGGTAAGGCGACACTGCAACTGGCAGAGCTGTTCGGTCTTCAGCAGGAAGACACTGTGTTTATCGCAGGAAGCACGCAACACCCTGAAGAACAGTTGGCACTGAAAGCCTGGAAATCCCTTCGCAAAGACCACGCCGATCTGAGGCTGATTCTGGTTCCCAGGCATCGAGAACGTTTTGACGACGTTGCCGCGATGGTTTCTGCATCTGGCTGCAAGCTCAGCCGCAGGTCAACTATCACGACGGAAAACATGCCAACGGCAGATTCTGTGATTCTTCTGGACACAATCGGTGAACTCACTGCCTGCTGGGGCCTTGCTGATGTGGCCTTTGTTGGAGGCAGCTTTGGCCCGCGAGGTGGCCAGAACATGCTTGAACCAGCCGCATACGGTGCGGCAATCATGGTTGGCCCAAACACATCAAACTTCAAGGAAATTGTGCACCAGTTACTTCAGGCAAAAGGCATCATTCAGCTCCAGTCTGAACCCGAGCTGCAAACAAAGCTTTATGACCTGGTTGACTCACCACTCAAACGCAGCCAACTGGGGCAGGCCGCGAAAGCCACAGTGCTGTCACAACAAGGCGCCGTCGACAGAACGGTCAAGCTTCTGGAAGCCGTACTCAATCCGGAAAATTCAGGCAATAATGCAGTGGTGACTCAACACGCCGCCTGATGAAATCTGTTGTATCGTCTGGTTTTAACCACACACTCCTGTTAGTAATTTTCAGCAGGGCTGCGTGCGACAATAAAGCCGGAGCGTACTCCATCCAGCTGCGTCCGCACTGTTCAGTCGAAAGTCTTTCGCTCTTGCATACCAACCTCAGATAAGCGGGTGGATGCTTCTATCCACATACTAAATGTAGTAGTTGATGATGTTCTCCAGCAATTCCTGTCGGCCACTTTCGTTTGGATCAGCTTCACCCTTTTTAAGCATATATGTTTCAAGCTCAGCAAATGAGGCGTATCCCTGATCGATTCGCTTTCCGATGCCATCATTAAACGAGCGATATCGTTGTTTCACAAAGTCTGACAGAGCATTATCAGCGCGGATCTTCGAAGCGATTCTCAGACCACGCGCAAAGGCATCCATGCCTCCGATGTGGGCATGGAACAGGTCCACCGGATCAACGCTTTCGCGTCGAACTTTAGCATCAAAGTTTGTACCTCCTGGCGCGATGCCACCTTGTTCCATAATCACCAGCATTACCTGGGATGTGAGGTAAAGATCAGTGGGAAACTGGTCAGTGTCCCATCCAAGCAGCGGGTCGCCGGTGTTAGCATCGATGCTACCCAACGCTCCCTGTATGCGAGCGTATTCAAGTTCATGCATCATCGAATGCCCAGCTAGAGTGGCGTGGTTTGTTTCGATGTTCAATTTCACCACGTCCAGCAGGCCATACTGACGAATGAAGTTCATGCAGGCGGCCGCATCGAAATCGTATTGATGCTTCGTCGGTTCTTTCGGCTTGGGTTCAAACAGAAACTGCCCTTCAAAGCCAATCTCTTTCGCGTAGTCGTGGGCCAGATGCATGAAACGAGCAAGATGGTCGAGTTCTCGCTTCATGTCAGTATTGTAAAGGTTCATGTAACCTTCGCGGCCGCCCCAAAAAACGTAATTTTCACCACCAAGTTCGTGCGTTACTTCCAGTGCCTTTTTGACCTGAGCAGCTGCATACGCAAAGACATCGGCGTTTGGGCTGGTCGCAGCACCATGCATGAAACGTGGGTTTGAAAATAAATTTGCCGTGCCCCAAAGAAGCTTGACTCCGGTCGCCGCCTGAGCATCCTTCAGCTTTGCAGCGACAATATCGAGGTTTGCATTGGATTCGGAAAGGCTCACACCTTCCGGAGCAACATCACGATCGTGAAAGCAATAATAGGGCACGCCGAGTTTAGTAATAAACTCAAATGCAACATCAACCCGAGTCAGCGCCGCTCCAAGAGAATCTGTGCCGTCTTCCCATGGTCGATTCAGAGTTGGTGCGCCAAACGGATCCACTCCGGTGCAGCGAAACGTGTGCCAATAGCAAACACTGAATCGCATCCATTCCTTCATGGAACGGCCTTCGACAAGTTCTTCCGGGTTGTAGTGCTTAAATGCCAGCGGATTTTTCGAGGTCGAACCTTCGTAACAAATCTGTGGTACGTCCGGAAAAAATTCAGTCATGGTGAAGCGGGCTTTGTGTGAAATCAGGAAGCAAATAAAGTATGGTGAAAACAGTGAAAAGCCAACATCGCTGCATTTGCTTCGTTTCCTAGCCGCGACACACAATCTACCGCTGTTTGCAGCAGATAGCACGATTCTGGCTTTTTAGGCAAAAATGCGAAGAAGAATGCTCTCGATTTGGTGACTGCGAATGTGTTAGGCTTCTCAGAAGTGTCCGCCGTAATTCAGGAGATTCAAGGATGAACTCACTGCCCCTTATACGTAAGAACGTTCTCGCCGCGACAGCATTGCTGTGCCTTAGCCAAGTATGCGCCGCGGAGCAGACGTATCTGATTCGGTTCAAGTTTCAACCTGACGAACAGTTGCGTTACCAAAGCCTACATTGTGTAACACAGACTGCTGCCGCAGCAGCCGGGCAAAAAGTCGACACAACAAAAGTCGAACAGACTCGAGTATTCAGGATAACCAAAGTCACAGAAGACGGAGCGGCCAATGTTTCGATGCAGTTCGAACACGTGCGAATGGAATTGAAGTCAGGGCAGGGCGAACTCGAAGTATTTGACTCAAAAATGCCTGATCAGCTTGTTCCCCAAAAATTCCGCCACACTGCAGATAAACTAAAAGGCAGTGCGCCAAAATATACGCTACAGGCCGATGGCACGCCTGTGTCTGAACTTGGTCTTGAGCTCGTCCCCGATGGCGGTCAGGCAAGTTTCATGATGCCGTTGCCCAAACAACAGTTGGCGGTCGGTGAGACGTGGAAGGTAAACATGATGGTTAAGCCACGAATTGCTGAGGGCGTCATCCGTGAAATACTTCTGCTGCGAACTTACCGCCTTGAATCGGTAGACGATGGCATAGCCACAATTACATTCGCAACATCTCTGAGTTCGCCTGTGAAATCCCCGGCTGTAAAAGCTCAGCTGCTGCAGGCAACACCTCTGGGCACAATCACTTTCGACCTGAACAAGGGCGTTGTACTAAAACGGGTGTTGAAGTTCGACAAATCTGTTTTGGGAGCTCTTGGCCCAAACACGATGCTATCTGCGGTGGGCAATATCGAAGAGCATTTGCTAACCGACACGGAACCTTCAGTAACCGTTCGGTAGGCACAAAAAAACGGCCCACGGTGCATCGCACCGAGGGCCGTCCATGTTCTGTGAGAATCACATTAGTTGCTGTAGGCTTTGCTGGTCTGGCCTGACGAAATTGTCGGTGCAGCCTGTCTCTGTGAAAACTGTCCCGAGATCACGCTGGAACTCTGACGATCGCCAAATGTCGCGTTCACAGCTGAGCTTCGAGAACCGTTGGACAACTTTCCTGGAAAGCTGAGGCCGCTTTCCGGTGTCCACGAAATCTGCTTTCGGCTGTAGCCAATGTGTTCAAGGAAAGTTGACAACCCCACTTCGTGAATACCAAGGTTCAGCGCCTCGTCCTTCAGCTCCTGGCTGTTGTCCTTGATCTTCTTGTATAAGGTCTGCAGCTCCAGATCCTGAGTATCAAGGTCACCCAGATCAGCAATCACAATGTATCGTGTTCGAGACGTTATTCGAGACACAGCGTCCTCGCGGCTAATGTTGTTTCCCTTGCCATCACCAAAATCGCCCAGGTCATCGACTTCTGAAACGATTCTGGCACCGGCGGCAGATACAAGTCGTCGGAACTGATCTCGATCGAGGCCTTCCGTCGAGATCTTGCCAACCACAGCGATTTCCAGTGCCTGACCCGTTTGGAAGATTGGCGAATAGATAAGATCATCCTCGCCAATCGGCTGGCCTGATTTTTGGCTGACGATGCGAGCTGCCGCACGATGAGCACCAAGTATGCTAACGATTTCAATCTTACCTTTGATGTCCGTTGTGTTGGTGCGACCAACACCCGAATTGTCCTGTTTGTAAACAGAGAACGTGACACCGGTTCGTAGGCCGTCGGCAGATCCAAGGTCAACATAGCAGCGGCTCTGATTGTGGTCGACTGTTGTCACAAGTCCGTCTGGTGTCGAAAACGAAAGGTCTTCCTGCTGCCGTAGTCGCTTTCGCAGTTCGATAATCGCCTGGCGTTTCGCTCTGATATCTATATTGAGGTCTTCGATAATAAGGTCTGAGGAAACTCTCAATGCAGCAAGATCATTATCGAGCTGAATATTTTTCGCTCGAAGCCCCTTGATTTCTTCTTCTCGCTGAGCCAGTTCTTCACTGTGCTTTGCTTCCTGTTTAACCAATTCTGCTTCGGCTTTACTGAGTGCCGTTTTGATCTGCAGAATTTCGCCGTCTTTGGAAACGATAATGTTGTCCCGATCGCGTGTTCGTGCTTTGACCTGCTCAAGACGGTCTGTTGCCGATCGATTGTTCTTGTCGCTCTCAGATGCAGTTCGCCTCACGGCACCTTCCAGATTCAGCGGTGCGTCCGTTCCGTCGGCAGCAAGATCCTGCAACATCACCTTGACGCTGCCGTTGATGGTGTCGCCCGCCGATTCGCCTTCGCCAACATCCTCACCTTCACCGCGACCAATAAGCCTTTTCAGAGTATTGAGTTGCTCTGTCTGAACTCTCACCGTTCCGGTCAGATTTTGATTGTCGTTCGCAGCCTTGGCCAGCGCTGCAACTTTAAGTTGGTTGTCTGCGGCGGTCATGTACCAGAACACGGCAAACACGACCGACAGGACCATGAAGATCGCTAGGCCGATGATCGGGCCATTCTTATTTTGAGCCATGCCAGTGTCCCCGGATTCTTTGTTCAGTAACCTACTGATTTACTTAATATTGATCAGTCTCAACTCTACTACGCAATTCTTCCACTGAACTCTCAACATGGGAGTTAGCACAAATTCGTTAGCAAAGTCAGGATTTAACATTGTTGGATCTGAGTGTCTGTTGCTTTTTCGCAACGTCTCCCAGATGCATATTTCTGTATTAATGGCCGACCGAACACCGATCGGACGGCTCGGCCATTTGTATCGTGACTCCAGCATCCGAGTGAGTCAAGAAGTTAACACCGGCAGCGGTTGTATGTATGGATTTTGCCAAATCTGAAGGCTCATCGGCTAAAACTGCTGTGGTGCATCAGATTCGATATCGGCGGTATTTTGTTGGAAGTTGACTGACTTCGAGATGTGTTGGAATTTGCAGTTTTTTCCGAAGAAATGGCGAACAAATCACTGCAGAACAACCTGACCGGGTTCGACGCTCGGCTGACAATGCACCCATTGCCCGAGAAACCTGGTGATCTGAACAGCGGCTACAGCCACGACAATTCCCCCCAAAACATCTGTGGCGTAGTGCCAGCCCGTCGTAACCGTCGAAATGCACACTGCCACATTCAGCACAATCATGGGCAACCATAACCAGCGATACGATCGAAACGCATAGGCAAGAACGATCGCCCAGCTAGTGTGAAACGAGGGAAATGTAATCAGCCCTTCAAGATTATTCATCGAAACAGTGGACATGTGCCCGGATCGCAGTCCGTGAAAATGCTCAATGAATCGCTGCTGTGCAACAGTCGCCTCGTAACCAAAGGCGGCCGTCGGAGCCTCTGCCGGAAATAGAAAATAGATTGCCGTCGTGATGAGTCCGGCAAGCATGAAATGACTTACAAAGTCACGCAGCTTTCGAACGTCAGAATCGAGTCCAAGCACAATCAATGCCAGTAACGTTGAGGGCAACACTGAGTAGTATGCTCGGTTCATCGCCATCGAGATCCACGGATGATCACTCGACCACTCAACGATAGACGGAAGGTGGACCCCCATGGCAGCATCGGCCCTGATCAGCCACCAATCTGCCAGCGGAGCATTTAGCGGAGTCCCCGCGTATGTAAGTACAGCAAGGCACAGGTTAAACGCAACCATACACAGGAAGCCGGTCAACAGGTTCGAAAACTGGTTCAGTTTGCGAACGTCAAACACAATTGCAAATGGCAGCAATCCACCAATTGTTGCTATCGCCGGACCGGCTGACGAATAGTCGAATCGCATACCATGTCGAAGCAGCAACACACAGGCTGCACTGCCTGTGAGCGAGATCAGAAAAAACTTGAGTTTTAGATCAGTATTCCACATGACGTATTCGCGGGAGTTTCTCGATGTTGCTTTTGCGAAACATAGATCGCTCTGGCACACATCACGGAAAATCAGCGAATCGTTGCGAAACGTCCGGCAAAATCATGGAAGTTAGAACAGTTGTATCAGTCAAATCGCAAGTGCAGTGGCGAATTCAAACTTAAAATGCAACGATGCTACTGTGTGTCAGTGAGCGTTTAAAACCAGCCATTGATGTGCGGGTTAAAACCGGCCACTGAGGGGTTGGGTATGTTGATCAATTTCGGCACGCGAAGTGTCGGGGGAGGTCCGCATGTCGAACCAGCTGTCAATGGCGACTCATCAATCGATTGAAACTCTGCACGGTTCGGGTCATTCCAACCGGGAAATTGCTCGTCTTTTGAGCATTGACCGTGGTGCGGTCAATAAACATGTGCGGCTGA
>Ga0209390_10005408_pt1 | contig 18120 bp, 27 predicted proteins | sample BON01_FD_187212 | JGI IMG/M metagenome (GOLD analysis project Ga0209390, IMG submission 187212) | Freshwater microbial communities from Lake Bonney liftoff mats and glacier meltwater in Antarctica - BON-01 (SPAdes) (version 2) | ecosystem: Environmental > Aquatic > Freshwater > Ice > Glacier...
TATCAACAAGGCGAAGTACAACAGATGGGCAGTTGGCGAGGTAGTTGATACGGTTATTGTCAACCCTGCCGACTGGGCTGCAATGGAGGTTTTGCGCGAAGGCTCTGCCGGAGTCTATCTGTACGGCGCACCGGGCACGATGGCCAGCACATCGCCGTTCGGCGTTGATGTTGTGATGTCTCCCTTTATGCCCGCAGGTACTTTCGCAATTGGATCATTGCGTAGTTCTGCGGTTATCTACCAGCGTCAGGGTGCCACGGTAGAGATGGGGTATATCAATGACGACTTTACCAAAAACCTCGTCACTATCCGCGCTGAGGAGCGCTTGGGGCTTGGTGTTGAGCGTCCTGCTGGCATTATGTACGGCGACATCACTGCGGCGGCTTAATGTGAGCTAACCGAATGAGCCCGCTGTAAAAGGCGGGCTTTTTCTTGAGGTGTCTATGAAAATTCGAGCGAACAAGAATTTATTACACGATGAGCTTGGTTCTATACAGAAGGGCCAGGAACTGAATGTTACCCTGAATCAATTATCTGGCATCAGGCGTTTTGTTGAGGTGCTAGACGAAAAAAAGCCCGAGGCAAAGAAGTTGTCTGTATCGCCAGCGGCCCCAGTCTCACAAAAGAAGACTGCGCGGCGGTTAAAGTCTGGCGCGACCAATCGCAAAATCGACGAGTGATCGTCACAAACACTACGCATGAGTTATGCCCCTGGGCGGATTTCCTTTTTGCGATGGACTCCGCGTGGTGGCGGCTGAACATTGCGGCGGTGCTGCTTACATTTAGAGGCGAGCGCGTGACGCGCCACAGGCGCATCGAGGACGTCAGTTATGTCGAGTTTTCCAAACCCAGGCACTCCGGGGATGGCGCGATCAGGCTCGCAGCACACTACGGGGCCACGAAAATCATATTGTTGGGCTATGACTGCCAGCATACAGGCGGCAAAAAACACTGGCACGGCGATCATCCGAGAGGATTAGGCAACGCGAATACCGTGGGGAATTGGGTGCAGCACTATCAACAGCTAGCGGCAAAGATAGCTGGGGTTGAGATTATCAACGCAACACGAGAAACGGCACTAAACCAGTGGCCGAAAATGGCACTTGAGGACGCATTGCAATGAGTTTTATACCGCTGTCTGAAGCTAAAGCATTTTTGAAAGTGATACATCATTTTGATGACGCTGAGATACTGGCTCTGCTTAATGGTGCCGAGGATGAGGCACTGCAGTTCATGGGGAGAGCTGCGTTTGCAGAATTCACAACGTCCAGTTTTGAGGGTATCCCGGACAGCGTTAGAACAGCAATCTATCTGCTACTGCAGGCCAGCTATCAAGCCAAGCCGGAAGAGATCGGCACTTACCGTCATGCGGCAGAGGTCAAACTAATGCCCTACCGCATAGGCATGGGGATCTAATGCTCTCGTATCGGCTGCGTCACCGTGTGCAAATACAGTCAGTGACGCGCACACAGGATGCTGTGACAGGCGAAATGGCTCCTGCGTGGGCTGATCTAACGATATGCGGCAGTGATGGCGTGCCGGCGGAGGTGTTATTAGGCCCCGGAAAAGAGTTTCCAGGTTCTGGCACCACGCAGGCACAGATTGACGCCCGCATCAATATGCGCTGGTTTCCCGAACTGACGCAAGAGATGCGCATCGTGTGGGATGGCCGCACGTTCGACATTGAGAGCATGGAAACAGATCTCACAGGGCGGCAAGAGTGGCGATTGAAGTGCAGCTCAGGGGTGAATTATGACTGACGGTATCCGGCTTTAAGGGCCGGTAATTTCCGTGTCGTCGATGTGGTATGTGATGGTTACGCCAAGAGCGGTGCAGAGTTTAACGATATTTGACGCACGCATATCGGTTTTGCCTGACTCGAAAGTACAGATGGACACGGCGCTGATGCCGGATAATACAGACAATGCGGATTGCGATATCCCGCGAAGGTTCCGAATAGCGCGTAATTTTTCTGCTGTTAACATGGCACTTATACTATCACTGCTTTGCTTTATTTAAAATACAATTATCTATAGCAATGTTAAGTATTCTATAGTAATCTTAAATCACGGCTAGATTGAGCCGGATAAGCGGGGAGTTACTATCATGGCAACAGCAAAGAAAGATACAGCAGTAGACGTGCTCAAGGTTACGCACAGCACGTTAGATTTTTGTGTCCTGGGTTCGACGCCGATCATTCTTAACCGAATGTCGGAAAAGGTATTGCGTGAACTATTGATGCCGAGAGGCAAAAAAACGGCGAGCGAAAAGGCGTCCAGTCAAAAGCATATTCCACTGGAGGAGTTCCGCGAATCGCCTTACACGAATAGGGACGAGGACGGCGCAACGCTGATACAACACTTATCGTCAGCGTTTAAAGGCGCTATCAAGGCAGCGGCACTGGATATGCCCGGCGCTACCAAGTCGCAGATAGGTCGGCTGACGTGGGTCAACGGTGAGCGCGTTGATATTTATGGCGTACCTGAACTACTGATGTCTGTTACGAGATCGGCTGACATTAACAAAACGCCAGATGTTCGCACTCGCGCCATTGTGCCTCAGTGGGCGGCTCGCGTTTCTGTTTCGTTTGTGACGCCGCTTTTGCGAGAGCAGGGCATTGCTAACCTGCTGGCATCGGCCGGCATAATGTCAGGCGTGGGTGACTGGCGTCCGGGCAAGGGCTCTGGAACCTACGGGCAGTTTGAGCTAGTCAGTGAGGATGATGAGCGCTTTAGTCACATCATCAAGCACGGCGGGCGCAAGGCTCAGGAGGATGCTATGGCTTCGCCTAATTTTTACGATCAGGACACAGAGGATCTGTTCCGCTGGTACGAAGCTGAGGCCAATCGACGCGGCTTTAAGGTGGTTTCGTGAATAGCGATAAGCGGGAGGCCATCGCTACGCGGTTGGCTGAGATTGCGGCTAAAAACGATGGGCGGCTGACGCCGGACGACGTGCTGAAAGATGCGAAGAGCGTCAAAAGCCCTCTCCATGACCAATTCGAGTGGGATGATTCCGACGCTGCGAGGCAGTGGCGCTTGGGTCAGGCTAGGACATTAATACGCTCGGTTAAGATTGAGATCGAAACGACGAGCCGGATAGTGTCCACTGTCTGCTATATCCGCGATCCTACAGCGGATAGAGAGCAGGGCTATGTCCAAGTGGCCAAGCTGCGTGACGATGAATCGCTTGCTAGGGAGGCACTGAACACGGAAATGATTCGGGTGTCTTCAGTATGTGAGCGGGCAAGGTCGCTTGCGCTAGCGCTTGGGCTTGAGTCTGAGCTACAGGATATCCAGATGCGCGTTGAGAAGCTGCGGGGGATTATTTCTCTGGCGGCTTGATTTGGCTGGCGTGGACAGGCGTGGACAGGCACGGCTGGGCAAGGCTAGGCTGGCGAGGCGAGGCATGGCGCGGCGAGGCATGGCGAGGCAAGGCTGGCGTGGACAGGCGTGGCCCGGCCCGGCGAGGCATGGCGAGGCAAGGCTGGCACGGCGAGGCTAGGCGTGGCCCGGCGAGGCATGGCGAGGCAAGGCTGGCACGGCGAGGCTAGGCGTGGCCGGGCTAGGCGGGGCTAGGCAAGGCTGGCATGGCGAGGCACTGCGTGGCGAGGCTAGGCAGGGCGAGGCAAGGCTGGCGTGGACAGGCGTGGACAGGCACGGACGGGCAGGGCAAGGCAAGGCTGGCTAGGCGCGGCCGGGCACGGCAGGGCTAGGCTAGGCATGGCAAGGCTGGCGAGGCAGGGCTGGGCGATGCGGGGATTGGCAAGGCAAGGCAATAGCAGTAATCTCCAATAAAGGCGGCTTCGGTCGCCTTTTTTAATGACAAAAATTCAATACAAGGTTACTTGATTAAAGGCAATCGCGATGACTGACGGTATCAAGTTCACACTTGAAGGAGCGCAGGCGCTAAGTATAAAAATGAAAGGCTTATCCAATGATCTGCAATACAAGGGAGGCAGATCCGCACTGAGAAAAGCCGCAAACATCATACGCAATACAGCAATCGAAAATGCAGCGCAAATAGATGATTCCAGCACGGCTGAGGAGATAGGAAAAAACATCGTTGTTCGCTGGTCTACAAAAACATTCAAGCAAACCGGCGATCTAGCATTCCGCATTGGCGTTTTGGGCGGCGCACGACAATCGTCACAGAAATACAAAGACATTGGCGTTTTCGCGGGCAAGGGAAAAGCCAACCCCGGAGGAGACACGTTCTACTGGCGTTTTCTTGAGTTTGGCACTGAAACAGCGCCTGCAAAACCATTCATGCGCAAGGCGCTTTCGAGCAAGGTGCAGGAAGTGCAAAGAGAGTTTATACAGCAATATAGCAAGGCAATTGATCGCTATTTAGCGAAGGCAGCAAAATCAAAATGATGTACCCACCGATATTTGCAGTCTGCTCTTCTAATCCTGGCGTGCAGGCCGCGTTAGGTTCTAGCCCGTGCCGTGTGTTTATGTTCGGCCATGCGCCACAGGGGACGACAAAGCCCTATGCCGTCTGGCAATTAATCGGCGGGAGTCCAGAGAACTATCTTGCAACGCGCCCGGATGCCGATAATTGGTCGCTGCAGATAGATGTCTATGCCACTACCGGAGAGCTAGCCCGCAGCGCAGCGCAATCCATACGCGATGCAATAGAGCCGGTTTCCTACGTCATCGGCTGGCGAGGAGAGAGCAGGGATACAGAGACTAAAAATTACCGCGTTTCGTTTGATGTCGACTGGATAACGAACCGCTAACAAGTTTAAACCCAACGAGCCCGCCAAGTGCGGGTTTTTTTATGCCCGTAAAAAAAGGAAATTCCCATGAGCGTACTTGCGCAAGGCACACAGATTTATTTCATAGACCCGACTGGCCCGTCAGTAACAGTAATTGAGTGTGCAACCACATTCTCCCCAGGTGGATCTCCCGCTGACCAGATAGAGGACACCTGCCTTGAAGATACAGCGCGATCTTATAAGCCCGGACTCAGAACCCCAGGGCAGGCATCAATGGGCATTAATGCCGACCCTGATAATACTAGTCATTTGCGGTTACACGCGCTGTCAGAAACAGACCCAAGTCCGGTTATGCAGTTCGCTGTAGGTTGGTCAGATGGAACTGCGCCACCGACTCTGGATGTTTCCGACGACATTGTGCTGCCTGCTACGCGCACATGGTTTGTGTTCACTGGTTATGTCTCTGACTTTCCTTTTGATTTTGCGCAAAATACTGTCGTAACCTCAACAGTGTCAATTCAGCGTTCCGGTGGATCAAGCTGGGTGCCTAAAGCGTGAAGCTAACGCTTGAGTCGCTGAGCGAGATGGGTGCGTTTACGGGCGCTCCTGTTGAGCGTGACATCACTTGGAAGCAGGGCGATGTTGACCTTACTGCTACGGTTTATGTCAGGCGACTGTCCTACAGATCTGTGCGATCTGACATTGATGCGAGCAACTCCAAAGCGGATGTGCTGGCTGCGCGTATTGCGGCCAGTATCTGTGACGAAACCGGCGAACCCGTGTTTACCACTGAAGATATTACCGGCGATGCCGAACCTGATAGAGGGCCGCTTGACGGCAATCTGACAGTGGCACTGCTGAATGTCATCGGTGAGGTCAACGGCATGGGAAAGACAGAGAGCTAACCGAAGAAGACGAGCTTTGGCATGAGCTTGTTTTGAATGGAGTGGGGGGTAATACCGTCACTGCGGCGCAGCTCTGTATGCCGTATGCGGAATTCCTTTCGTGGCTTGCCTATCGGCGCAAGCGTGGCAGCTTCAATGTTGGTATGCGTATAGAGGAGTCTTTTGGCTTTTTTTCTGCAATGTACGCCAACAGCAAGACTAAAAACGGCGGGTTTACTCGGTGGGATTTTATGGCCCACGACGAACCGCCTCCAGTTAGCTTGGATCAAGCAAAGGAAGATTGGACCTAAACATGGCAAGTAAATCGCTGGGAACATTAACGCTTGATCTTGTCGCAAAAACAGGCGGGTTCGTGGGCGGGCTTAACAAGTCCGAGCGCGAGATGGAAAAGTGGCGAAAAAATATCAGTGCCAAAGCGAGTAGAGCGGGCAAGGCTATTGGGGTTGGTTTGGCCCTCGGCGCGACCGCTGCTGTTGCTGGGTTGAGCGTGCTAGTTAGATCATCTCTGGAGTCTATTGACGCACAGGCAAAACTTGCACAGCGATTGCGAACCTCATTTGATTCACTTTCAAACTTGGCTCGGGCGGGAGATTTGGCGGGCGTTTCGATGCAGCAGATCGAGGTCGCTAGCAGGTCGCTTGAACTCAATCTTGGCAAAGCAGCACAGGGTGCAACAGCTCAGGTTGAAGCACTTGATCGGCTAAAACTAAGCGCTGAGGCAGTATCTAAACTACCGCTTGATGAGCGCATCAAGGCGATTAATACCGCGCTTAAAGAAAACGTGTCTGTTACCGAGCGCGCAGCAGTGGCTGCTGATCTTTTTGGCTCTCGCGGCGCTCTGGCCATTCAGATGCTGGACCCGGCCACAATTGAGGAGGCAGCGCGGCAGGTTGCCATTTTTGGTATAAACCTATCGGACGTTGATGCGGCAAAAATCGAGCAAGCCAATGATGCAATGAGCACCTTTGGGCTGCTTTCTGAGGGCATTGGTAAGCAGCTTACGGTTGAGCTAGCGCCTATCCTTAAAGCTGTTGGGGATGAATTTCTGCGATCTGCTGATGCCGCTGGCGGTCTTGGTACGGTCGTGCAGGATTCTGCACAGAAGTCTGTGGTATCAATTGCCGCGATAATCAGTGCAGTGGATAAACTTGGCAAGTATCTTGACGAAATTGCCGTTAAGTTTAGCCTTGCGGGCGCTACAACTCGGCTATCCTTTACGGGTTCAGATAAAGCAAAAGCAGATGTAGAAGCCCTGCGCAAACAGATCTCGGATATACAAAGTGCCCCGCTAGCGGGCGAAAAATTAATAGATTTTTACACCAAAGCGCAGGCGGCGGGAGAGGTAGCCGCATCTGCGGCAGTTGCGGCTCGGGTGGAAACCAAAGAGTACACAGAGGTGCTAAAAAGCACCAATGACGAGCTAAAAAAAATCAGCGTTACTGCGAAAAAGATCGAATTATCCAAGGACATACAGGAAACCATAAAGGCACAGGAAGCCTATGCCGCGCTGGTCGCGGAACTGCGCACCGACGAGGAAAAGCTGAACGACACGCTCACCGAGAGGCTGGCTATTCTGCAGGCAGTTGGACAGGTGAACAGCGAGACAGGCGGGCGGGTTGCTGCATCAGCTTTTGAAGCGGCTCCGGAGTTTGCGGGCTTGGCTCCCGAAATTGGGGGTGCTTTCGGTGAGCTTGGAAAGATCAACGAGGCCGAAAAGGCGCTTGATGATTGGTATTCTACGCAGCTTGATATGCTCGCGGAGTATCGAGCCAGCAAGTCAGAGCTGAGTGCTCAGTGGGATGAACAAGAGGCCGCACTGAATCAGGAGCATCAGGACAGGCTGGCGCAAATAGAGGGTGCGCGTTACCAAGCATCGCTAGTCGCGGCTTCTGATCTTTTCGGTAACCTGGCGGATCTGACCGGGCAGTTTGCTGGCGAGCAGTCAGATGCATATAAAATTATGTTTGCTGCGCAGAAGGCCGCAGCGATTGCACAATCAATTATCGCTATACAGGCAGGCATTGCGCAGGCTGCGGCTAATCCGTTCCCGGCCAACCTGGCGGCAATGGCATCAGTGGCCGCTGCTACCGCCTCGATTATTGGCAACATCACATCAACCAGCATTCAAGGTCAAGCGCACGATGGCATGGATTCGATACCTGCTACCGGCACATGGAATTTGCAGAAAGGCGAGCGCGTAACGACTCAGAAAACGTCTGCCAAGCTCGACCGCACACTATCTGACGTGCAGAGCAATATGCGTGAGGGTGGCGGGTCATCGCCAAACATCCGTATCGTAAACTCCTATGACAGCGACGAAATGGTCGGCGGTTACATGGGCAGCAAGGCGGGAGAAAAAGCTATCTTGAACATCATGCGAAAGAATCGGCGCACTATACAAGCGCTGACTGTATGACAGCAGTCGTCTGGCCATTCCCGCCACGCGAGGAGATGATAGAGGAGCTGCAATTCTCCACGGATGTCATGCGGGCAAAAGCGGGGGAGCAGCGTATATCAATGCGCACGTCTCCACGCCGCACGTTCCAGCTCGCTCACTCATTCACTGACATTAAATACTCACATGCCCGTTCGCTTATTCGTGATGCGCAGGGTGCTGACGGCTTTCTGGTGCCTGACTGGGGGCAACTTTTAACACTAGGGGCAGTATCTGCAGGCAGTTCTGTGGCGGTTACTGTCGACGTTTCAATAATTCATGCCCCTGTGCTTTTCGGGCATTTTGTGATGCTGCTGTGGGAGTCTCCCAGCAAGTTTGAGATTGTGCTTTTGACGTTTGCGGGCACCAGTCTCGCTGTGGTAGCTGGCAACTATTCCCGTGCTAGATTGATCCCACTGTGGGGCGCAAAAGCACCGGAATCGTTGAGTAATAACCGAAGCGCCGGGCGGATACATGATGCTAGCATAGCGATGGAGGTAGATAATAGCGATGATCTGTCAGCAACGCCACCGGGCGTCACTTATCGCAGCCTCGACGTGCTAGATGAGTGTCCTGTTGTTAGCGGTGGGTCTTTTGACGAATCCATCGCCTGGCCTATCAGTGCATTTGGGACGAGCAGCAGCATTGCGCACTACATCCGCAACCGCACTATCCCAGACATGACTTACGCGATGCGCTGGCACCTGTTCACGCGCTCCGAGCAATTTGCGCTGAAGCAGTGGCTACATTATCGCAGGGGCAGGCAGAAGGCATTTTGGATGAGTTCTCGCGGGAAGGATTTAGAGCCATCGGCAACAGCATCAGGAACTACGGTAAAGGTGTTTGCGTTTTTCGGGTTGACGGGACTGGGCCGTAATGATCCGTTTGACATCGAAATCAAGACGGCGACAACCAGCTACTACCGTCTCGTCACATCAATTACAGCCGGTACGCTCACAGACGGCAGAGCCACTATCAACATGACACTAGGCACAACGCTTGGCGTATCGCTCACCACGGCGCAAATAGAGCGCATCAGCTACCTGCGATGTACCAGGCTCAACAGCGATAGGGTGGAGCTTCTGCACGCTGCGGGGGCGGGCATGTCAGTGCAAGTTCCACTGATTGAGATCCCCACACCGTGAGCTATAACGCGCAAGAGCAAAGCAATCAGGATGGCAGACCAAAATATAGAGTGCTTTTTGCTGTCGGATTAACCGAATATAGCTACTCAAACGATGAAAAAATTGTCGCTGATTCGAGCTATACATGGACGCCTGCAGCGATAGGATTTAGTGAGTTCAGCCAGACAAACGAGATGGCTAAAGATCCGCTCAGAATTACCTTGCCCCGCGACAATCCTTTCGCGGCGCTATTTCTCGGTGGCGTCCCGGAGCAGGTGGTAAGCGTTACCGTTTTTCGACTGCATACCAACGATGCTGCGGAGGAATTTAGGTTCTATTGGAAGGGTCGAGTCTCTGGTTCATCAAGCGATGCAGATGCGGTAAAACTGGACTGCGAGAATGTATTTACGTCACTGCGAAGACCCGGCTTGCGCGAGAAATACCAGACAGGTTGCAGGCATGTGCTTTACGGTCGCGGCTGTGGTTTAGATAAAGATGATTTTGCGGTCGCAGCAACCGCCTCGGCTGCCAGCGGTGTTGGCGTCACTGTCAGTTACTCAGATTCAAACGCGACAATAAACTATTTTAGGGGTGGGATGATCAAAACCTCAGACGGCTTTTACCGCGACATCATGGAGCACGAAGATACTGCCATTACGTTGTTAAGCTCTTTGCCTTCCTTGATCGCTGCTATTACTGCAAGCGGCCCGCAATCTGTGACGATCTACCCTGGCTGCGCACACGATTTAGTAACCTGTAAAAACAGATTTAATAACATCGAAAACTACGGCGGGTGCCCGTGGATACCTAATAAAAACCCGTTTGGTAACGATGTAACCGGGAGCATTGTCTAATGTGGGTTTTTTTCGCCGCTTTTGTGATTGGCCTTGCAGCCAGCTATGCGTTTGCGCCTAAGCCACAATCACAGCCATCACCAACAATGGACGATATACAGGTTCCCACTGCTGAGGTAGGCAAAGACATCCCTGTACTCTTTGGATGCCGTGAGATGCGTGGACCCAATGTGCTGTGGTATGGCGATCTGCGAACGATTCCAATCAAGTCGGAAGGCGGTAAAAAATGATTATTAAAATGCGTGATCTGCGTGCTGCGGGCGTTTGCCCGAAGGCCCGAGAATGGGCTTATAAAAACGGTTTTGACTGGCGCGACTTTGTAAAAAACGGCATTGACGCAGAAAAATTGATAGAAGTCGGTGATGCGCAGGCGCTGAGAGTGGTTGAGGTGGCGCGTGGGTAAAAAAGTAACCGTAGGCTATAAATACCTTCTGGGGCTGCACCTCGGTCTGTGGAAAGGGCCGATAGATAGCATAAAAAAAATCAGCGTTGATGGCCGCACGGCATGGACAGGCAACAATGTCGGTGATGAACCGATTCAACTGCCCTCTATCGCTAGTGAGCTTTTCGGGGGTGACGCTAGAGAGGGCGGCGTCAGCGGAACAATTGATATTGATATGGGCTTCCCATCTCAAGTCGTAAATGACTACCTTGACGCTCAAATTTCTGGGGATATTCCAGCATATCGGGGAATGACATCTGCAGTTTTTCGTCAGGTTTATACGGGCAACAATCCGTATCTAAAGCCTTGGGCTTTTGTTGGTGAGAGGATACATACGCGGCAAAATGGTATTACTCAGTGGTACGACGAAAAGGCAGAAATACCGAGTGTTAGCAGCTATTTTGACGGCTTGCAGGATTCAGGGGTTTTAAGCTGCCTTTCACTCGATGCTTTTGTATCGCCAAATCCTAATTTTGACGGAGATCAAAACAGGGAAAGCGTTACTGCAGCACTGGCAGAGGGGACATATCTTTCCCCGGCTGGACAGGTTGGCTATCACTTAACCGGCGTTGATCCGAGTGACATTTACGTTGTGAGAAAGAAAATTGCAACTAATGATGAAGCTAAAGCCTATGTGATGGGGTGGTCAATTGCTTTTCCTGATCCATTCCCAGATGCATGGGCCACTAATCGTTTTGTTGTCACGACCCCGGATGATGAAAGCACACTGTATTGGAATGGTGCGTTCAATACAGTAGATTTAGCGTACGCCTATGCGCGAAATCAACCTGATGTATATTTGACTGGACACACCGCTTACAAGTTATGGCTTATTGATGACATATACGCGCAAGGTGCTGACTTAAATCCGAAGGGCAGCGGTTCTTGGAACGTTGAAATATTTAAGGCTGCCGATCCCTTTCAATGTTTTACCAGTTTTGACTGCAGCGACATGAACCCCGCGCACATTATCCGCGAGTGCTTAACTGACCCTGACTGGGGCATGGGATACAGTGATTCAGATATTGACGATACAGCATTTCAGTTCGCTGCTGATGGGTTGTGGCTTGAGCTGCTAGGTTTAAGCGTCACATGGTCGCGTGAAGCTCCGCTGATAGATTTCGTCACAGAGATACTGAGGCACATTGATGCCGTTTTGTATGTATCGCGGGAGACTGGTAAATTTACTCTCAAGTTAATTCGAGATGATTACTCATTATCCGATCTAATCACGCTGAACGAAACCAATGTAATGGGTGTGATTGATGCTAATCGCCCAGCAGTGGGCGAGCTGGTTGCTAGCGTTACTGTTAATTACTACGACAGAGCAACGGGAGAGCAGGGCAGCGTTACAAAACACAACCAGTCTCTGCATCAAATTCAGCTAGGCGGCGGTAGCGCAACAACGGTGTCCTACCCTGCAGTGACATCCGGCCCGCTGGCGGCGCGATTGTGTATGCGCGATCTAATAAGCCTGTCGACTCCTTTACTGAGTTGCCGCGTTGAAGTGGGGCGTATTGCCGAAAGTCTCAACGTAGGCGATGCGTTTATTCTTGACTGGCCAGATGAGAGTATTAATTCTGTTGTGATGCGGGTGCAGCAGATGACACTCGGTGACAGCGAAAAGCAGACGATTAACATCGAGGCACTAGAAGATGTTTTTTCTTTGCCGACACCGATCGCAGCGGGCGGCAATGGACAGGCAGGGATATGGACAGATCCATCTGCTGCTGAGGTTCTCCCCGCGCTGCCCCGTACTGTGACAGAGGTGCCCTATTACGAGCTGGTGCGTGAGCTGGGTGTGGCGTTTGTTGATGGCGTGCTGGCATCAGATCCTGACGCAGGGTATTTGCTCGCAGCGGGCGGCAGGCAGGGCACCGAAACTAACGCCCAGATAGTAGTCGATGCTGGTGCTGGTTACGCAAACGCCGAAGTGATGGACTTTTGCCCGGTCGCTTTCCCTACGGAAGATGTTTGGTATACAGACACCTCGATTTATATAACTAATTTTCGTGATCTCGATTTAGTAGAGCCGGGGAGTATTGCACAGTTTGGGAATGAGTTGCTGCGCGTTGATTCTGTGGGCGAGGATTCTACAGGTTTATTTATTACAGTCGGGCGTGGCGTTTTGGATACTACCCCGGCAAGGCATCAGCTTGTTGATGAGGAGTCTATTGTATTTTGGGGGTACGACTTTTCAGGCAGTGCAGTGCAGTACACCGCGAGCGATGACCTGGATGTAGTGATGCGCACATCGCTGGGAGCCAGTGTTTTACCGCTTGCTAGTGCGCCTGTAGATTCTATCGTGATGAATTCAAGACTCGTGCGCCCATACCCTCCCGGCGATTTTCGCGTTGACGCTATTCGCTATTCCGAGATAGCTGCTATTGAGTGGGACGGTGCTAATTTAGTCACATGGAAGCATCGAGACAGGGTGGCGCAAACTGATGATTTTCTTTACGACTACACAGCAACCGATATAGGCCCAGAAGCAGGCACCGAATATTTAGTGCGGTGCGATGCAATTTTGACGACTGATGCAGTTGTCGAGAATTTCATTGATGTCAACGTGGGCAGCGCAACTAATTACACGTTTGATAGCGGGGACTCTGCAGCGCCTTTAAATACCGAGTTTGTGAAAATTAAAGTATCAGCTCTGCGTGGTGGATATGAGTCATGGCAGGCAGCAGAAATAACCATCCCCAATACAGATGATTCGAGTTCTGCAGATTTGGTTCTTTTGCAGACGATCACTAATACAGTCGCTGACGAGTTTGATTTCGATACGATCTCGGCGGGATTTAGCAGACTGGTTATTAAAGGGAGATTGAGGTCGACTGAAGGCGAATTTTATGACGTTGTACGCATCTTTTTTAATGGCGACACCACAGATGGCAATTACAACTACCAGAGAATATCAGCGGATAATGGCGCTAGCCAGATTGGTGAGGCGTCATTTTCTAATGTCGGTCGATGTCCTGCTATCGTTGCTCCGGCGGGAGCATACGCATCCGTTGATGTTGTCATTGAGGGCTACGATAGCAGCGTTTACATTAAGTCAGCAATTACCACAACAGAGGCACTAAGACTCAGTTCACATCTTTGGGTTGGAACTGAGGCCACAGTTAACTCATCAATAACTGCGGCAATAACCCGATTAAGAATTCGCACCGACAATCATCCAACGCATAAATTATTGGGCAAGTTGCAACTGTACGGCGAAAACTAAAAACTTTTATAGAAACGGTTCAAACCGAAAAATACAACCTATCCACAGTAAATTTTAGTGAGGATTATACAATGCTAATACAGACGATAACCAATGCGGTTGCTGGCGAGTTTGATTTTGATACCATTGCAGACGTATTTAGCCGATTAATCATTAAAGGGCGCGTGCGTTCCAGCGTATCAGCCACATCTGATAGTGCTTATCTTTTCCTCAATAACGACACCACGGTTACTAATTATCATCGACAAAGAATTGCCGCAAATAATGGGGCATTAGCTATAACTGAATCCGCAGATCCTGCCATATTTATAACTCCGGGCGCATCATCCCCTGCTGGCGCTTACGCATCCGTTCATGTTGTCATCGAGGGCTATGGTAGTTCAGTTTATATTAAAACAGCATTCTCTCGTGCCGAGGCGTATCTATCTTCTGGAGCAATTTTTACCGGCACTATAGCGGTCGCTAATTCGTCCATTACGGCAGTAATAACTCGGCTTAGGTTCCAGGCAGACAGCCATCCCACTGACGGGCTGCTCGGCACGCTGCGCCTGTACGGTGAGAGTTAATGATCCTACACGGCAGGCAGGCAGTTGACGCTGTTGAAAAACAGCTAGGCCGCTTACTCACTGACATTGAGTATCGTGTAGTCATGGTAGAGGGGTGCAGCACAAAAGAATATTTTTGCTCGGCGGGCGTACTGACCAATGGCGTTGGGCAGACGGGGGTGTGGCTGAATAAGACGTTCCCTGAAGCCCTAGAGTACCATATCCAGCGGGTGCGTAATCGGCTCCCGGCGTATGACAGCTATCCCGAATATCTCAAGCGCGAGCTGGTGCAGTCGGAGTACCGGGGCGACTTGGGACTATCCCCCAAAGCCATGAGATTAGTTCGCGGCGGCATGTACGATCAAGCGGCTATTGAGTTCCTCGACCACAAAGAGTACCGAGAGACTGAATCCGAAGGGATACGAAAGCGCATTGAAGCCGTATCTCACGCGCTCAACCTGTACGACTGCGAGTTATACTGATATGAACTGGAAAGACGTAGGCGGATGGCTAAAAGATAACGCTGGCACAGGCACTGCACTTGTGGGCTCGCTGCTAACGGGTAACGTGCCGGGCGCTGTTGCTGCTGGCGTTGCGCTTGTGTCCAGCGCAACGGGTAGCGCTAACCCTAACGATGCACTGGCGGCGCTACAGGGCGATCCTACGACAATGATACGGCTGAAAGAGTTGGCGATTCAGGATGAAGCCAGTATTCGGGCGCATCTTGAAACAATGACGCGCATGGAGCTTGAAGATCAGCAGGCTTCGCACGCGACAACACAGGCCACTATCCAGAGCGGCGACAACGCAGAGGATAAATTTGTTCGACGCACACGCCCCGGCCAGAGCTGGCTCAGTTTAGCCGCAGCAATCGCCTACGTTTTCGCTTTGCCAGATCCGTCGATTGAAATCCTCGCCGCGCTGCTAGCGTTGCCGCTTGCGTATGCTGGCCTCCGGCAGATTGGCAAGGGGTTTGATTCTGTTGGGCGCACAGTGATAGGTAAGATCAAGTGAAATACTTTGCCGCACTCGCTGCTCTTTAGTTATCCGCGATATTGCGGTTTGAATTTGTCGGTAAAGTGGCAAGGTCAGGGCCGACCGGGAGAATCCCAATCCGCATAAGCCCTTCCTCGCCATAAATCACTCATAAATCACCCCCCTCAATCCTGCACACTAATAGGATTGTATAAAATGGCCTGTAAGCGACCCTGCACTATCTGCAACTGTGCGCGGCTCATATCGACAAAACATTTGCAGCTACCGTTTGTACGCATTCCTCGGCCGTTATCATTGACTATGCACGAGCCGTTAGAGCAGCCGGTAAACCCATGGAAAAGAATCTCTCTCAAGTTTTTCGTGATGGTGTCTATATCCGCTGCCAGCTTTTCGTTACTTGCCTCCAACTGCTCAATGCACCCTGCCGCTTCGATCATCAATGCCGTGTCGCTGCCCCATGCAATGTGTTCGCCAAGAGAAATCATGGCTGCTTTTGTTTTCAGTCGGTCTTTTATGTCTCTCATAAATCACTCTCCTGCCTAGTTTGCTATCTCGGCGACACAGATGTCTTTGACATCATTCTGTATCTCGATCCCTTGCTTAAACTCAAATAAACCAACCCCGTACCAGCGCTGCCAAGCACGCTCTACGCTCGATATGCTGTACCCTGTTGCTCGCGCTACGATCCCAGCATAGGGCTTGCGCTGTACAATAAGGGCATCACAGCGGCGCTTGCGCTCGGCATCGCGCAGAGCCGAATAGGTGGTCCCCTCATTCCGCAGCATTCGGCACATATCATTTTGCCGCACAGATAGAGCCTCCGCCGTTGCTGCCAGCGTGGCGTTTTCAAGCGGCACAGCGCTCAGGTACTGCTTTATCGTTTCGGTCGCGTTCACGCTGATTTCCTTTCTGCCATTAATAAATTCATCGTGTTTTCCAGCGCCACCAGCTCGCTGTTAAATAGCGCGATTGCTTCTGCCATTTGTTCGATGTCCTTTTCGTTGCGCGGTACGCGGCAAATAAAGAGCTGTAGCCCTTCCGGCAGCCGGTCATCAAAGCTAATAAAATCATTCCAATCGCGTCCGGTGCACCACATTTGATGCTGCTGCTGCCAGTAGTACTTTGAGTCAGCCTTGCCTGATTGCAGCGTCGCTATATGCGTGGCGGTATTGGGGCACTTAACTTCACCGACACCGTTGCCGAAAACGAGGCAGTCCGGGCTTGTGCCGGTGTAATCGAGTTGCGGGTGAACAATGAAACCAACGTCCTGCACCAGTAATCCCGTTTCTATTTCGTATGCCGATTTCGCAAGCGGCTCCAGGTCTATACCTCGCTGCATAATCGCGTTGGTGTATGTTTCTTCTCGCTGCCCTGTAAGCCGCTCACAGAGCAACTGCGCCATGTAGTTTTTACGCGATGCGCTAGGCTCATTGCTCCGACCCTTGGCCATCACATCGCTCACGCGGCTGCTAGTGATCTTGCCAATACGCGCCGCAAACCAATCGTCTGAACCTTGCAAATTATTCATTAGTTTCTGCCTCCTTAAAAAACTGGGCTTTTTTCACGTCCTTCACGGCTGTCAATTCTTCTCGCGCGCTAGACGGCAGGCTGTGGTACAACATTTTAAAAGTCGAGGCTAACTCGTCTATGTTCGTCGCGCTTTTCAATTGCTCCAGCTCCTTGCTGATGTCTAGCTCTGCCGTTCGGCTTTCGTCGTTCTCGCCTGTTTCCAAGCTGAACGTTTTAAGCATGGCGTATTTAACAGCGTAAGACATGGCCTTTCCGGGCGCTTTGTCGCCGTTGTCGTTAGCGTGAGCATTGACAGTGGTAGTGCAGCTCTGGTCAGGCTTATCTATATTGACAAAGTGGACAGCATAATCGCCGGAGTACAGATGCATTTTAATGTCGCTTTTCACGTCTCTGGCCTGCAACAGCTCGCTGCGTAACTGCTCAACACGCACGACAATGCCTACCTTAACCATCTCCTTGCGAAGCACGGCTATAACCATATCGTGACTGACGGCTTTGTAGCTGCCGCCAGCACCCGCTGACACGCTTGCATCTTTTTGGACGTACTCAACCACTCGCATAACCGCATTAATGCGCTGGTAGATATTTAACTCACTCATGCTTTAGCCCTCGCAATAGCCCATACAGCCAAAAATAGCGCAACCCAAAAAACTAGTGCTGGCCATATCCATACTGGCGCAGTTATTAGCCACCAGGACGAACTAATAACGCCGGTTAATTTCAGCGCGGCGAGCACCAAAAACAAGATCAGCAAAAAAAGCAACGTTATTGTCGCCTCAAAATTTCTCACTTATGCCCCCTCTGCGCTGCGCGCTGTGCAATCTCTTCCTGCTGTATTTCTTTGCCCAGGTCGTGCATATGATCCCCGCGCAGTTCCTCGCGCTTAATTCTGGCCCGTACTACCTCGGCCTGATTTGACAAATGAGCGTCAAGCAAATGAGTTTTATCGGATTCGCTCAGATAAGGAAGTATCTGAAGATCACGATGCCCAACAGATTCCATCCATGCAAAAATTCCTCCGTATTCGTCAACTTCAAAATGCACGGTAAGCTCAAGTTCGGTTTTCATGCTGGCTTCTCCATGCCATCAAGCGCTGCCTGAAAAAGGTCGCGGAAATCCGTTATTTGCTCGTTAAGGGGATACGTTGAATAGCCGGTGAGTTCAAAAACTGACTGATCCTTATAGTTCATGTAAAATGTCACTATTTCGTTCGCTTTGTCGTGTTCAAGCCGTATAGTTGTTTCGTTTACAACGTAGTTGGTCAGCTCGTTAATCATCTTCAAACTCCCAGCGCGTTCAGCGCGAATAAAAACCATACCAGCGCGAGAGTTGATACTCCCA
>Ga0209390_10005414_pt1 | contig 18104 bp, 19 predicted proteins | sample BON01_FD_187212 | JGI IMG/M metagenome (GOLD analysis project Ga0209390, IMG submission 187212) | Freshwater microbial communities from Lake Bonney liftoff mats and glacier meltwater in Antarctica - BON-01 (SPAdes) (version 2) | ecosystem: Environmental > Aquatic > Freshwater > Ice > Glacier...
AAAAGTAAATTATATAAATGTTTTTGAGAGAAGATTTATATAATATTTTTTTGTTTCAATGATTTTTATAGATAAAGTATATTATTGTTTCAACTATTCTTTTTTCTCTCAAAAGTAAATTATATAATTCTTTTTTGAGAGAAGAGTGATTAATATTTTTTGCGTAGCAAAAACACTCGACCACAAGCGGAATTGTGAAAGCGTAATTGTGAATTTATTTTTTGCGTAGCAAAAACACCCGACTACAAGCGGAATTGTGACAAGCGGAATTGTGAAAGCGGAATTGTGACAAGCGGAATTGTGAAAGCGGAATTGTGAAAGCGGAATTATATAAATAATGCTCCAAATGCTAAAAAATTAACAAAATTACACCATATTGAGCCCCAAGAATGTGCATATATTTCTCTAATATAATTATAGCTAAATATAGATAAAATAATATAAAATATTCCGTACCATTTAGTATTTAATGTGCCTATTCCGATTCCCATAACTAAATTATACAATATTTGCATAAAGCTTGAATTTAAATCAGATGAATTAGTATATGGCCAAACAAGATGCCCATTTTTACCAACCTTTGTGCATTTATAAAATCCTGTTTTCATCCAATTTATGAAAAAAATAGAGCATAATATCCATATACCCAATATAATTTTGTATAAAATAGTTGGTAATATTCCTGAATTAAAATAAATAATAGTAGTTATAATAATAACAGGTTGAAAAAATAATAAAATAGGAATGAATAAAGATATAATTTTATTAGTATTAGAACATTTAAGGTTTAACCAAATAAATAATTCAAGAAGTTGCATTAATGAAATAGAAAATAGAATAATTGCTATTGATTTATTAACATTATTGCCTTTTATCCAAAGATAAATGCTAACGCAAAAAACAGTCAAAAATGTTGTTAAACTTGATTTTACACTATAGCACATTGAATATTGGTTAGAAAAAAATATATATTTGATTGTTATATATTTCTCAATTTTTTCATATATTCTTATCATTATTACAAAATTATTAATCTAAATGTGCAAAGGTGTAAAAATACGATAAATTTTTATTTTTTTTATAATATAATATATAAAAAATAATGCAAAAACCAATGAGATACGAATGTCCTTTGTGTAGATTAGACGAACATAATCATTCATTTAAAAAAATATCAGTGAGAGAAAATATACATATTTATTATACTTGTCCATCTGAAGCAAAGTTATACAATGATAAAGAAGGAATTTTAAAACATTATAATGGAATGCTTAATGAATTACCTAAAGACAATGAATGGATATGGATATTTGATAGTTTTGATTTTGGATTGAAACACTGTCTTGAGATAGATGTAGGTATAGGATTAGCCAAACTTATAACAAAAAAATTTAGTAAAAATTTGAAAAAAATAATTATAATAAATCCATCATTTTATATTTCAGTTACATACAAGACATTGAGTCTTTTCTTAAGTAATAGCGTAAAAAATATTATAGAATTCAATTACGAATATAAATCTTCAAAAGAAGTGTTGAATAATTTGTTCTCGTTAAAAAACGATAAAAAACGATAAAAAACGACAAAAAACGACAAAAAATGACAAAAAATGACAAAAAATGACAAAAAATGACAAAAAATGACAAAAAATGACAAAAAATGACAAAAAACGATCTTGACTTTTCAAATAAGGCACTTTATCAATATACTCTAATTACAAAGACAATAATTGTTTTGTTGCTTAATATTTACAATACAGTAAAAAGAGAAATAAACTATTCAAATATTCGCAACCGAGATATTTACTTTTCAAAAACATTAAAAAAAATTATTTTGTAGAGTATTTGAATGCCATTGCTACAAGAGTAATGGAACCAACACCAACCGCAACTGCTTCCATATGAGAGCGATTGAATTGATTTTTTATATTATCGCATTTAGCAACGGAAACTGATTCAGGGATAGGTTGTGGGTCAACATTAAAATGTTCCGGATGGTCATCTAGATCGCTTATAAATTTCCAATCAGTCCGTTTTTTGATAGGTATAGGTAACTTCTTTACAGGCGAAGATTCGAAATTATTGAGTAAAAACATTATTTATATATACATGACAATAATTAAAATTATTATATATAAACGCATTAGTAAAACGTGTCCATTGTGGTAGGACTATCTCTTGTAAATTTACAAATACAAAGGGGGGAAACTGAAAACTAACATCTACCGTAAAAGTTCGAACAAATGACCCCCATTAAATCTAAAAGAATAGAAATCAGTTAACTACGTGAAATCGTATGATTACAAACCATGAATTAGTGGTCATTTTCATATAAGCAATATCACCCGATGATATATACTGCGGGTATTTGTTCAAACTTTTACGGTATTGAAGGGTGTAAATATATACATCATCAAAATAAGTATTGAATAATTTGTTGCGTTCAAAAACCCTAATAAAATTAGTGTAATCAAATAAATATTTACGCAACTTGTATACTTACTTCATTATCAGAAAAATATCCTTTATCAATTAATGATTGTGTATATTCAGCACCACCCCAATTTTTATCCATTGGGTTAGCACTTGGTCCAGAATATAACATATTTTCATTTTGTTCAGTATCAAGAGGTGTTGTAGTTCCAACATAAAACGATGACTCATCGTAAGCAGGGTAAGAATTTTTATTGTAAGGATTGTCGTTTCTTGTAGCATCAACTAAAAGTGTAGGATTTGGCGCGGATGGAAAAATAGGTGGTAATCCTCCTTTTTGTTCAGTAACTCCTGGTCGCACTTTATAAACCCTATTACCTTGAGCATCAAATGTTTGTTGTAAAAATAAAACAGGGCACCTGATTCCTTTACTTCTTTGCCAATCTAAAAATTCAACATAATCTTCTAAATTATTAAACTCTACTGGATTAACACCTGGAACTTTAGCAACTTTAGAGTTATATAGATAAAATTTTGCATCTTTTTGTATTAAAATATCAGGACATCTAATTTGTGGTTTGAATCCTTCATAGTATTTAAGTTCTGTATTTTTTGCGTAAAAATATACAATTGTTAAAAATAATATTATAAATAAACAAGTTAGTAAGTTCATCTTATATATAATAACTATAAAATTTCAGCATTTTTTTGAAATGAAAAAAAGTTATATATATAATTTAATATACATAACTTTTATTTTGCTACACTTTGAGATATATACAATAAACAAATACATAAAATATGATTATATTATATAGCAATAAGTATAGGAATATAATATAATCATATTTTAGAATGATTTTTTTAAACATAAATCCAAAAACAGATAATGTTCAATTATTTGATAAATATGTCAGTCAAGGTAAAAATATATTTGCATTAATTTATATGGAAGGGTGTGGTCCTTGTAATGATACAAGACCTGAATGGGCTAAAATAAAGAATATATTAAATAAAAATAATGAAAAAAAAACCAATATAAAAGATGACGACACAAATTTTATAGCCAATGAATTTTATGACGATGATAATGTAGATGACAATGTAGTAATTGTAGATTTGAATTATGAATTAATAGAAAATAATATAAAAAAATTAAAAGAGGATATAAATGCATTTCCAACAATTATAAACTTATCTGAAAATGGTAATAAAAGTGAAAGCTATCAAGGTGAAAGAAACGTTGATGCTTTTATTGAATGGATTAACTCAAATAAAAATACAAAATTAAAAGGTGGAACAAATAAATTAAAAAAATATAAAAATAAAAAGAGTAAAAAAGGTAAAAAAAGTATAAAAAGTAGAAAAAGTAAAAAGGGTAGAAAAACTAAAAAAAGTAGAAAAAGTAGAAAAAAGTAGAAAAATTAAAAATTGCAGAACTTTCAATCTGTAAACCCAAAAATGTTCGCTAAATTCACAGTTTATTACGAACTAAAAGACGGAATTCCAGTAATTCCTTTACCTATAATCAATGCATGAATATCTTGTGTTCCTTCATATGTATTTACGGCTTCAAGATTCAACATATGTCGTATAACATAATATTCGTCAGATATACCATTCCCGCCCAACATATCCCTTGCATTTCTGGCAATTTGTAGAGATTTTATACAATTATTTCTCTTTATAATAGAAATATTTTCAGGAATCATAATGCCTTCATCTATTAATCTTCCAACTCGTAGCGATGCTTGAATTCCAAGCGTTAATTCAGTTAACATATCAGCAAGTTTCAATTGAATAATTTGATTTGATGCCAATGGTCGGTTGAATTGTTGTCTATCCAAACAATACTCACGAGCTATTAAATAACAATCCTCTGCCGCACCGAGAACACCCCATGATATACCATATCTTGCATTATTAAGACACGAAAACGGTCCCCTCAATCCCTTTACATGTGGAAGCATGTTCTCCTTTGGAACTATAACGTTATCCATGAAAATCATTCCAGTGTTAGAAGTACGTAACGAGAATTTACCTTGAATTTTTGGGCAGGATATTCCTTTCATATTTTTTTCCAGAATAAATCCTCTAATATCATTATTTTCGTCCTTTGCCCAAATTATAAAAATATCAGCTATAGGTGAATTTGTAATCCAAATTTTGCTACCATTTAACACATAATTACCGTCCTTTAAAACTGCATTTGTTTTCATTCCCGATGGATCACTACCATGATTTGGTTCGGTCAAGCCAAAACATCCAATAAGATTACCTTTTGCAAGGTCTGGTAGGTACTTTTCTTTTTGTTCTTCTGAACCAAATTTATAAATCGGAAACATCACAAGAGAAGATTGTACACTAGCACAACTCCTGTAGCCACTATCGACTCTCTCTATCTCTCGCATGATTAACCCATATGAAACGTAATTGACACCAGCACACCCATAACCATTGATCGTAGAGCCTAATAATCCTGCATTTCCCATTTCCTTAATTATATTTTTATCAAATATTTCGTTTCTAAATGATGCAACAACATTAGGCGATAATATTTCTTTTGAAAAGTTCGAGGCAAGGTCTTTAACTGATCTTTCTTCTGATGTCAGTTGTTTGTCATGTAAAAACGGATCAGAGAAACTAAAAATTGATCTTGATTTTATTGATGTTATTGATGTTATTGATTTAAGAAAACGATTATAGCGAATCATAATTATACAAAATACACATATAGTTTTTAAGTTATTTTGAAACTATATTTGTATTATGTTCGTTTATACTCTTTTCAAATAATAAGAGCAACCAGAGAAAAATATTATTATATTTTTAAGTCGTAAGTCCCTAAATATAAATTAAAATTGAATCTATAAACAGATATAAATATAAATCAATAATAATAATAAAATGGAACAAATATTCCGTGTCTTGGATTTCAATGTATATAATCAAAAAGTCTCATCAGATTGTTCATCAAGTGATGAAGAAACAACCAGTAATGTTTATGAAGATCATAATGAATTCCTTATACAGATGTTTGGTGTTAATGAAGAAGGAAAAACATGTTCAATAATGGTGGAAGGGTTTAAACCATTCTTTTATTTATTGGTAGATGATAAATGGAATATTAATATGAAAGATTCATTTATAAATCATTTAAAGATGAAAATGGGTAAATATTATAAAAACTCTATTGATTTGGAAAAAAGTATAATTATTAAACGTAAAAAATTATATGGTTTTGATGCAGGTAAAGAATATAAATTTATAAAACTGGAATTTAATAACATAAATGCATTTAATAAAGCAAAGAATTTATGGTATACTGAGTATGACAAAGATAATTATGAATTAGGTCATAAGTTAAAAAAAAACGGATATAGTTATAATAATACAGATATAAAATTATATGAAGCAAATATTCCTCCTTTATTGCGTTTCTTTCACATAAATGATATAAGTCCTTCAGGTTGGATTGCATTGCCTAACAATAAAATAAAAAAAACAAAAGATTGTAAAAAAACAACATGTGATTTTGAATTTAGTATTAACTATAAATATGTAATTGCGTTAAATGACAAGGAATCAAGAGTCCCATATAAAATAATGAGTTTTGATATTGAAGCAAGTAGTAGTCATGGTGATTTTCCTATTCCAATAAAATCATATAAAAAATTATCAACAAATATTATTGAATATTTTGAGAATTATGAAGGTGAAATGACAAAAGACAAATGCAAGACTATTTTATCAAAAATTATATTATGCGCATTTGGATATGATTCCATGTCTGGAATTGATATTGTTTATCCGAAAAATAAATTAATTACAAAAAAAGAAATTGAGAATATTTGCGATAAATGGTTATTATCATCAGTGCGTAATTATATAAGAAATAAATATTATGATGGTATGACAACTTTAGAAACAATGTTTCATAAAAATGGTGACGACGATATCAATGAGATTGATGAGATTGATGAAGGTGAAAGTAAAAACGGAACATATAATTTTTCAAAATATTTAAAACCATATAATGATAAAAAAGCAACCATCATAGATATTTTATGTGATAAAAAATTTGAAAGGGATAATAGACTGAGTGAATTAAATATTTCATTAAATACGTATTTTCCAAGATTAGAAGGTGATAAAGTTACTTTTATAGGTTCTACATTTATGAATTATGGGGAAGCTGAACCATATATGAATCATTGTATTGTTTTGAATACGTGTTCTGAAGTAAAATCATGTATTTTAGAAAATTATGATACAGAAAAAGATGTTCTATTAGCATGGCAAAAATTAGTTGAAAGAGAGAACCCTGACATCATAATAGGTTATAATATATTTGGTTTTGATTATGAATTTATGTTTAGACGCGCAGAAGAAAATAATTGCGTTGAAGAATTTTTAAAATTGTCAAGAAACAAGGATGAGATTTGTGGTAAAAAGGATAGAGAAACCGGTAAATATAATATCGAAGAGAGTAGTATCAAAATTGCGAGTGGTGACCATGAGTTGAAATTTATTAAAATGAATGGAAGACTTCAGGTTGATTTATATAACTTTTATCGTCGTGAGACAAATTTGTCAAGTTATAAATTAGATTATGTTGCGGGTCATTTTATTGGTGATTATATTAAAAAAATCAACAAATATAGTGATTCTGATTGTTCAGAGATTTATACTAAAAATCTCACAGGGCTTTCAGAAGGTAGTTATATTCATATCGAAGAAATAGGACATTCAGTAGATTATTATGAACCAAATGGAGTAAATAAATTCAAAGTTATTTTTGTAAATAAAAATGATTTTAGTTTCAAAATAGACAAACTTATTGAACCAGATATGTCTAAAAAAGTGAGATGGTGTTTGGCAAAAGATGATGTAACACCAAAGGATATATTTCGCATGACAAATGGTTCCTCAATGGATAGAGCAATTATTGCAAAATATTGTATTCAAGATTGTAATTTAGTTAATTACTTGTTTAATAAAACTGACATACTTACAGGATTTATTGAGATGTCACGAATTTGTAGTGTGCCAATTAATTTCTTGGTCATGAGAGGTCAAGGAATCAAATTGACAAGTTTTATTGCAAAGAAATGCCGTGCAAAAAGAACGCTAATACCTGTTATTGAAAAAGGTAATTTAGATGAAGGATTTGAAGGAGCTATTGTTTTAGAACCTAAATGTGATTTATATCTCGATAATCCTGTAGCATGTGTTGACTACGCATCATTATATCCTAGTTCAATGATAAGTGAGAATCTCTCACATGATAGTAAAGTTTGGACAAAAGAATATGATTTAGCAGGTAATTTAATACAAGAAACAGGTGAAAAAGATATACACGGTAATTTTGTTTATGATAATCTATTAAATTATGATTATGTCAATTGCACATATGATACTTATGTTTATGTTAGAAAAACACCTCTATCTGCACCAGATAAAATAAAGTCTGGTATGAAAATATGCAGATTCGCACAATTTAAGGAGGGTAAAGCAATTATGCCTTCTATTTTAGAAGACTTGTTGAAAGCAAGAAAAGCTACAAGAAAATTAATTCCAGGCGAAAAAGATGAATTTATGAAACAAGTTCTTGAACAAAGACAACTTGGTTATAAATTAACAGCTAATTCACTTTATGGACAATGTGGAGCTAAAACAAGCACCTTTTATGAAAAAGATATTGCTGCTTGTACCACAGCAACTGGAAGATTACTTTTGATATACGCCAAAAAAATTATTGAAGAATGTTATGGAGATAAAATTTGCAATACTGTTGCTCATGGACCGGTTTTAACAAAAGCAGAATATATATACGGCGATAGTGTGGCAAATTATACTCCTGTTTATGTAAAAATAAATAATAATTTTGATATTCTAACAATTGAACAATTAGCTGAAAGATATGGTGAAAATAAATGGATTGTATGTAAAGAAGAATTCAAACAAGAAAAGGAATATTGCGAACTTCATAATATTGAAACATGGAGTGAAAAAGGATGGACAAAATTATATCGTGTTATTCGTCATAAACTTGCGTCTCATAAAAAAATGTTGCGAGTAACAACAAACACCGGTTTAGTGGATGTAACAGATGACCATTCACTAATTCAATTAAATGGTAAAGAAATCAGTCCAAAAAATGTTTCGATTGGAATGGAATTATTACATAATTCTCTACCTAAATCTATTTGTGAAGATGATACCACAAATGAAAATAATGATATAAAAATATCTTATTCAAATCATGGTGAGATAATATTATCTAATAATATTTTAAAAAGTGATAGAAAAACAAGAAAAACTTTATTAAATAAAATAATTGGAACAAATATGATTACTGATGATTTTGTAGTAATTAATGAAATAAAACAAATATCTGCTTCGCTGATTTATTGGTTAGCACAATCTTTAGATTATACTGTTAGTATTAGATATGGAATGTATTTAAAAGACCAAAATAATATTTGCAATGGTTATATAATTAATATATATAACACAAAACCAGTTTATAATCCAAATGCAATCAAAGATATGTGCGAAATAAAATACGCTGGTTATGTTTATGATTTGACAACGGAGAATCATCACTTTGCCGCAGGAATTGGAAATATGATTGTTCATAATACAGATTCAGTATTCTTTACATTTAATTTACAGACACCAGAAGGAAAACCAATACGAGGAAAGGAAGCATTAGAAATTACTATTGAACTGGCACAAGAAGCAGGTCATTTAGCATCGAGTTTTTTGAAAGACCCGCATGATTTGGAATATGAAAAAACATTCATGCCGTTTTGTTTGTTATCAAAAAAAAGATATGTGGGTATGCTTTACGAGAAAGATGCCAATGAATGTAAAAGAAAAGAGATGGGTATTGTATTGAAACGTCGTGACAACGCTCCAATAGTAAAGGATATTTACGGAGGTATTATTGATATTTTGATGAAACAGAAAGATATTCAAAAAGCAATTGATTTCTTAAAATCATCTTTACAGAATATTATTGACGAGAAGTTTTCTATAGATAAATTGATTATAACAAAATCACTTAGAACAGGATATAAAAATCCTAAATCAATTGCACACAAAGTTTTATCTGATAGAATTACTCAAAGAGATCCAGGTAATAAACCAAGTTCTGGAGATAGAATACCATTTGTTTATATAAACTGTACAAATAAGAAAGCACTACAAGGAGAGAAAATAGAAACTCCTACCTTCATAAAAGATAACAATCTGAAAATAGATTATTCGTTTTATATTACAAATCAAATAATGAAACCAGTTCAACAATTATTTGCATTAGTCTTGGAAAAAATATGGGAAATGCAAAATAAAAAATCAAAAATATCGAGATTTAATAAAGATGTGGAAATTTTGAAAAAAAATACACCGTTTGATAAATTTGAAAATAAATTAGAACAATTGAAAAATAAAGAAGTCAAAATTTTATTATTTGATGAATATTTAAGAGTGACTGACAATCAAAAAAACAAGCTTCAAAGTATTACTATGTTTTTCAAAAAATAATATTTAACACTGTTATAATTTCATAAAGAAGTTTTTACTAAGTTGATAAAAACTTATTCGCAAGGCAATATGGTTTCCCTAATATAGTTTATATTCTAACTGGTTATTGCGAATTCATATTCAATAGTTGCAAAATCAGTTTCAATATCCATTGGACTTAATATAATCATTTCAGTATCTTGTGTATCATCATCAGAATCATAATTTTCAAAAATCACAATATCATCATCTGAATCATAATTTTCAATCATCGTGGTATCATCATTATATATATCTATTGGTAGAGTAAAATTCGGATAAGGGAGTGGAACATTACTAATTAAATCCCCGTCACAATTGTTAATTACTTCACATTTTTTTATACCCATAATATTCCTACATAAAGGACAACTAAAACCATTAATTTGAACATTTGTCATCAAACAATTTAAATGAAATGAATGACCACATTCAGTAATAGCTTTATTATTATCAACCGCAATAATTTCGTAGCATATTGGACATTCAGAATCCATTTTTTTAAAAAATTGAAATACTTTTTTTAATATTGTAATTAATAATATTAAAAAAAGTATTTTAATTTTTTTATACTGATGAAATTTATAAAGAAGCAAAAGAAATATACTCGTCATTAAGAAGCAAAGGAAATACATTGATTATCAATGTTTTTTTGATTAGATAAATAACTAAAAATTTTATTTAGTGAATCGTCTAATTTTTCAATTGATTTTTCAAGAAAATTAATACGCATATTATTATCATTATGATTATCATTATGATTATCATTATGATTATCATTATGATTATCATTATGATTATCAACATAATTGATTAAATTTTTATTAATATAATCACCATACCCAATAGCATCTTCAAACTCATCGATAAACATTTCAGCTTTCAATTTACATAAAATACCTTGAACTGACCTTTTATGTTTGATAGAAATATCTTGAACACACATTTTTAAAAGCTCGTGTTCTCTTTGTAAAGATAATATTTCATTTATAGACCATTTTGCTCCGTATCTTTCCATGTTACTAATTATTATACCTAAATACTCTTTATATACTTTTTAATAACATATAAGTGAATATTTTTACAGAAAATTATTACCAGATGTATTAAATCTTAAATGGTCTAAATTAAATTAATTGAATTATCGGTGCTGGTAATTGTAAAATCCCTTATATCATATCTACATATAGGACATTTACAATTTGATAAAAACCATGTGTTGATTTCGCTACTTGTAAAAATATGACCACAATGCTTTATCATTGTAACCATTGAATTTTCTGTAAATGATTCTAAAGTAATAGGACATGAAATATTAAGAGGTTGATTGATATCGCAAAACTTAAATGTTTTTGTTGCAAAATCAATCTGTGCTGGAGATGGAAAAACAATAACAGGTTCTAATGACATCGAATTAACTAAAAGGGTTATTATTTCTTCTTCTAATTGATGAGGTAAATTTAATGAATTATTCTCATGTTCATTTGCATATGGCCTTCTATTTATATAAATTATTCTATTTTGATTATTATTATTCAAATTATTTCTAACATCTCGTGTATTATTATTGTTCAAATTATTTCTAACATCTCGTGTATTATTATTGTTCAAATTATTTCTATCATCTTGTGTATTATTATTGTTCAAATTATTTATAATATTAGGTGTAGTGTTATGAATTCTTGGTTGATGTATTAAAGTGTTATTTCTATTATATTGAGCCAATCCAGCAAAACTTTGACGTCTTCTTGAATAATTATTTCTTTGTTGAAAACCTGTTGAATGATAAGGATTATGTAATTGGTTCCTGATAATACTATTCAAAATATTTGTATTATTATCCATTAAATTATCTATTTGACGTAAATTATTATTGTAAAAACTAATAAGTTGTTCATAATATTCCATTATATATTAAACTAAATATGTTTAAATACATAAATATAATATAATAAATATAATAAATATAATGAATTTTGATAAATATAAAGACAAAGGATTAAGTGGGTTATCTAATCTTGGTAATACATGTTTTGTAAATTCATGTATGCAAGTTTTATCACACACATATGAATTGAACGAATTATTGGAAACTGATATATTTAAAAAAAAAATACAGAACAAATATGAGTCTGCTATTTTAATAGAATGGAATAATTTGAGAAAAATTTTATGGAATGAAAATTGTATTGTATCGCCTGGAAAGTTTATAAGTACACTTCAAAAAGTAGCTCATGTTAAGAATAATGATACTTTTACTGGATATTCGCAGAATGATGTATCAGAATTCTTGTTATTTATAATAGATTGTTTTCATATTTCTCTCGCAAGACAGATTAAAATGAATATTTCAGGAAATCCAGAAAATAAAACTGATGATATTGCAATTAAGTGTTTTGATATGACAAAGAAGATGTATTCAAAAGAATATTCCGAAATATGGAATATATTTTATGCTATTCATGTATCTGAAATTATATCATTAGAAACAGGCGAACAATTACAAATAACACCAGAACCATATTTTATGATAAATTTATCAATTCCAAAAAAAAACAAAAATCCAACATTAATTGATTGTTTTGATTTATATTCAGAAGGGGAAACAATTGAAGGAGAAAATGCGTGGTATAATGATAAAACTAAAGAAAAGGTAAATATACAGAAAAAAATATCATTTTGGAGCTTTCCTAATATATTAGTAATTGACTTGAAAAGATTCAATGAAAGAAATCAAAAAAATCAAATTCTTGTTGATTTTCCAATTGAAGAACTAGATTTATCAAAATACGTAATTGGATATAAAAAAAATAGTTATAAATATGAATTATTCGGTGTTTGTAATCACGGTGGTGGAGTATCTGGAGGTCATTATACATCATTTGTAAAAAATGCTAATGGTAAATGGTATCATTTTAATGATACATCTGTAACTATAGTAGAACACGATAAAACAATAGTTTCACCAAAGGCATATTGCTTATTTTATAGAAAAAAAAACAATTAAGTTATATATATATATATGGAAGTATCAACAACGTCAACAATAGATCCTGTTTTTTATTATAATTATTTAAATAATGTAATTTTAAATCCTACTGTGTTTGTGATAATATTATTGGTAATAATATCATATTTTATATTATTTTACTCTTTAGGAAACAATTCACAAGAAAATAATATTGACATTCAAACATTAACCTCCGATAACAATAGACAAGGAATATTAGGGATAGTAATAATAGTTATATTAGTTGTTTTAATATTAATAAACGCATTTCAATATTTTTTTAGTATAAATGTAACAGCATTTATTAGTGGTTTATTTTCACCTACAGCAAATTTAGATATAATAATTGACCAACATTCTTATAATACACCTTCAAATCCAGAAATCAAATTTAAAAAACAAGTATTTAATATTCCAGGAAATTATTACAGTTTTGATAATGCTAAAGCTCTTTGTAATGCTTATGATTCTCGTTTAGCGACATATGAAGAAATCGAAAAGTCTTATAATGATGGAGGTGAATGGTGTAATTATGGGTGGTCTGAAGGTCAAAATGCATTATTTCCAACTCAACAGAAAACATTTGACAATTTACAAAGTATTAAAGGACATGAACATGATTGTGGAAGACCTGGAGTTAATGGTGGATATATCGGCAATCCAAATGTACGTTTTGGTGCAAATTGTTATGGATATAAACCAAAAATTACTCCACAAGAAGCTGATCTAATGGAAAATACACAACCATATCCTTTAACTGCTGAAGATATAGCTTTTCAGCAAAAGGTAGATTATTTAAAAAATAAACTTGATGAAATTCTTGTATCACCGTTTAATTATAATTCATGGGGACAAATTTAATTACGTGTTTTTTTTGTTTTTTTATTTTTATTATTTTTATTATTTTTATTATTTTTATCTATGTTTGAAGCTTTTCTTGATTTTCTTTTATTTACTTTAGCATTAACTGTTACTAATTTTAATAGTTCATCATGTAGATCATTAGGAATAATATTATCTTCATCATCTGATTCGTACGTAGTTTCTTCTTCATCTTTGAAACTTCCACCTGTCAAATTATATGATAAAGCCCAGTTTGGAACAACCAAATTTGTAAATAAATCTGAAACATTTTCCCCTACATTTTCCCCCCCACCATTTTTCCCCCCACCATTTTTATTGTCAGAATTATTTAATGTTATTATTGGTGAAAAACCTTTTTTAGCTGCAAGTGTACTAACTCTAAAACCACCACTATATATACCTCCTTCTTTATTAAAAAAAACTAAATCTTCTTCAGGGTCAATGTAGTTCATATAAAATAATTATATAATAATTTAAATTAACTTACCTATTATTTTTTAATAATTTTGATTCTTTTTATTACTTAGTTGTAAAACGTTTTATTTCATTGACAATTTTAAAATTTCTCTTTTTTTTTAAGTATTCCATTATCTGTATAACATGTGTTTCATTTCTTATAAATTCACCTAAAGTAGTTTCAAGATATTTCAACGTTAAAGGAGCGGTAGAACGTGTTTTAGTAAATTTCAATTTACCATCGCTTATTTCTATTGTTGAATTTGATAAATTATTTTCATCTGCATATTTTATGATGTTATGTTCTAAAGTATTTCGTTTATCACGCAATTCTCTCGTTTTATCATTCAATATTTTTAGTTGGTTATCTATAGAAACCCATTGTTGTATTTGATTTTCAAAATTCATAATATTATAATATTATAATATTATTCTAAATTTTATCAGCATTTTATTGTTTAACGTTTTCTTCTTTTTTTTGATGTTTTATTATTATTTTTTTTTCTGTAAGTTTGTTGTAAACCTAAAATACTAAATGGAACAACTGCTTGGGTTATAACATTACCAAAAAAACCTCCTTTTTTTCTTTTATTTTTACTCTTATTTTTTTTCTTATATTTTCCTCCTGCACTTTGTACTAATTTCAATTGAGAATCTGTAGGTATAACAGATGATGATGTAAGACCTTGACCAGCAGTACCTATAATTGCGTTCGACGACCTATCTACAAGATTGCCATAACTTGGACCACCTATATCCATAACATTAGAAAATTGTTTTGAAACATCGCCAACTACACTAAGTTCGTAGTCCGCTGCTCCACCACCACGCATACCATTTCTAGTTTTTCCTCTACCACCCATCATAGTACTTCCATTATTCATCATGGATTCATCGTTCATCATATTTTTATAATCCATCATATGTTCACCACCATACATCCTCATACTTCTGGTTTTTCTTCTTCTCATACCTCTTGTTTTTCTCGCACTACCCATCATATTTTTACTTCTGCTTTTACTTACTCTTCTCATATTTCTATTTACCATTATATAGAATAATGAGAAATAAAATTATTATTATTTTTTAAATAAATTATATATTTATTTTAAAAAAAAGATATGTCTAAATAAATACGTATAATTTTATTTTATACCTGTAAATATTTACTACGAAGATTCACAGATTGAAAAATTGTTCAGTTTTTTAAAAAAGTTTGCTAATAATTTGTTTATTTCGTAACAACAAAATTAAAAGTATTAGAATTGCTAAAATCATTACAAAAATCATAAATACAAGAGTAACAGTTATATAAATATATGGATTTATTTCATATAATACAAAATCTATTAAAGGTGTCAATAATAGTTTGAATTCCTTTTTGACGTCTTCTCTCTTTAATATATCTAAACATTGTTGAACCAACGAATCTTTCATATTTACTACAAATAATATATATTGAGAGATTTTTCTCAATTAGTATGATGCGTGTTTTTTATTTATAATTTTTCTATATAACAAATAACATGAATAATATAGTTGAACCAAATAAATTGTTTGATTTTTCTAAATTAACTCTATCACATCCATCTGGAATTCAAGGGGGAGCGTATTTTACAAAACTTCAACACAATAATAACCCTTTATATATTCAAACAACTAAAAGTTTAACACGTCAAGGATTTGTTAAAACAGGTAAAAAATATTATTGTGATTTAATCTTTGATAATAATTCATCTGAATTAATTGAATGGTTTGAAAAACTTGAAGAGAAGTGTCATCAGCTTATTTTTGAAAAAGCAGAGAATTGGTTTGATTCTCAACTTGAGATGTGTGATATTGAATCTGCATTCAACTCTATATTGCGTGTTTACAAATCTGGTAAATTTTATTTAGTAAGAACTAATATCAAAAATATAATGACTGATTCAATTGATACACCGTCTGTAAATATTTATAATGAAAATGAAGTTGTGCTTACTATGGATGATGTAAATTGCGATACGAATATTATTTCTATTTTAGAACTACAAGGAATTAAATTCACTCCAAGAAATTTTCAAATAGATATTGTGCTTAAGCAAGTTATGGTTGTTAATGATGAACATATTTTCAAAAATTGTTTGATAAAAAAATCAAAAAATAATCACAAAATTATTAATGAAATATTAACTTCAGAAAATTCAAACACTTTAGAAAATTTAAATACTTCAAATACTTTAGAAAATTTAGATACTTTAAATACTTTAAAAAATTTAGATACTTTAGAAAATTTAAATACTTTAGAAAATTTAAATACTTTAGAAAATTTAAATACTTTAGAAAATTTAGATATTTTAGATAAATTAGATACTTCAGGACCACATGTTTTAGAAGAATCTAACCTTCACAATATTGATATTAATATAGATGAAGATTTTAAGAATAAACCTTTAGAAGATTTTACGGGAGAAATTATTGACGATGAAAATAGTTTAGAAAAAAATGTAGATAGTAATAATGTCGTTCATAATGAAACACATGTTATTCATGATGAAAATAATTTAGAAAAAAATGTAGATAGTAATAATATCGTTCATAATGAAACAACTGTTATTGACGATTTTGGTGAATTTGAATTAACACTTGATTTAGAAAATAATACAGATTCAATATCTTTAAAAAAACCGAATCAAGTTTATTATGAATTATATAAAGAAGCCAGAAATAAAGCTAAATTAGCAAAAAAGTCTGCTATTATAGCATATTTAGAAGCAAAGAATATTAAGAAAACATATATGTTGGAAAATTTGAATGATAGTGACAGTGAATTCGACGAAGAAATTGATGAAGTGACAGAAAATGAATTAGAAGGACTTTAGAAATAATAATTCAATTAAATACTTATTCTTAAAATTATATTATCTATAATTTTATATAATGAGTCTATCAATTAAAAAGCTAATGAACGATTATGGTATTGGAGCTATTATAGTTTTGCTTATTCTCGCTTATGGGATTAGTGTTTTTGTAAGTTATTTAAGTAATAAAGGTTCTGTTGGTTATGAATCTAACAAACATATGCAACAACAATATAAAAATACTAATTCACAAATGTCTGCTGGGGTTGTTCCTTCAAATCCTTTAGGACAAAATGAAGTCTTTGCTTCTGCAAATGGTATTCAAACGAGTTCGCCTGGACTTCCATCGTCATGTTCCACACCTAATATTCAAAATCCTTCTGAACTTCTTCCTAAGGACACAAATTCACAATGGGCTCAATTAAACCCTTCTGGTAAGGGCGAACTTGCAAATGTAAATCTATTGAAAGCAGGTTATCATATTGGTATTGACACGGTTGGACAAACGTTAAGGAATGCTAACCTTCAAATTAGATCCGAACCTCCTAATCCACAATTATATGTAGGACCATTTAATCAAAGCACAATCGAGCCTGATTTTATGAGAGTTCCACTCAATTTAGGGTCTGGACCACAATAGGTTAATCACAATTCCGCACAATTCCGCTTTCACAATTCCGCTTTCACAATTCCGCTTTCACAATTCCGCTTTCAACGTAGTAAGAGTCGGGCGTTTTTGCTACGCACAATTCCGCTTGTGGTCGGGTGTTTTTGCGTAGCAAAAAATATTAATCACTCTTCTCTCACAAAAGAATTATATAATTTACTTTTGAGAGAAAAAAGAATAGTTGAAACAATAATATACTTTATCTATAAAAATCATTGAAACAAAAAAATATTATATAAATCTTCTCTCAAAAACATTTATATAAT
>Ga0209390_10005415_pt1 | contig 18099 bp, 16 predicted proteins | sample BON01_FD_187212 | JGI IMG/M metagenome (GOLD analysis project Ga0209390, IMG submission 187212) | Freshwater microbial communities from Lake Bonney liftoff mats and glacier meltwater in Antarctica - BON-01 (SPAdes) (version 2) | ecosystem: Environmental > Aquatic > Freshwater > Ice > Glacier...
TTTGTTGCGCCTTGACTTGAGCTTCGGCGATTTCCGTTTCAAGCGTCGCGATACTGCGAGAGCGGGAGGCCTGCAACGTCGCAAAGGATTCGCGCACCGACATGTACTGGGACACGACAGACTTTGCCGCAACAGTTTCGCTCTGCGCTGAGTTATCAATTTCAACTGGCGCAGCTTCTGCTGTAACTACGGAAGTTCCAGTTGCTGTACCTAGCGTTCCTAAAACTAAAGCCAAGCCAGCTGCAACCAACGCCGGCGCTGATGTCGCACGTTTGCCAGCGTGATTTGCTTTGCTGTTGGTTTGCCCTGCGAAAACTTCGACGCGCTTATCAACTTTTGCCACACCTCGCCACAACGTGGCATCAGTTGCCTGCGCACTTCGGGTTGCAAAGCTCGTTGTTGCAGTTGCGGCGGAAACGATTGCAGTTACTGCCGTATCAATGCCAGCATCCGCAGTCTTTAGACCTGTTGCGAGACGAGAATCAGCACTTGTTAGATTGCGTGTGGCATACCCAGAAATTTGCGCGTAAGAGGATGCCGCTTTGCCAATCGCGCCATTAAGACTGCGATCAACTCTTGCTAAGCGGCCAGTTAAACCCTGATCCGCGTTGCTAATTAGACCCGCTAGGGCTTGGTTAGCGGCCGCCCCTGTTGCCACGCCTTTATCGATGCCCGAATCAATGCGCGAGATACCAAGTTCCATAACCCGCTCAAAAGCAAGGGCTTTTACATTCACTAAATTCCACGAGGCTGTTGCGGCTAGCTGGACCTGGTTTGTGGCGCGATCTATTGACTGAAGGTTTTGCGTTAACTTGGCATCAAAACTGGATTCAAATTTCTTGGCACTTGAAACTATGCGCTGCGTTGCAGTTTTGATCCTTGCGGAGTCATTCTGGGAAATTCGGTTATCCAGCGCCGTGTCAGTGGCCTGCACCATGCTGGCAAGTCCACGGGTAAATCTTTGGGCGACCTGCGCTGAAGTGCTGGGCTGCGGAATGCGAACTTCCAACGCTCGGTCAGTAAAACTTGCGGTGTTGGCAATCATGCGAGTTAAACCCTGTTGCGAATTCTTAACAACTTTGACTTGGCGCTCTAGCAGCGCGTCAGTGCGAGTGAAGCCAGCGTCTAAACGCGCGTCAAGGCCTGCTTCAAAGCGGTCCAGCAGACCCTTTGGCAGCGAGATAGCGCGCTGGATTAACCTGCGCGACTTTGCACTAGACATTTGACTCCCAGCGCCGGTGGGGTGAGCTGTCGGGTGCGGCTCTGGGAAGGCAGCCGGCCAGTTTCCTGGCTTAACCCCAAGGTCTTATTCAGACCACTTACCTGTGGTTCCCCCACACTCACCAAAGATTTATTTCCCGTTACAGGTGGTGAGACTTGGCGCCCTGAACAGATCGCTTCCGGGTGGAACCGATGTCCTTAATTCTACCTTTTTGCCTATTTATAAGCCTTTTTGGCAATCACCTTAAATTTCTATGTCGGGTCTACCTGTGGATAACTTAACCAAAACAATGGGTTTTCCCCCTGTGGATTCACAATGTGGTCCGATTCGTGTGACATATAACCCACCTTGCGACACGCCGAATTCGGAGATTTTTGGGCGGTTTAGCCTTCATCGAAGATCCTGAGGATGGCAGCTCGATATGCAGCTTTGTCATCTCTTTTCCCTATCGACCAAACTTTCACTAAATGCTCCGCGACGTGAACGGAATAAATGACCCTTATTCCCGCATGTTGCAACTTTAAGTTTGTAGAAGTTTCCAAGGTCGCCCTTAAGTCTGGCTGAAGCGATTCTTGAGTTCAATAATCGGGCATTGAGTTGTTTTCTTAAAATAGACCGAATGCTGCCATCCAAATCATTTAGTTCGTCAAGAGCTTTTTCATGAAATTCAAGTTCATAGGGCATTGCTAAATGTCCTCGATCTTTACTGGAACGAGTTTTGAGCCATCATTCATGCGCTCCAAGACCATGGGTGTGATTTCGCGTTCCCACAGGATTTCGGCTATCTCGTCAAATAGTTCCGGCGGGACAACATAAAACGATGGCTTGTTATTTGTCAGAACTGCGAAGGCTTGATTTCCCGCTTTAGCTACGAATTCATTCGGGTTCTTCTTAAATTCGCTGATACTTGTAGTCGCCTTGGTTAGTACTTCATCCATAATTACCTCCTCTCATCGCTCTAAATTTAGAGCGATATTGAATACAAGTCAATGGGAGGTATTTCCGGTGTCCAATGCAGATATGCACTCGTCAATGTCTGCAGGTAACTTGGGGACATGACTACGGTGTTATGGTTTCGGCGCGATCTTAGGATCCACGACAACCCTGCGCTGGTTGCTGCAACTGCGGCGGCCTTTGAATCTGGCGATGGAAACGTCGTCCCAGTCGTCTTGATCGACCCAGGCCTATGGCCAACTTGGGGTCCGGCCAAGCAGGCTTACTTGATCGACTCCTTAACCAGCTTGGATGCCTCTCTTGGCGGCAACTTAGTTATCCGTCATGGCAAAGCCCAAGATGTGATTCCTGCAATCGCTAAAGAATTCAAGGCAACCTCGGTGCATTGCGCCGCAGATTACTCGGGTTACGGCATTGCCCGCGATAACGAGATCGCTGCGACGCTAAAAAAGGCCGGGATTGATTTTGTAAAGACTGGTTCAGGTTACGCAGTGGCGCCCGGGCGAGTGACTAAAGATGACGGAACGTATTACAAGGTCTACACCCCGTTTTATAAGCGTTGGTTAATTCATGGCTGGCGCGCGCCAGCAACTGATCCAGCGAAGTGGCCAACTTGGATTGGCAGCGACACTTGCGATGGTTTCCCAGAGCGTCCGGATACCCGCGGAGTTTTGCTTCCCACTGCGGGCGAAGCGGCGGCCCTTGAATTATTTGAAACTTTCTTAGCTGGGCCAATCGAGTCTTATGACGAAGCCCGAAACCGTCCCGACATTGCTGGCACTTCCAAACTCAGCATTGCGCTCAAGTGGGGCGAAGTTCATCCGCGGACTTTGCTTGCTCGTCTTGGCGATAGTGCGGGTCAAGAAGTGTTTCGCAAAGAGATTGCGTGGCGCGAATTTTATGCCGAGATTGCTTTTCAACGTCCGGACACAATTACCGATTACTTCAACCCGCTTTATGCCCAAATGAAATATGACACTGGCAAAGCGGCCGATGAAAAGTTTGCTGCTTGGTGTGAAGGACGAACTGGTTACCCATTCGTTGATGCGGGAATGCGCCAGCTTCGAGCTGAGGGTTGGATGCATAACCGAGTGAGAATGGTGGTGGCATCGTTCTTACTTAAGGATTTACATATCGAATGGCAACGTGGGGCAAACTATTTCTTTGAATGGTTACTTGATGGCGATCTAGCCAGCAATAGTCATGGCTGGCAATGGACTGCCGGCTGCGGCACCGACGCGTCGCCTTATTACCGAGTGTTTAATCCGCTCGGCCAAGGCGCCAAGTTTGATCCCAACGGCGATTACGTGCGCAAATACATTCCAGAGCTTGCTCACATTCCAGGTGTTGAAGTGCATGAGCCATGGAAAGTTTTAGGCGGACTTGATCATGGTTACCCTGAACCAATCGTGGATCACGCAGCTGAACGGATCGAAGCACTTGATCGCCTCAAGGCGCTACCGAAAGGCGCGCAACAAACTGAAGTTCCGAAAGTAAAGGCTGCTCCAAAAGCTAAGAAACGCACTGCTACTGAAGAAGCAAAACTAATTCACGACTTTGAGTAAGACCGCTTGAATTAAGCGATCGGTGCGCGCGAATCGTATTTCATAAATGGTTTATGCCATCTAACGATTGCGTATGTGAACACGATGCAAGCCAGGCCGCCACTAACTACCGAGAACTCTTCGCCAGCAACTGCTGCCACACTTCCAGCTTCGAAGTCGCCAAGGCGCGGGCCACCAGCAACTACAACTGTGAATAGCCCTTGTAGCCGTCCGCGGTATTCATCGGGTATTACCACTTGCAACATAGTGGTTCTAAAAATTGCGCTGATGTTATCGGCCGCACCTGCAACCGCCAGAAAAAACAGCGCAACATAAAGATTGCGCGTGAATCCAAATGCTGTGATCGCTGCGCCCCAACCAACAATGGACCAAACTATGGCAGTTCCTTGCATGTAAATACGTTGCAGTGGACCACTAAAAATTGCAGAAAGCGCAGCCCCAAATGCTGGAGCGGCCGTCAACAAACCAACTATCGACGCAGTAGAAACTGCTGAGTCGCCATACCAAAGAAGTGCGATCGCTGGAAACAATGCGCGAGGCATCCCAAAGATCATGGCAACTAAATCTAAATAAAAACTTGTTTGAATATTTCGCTTACCTTTTAGAAATCGCAAACCTTCTTTTACACTCGACAGATTTGGTTTGGCTGGCGCGCCTGCCATTGGTGGCAGTTTCGGCAACGTCCACATTGCCCACATCATTACCGTGAAAGCCAATACGTCTACTGCGTATGCCACGGCAACCTCGCCAGTTAAACCAATTAAGACGCCACCTAAAAGTGGGCCAAGAGTAAATCCAATATTCCAAGTTAAAAATGAAAGTGAATTTGCTGCTTGCAATTGCTCAGTTGGAACAATTCGCGGAATTATTGCTTGACGCGCAGGATTGCCAATGGCATAAAACCCAGATGACATTGCAACAAATAAATAAAGTGGCCAGGCTTGTTGGTTGCCTTGGACTGCCTGGATCAAAAGCAAAACGCTGGCTCCAGCCATACCGACTGCGGAAATAAACCCAATCATCCGTCGGTCATAGGAATCCGACATTGCCCCACCAAATAGCCCGAGCAAAATAAGTGGCACCAGTTGCGAAAGCCCAACTAGTCCCACCGCAAATGAGGATTTCGTGATGTCGTAAACCTGAATACCAACAGCGACCGCAGCCATTTGCTGACCAATATTGCTAATTGAAACGGCAGTGAAAAGTCTGCGATAAGCCGGGATTTCCCGAAGCGGCGTTAAGTCAAGTAACAGCTTGGGCACAGACACACTCTGGCATAACTGGCGCAGAGTTCATATCTAGGCCAGCGTCTTGGCCAACTCCTTGGGTCAGCATCGCACTTGATTCTGCGCCACAATTAAGCCATGAGTATCGATACGCCAAACCCAGCCGACATGCGCATCAACTACGACAAAGATCAATTGGACGAAGCAGATCTTGCTAGTACGCCTCTTGCACAATTCACTAAGTGGCTAAATGACGCCGTCGCTGTTGGCAAAGATGAATTGATTGAACCAAATGCAATGGTTATTGCAGTTCGATCCCAAGATGATGTGATCTCAACGAGATCGGTTTTATTAAAAGGCATTGATGCACGCGGCTTAACTTTTTACACAAACTACGGCTCGACAAAATCAAATGCAATTGAGCAAAACCCACAAGTTAGCGTAACTTTCCCGTGGTATCCCCTGCATCGCCAAGTAAACATTGTTGGCACTGCCACAAAAGTTTCGCGCGAGGAATCGGCCGCCTACTTTGATACTCGCCCACATGGATCAAAGCTCGGCGCAATAGTGAGCGCGCAGTCTGCAGAAATTGACTCTCGCGAAGTTTTAGAAACTCGAATGGCCGAACTTCAAGGGCAGTATCCCGAAGGATCCGAGGTGCCATTGCCAGATGCTTGGGGTGGTTACTTGATCACTGTTGAGACAATCGAATTTTGGCAAGGCCGTCGTTCTCGGTTACATGACCGATTGCGCTTTGTGCGAAGCGGCAACTCACATGACATCTCAGATGCAACAGCCTGGAAAGTAATTCGTCTTTCCCCGTAATTTGTGCCAGCGAAAAATTAAACAGTAAAAAGTCTGCCATTTTCTGGCTGTGGTGTGGTGTAACCAATTTCGCGAAGTACCGCCCAAGCCCCAGCTAAGTTACTAGTGATAACTGGAACGCCATACTTTGCTTCAAGTTGCGGCACTAGTTCGACAATGTGCCAATCAGTGCAAGAAATAAATATGCCATCACAGGATTCATCAAAGATTTTTTCGATGTTAGCCAGGGCGTCACTTGGATAAAGATCACCAATTTCTGGATCTGTTGTTAATCCAAGACCAACTATGTCTTTAACAGCGAATCCGCTGTCTTCAAAAAACTTCTTTTCGATTTGATTTAACTCATCTATGTAGGGCGTTACGACCGCCAACTTGGTTACACCAAGCGCCTTAAACGCCCGCAAAACTGCAGTAGCAGTTGTGGTTGCCGAAAGGCCAGATGCCTTAGTCACGCGATCCACAAGTTCTTTATCCCAGCCCAAACCATGAACCAAACTGCCAGTTGTGCACGCAAACAAAATGGTTTTTGCGCCAGTCCAAGTCAAAATGGAGGCTGCATTCTCTAACGAATCAGTTTCTAACATCTCAGCAAGTGCTTGCGCATCTACTTCACCGCGAGGTAACAAAATTGGCGCAGGATAAGTGTGAACATCTTCTGGCATTAAGCGTTGAATTTCTGGATGCACACTTGTATCTGTCGCAAGTGTGATGACGCCGATACGACCAAGGTTTCCATACATACTGCGATTGTATAACTGTGCTTTCACGCGAAATTACAAACGCTCATACCTGCAAACCGTTGGCAGCACGAATACGTTAACTAATCTAAACTTAACAAATGGCCCAGATACCAGACATCAAAATACCTGCTGAATTCCTTCCTGCCGATGGTCGATTCGGCGCTGGGCCTTCTAAAGTTCGCCCTGAACAAATTCAGGCTCTGGTTACTAAATCTAAAAATATTCTTGGTACTAGCCATCGCCAAGCACCTGTAAAAAATGAAGTTGCTGAAATGTGCGCAGGTCTTGCGAAAATGTTCTCAATTCCTGCTGATTACGAAATTGTCATTGGCAATGGCGGCACCACTGCGTTTTGGGAGATTGCCGCTTTTGGATTAATCCGCGATCGCGCGCAGTTCTTAACTTTTGGCGAATTTGGAACTAAGTTTGCAAGTTGTGCAATCGATGCTCCGTTTTTGGGTGAGCAATCAGTAATCAAAGCCGAACCTGGTGGTGCGCCTGCATTTGCGCCCGCATCCGGAATTGATGCGTATTGCACGCCGCATAACGAGACTTCAACTGGAGTTGCGATCCCACCAGTTCGTCCAGCCGGCGCGGATGCAGACGCGCTCGTACTTATTGATGCCACTTCCGGTGCTGGCGGCTTACCTGTTGATTTATCAGTTGTTGATGTTTATTACTTCAGCCCACAAAAATGTTTTGCATCTGATGGTGGGTTGTTCATCGCAATCATGTCGCCGCGGGCGATCGCTCGCGCGCAAGAGATTAAAGCTTCTGGTCGTTACATTCCAGCATTCTTAGATTTAGTAACTGCCATTGAAAATTCGCGATTGGAGCAGACCTACAACACTCCTTCTGTTGCGACGATTGTGATGATGAACGAGCAAGTTAAATGGTTCAACACAAATGGTGGATTGGATTGGTGCGTAGCTCGCACAAAAGAATCATCCGATGCTATCTATGACTGGGCAACAGCGAGTCCACATGCCACACCATTCGTTGCCGATCCAGCTAAGCGTTCCCAAGTTGTTGCCACCGTAGATTTTGATGAGTCAATCAATGCCGAAAACGTTGCCAAAGTTTTGCGCGCTAACGGCATCGTTGATACGGAGCCATACCGCAAACTTGGACGCAATCAACTTCGAATTTCGGTCTTTCCTGCCGTTGAGCCAAGTGATGTTCGGCAGCTGCTAAAAAGTATCGATTACATCATTACCAAGTTGGGCAAGTAAGGATTTAAAGTAGTTACTAGATACAGTTAGTCAGTGATTAATCGCCGACCTGTTCGAGATAAGACCACCTGGATTTCCTACCTACAAGCAACTTGTTTCGCTTGGTTTATTTTTGGATTTGGTGGCGCACTGCAGTTTTTGCGCGAAGACCTCGAATTATCACGAACTCTAGTTTCGTTTCATTCCCTTGCTATGGCATTTGGTTCAGTAACTGCTGGGATTGCAACAAGCTCAATCATCAAGCGCACCGGTAGAGGTCGGATGCTGCGCTATTGTTCGATTTTGCTTGCTACTGGAATTTTGTTTTTCACTTTAGGCCGATCACTGCCATTTACTTTGATCGGCGTTGCCTTAACAGCGTGCGCTGGATCATTAATTATTCAGGGCACAGCGTCTTATCTTTCCTACCAACAAAAGCAAGCAGCGCCCGCAGCGATTAGTGAACTGCATGCAATCGCGTCTTCGATCGGATTATTGGCACCAGTACTAGTTGGCATCGGTGTCACGGTTGGATTCGGTTGGCGCCCAGGCATTCAAGTCTCTGCCGTTTGTGTATTGCTAATTGAATTTGCCCGAGGTAAAGATACTGATACCTATGGTCCTAAGTCACAAGTTGATGTGGAATCTGGCCATCACGATCTGCCAGGAGACATGCCAAGTATTTTTTGGTGGTCTTGGCTTGCCGTAGTTTGCACTGCAAGTGTGGAATTTTCGATGTTGCTTTGGTCGCCTGAAGTTTTAACTACCCAAGGTGGATTAACTAAAGGCGCCAGCGCTGCTGCGCTGGCAACGGTCGTTGGCGGAATGTCGGTTGGTCGATTGGTTGGAGCACGCTTAACTTCCAAGTTTGATTCCGAGAGCTTGTATCGCGCTTCCTTAGTTATTTCTTTTGTTGGCTTTTTAGGATTTTGGCTAAGTTCTTCAGCGACAGTCATGCTAGTTTCCCTGACTGTTACTGGGCTTGGCATGTCATTACATTTTCCATTTGGCTTTGAGCGCGCGCTTCGAGCAAGTGGTGGGCGTCCAGATCGTGGCGGTGGCCGATTGTCAATTGGTTCCGGACTTGCCAGCGGTATTGCACCGTTTGCACTAGGAGCAATGGCTGATCAAATTGGCATTCAAAGCGCTTACGCGATTGTGCCAATCAGCATGATTTTGGCAATTTTTATTGCTTGGTTTCGGCCCGTTAAAACTTCACACTAAACAAGTGGCGCGACGGCTGCAGCTACAACTGCAATAAAGAAACTAGCTAAAACGATGATGGTTACAACACGCCGGGTACGAGAATTCATATCTCAACTTTAATACATAACTAAATGCACTTGGACATAGCAATGGGGCGCACCGTTTTTCACAGTACGCCCCAAAGATTGGGTGTTACTTATACGCCGAAGAGTTCCTTCAGTGGATGCACGCCAAAGTAAATCACGAATGCTGCGGCAATAATCCACATCAATCCAGAAATTTCCTTTGACTTGCCTTGGGCGATCTTGATAGCAACGAAGGAAACCATGCCTGCGCCAATACCGTTAGTGATCGAGTAAGTAAATGGCATCAAGATGATCGTCAAGAACGATGGAATCGCAATTGCATAGTCTTCAAATGGGATGTGACGAATTTGCGTCATCATCAAGAATCCAACAATTACTAACGCTGGAGCTGCTGCTTCGTAAGGCACGATCTTTGTTAGTGGCGCAATAAACATTGCAAGCAAGAACAAGGATCCAGTTACCAAGCTGGCGATACCAGTGCGAGCGCCATCACCAATTCCCGATGCTGATTCAATGTATGCAGTGTTGGATGATGTTCCAGCCAAACCACCTGCCATCGCAGCAATTGAGTCAACTGTGAGGATTGGTCCTAAGTGCTGGACTTCGCCATCAGCTGTTAATAAATCAGCTTCGGTAGCCAAACCTGTAACTGTTCCGATGGTGTCAAAGAAGTCACTAAGCAAAAGTGAGAACACGGCAAGACCAGCTGCTAAGACGCCAATGGCACCAAAGGCCCCAAAGATATCAAATTGAAACAGCGGACTTGGATCAACAAAGCCAATTACCGTCTCTGGGATTGCTGGAACCGTAAGTCCCCAACCTGTTGGGTTTTCTAAACCAGGCAGGCTTGGATCTGTATTTGCAGCGCCAATTTTTTGCGTTGATTCAAGCACTACTGCAATAACAGTCGTTGCTAATAAACTAATCAAAATCGCGGCGCGCTTACGAAGCGCAACCAAAATAATCATCAGCATCAGGCCAAATACGAAAGTAAAGATTGGCCATCCAGCAAGCTCACCAAATACTGCAAAAGTAATTAGCGGAACTCCGGGACGAACAACTCCTGCATCAACCAATCCGATTAACGCAATGAACAGGCCAATGCCGGCGCCGATTGAATACTTAAGTGAATCTGGTACTGCGTGGAACACTGCAGTGCGAAAACCAGTAAGTACCAAAAGCAAAACGATGAAGCCTTCGATTACTACTAAACCAAATGCCTGTGGCCATGTCATGAATGGTGCTAAGCCAAAAGCTAAGAAGCCATTGAGTCCTAGGCCAGCAGCAATTGCTACTGGGAAGCGTCCATAAACGCCCATAAAGATTGTCATGATGCCGGCGACCAACGCAGTAGCGGCAGCTACTAACGCAATTGCGGTACCAATGTCCTGGCCACCACCGGGATAGTTTCCATTGATGTCTTTCGCCGTACCGACGATGAGAGGATTAAGTACAACGATGTAAGCCATCGTCACGAATGTGACAATGCCACCTCGTACTTCTGTCCCTAGATTAGATCCGCGCTCGGTCATGTGGAAATAGCGATCCCATGCCGATATGCCTGTTGTTTCTGTGGTGGTTTCCATATCGACACGCTAGTGTGCTACCTGTGAGTAACCATGCAGACTCTCTGAGCGAGTCCGGCCAAGAACCCGAAACTAAGCGCACAAAACTTACTCTTGAGCCACTTGAGGCAAATGGAATAACAGCAGTCACAGTGGGCACAATAATTTGGGCACTTGCTACCTTAGTTTGCCTATTTCAACTCGATAAGTTGGAATCCTCCGGCCGAGGCAATTGGATCTGGATCTGCGCTTGTGGCGTCTTACTTGGACTACTCGGAATCCGTTACACGCGCCGCCGGGTAGCTCGAGTTGCTAAAGCAAGCGCTAATTATTAGCAAGTCGGGCGCACCATTGCCCACGACCGGAGGAGTATTTAACAACTCGCGCACCCTGGGTGTAGCCAAAACTTCTCACTAATTTAATCGCTTCCGGACGGTCCGCATCCAGGCAAACCACGTCAACGCCGACTCGCGCTAATGCGGCAGGCAAAAGACTTAAGTCCAGGGGTGGAAGCTCAGGATCTTGATCTTTGGAAGTGAATTGGCGGATCGTAACTCGATCACCAAACTGTTCTCTTGCAAGTGGTCCGGTAGCTTCTGCAAACCAGAAAACCTTCGGCAGAACTGGATGGATGCGAACTGTCGTTGCGGCCAAGGAAAATTCAATATTTTGTCGCGCTGCAACAATGTCGCCATCTTGGGCAATGACATCAAGAATTTCTTTTGCTTCGTAGTAGCCACCAAAGACTTTCCAACCTGGTGGCCACATCAATCTGGCGCTCTGCAAATTCACCTGTCCCAAACTCGAAAGCCAAACAGGCTTACCCGGAATAACAATGAGGGTAAGTAGCAAGATGGTCGCTAAACCTAAAGTTAAATTCTTGTACCTGTTAATACTCGTCATACGAATCAAACCTGAAGCAACTGCAGAAGCGGCGGCGCCAACCAGCATTGGGATTGGTAACAACCACCAAAAGCGCCAAGAAATTGAATCAACACCAGATACTTGCTCAACTACTGCCAAGACCGGTGGCAAGTAAATGATTGCCCACAACAAACTCAGCCCAGCAATTACCCGGCGCGCAGTTCGAGATTCGCTGCCAAGCCAACCCCAGCACATTACTAATGCAAATAACGCAGCATGAAAAGGTGGCTTTGCCATCAAGCCAACGAATTCATTTGGATCAGGCAGTTCGCTCAACCCAGAAAGTATGGTTGCAGGTCGCACTAAAGCTAATGTGTCAGAAACAATTTGCCCCATTGCGTTGCTGTCTGCGCTACGAGTGCCTCGAAAAGCCAGACCAACATAAAGCGGAGTAAGTATTGCCAAACTAGTCCAACTGGCTGCTTTGATTCCGCGCTGAAAACCAACCACGCCAACGATGACAAGTGTGATCATTGGAACCAACATTGTTGCTGTTGTTGTCAGACCGGATGCACCTATCGCAATTAACAGAAATCGAATTAAATCATTTCGTCGTCCAGAGCGCGCCCAAACTATGCCTGCGCCGATAAGCAGCGGAACCATGGCTGAAACAAAGAATGCTTTGCCTTGCCAAATACGAGACCCATGGAAAACTCCAAAGGAAAATATATTTGCGCCATCAAGTAGCAAGAACAGACTGACAACCATCAGGGCGAAGTTGCTATGTCGAACATGCATTGATCGCATGCCCCGATCTACCGCAAAAACACTGATCATAGTCAGAATTGGAACTGCAACTACATAAAGCAAAGTTGGCGCTGAGATGTTTATTACGTGAGCAAAGACTCCCCACATTGATTCCCAAGCAGATCCAAGTGGGCGAGTTTCAAAAACTTGATCACTGTAAACCGTGTCGCGAAGTGGCATGGTGCCACGCTCAGCAATCCAGGTTGAAAGATTTACATAATTCGTGTCATCACTTTGTGGTCGTAACGTTGCTGAGGCAATTAACGCCATGCCCGCGCCAATCAGCCAAGTAAGCCAATGGAAGGTTTTGTAATCAGCGGCAACTTCAACTTTATTCTTCGCCAATCTGATTGCCACTAACGAACCAAGAACTACTAGAACCAGAATCATTAATGCCCATTGGGAAGGACTTAAATTTGGCAGTTGGTTCTCGATATAAAGGTAGGCAAACCCAGCAGCAAGCAAACCTGTCCAAGTTACGTTTCGAGCTAAAACGTTTTTGCGATGCGCAGTTGGATCACTCGTTAGGTAAGGGGCAGGGACTGGTTCGCCATACAATCCTGCTTCGGCAAACCGTCGGAGCAAAAGGAAAAGTAACCCTGCAAATGCAACCCAGACTCCAGCTACAACCAAGGCACTGGTCGTGAAGTAGCGTGATGAATAGTAAGCAACTGTTGCAGTAGCAAGAATGAAAATGGTTACGTCAAGGATTTTGTCGGCAATGCGACGAGATCCAATAAGTGCCATGTTTAAAGCCTGCCTAAACTGCGGAAACAAAGTCAGATACAACACGCGAAACCGCGTCTTGACTTAAATTCTTGTGTTCCAAAATTGTGAATCGATCTGGTCTAGTTTGTGGCGCATAAGCGACAACTTGCGCAAACTGCTCGCTCGTTAATCCAAGTTCGGCAGGTGAGATCGGCAATCCATGGCGAGCCAGCACACTGCGAAGTTGCGAAAATTCACCTGTTGCCTCGCGTAAGAATGTTGCAAATAGCGCGCCCACTCCTACTTGCTCGCCGTGTGGCGCGGACTTTTCTGGGAACAACATATCTATTGCATGTGAGATCTCGTGGCACGCACCACTACATGGCCGAGAAGTTCCAGCAACTGCCATTGCTAATCCAGAAAGCACTAAGCCTTCAGCAAGTGCGACTAAAAATCCATCATCATCAATTGTTCCTGGATGATTGAGCAAACTTGTTGCCGCTGTTCGAGACATCGATGCCGCTAGGCCATCCACTTGTTCGCCATTAACATCTCGGGAAAGCTCCCAATCGGAAACAGCATTTAAGTTACTAAGCACATCGCCAATTCCGGCGCGTAAGAATCGAACTGGACCGTTGCGAACAATGTCTAAATCAATTAGTACAGCAGCCGGGACACTTACTCCGTGACTGCTGCGAGTGCCGTCGTGCTCCAAAATGCTTACTGGAGATGCAATTCCGTCATGGGCAAGGTTGGTTGCGACAGAAATCATAGGCAAGTTAGCTTTACTTGCTGCATATTTGGCCGCATCAAGTACTCGCCCACCACCAACGCCAACAACACTGGAATAGTTTTTTAGTTTGGCTGAAATTTCTTCCGCTGACTGCAAGCTGCCATCAGATAATTCAAAGAAATCTGCCTGTGAAATTTGGCTTTCAATCTGCGAGCGAAACTGTACGCCTGAGCCTGTCGACAAAATAACAGCAACTTTTGAATTCGGGGCAATGCGCGAATCAGAAATAACATCCTTCAACCGATTTATTGCACCAGCAGAAATGTCCACATGAAGTGGCGCCGGAAAGGTGCGACTCAGTAATGACATACGATCTCCCGAGCGCGCGCCAGATCTTCCAGGGTGTCCACTTCAATCCATGGCACATCACCAATCGCTACAGTTGCAATGTGAGCACCACGCGCCACCATCTCTTGGAAGCCATCCTCGTAATACAAATTAGGATCGCGCTCAAAAGTTGCCTTCAATGCATCGGCAAGGTCATCGGCAAGGTCGCCTGGGATTCGCGCGACCCCTATGTATTCACCTGATGCGGTAGCTGGATCCATCAACTTCGTAATTAATTTGACGCCGCCAAGATCGTTTAGCTGAACTTTCATTTCTTCATCAGCTAATTTCTTAACGTTGTCCAGGGAAAGCGTGATGTGAGCATCACTTTGCGCTTTGAGTAATTCTTCAACAGAGACTGGATGAATCGTGTCACCGTTGGCAATAATTGCGCCTGCTTTTAGGACATCCCGTGCGCACCAAAGTGAGTAAGCGTTATTCCATTCTTCGGCTTTGTCATTGAAAACAAGTTCAAGGTTTACGCCATACCGCTCTTCTAATTCTTGTTGGCGAATTCGGACTTGATCAGCAGCGTAACCAATAATGATTGCCACATCAGTTAGTCCTGCTTCGGCAAAGTTCTTAAGCGTTAAATCCATAACGGAACGAATGTCATCAAGTGGCACGAGTGCTTTAGGCAAAGTGTCGGTATAGGGGCGCAGGCGCCGGCCAGCGCCAGCAGCCAAGATCAAACCGATCATCGAGATTCTTCGCTTGTGTCACTTTCTGAATCGCCATAGAAGTCAGCAATTTCTTGCTCGGCTTCATCAGCGTCTAAGTTTTCCATCTCAATGAATTCAGATGCTGCTTCGTTTGCCTCAACCGCTTCTTTCATTGCGAATTCCGAGGCGATAATTTCGTTGCGGTCTTCAGCCTCGTCCAAATCAACATCTTCATTTGATTCACTATCGTCTTGAACAGGGTCTGCAACATAGTCAGGTAAATCGCTGGAATCACTTTGTTCATCGGCTTTGTCATCAATTACTAAATCAGCAACTGGGATCGGGGTTGCTTGTTCCAGACGGACAGATGAATGCGCGCCACAACCAAAAGTTGTTGCAACTACTTGCCCATCCGCAGCGCCAAATTCATTTCCACAAACTCCAAAGACCTGGCCCATTGAGCCGCCGATTGCAACCAGGAAGCCACATGAGCCACATTGCGCTGGAGCGGACTTTGCCATCGCAGATTTGGGACCGTTTAGTTTTTCAAACCAACGATCGACTGCTCGCGCTAGACCAATTGTGCTTAAAACTTTTTCACGACCGAGTCCAAGTTCCCATTGCACCGGATGCAGCGCTGCTAGATCATCTGCAATATCTTCTAAGTCGCCAAGTCCGGTGAAGCCTGCAGTCAGGCGCTCATCATTTTCTGGAGGTGGCAGTAAATCACCAACACTTAAGTCGCCTGGCTCAACACGATCTGCCCACGGCTTCCAAGCTACTGGCACTAATGCCGCAGAGCCTGGCAATAAGTTAACTTCGCTAACGGTTGCTCCGCTTTGCCCGGTTACTTCAACAACGCTTACTTCCCAATACCAACCTGGGTAGGCCGGCGAGGTGCATTCAAATGTGTAGTTGGTGATTACAACAGCAGGATCATCCGATGGTTCAACAACGGCGTCCAACGCTGCGCCAATGTGATCAGCCGGAATTGATTCAAGTAGCGCGGCCCGAGCAATCTCGAGGGCCGAAGTAGTTGTGCTCACTTAAGTATTCTCCCTTATTTCGAGCGAAACCCATAAATTCAGCGGAGAAATCTGCAAAAGGAGTTGTAATCTATAGGAGGCGATGAAAGTATGACAAAACGGGGTTTTCCCCCAGAGTTTGGAGTAGCTATGAGAACGTCGTCTCTTGCTTTGCTTCAATTGCATTAGCCACGGCGCTCACTTTAAAACCTGCAGCCGTTAAGACATCGGAAATTAAAGAGCGTAATAAAGCGTCGTCTTCAACTACTAAGACTCTACGTTTATCCATTTTTTGCTAATGCGCCAGCGCGAACAGAAACTGACTAAGCATCAATCTGATCAGCGACGCCGCGCAACACTGCAACCAGTTTTTCAGTTTGCTTATCATCTGGGTAACGGCCGTGACGAAGATTGCCAGCATAACCATCAAGCATTTTGATGAGATCTTCAAGCACGATTGACATATCTTCAGCATCCTTGCGGCCACTCTTGGCAATACTTGGAGGCGCTTCGATTACGCGAACAGACAAAGCCTGCATTCCGCGCTTGCCATCGGCCACGCCGAATTCACAGCGAGTGCCATTCTTAAGGCTTACGATTCCAGCTGGGAGCGCGGAGGCATGCAAAAAGACTTCTTCGCCTTCATCCGTCTGAAGAAAGCCAAAACCCTTTTCAGTGTCGTACCACTTCACTTTGCCTGTAGGCACGATGTTCTCCTTTCGCTGGTTGCTTGCTCGGGCTCTCGCTGTGCGAATGCCTTCTATAAGGGTAGATGAAAAGTGCGAATCCACCCAAACCTGAGATGCTAGTTAGCTTCGAACTGCCCTATTTCCAGAAAACTCAAGTAGCGCTAACCACCCAAAAGCGCGTAACGTATAAAGATGCGCACTTCTGAAACAGTTGAAATCCACCTTCGACCGAGGTCTTTAGCTGATGATTTGCGGCACCGAAGTGACGCGCATTTAGAGGTCTTATTCGCAACACGTCCAGATCTACTACACCCGGTACCAACTGACTTGGGCCAACTTGCAGTTCGCGCCACAACTTCGCCAAGTGTTAGTTCGGCCCTAGATACCCTCAATCATATTGAACTAAGTGTTTGTGAAGTTTTAGCTGCCTTACCTGATCCAGCAGCGCGCACCGATGTCCACGATGGACTAAATGATGCAACTGGATATCAAGCTAACGCAATTGACGCCGCCATCGATCGTTTACTAGGCAGCGCACTTGTTTGGGGCGATGACGAAGAGTTGCATTTAGTTCGAGTAGCGCGCGAATCATTTGGCGCGTACCCATGTGGCTTGGCAGCATCTTTCGCTGACTCACGTCGAAAAGTTCGTGACTACAGCACAAAGAAAAATCTAGCTGCAAAGACTTTAGCCAGTGGCCCAGATGAAGTTCGCGAAATTATGGGACAACTTTTGTGGGGAACTCCCGCGGGAACAATGCGCCAAGCCAATCGTTCGGTTCGAATTGAAGATGTCAAATCTCCTTTGGAGTGGCTCCTTGCTCATGAACTCATTGTGCCAACCAGTGATAATTCGGTTGTGGTGCCGCGCGAGGTATCACTGGCACTTCGCGATGGTTTATTGCTCAAAGAGATCAAAACAAATAGTGGCTTTCCGATTCTTGGTAACGCAGATGTTAAACGCATTAATGACACCGGCGCGCATGCTGCCTTAGATTTTGTGCGACTAGTCGAAACCCTGCTCGAGACTTGGTCCATCGAACCACCGGCGCAACTTCGTGGTGGCGGACTCGCTATTCGCGACTTAGCTGCCGCAAAAGATTTATTGCGCGTCTCAGAACACTTAACTGCCTTGGCTATTGAAGTTGCCTACGCATCTGGCTTGCTTGGCGCCGACACTTCTGATGGTTGGCTACCAACAGCGGCTTACGACAGATGGCTCAGCATTGATGACGCCTCGCGTTGGACCTTACTTGCACAATCTTGGCGCGACATGGCTCGGGCTGCGCACGTGGTTGGCGGCGATGGCTCCGATCGCACTAATGCCTTAACTTCAGCAGTTGAACGCGGCTTTATTAATCCACTTCGTATTTCATTACTAGACATTTATATTGGCTTGCCAGATGGTTCAACAACTAGCGCGGTAATTTTGACTGACCATTTGGATTGGCACCGTCCACGTCGTTCCTCAATGGTTCGAGCTGCCGCAGTTTCTGCGGTGCTGGATGAAGCTGCAACATTAGGTGTGACGGCGCTTGGCGCGATAACTTCATTTGGTAAAACGGTAGCTGAAGGGAAAGATCCAACAAAAGTCTTAGGTGCGTTGTTACCTGCGCCCGTTGATC
>Ga0209390_10005416_pt1 | contig 18095 bp, 15 predicted proteins | sample BON01_FD_187212 | JGI IMG/M metagenome (GOLD analysis project Ga0209390, IMG submission 187212) | Freshwater microbial communities from Lake Bonney liftoff mats and glacier meltwater in Antarctica - BON-01 (SPAdes) (version 2) | ecosystem: Environmental > Aquatic > Freshwater > Ice > Glacier...
CGCCGCCCGCCCAGCCGCCGCCACCGCCGCCGCCCATCCCGCCCTTGCCACCGCTCAAAAGCCCTCCCGCCGTCAGCAACACAGCACGCGCCGCCGCCGCATGCACCGCCGCCACCCTCGCCTCCGTCACCACAACACGCGCCGCCACCGCACACACCGCCACCGCCTTAGATGCAGTTCAATTGTCCTCCCGCTGCCGCCAACGCCTTGCTTGGCTTCACCGTCGCGTGCACCGTATACGGCGCCACGCTTGGCGGCAACAATCGCTCATCAATCGACTCCATCCGCTACGTCGACTGAAGTTCCGCATGGGAGGCTATCTAGTACTAGTATTTAGCCCTGTGCGACACCTATTGCAATTGCACACCTTAGTGCGCACGCAACCCCCCCGCCCTGCGATAATATAAATATACCCGCCCTGCGATTATATAAATATTCGTAACATGAGACCCAATATAAGATGACTCGCCTATGGCTTGAGACATAATCTATTTTGAGCGTCTATCGCCCACTTTGGTGTGCGCAATTTCCCCCCCCACCTTATGAATACCTATTCGTAACACGGACCTTATGACATAGACTCGCTTATGGCTCGAGATTTAATCTATATGATTTCCCACTGCCCACTTCGGTGTGCGCAGTCCCCCCTGCCCCGCGATTATTTAGTATAATCATACATGAGATGCGATATGAGATGACTCGCCTACGGCTCGAGACATTATCTATTTTAAGAGTCAGTTGCCTGCCCACCTGCCCACCTCGGTGCGCGCAACCACCCTCCTCGCCGTCATCCTACGATTATTTAATAATCATACATGAGACCCGATATGAGATGACTCGCCTACGGCTCGAGACATAATCTATTTTGAGCGTCTAACTCCCCCACCCCCTCCCCGCCCTGCGAATATTTTAATAAATTTGTAACGTGAGACATCATTGCAACGGAAACTCGACTAAACAGTTAGAGACCTGATCAATCGAAAGTCTATCACCCACCTCGGTGCGCGTGACCCCCCCCCACCCCCTCCACTTGCACTTGCGAATAAAACACTTATCTCGCAACTTACCTTAGCATTGCCGGCACGTATCCATCTTTGTTCAGTAAGACTCCTTCTCATTCGAATCTTTATGCTTCGAACGGGGGGCTGTCCAAGATAGATGTACCTACTACCGTATTTTCCTGTAGTAGTTAGTACCCCATGCGGTATCCCCGGAGATACCCGCCGGTATGCCAAAAGCCACTCTTCGGCCACATCCTACGAACGACTTGCACATCTTGTCCCACATGTTGCGGAAGCCTGCCCTTTCGAATGTTTTGTGTTCTGTGCCGAGATTAACTGCGAGGTGTGTCCTCGGTGAATCTCGAGTGTTGTTTTGTGTGAGTTTGGCCTCAGAGGCAAACCTTCGTAAGAATGTCTCTTACAGTCCAGAATCGGACGACGCTCGAGCTGTCGTCCGACGGTGCCTCAGCCTCAGCATCTTCCATCATCATAAAATCGTCAAAAACGTCCATATCCATATCCACTACCACTATGACCATCATCGTGACAATAGAAACGAAGGGAGAAGGAGAAGGGGGGAAAACAGAAAAAAAAACTGTTTATTTCTCATCATATCACATATTCACACCACAAAAAGCTGAGCGCAGAGCTGAAAACCAGCGACAGCGCCGAGGCATTAGCAGTGGCCACAAGACCAAAAGAGAAAAGAGCATCGAGGGCTTGGATGTTCCATACCCCATACCCTCATACCTTCCCGGGCAGAGGGTATGGGGTCTGCAAAAGGGTATGTACCCGGGCATGCGTCGGACGCAAGTGCGAGCTGAGTCCAATTCTGGAGATCGATGGTCAAATTTACGAAAGAGTGCCTCTGAGGCTCACTTCTCATGATGATCTAACACGGAGATTCATCGAGAGCTGACCTCGGGATAAATCTTGACACAAAAGAAAGAACATTCGAAGGGCAGGCCTTCTGCAGCGTGCTCGAGAGAGATGTGCATGTTGCTCATTGAATGAGGTAGAAGAGTGACCTCCGGTGTACCGGCCGGTATCTCTGGGAATACTGCTTGGGGTGCTAACTACTCATAGCAATATTTTGAGCAGGGAGTACTTCTGTTGGCGGGTGGGTTTCCCCGTGTGCTGTTCTCCCCTTGTGGTGTGCTGTTTCCCCCCTTGTGGTGTTTCCCCCCGCGGTGTGCGGGGGCTGTGCCCCCTGCGGTCTTTTGACCCCGCGCATAGCTTTGCTTTCATGGGACCACATGCTGACCCTTCGGGCGTCGGCACGCCAGACTCGGGCTGGCAGCAGTCTGGCCGACGCGGGCGCGCCGCAGCTGCACGCGTCAGCACCACTTCAGCAGAGACGCCGGCTGGCACACAGGCCAGCCTCCAACAACTTCTATCTTGGACAGCCCCCCGTTCGAAATGTAAAGCTTCGAATAAGAAGAGATCAGACTGAACCAGCAAGATAGATAGATCCAGTATTCCCAGAGCTACTGGCCGGTACACCGGAGGTCACTCTTCGACCTCATTCCACGAGCAACATGCACATCTCTCTCGAGCACGCTGCAGAAGGCCTGCCCTTCAACTGTTCTCTTTTTTGTGTCGAGATTCATCCCGCCAAGGTCATCAGCTCTTGATAAATCTCCGTGTTAGTTCATGTGAAGTGAGCCTCAGAGGCACTCTTTCGTAGATTTGACAATCTATAACGTCAGACGCAAGTGCGAGCTGAGTCCGATTCTGGAGATAGATTGTCAAATCTACGAAAGAGTGCCTCTGAGGCTCACTTCACATGAACTAACATAGAGATTCATCAAGGGTTGCTGACCTCGGGATGAATCTTGACACAAAAGAGAGAGCATTCGAAGGGCAGGCCTTCTGCAGCGTGCTCGAGAGAGATGTGCGTCATGTTGCTCGTGGAATGAGGTCGAAGAGTGACCTCCGGTGTACCGGCCGGTATCTCTGGGAATACCGCTTGGGGTGCTAATTACGCATAGCAATATTGAGCACAGGGAGTACTTCTATCTTGGACAGTATGGTTATCATGTGAAGCATACCCTCCATTATAGTTTTGTTTTCGTGTTTTATGAGTGTACATTTCACCATACCCTGGGCCCAGGGTATGGAGATCATACCCTCTGGCGGAGGGTACATACCCTCATACCCAGGTACATACCCGAGTATGGAACATCCAAGATCGAGGAGAAGACCCGGCCGGCCGCCGCCGGTATTGCTAAGTCCCTGAAAGGTCCTCCAAAAGAGAAGATCGTCAAAGTCAGAGCGTCCATCGTCAAAAGTCAAAAGTCGTCAGAACCAGAACGTCCCTCAACATACCTCCATTACCAAAAATCGTCCAAAACGTTCATCATCATCATCATCACTGCAAACATAAACGCGTAGGAAAAAGAAATATAAAATAAAAATAAAATGGGGGTGGATTGTGGATTGTGGATGTTGGCACGCAAGTTGAACTTGACTTGGGGTGGCAGGGATATTAGGCACCATCCCACAAGAGTTTTTTCTTTGCGCTTTGCGCTTTGCTCATGTATGTACATGAGTGAGTTTTGACTAAGAGAGTTTCCTTGTTTTGTTTATAGGAAACTCGAAGTCGAGTCACTTAGTAAGACTTAGCTTAAGCGCATAGGCAAAGAGCACCTTTAGGTGTCAGTTTGGCGAAACTGGCTGGCGATTTTTGGGAACACGTTTTTTTCGGACTTTGACCCCCCGCAGTGGCCCACCGTGTCCCATGGCATTGAATCCCCATGGTCAACGTTGATTCATTGCCGCCCGGCTCGGCGAGCAGTACCAAGTACCAAATGTGTACCTCAGGACGAGTGCGGCAAGTGGCCTAGTCCCATTCGAGACCTGCATCATGAGCATACACACTATGCTGTCTCCATTCCCGTGCCTAATATGTTTAAGGTAGCATGCCTTGCGCATCGCCCATCTTCATGCAGGTCCATGTCCATGTCGACCCGGCTGCGACTTTCATGTAGGGCGAGGGTCAGTTTACTAGAAAATTTGGGCTGTTTTGTTAAGCAAATGTATTTTGTGGTGTTTTGTGGTGTTTTGAAAAGTTTTGCGGGTGTTTTGTGGTGTTTTGCAGGTGTTTTGCGAGTGTTTTGTGAGTGTTTTGCAGTATTTCTACAAAACACACAAAACGCACGAAAAACATCGAAAAACACTGGAATAACACAAAAAACTCACAATACTAAGTACAATACCAATACGCTCATGTATTGCGGGCGTTTTCCAAGAACCGTAAACTTCGACTGTATTGCACAAAACAGCTTTCATAAAACATCTGCAAAACACCGCAAAACACCGCAAAACACCGCAAAACAGTCACAAGACGCGTTTTGCGGTATTACGTCGCAAAACACTGCAAAACGCAAGCAAAACGCTCAAAAACGTCGTAATACACTCGGGTTGACCCGAAATACGTTAGAACTGTGTCGCGAAAGCACACAATACGCAATATGGATATAGAATATACGCGTATAAATTATATGGATATGGGGGGGGGAAGGGTCACATACCTACAGGGGGTCACGTAGCAGGATTGTGGATGTTTTTAAAAAACACAGTGTTTTGCGGTGTTTTGCGGTGTTTTGTGGTGTTTTGCGGTGTGTTTTGTGCGCGTTTTTTTGCGTTTTTTTTTTAAACAGCACAAAACAGACCAAAAAATATACAAAACGCACAAAACGCACAAAATACGCCTTGTGCAATACAGCGCAATACAGTGCTGTGCATTTTTCTCTCACTCAGAAAATGTCCACAAAAAACATTCGCAAAACACGTCCAAAAAGTCGCAAAACACCCGCAAAACACCGCAAAACACTTTTTTTTTTTAAACCTCGCAAAACACCGCAAAACACCTGCAAAACAGAAAAAAACCGCAAAACACCACAAGACTCATTTGTCATTTGCTAACAAAACAGACCAAATTAGCTAACAAACCGCTCCGCTCCCGTTACGTATCCGTACGTATCGGGTCTCTTTCTCTCGTTTGTATCCGTAACCGTAACCAAAATGTGTAATAACAGTAACAGTGCGTAACAGTAACGTATTAGTAATATCGTATTAACTTGTATCTTAGAGAAGAAATCATGTATCAGTCTCGTTTGGTTACAAAACACAAAACAATATCAACACGTACACGTATCAAAATCGTATCTGGCTTTTAGATACTACGTATTATACGTATACGTATACGTATCCGTATGCACGTGAAATAGTACAATTCGTATCGCGTCTGTATTGTCACATGTCAGATACGTATATTGGTATTGTCATTAAAAAAATCGTATCAGGATCAGGTGTACTTCAAATTTTGGGTTAACCAGTTACGAGTCATATACCGATGCATTTGACTCGTAACTGTATGTTCGGGTTCCGAACATAATAAAAAGAGATAGAGATAGTATTTGTATGATGAGTTAACTGTATCCTGTACGTGTACGTATCAAAATCAAAATCGTATCTGGTTTCAACCATAATATAAAAAGATACGTATTTGTATGCTTATTAGTTCGGGTTTATGTTATTAGAATGAGCATCATGTCACGTATCATAACACATATCTGAAACATGAACATGAATGTACGTATCTGTATCATGTATGTATCTGACGCGTAAATGCATATTGATACATATCAGCAGTATCATGATGTGTAACACAATTCCGTATCAAAAAATAAACGAATATTAAAAAAATAAACGAATACCCTTACGTAACAAGACAGTCTTAAATGTGCTCTGCAGCTACTAAGTCTAAGTAACCGCTCTAAGTAATTTCGCTTTGATCAGATACCTGAACGAAATTCAGATTCAAGATCTGACAGCAATTTATCCGCGATTTACCCATAAATCCGGAACAATTCGGAAGAAGCAAGCGATTGATGGTTGAAACTGAAACGTCTTTTATGCTATGAGTCACAGCATCAAAGTCAAAGTAATGAGAAGTCATTAGTACAGTTTGATTATGAAAAAGCTGTTTCGAATTACTTGGGCACACAGAGCACCTTTAAGACAGATACGGGTTATCCTCGGGTTAATACATTACGACTGTTACGCACTGTTACAAATTTTGATTACGGATACAAAAGAGACCCGATACGGATACGTATCAACCTGTCGGGGGAGAAACCGTCCGTTTGGCCGCTCTCTTGACTCTTGAATGGTAGGCGCTATGGCCGCGACCTTGGCTGTGTTAGAAAAAAGTGCGATTTAGGTTAACCGTAACCGGAGGGTTGTTGTTGTTGTCTCCATCATCTGATGATCCAAAAGGATGTAGAGTAGTCACCGCAGGTTGGTACTAGCAAAATACCGGCTGGGGCAGTCATTGTCGGGCATTAAGAAACCCCACCATTAAGAACAACGCGTTGGCTTCCCGAGGAAGAAATGGTGCGTTGGAGCTCAGCCGGGGGTTAAGCTTTGCGTGCCTGAGCCGGGAGGCGTTTAAGAAATGGCTTACTCACTGTTTTATGTATGTATGCCAGGGCGTCACACACGACAGGGCCAGGGCCAGGGCCAGCAAGAAGTGGCGGGCGGGGGGGTGCGGGCGAGGAGGTGCGAAATAGAAGTAGAGGCGGAGCTTACTCTTACTGTCGTCTATATAATTAATTAATTTCGGTATATAATATAACACATTTTTTTTCGTCGCTGTGTGCTCTGTGCTCTGTCCCTGTGTGTTAGAAAATAATATGAATACTATTATATATTATATATAGAGAAATAAATAACAATGTACGCGTGCATGCGGACGCGGCCGCGGATTAAGAAATGGCGCGTCGCCGTCGCGGGGCGGCTACGAAACGCTAAGAAATGGCGCGTTGGGCTCTGGGGACACATTTCTTAATGCCCGACAATGACTGTACGCTGGGGAGGGAAACAAAATTCAAAAAAAATCAGAAATGGCGCTATAGCTTGGGTTAACCCCCTCCGTGTCTGTGGTCCCTTGTTGTGGGTTGAATGGTATCTATATCTATACTAGCAACTCTCCCACGACCTGTGTGAATTCAGGTTTGGTAGGACGGTAGGATACGCTGGGAGCGGAGCGGTTTGTTAGCTAATTCGGTCTGTTTTGTTAGCAAATGTGTTTTGTGGTTTTTGTGGTGTTTTGCGGTGTTTTGCGGGTGTTTTGCGGGTGTTTTGTGGTGTTTTGCGAGTGTTTTTTGAAAAACAGTGTTTTGCGGTGTTTAGCGGATATTTTGCAATGTTTTGCACGTGTTTTGCGAATGTTTTTTGTAGACATTTTCTGAGTGAGAGAAAGATGTACAGCACCGTATTGCGCTGTATTGCACAAAGCGTATTTTGTTCGTTTTGTGCGTGTTGTATACTTTTTGGTCTGTTTTGTGCTGTTTTGTGAAACACGCTAAAAACACGCACACAAAACACCGCAAAACACCACAAAACACCGCAAAACACCGCAAAACACTGTTTTTGAAAAACATCAAACATCCACAATCCTGCTACCTGACCCCCTGCGGGTACGTGACCCCCCCCCCCGTAATTTACGCGTATATTGCGTATTGTGTGCTTTCGCGACAGATCCAACATATTTTTGAAGAATACACCGAATGCGCGCAATACGTATTGCGGCTGTATTGCGACCGTTTTGCGACCGTTTTGAGCGTTTTGCGTTTGTTTTGCGGTGTTTTGCGACGTAATTTCACAAAACGCGTTTTGTGACTGTTTTGCAGTGTTTTGCGGTGTTTTGCGGTGTTTTGCAGATGTTTTGTGAACAGTGTTTTGTGCAATACAGTCGAAATTTTTGGCTCTTGGAAAACGCCCGCAATACACGAGCATATTGTGAGTTTTTCGTGTTTTCCAGTGTTTTTCGATGTTTTTCGGGTGTTTTGTGTTTTGTGTGTTTTGTGGAAATTCTGCAAAACACTCGCAGAACACCGCAAAACACCCGCAAAACATCACAAAACACCCGCAAAACACCACAAAACACCACAAAACACATTTGCTAACAAAACAGCCCAAATTTGCCAACAAACCGGCCCTCGCACATACGTAACAACCATAAGCTTTGCGATTCCTAGGGTTCCCAACGCCCCACGAGGTTGCCAAGTGGCCCAGAGTGACGGCCTCATCCGCCGTCCGCCTGACCATTTTGTCTGCTAACGGGCACCCAAAAGGTTCAAAAGGAGCACGTGGTCACGCGCCAGCGGCTCCCAACAGCTCCCAACAGCCGCCTCCCCCCCAAAAAACTTGGCCTCTTTTTTGCGCCTTTTTTCACAGGGAATGTCGTGTGCGTGTGCGTGTGACCTGTTAATCTTTTGACAGGGAAAGGGAATCTACTTTAATCTTTTGACAGGGAAAGGGAATCTACTCGTAACTCTAGTCTGAAACAAAATCAACAAAAATTAAACCCCATCCCCATATTTCTTTTCAAAAAATAAAGAACACGAAAACTCACCGGTTTCAGGTAAGGGGATGTATCCCCTTATTTCAGGAGAGCGTTTTTTTTTCCCTCTCCCCGTAAGACAAATGGAGATAAAGCTGTGGCCACTCGGTTTGGGATTTAGCCTAGTTTCAAAAAAAAGTGCTATATGAGAAAAAAAGTGCGATCTGAATAAAAAAAAAGTGCGATCTAACCCTGCTCTAATAAGGGTCAGTTTTTTTTAGGCGTGCGCGTGGCGTGCATGCCTTTCGAAATTCCCCCTCCAACGACATTCCTAGAGTATAGCTCGTATGCTATTCCCACCGATGGTATTTTTTTTTTAAATGGTTAATAGAAGAAGCGACACCGACTTCGGCAACACGCAAAGCGCGCCGCGCGGTGGAGAGAGAGCGAACCGATGGTTTTTTTTTTTTTTTTTTTTTTTTTGTGTATTTTTTTTTTTTTTTTTTTAATATAAATGGTTAATAGAAGAAGCGACACCGACTTAGGCAACACGCAAAGCGCGCCGCGCTAATTTCACGCAGAACACCGTCATTTTTGCCGCCGCAACCTTGTTAATTAATGATTTCGCTCGTCGGCTTGGCGCTGCTGCTGTCAGCCTCATTGCAACCCATCGGATCGCAGCAACGGCACTCCAAACCAGTCACCCGTCGAAGTTTCTTCACTGCGGCGGCCGCGACCACCGCCGTTGGCTTGTTCAGCCCGCCTGCTTACGCCCTCGGTGAGCCCGTGCTGCCGCAGGAGTGGTGTGAAGGTTTGCGGGCGCGCCTTGCAGTGCAGTTCTGAAGCCGGTCGCACTGCTTCATCAGATGGCGGAGAATATGCATCAGCCGGCGGGCTGTATGAGGCGGCGACCTCAGACGATCCGCTTGCGACTCGTCTGAAGCAGGCGCGCGAGGGAATCAAAACCGTCCCCGCTGCCGCCCAGTCTGGGGACTGGGACTCTGTGCGCAGATCCGTCGGGTTCACGCTGCCGTTTCTATCCGTGAAGGGTATGCCAAGCCTGCACCTCCTCCTCCTGCTTCAACTTGTCGTCGGCGTGCATGGCGTCGGAGTAATTTATATAGCGACCCCGGTTGCCGCGTTGCGGTGCCTCTACCAATAGCACCGAGCCCCACCATTGTATCCTCAGCCCCAAGACTCAATCATCCTCTACTAGATTTTCCGCTCTCCGCCTTGCACTCAGGCTACACTGGCACATCGGTCAAGTCGCGCGCGGCGGCCCTCGATGAGGAGCCACGGGCGGCAATGATGGCGCAGCGGCAAGCGCTGCTAGTCGCGCTGGCCACACTCGACCAGGCCGCCTACAGCGTGCAGACAGGAAAAGTATACACATATACCTATACACATACATACATACATATATAGACAGATATTTGCATTGAGCACAGCTCCCAGGTTGTAGCCAGATACCGACGGGAGGGGGAATAATGCGACGAAGAAGTAATGTAACGTATATCTTGTAACATAACGTACTTCTTCGCCAGTGCCAGTGCCGACTTTGAGTCCGCACCGCTGCCTCGACTCGATCGATTGCTCGCAAGCCGAATTTCGAACTGCTATACATGTCATGCCGATTCTCTCTTTTCTTTTTACATACATGTGTGTGCAGAGCAGAGAGAGTCCCAAATTATAGAGCACGCGAGCGACGAACACAGGCTACACAGAAAGATATTTAATATATATCTATATCTTTATTTAGTACACTTATTTATAGCTGCTCGCGCTGGCCATGCTCGGGAAGGCCGCCTACAGCATACATACAGTACAGGCAAGGCACATATCTATCTATCTATGCCTATATTTATCTAAATCTATATTATACAGTTCGTGTAAATACTGTATATATATATATGTATATAGAGCCTCTGATGCGACCTCACCCTCTGCACAGGCCAAGGCGTACGCCGTGACGGATGACATGAGCAAGAGCGCCGATGACGCCGTCGCTGCGATCGACGCGCTCCTCACGCTCTTCTGACTTCCGACAGACTGGAGCGACCCGGAAGCTGGCGGAAGCACAGTCGACACGAAGGCCTAGCTACGCCGTTCTTTATCCGTGCTAGACTACCTTCCTAGCGTCCCTCTGTCTGTGTGTGGAGAATTGATGGCCGCGCTCGGAGGTCGGTTGCAGAGCGCGCCCCGGCGCATGCATGGCGCCCGATCCCTCCCTCCCTTCCTTGTAAGGTGTCCGTGACAGCTCAAAGCAGGCTTGGTAAAAGTAATGGGTTGGGGGCTTGAGACTTGAGGATGATAACAATGCCTGAGACCTAGGTAAGGGGATGTCACGACATCCCCAGGAGAGCCTGGCTGGGTAATTAAGGGGATGTCGTTGGAGGCCTGAGGCGTCTATAGCTCCTTCTGTATCCATGTATGTGGCTCCTGTGGGCCCGTGAAGGTATGGGTTAACCCGGATCGAGATTGAGTCGAGAACGGTGAAACAAGGTACCTTTGTATTATGTATGTTGATACGCTGCGCATCGATTTTCTAGCCCGCGCGTCGTGTCCCGGCGCCATGGGTCCATGGTCAGATTTCTGGCCGGTGACGCTGTAGCCGTAGCGGCAATGCTGGATGCTGGACATTCGAGGCCAAGCCCGCGGCGCGAGGCGTCGCGGGCACCCTCACGCGGCGGGCACCCACATACATACCTAGGGAACCGGGTGTCCTTCGTAGGCCTGTGCTCAGACAAATTATAAAAGTAAAAAGCAAAAATAAATAATAAAACTTATTAAATATATTATTAGAAAAAAACATAAATTGTTTTTGTCAGCACGCAGGTGTCGGCGGTCTGGAACCTCTTCTTTTACAGCGCATCTGGGTGAATGCGCGCGGGCAGGTGATCAGGTGATTGTGCGTGGACACTGCACGCTCACCGGCGCCTAGGCGCAGAGCATGCCTTCGATTTGACCCGAAGCGCTGCGCTGGCATGGACACGTCGCCGCTGACCGCTGATCCATGACGACTGGATCTCTGAGGGAGGGGAGGACTCTAGTCTCAGTCTCCAGGCGGGCAGATTGGCCTTTGCAGTCGGTCTCGTTCTGTGACCGCCTCAGTAGCCGGACGTCAGAGATGTCCGTGTCACACCGCGGCATGGTGTGAAATTCGCATACGCAGTTCGCTGCCGTCATCCAACGCAAGGGCCTTACTTGCCGCAAGGGGTGGTTTTGAAGTGATGTCCATCCATGGGAGCGGAGCGGTTTGTTAGCTAATTTGGTCTGTTTTGTTAGCAAATGTGTTTTGTGGTGTTTTGCGGTGTTTTTTTGATGTTTTTGGGTGTTTTGTCGTGTTTTGCGAGTGTTTTTTGAAAAACAGTGTTTTGCGGTGTTTTGCGGATGTTTTGCAATATTTTGGACGTGTTTTGCGAATGTTTTTTTTACGACATTTTCTGAGTGAGAGAAAGATGCAGAGCACCGTGTTGCGCTGTATTGCACAAAGTGTATTTTGTTCGTTTTTTGTGCGTTTTGTATACTTTTTGGTCTGTTTTGTGCTGTTTTGTAAAAAATGCTAAAAACACACAAAAAAAAAACACGCACATAAAACACCGCAAAACACCACAAAACACCGCAAACACCGCAAAACACTGTTTTTGAAAAACATCCACAACCCTGCTACGTGACCCTCTGCGGGTACGTGACCCCCCCTCCGTAATTTACGCGTATATTGCGTATTGTATGCTTTCGCGACAGATCTAGCGTATTTTGGGAGAAGAAAACACAGAATGCACGCAATACGTATTGTGGCTGTATTGTGAGCATTTTGTGGCGTTTTCGAGCATTTTGCGTGCGTTTTGCAGTGTTTTGCGACGTAATTTCACAAAACGCGTTTTGTGACTGTTTTGCGGTGTTTTGCGGTGTTTTGCGGTGTTTTGCAGATGTTTTGTGAAAAGTGTTTATTGCAATACAGTCGATTTTTTTTGCTCTTAGAAAACTTTTACGCAATACACAAGTGCATTGTGAGTTTTTTTGTGTGTTTCCAGTGTGTTTCTATGTTTTTCGGGTGTTTTGTGGGTTTTGTGGAAATACTGCAAAACACTCGCAAAACACCGCAAAACACCCGCAAAACATCACAATACACCCGCAAAACACCACAAAACACCACAAAACAAACACATTTGCTAACAAAACAGCCCGGATTTGCTAACAAACAGGCCCTCGCCCATCATCAGCAGGTAACTTGCTGATACCCGCCGCCGATGCGCGCATAGCACGCCCTGGGCACCAGTGTGTGACCGTGTGACCCCTTCTAACGGACTACTTAGACTTCCTCCCCATTCCTTCCCTATATATATTCCCTTCCCGCAGTTTGCCGGCTCTCGACGTCACCCCAATGTATACTGTGCATACTTTTCGTTGGGATGCTCCCATTCACCCATTCACTTTCAAGCCCAAGCCCGTTTCCGTTCTCGGTTGCGTTCAGCCTGCCGGACGATAACGGCGCAGCGGGTACCTCGTCCTCGTCCTTGGGCATCTACGACCGGGACCGGGACGTCTCGAGGCGTACGCAACACGAGTAGCGAGTAGCGCCTCAAGCGCGGGGTCCAGCATTTGTGGGGCGCGCGTGGTTTAACCAGACGTGCGTGTAAAGTCGTGTAGTGGCTGCACAACTCTAGCAGTGGTTGAGGCCTGGATGAGGCTCCAGGCGGTCGTTGCGATGAGGGACTGGCCGCAGCTCCCGCAGCATACTACCCGGTGGTGCTGGGCACCGCTAGAAGGCAGTTTTCGCCAGTGTTGTGGCAGCTGTCCTCCCCTAAGGCTGCTGTGCTTCGGCTCAAGCCTACTTTGGTGCGGCCCTAGACCTAGGGCTGAAGAAGACGTGAGTCGTGAGTGACCCCCAGCCGTCGTCTCCACGACCTTCTACGCGGCAGAGTCTCTGCTGCAGCCCGCCCTACAACTGCTCCACCGCTCCGCCCCCCCTCAGCTAGATGCTAGATGTGTGAGCACGCACGCGTGGTCGTTTACGTTCCACGTTTCGATGGTCTGTGTGGTCATGTGCCAGGTCACTTCAGGAGAAATAATACCTGGGCGGGCCCCTTTCTACATAATAATGCCACTAATCACTAAAATAGAACTCGCCATCAGCGCGATCGGCAAAAAAAATCTTGATCTTGAAGTCGTCCATCCATCAGATCATGGCTATCCCGTGCGGCAGCGGCACAGGCTGTGTATGGTCCCGATTCGGCTTGGATCATTTGACCCATGTGACCCAGCAACCGGCCCGGCCCAAAGAGCGCGCCATGGGGCCTGCTGCGCGCCGACGGTCGCTGGTGTACGGCACGACGCACGCGGCATCCTGTTGATGAATCCGTCCCAAGCCAAACCCAGCGAGTGGTTTGGAGTGCAGATAATGAACAGGAGCTACCGGCGCTGCACTGCACACCGGTACGACAAGCAGATGTCTATGCTGCTGTTGCTCTTGTTTGTTGTTCACTCGTTCAAGGCTTCACACCAAAACCCCACCGACAAGGCACGCGCAATAACCGCAGTGCGCACTAAAAGGATATTCCGGTGGAATGGGTGGAGAGTAATAGTGTGAATGAGTCCTGTTCCCACTCCTCGCGTGGCCGGTCGGTGCCTCCGCGCTAGAGTACTAAGCGCTGCGGCACGCTGCCCCCCCGGCTCGGAGAGAGCAGAGAGCCCTTAGGCCGATGCGAGGTTGGGAGTAAGCAGAGTGTCATCGTCGAACGTCTGCTCGAGCAGACTCCGATTCTGGTTGTTGTAAGAAGAATTCTTACGAATGTTTGCCTCTGAGGCCAAACAACGACGAAACACCAACCGAGATTCATCAAGGACTGTCCTCGCAATGAATCTCGGCACAGAACACACAACATACAAAAAGGGCGGGCGCCCGGCGGGCGCCGCAATGTGTTGAACGGGATGTGCAAGTCGTTCGAAGGAATGTGGCCGAAGAGCGTACTTAGGAATGTCGGCGGGCATCCTTCGGGATACCGCAGGGGGTACTAACTACTGCAGGCAAATACGGTAGTAGGTACATCTATCTTGGACAGTCATGGTAGTTGGTAGCTGGTAGCTAGAGACGCGCGCTGGCTACGCATCAGCGCCTTCCCTGTGGGTGTGGGGCTCGGGCTCGGGCCAGTGACCAGTGAGTACGCCCTGGCCCTGTCTGTGGGTGTTCTGTGTGGGTCCCCTGTGTGGCCCTCCCCTCCGATGGTGTGGGTCCTCTGTGGGGCCGTCCCCTCTGTGTGGGTCCCCTGTGTGGGTCCCCTGTGCGGGTCCCCTGTGTGGGTCCCCTGTGTGGGTCCCCTCTGTGTGGGTTCCCTGTGTGGGTCCCCTGTGTGGGTCCCTCGTCGCGCTGTGTTCCTTGTGGCATCTACTCGCGTGATGTCTCCCGCTCGTTCACACGCTCCCGCTCTCGCCCCGCGGTTAAGGGTTAACCCTTTCACAAAACATCTGCAAAACACCGCAAAACACGACCGCAAACACCGCAAAATAGTCACAAAACGCGTTTTGTGAAATTACGTCACAAAACACTACAAAATGCACGCAAAAAAACGCCCAAAAACGTCACAAAACGCTCGCAATACAGCCGCAATACGTATTGCGCGCATTCGGTGTTTTCTCCCAAAATACGCTAGATTTGTCGCAAAAGCACACAATACGCAATATATATATCATTCACTGCATTCAGCTCAGGATCGAACGAATCCGGGCGTGCATTCAACATTCAATTTTTTTTTACGACCCCCCTACCCCTACCCCCTACCCCTACTCGTAGTCAACCAATCAACAATCAAGGGCACAATTAGCCGTACTTGTATCTACAAATCCTCTTTTTGATGCAGACTGGTTCATAAAAGCCTCTTTCTGACCTTCATGACCTTAGAGTACACAGTGTAAGTGTAAACGTACAACGTAGTACAAAATGTCTTCGTCTCAGTCTCGGCTCGGTCCAAAGACTCAAATCTTCCAGATCAAAGCAAACCTTGCTTAGCCCAAGATTGGTCAAGTCAAATCATGCTAAACGTAAACGCGATGATCCGAAGAATCAATTCATGCTTAAAAGCCCGTGATTTTCGCTTTGATTCGAGTCGTGATTTGAACCATGAATAGGAATAGGTAGGCTTGATTTTCGTAGAAGCGAGGAGAAAGCCCATTTTCATTTTCTCGGCGAAGTCACATTACTGTTACAGTACACAGTACTACTGTAACTGTATAACTGTAAATCGCACTTTTTTCTGACCCAGCCAAGGTCGCGGCCACAGCACTTACCACTGAAGAGAGCGGCCAAACGGACGGTTTCTAGGGTTCCCGACACCTCACGAGGTCGCCGAGTGGCCCAGAGTGACGGCCTCATCCGCCTGACCATTTTGTCTGCTGACGGGCACCCAAAAGGAACACGTGGTCACGCGCCAGCGCTTCTCGACAGCTCCCAACAGCCAACAGCCGCCTCCCCCCCCCAAATCTTGGCCTCTTTTTTGCGCCTTTTTTCACAGGGAATCTAGTAGAAAACAAAAAAACAACCCCCTATTTCCTCAAAAAAAAACGAAAACTCACCAGTTTTAGGAGAGATTTTTTTTGTTTTGTCTCCCCGTAAGACAAATGGAGACAAAGCTGTGGCCACTCGATTTGGGATCTAGCCTAGTTTCCGAAAACGAAAAAGTGCAAAGTGTTAGTGCTTCTATGAACCATTTATATGAAAAAAGTGCAAAGTGTGATGTAAACGCGGCCGGGCCGGGGGCCGGCAAGTTCAGCGCAATCACCCCCCCCCCTTCCCAGGAGGCGATCCCGCGCTCACCAGACTACGTCGTCGACCACTTGCAGCAGCGGAACCTCAGACTCAGACTCCAGAGTGGCCCACCCCCAGCGTCCGGCCTGAGCTGGCGCCGCAGCAGTAGCAACACCAGCACACACCAACCCATAACACAAGCCACACCGGTCTCGGCCGTGAAAGCATAAACACAACACGAAAAAAAACATAGGGAGAGGCCCAAGCTGTCGGCCGTGCGGCGCTGCCGCGGCCTCCGCCCTCCCCGTCGGACCGCCCGCAACGCTGCCGCCGCCGCCGCGGCCTCCGCCCTCCCCGTCGGACCGCCCTCTGCGCTGCCGCCGCCTCGCTCAACAAAGAGTCATCCCTTGGAGAAGAGGACTCCCGTCCACCGGGTTTGACCCCTGCCGCGCCTAATGCATCGAGCCTGGTGCGCTCCTCCGCCACGCATGCGCCCATCCGATTCTACCACTCGCCGACGTTGGCCATGCCTGCCCACGGCTCCTGGGGTGGCAGCGTGCCGCCCTTTTGCAGAAGCTCGACCGAGATGCCGTCGGGGGTCTTGACGAATGCCATCTTGCCTGCGCGCGGAAAGGGCCGAGGATGGACGCTGGCTGCGCAATGCCAAGGGTGGAATGAGGGGCATTACACGCACACGGACCACGGCCGTGGTGCTTCGACCGGCCTGCATCCCCTTTGCGGCACGTGGCTCACGTCGTACGCTTCCGCAAAGCGGAACCAGTCATGCGTGCAAGATAGGGCGCACCGTCTCTGGGCGGCCTGAGAACGACGACGCCCTTGTCCTGGAAGGCGCTGCACACAGTGTAAATGTCGTCAACAGCAAACGCCAGATGGCCGAAGTTGCGCGATGGCACTATTCCGGACGAATCCTCCCCACCCCAGTTCCACGTCAGCTCCAGCTCTGGCTCGCCTGGAGCCGTCGCTAAGAACACAAGCGTGAACTTGGCGCTGGGGTTATTGCTTCGGCGCGTCTCCACCAGGCCGAGCACCTTGAAGAAGGCCAGCGTCTCGTCCAGCGACGAGACGCGCAGCATGGTGTGCAGAAAGCGCGCGCCGCTGCCGTCGGGAGGCAAGTCCCGGAAGTTGCGCGAGCTTACGCCAAAAACGCCGGCTGGGCCGGCCGGTGTGGTCAGCGTAGACGTCATCGTCCTCAGTGAGCGTTTGGGTCTGGGTTAACCCCGGGCTCGAGGAGCGGAAGGTGGAAAAAGCAGCGCGCGGGCGAGCGCGAAGCCGTAAAAAGATCCGCGTCGATTGGTTTATACGATATAGTCTAATACAAAGGGGACACGAGCACACACGCAGTGAACGTCTCTGGACCTGCCATTGCTCTCGGTCGTAGTCTTAGGCACCCCTTGATACTATTCTGGTGGCACCCTGCTTCAAAAATCTTTTAAGATTAGAAGCTGGGTACCCAGCCCTCAGATGCCATATTGTGGAGGAACACCCACCCCAGCGACTTGAAAAAATACCGCCAGGGTTTGGTCTCGTCTCCCGAGGTTTATCCTAGACCGAAATAATTTTTCTGCTCGAGCAAAAGGCCCAAGCTCAGCAAGCAGCTTCAGAGCGGCGTGCGGTCAAGGAGGACGAGCTGCACGCGGAGCTCGAGCAGCAGGGTCAAACGGACGAGGCGCGGCGCCGGCTCAGCCACCTGCGGCAGCTGGCGGACCAGCGGCGCGCGCAGCTCCAGCAGCGGTTCCCTGACCTGGCGGTGCACCTGGCACAGCGCCAGCTCAAGAACTTGCGCTAAGATCCGCCAGCGCCGCCAACACCAAGGCCAGGCGCATGAAGCTCCAGGACAACGTGCGCGCGGTCGTTGTCAAGGAGGTCCAGCGGCGCGACCCGGTCCTTACGGGTGCGTTGCACTGCTGCTCCCGCGCCAGCCCCAGCACCAGTAGCCCTACCTTCAACTGCCCACTGCCCCGCCTCAGGAGACCACCCGCCG
>Ga0209390_10005419_pt1 | contig 18083 bp, 18 predicted proteins | sample BON01_FD_187212 | JGI IMG/M metagenome (GOLD analysis project Ga0209390, IMG submission 187212) | Freshwater microbial communities from Lake Bonney liftoff mats and glacier meltwater in Antarctica - BON-01 (SPAdes) (version 2) | ecosystem: Environmental > Aquatic > Freshwater > Ice > Glacier...
ACGGCGGCCTTTTTTAAAATGTCGTTCTCCTGGCGGAGCAGGACGTTTTCGCGTCGCAGCGCCCGCAGGTCATCCGCTCCGGACCGCTCGCCAGCAGCTCGATGGCCTGGGCCTTGAACTCCGGGCTGTATCGCTTTCGTGGTTGTAAGGTCTTCATGGCTGGATTCTCTTATATCACGGTCCAGAAATCTAGCTCACCTCAGGCCTCCTGGTTGTCGGGTAATCGATCGCGTATCTCGAAATGCCGAACGTCGGTGTGAGATTTGATGACGGCTGGTAGTGGACATCAATCCATCTGTCGGTCGGACTGGTTCAATTAAACGGCTTCCTGGGTTCAATCAGCCTTCCGCACGCAGCCGAATCCGCGACACCGAATGTCGCGCCCGGTTGGGCCCGGGAATTGTGGTCGCTCAGAAACGTTCGAAAAAACGATTTTTACCGCGTTCGCCATGACTGAAGTCCGCCGGAATCGAAAATTAAAAAATACCCCGTTGACACGGTTAGGCCGTTCTGGTCTTCTCCCCGTCCCTTTAAACGGGTTGGCTTATGTACGCAATCGTCGAAACTGGAAGCAAACAATACCGCGTCACTGCGGGCGACAAAATCGAAGTCGAGCATCTGGAAGTGGAAACCGGGCAACCGGTGACACTCGACCGCGTGCTGTTCATCAACAATGACGGCAAAATCTCTGTCGGTGCGCCGACGGTGGATGGTGCCACCGTGCTGGCCGATGTCATCGGCCACAAGCGCGACAAGAAGGTCGTGGCCTTCAAGATGAAACGCCGCAAGGGCTATCACAAGAAGATCGGGCACCGTCAGGAAAAGACCGTCATCCAAATCAAGGAAATCAACGTTTAAGGATTTTTTATGGCTCACAAGAAAGGACAGGGCTCGTCCCGCAACGGTCGCGACAGTCACAGCCAACGCCTCGGCGTGAAGCGCTTCGGTGGCGAAAAGGTCACCGCCGGAAGCATTATTATTCGTCAGCGCGGTTCAAAATTCCTCGCTGGTGAAAATATCGGCATCGGCCGCGATTGGACACTTTTTGCCACGAAAACTGGCGCGGTGAAGTTTGACAAGAACGGTCGCCGGGTAAACATCGTGGCTGAAGAAGCCGTCGCAGCGAACTAGTTCGACCGAATATTTTAGTCGGCGAGGCCTGGTGGTCTCGCCGTTTTTTTTTAACAACCCCGACAGCCATGTTCATCGACGAAATCAAGGTGATGGCCCGCGCCGGTCACGGCGGTCCGGGGAGTGTCGCGTTCCTCCGGGAGGCGTTCCGGCCCAAGGGCGGCCCATCCGGCGGCAACGGCGGCCGCGGGGGCGACGTGATTCTGGAGGCGAGTCACGACATCAACAATCTGGTTGCACAATTCTATCGCCCACGTCTCATTGCCCAGAATGGCGACCCCGGCATGGGCAAGTGCATGGAGGGTCTCGCGGGTAAGGATCTTGTGATCAAGGTGCCGTGCGGCACTTCGGTCTGGCGTCTCACTTCGGCCAAAAAAACCACCTTGCCGGGCGTGGAGTTCAGCGACGACGCGGATGCCGATTTTGAAGCTGGCGACGAAACCGCCGAACCGGAATCTGAAGAACCGGAACAACCAATCCCCGTCAGTTCGGTGGGACGCCCGACATTCCGGGTCGCCGCCGACGGCACGCACGCGCTCGAAATCGATCTGGAAGCCGTGGAGACGGCTACGGTTGTTGACGAGCGCGGTGGAGAACTCGTCATTGATCTCGTCGAGGACGGCCAGCGATTTGTGCTCTGCAAGGGCGGGCGCGGCGGATTGGGGAACAAGAATTTTGCGACCGCTCGTCGACAGACGCCGCGTTTCGCGCAGCCAGGCGAGGAAGGCGCGGAGGGCGAATTTCGTTTAGAACTGCGCATCATGGCCGAGGTGGGCCTGGTCGGATATCCCAACGCGGGCAAGTCCACCTTGCTTACCGCAATTTCCCGGGCGACTCCCAAGGTTGCGGCCTACCCGTTCACGACGCTGCACCCGCAGATGGGCATCATTGAGTTCGAGGATTTCAGCCGGTTGACGGTGTGTGATGTCCCTGGAATCATCGAGGGCGCCCACAATGATGTCGGGTTGGGCCACGCGTTTCTTCGCCACATCAGCCGCTGCAAAACGTTGGTCATGCTGGTCGACATGGCGGGCACGGACGGTCGCGCACCGTGGGATGATTACAAACAGCTCCTCGCGGAACTGGAACTTTACGATCCGGCGTTGCTGGAGAAAAAGAGAATCGTGGTCGCCAATAAAATGGACGAGGAGGCGGCGGCAGAGAATTTGAAGAAATTCAAACGGCGTATTCCCAAAACGCCGGTCCTCAAAATCGCCGCCGCCTACGACGAGGGCATCGCCGAATTCAAGCAGGCGATCCGGCAGGCGGTTGCCGAGGCCGCCGAGTAGAAAGGCGGGGCTTGCCAAAAGCTTCGCCGGTCTGCGAACTTGCGCCCTTTCGCGCTCAATCGAATACCGTTTCATATGTTAAAAGCTGGAATCGTCGGTCTGCCCAACGTAGGGAAATCCACCCTGTTCAACGCCGTCACGAAAACGCGCAAAGCCGAGGCGGCGAACTACCCGTTCTGCACCATTGACCCCAACGTCGGGATCGTCACGGTGCCCGATTCCCGCCTGGAGGTGCTGGCCAGCATTGCCAAGACGGCGGTGAAGATTCCCGCCGCGATTGAATACGTGGACATCGCCGGACTCGTGGCCGGGGCCAGCGCCGGTGAAGGTTTAGGTAACAAATTCCTGAGCCATATCCGCGAAGTCGATGCCATCGTGCAGGTCGTCCGTTGTTTCGAAGACGAGGACATTCACCACGTCTCCGGCAGTGTCGACCCGGTTCGCGACATCGAAATCATCAACACGGAGCTGGTCCTCGCGGATCTTGAGGCCACCAAGAAAAAGCTGAACAGCGTCGCCAAGGACGCCAAACGAGGTGACAAGGAAGCCGGTGCGCAGGAAGCGGTTTTGAACAAGCTGGTTCCAATTCTTGACGAAGGCAAACCCGCGCTTACCGCCGATCTGACTGCCGAGGAAAAGGAAGTGGCGAAAGGGTTTTATCTGCTGACGAGCAAGCCCACGATCTTCGCGTGCAACGTGAAGGAGAGCGACCTCGCGACGGCGGATGAGAATCCGTACGTCCAGAAAGTTCGCGACTACGTGAAGGCCCACCTCGACTGCGAAGCCATCGTGATCAGCGCCCAGATCGAGTCCGATTTAACAGATCTTTCGCCGGAGGAAGCCAAGGATTTCCTGAAAGAACTGGGGGTCGAAGAAAGCGGAGTGGGTGCGCTCATTCGAGCCACCTACCACCTGCTCGGGCTCCGCACATATTTCACGGCGGGTGAGAAGGAGGCGCGCGCGTGGACGATTCATGCGGGCGACACCGCACCGATGGCGGCGGGTGTCATTCACTCCGATTTCGAACGCGGATTCATCAAGGCCGAGACCGTTTCCTACGCGGATCTGGTGGAATGCGGTTCGGTCGCGGTCGCCCGAGAAAAGGGAAAATACCGGATGGAAGGCAAGGAATACATCGTGAAAGACGGCGATGTTCTGCTGTTCAAGTTTAACGTCTGAAAATTAAGCCGAAACGATGCAATCGGGATGGGGAGCGCACGCGTCCCCGCGTGCTGTGTGAGGCGTCCCGCCGAACACTTTTTTTGGAGCTCCGGACCGGCAAACACCTTCTGGTGAATTCAAGTGCGCCAACCGAAGGCCCAACTTTGTTTTCCCTTGTAACCACATTCCCTGGAAAATAGGTTCCGCTTCATGGCAAGATGGAAACGATACCTCATCGACTGGTTCTGGCCTGACCAAATCTCGTTCCTTACCAAGGGACGACTAAATGGAATGCTTTATGTGGGCTTGGCGGTGCTCGTTGTCATCGTCGGGTTAATCATTACCTCGACATTCAACCATTGGATTCGATCAGACATCGATCCTTTCATGGGTGATCTAATCATCCGATTAGAATCTGCGAGTCAGGGAAGCGGCGATGTTTCTGCCGCAGGGCTAAAATCTGCGTCAGCCGTTTTGGAGGTCTGCCGCGCGGAAATCAAATCCGTGCCGACGTTCTACATTCCAGTGGTATTTTTTCTTTTTTTCGTTTTCAGTCTCTCCCTTGGAATCGTTTCCCTGCGCGCCCACAAAGCTGTGGCACTGGCCGTGAAGAACCGGACCAGCGATTCACAGACTTGCGAGGACTAACCGAAGTTACCATATTTTTGCGCGGACTGAAACAACGGAACTAGTGAACCTCCAAAACGCTGGTGACGAAGCTTGAAAGACTATCACATCAACATTTTCCACAGCGTGGAAGACGGCGGTTACATCGCGGATATTCCTGATCTGGCGATGTGTTCTGCGTTCGGGGCCACGCCAGCCGCAGCGCTTCGGGAAGCGCAGAAGGCCAAGCGTGGGTGGCTCGCAACGGCCAAAGAATTGGGCAAACCGGTTCCGCCGCCCCGCTACCGGCCGGTCTGGTATCAACTCGCCCAAGCGTAGATTGTCCGTGGCCGGAGCAAACGCCCGGGTTGGAGCGCGGTCGGGTGACAAACCGACGTTTTGGTTTTCATCTGTTGAAACTCGGATAGACTGACGCCATGAACTTGGAACAACTTGAACAGGACGTTCTGAAACTGCCGCGTGAAACACGGCGGGAATTTGCGCGCTGGTTCTACGAACACGAGAACGAGATTCTCGATCCGCAGGACGACGACGAGATCAGTCCGGCCGTGCGGGCGGAGATTCTTCGTCGACGGGATGAGGCGCTGGCCCACCCGGAACAGATGGAACCGTGGGACGGCACGATGGAACGCGTGAAAAAACGTCTTGATGAAGTACGCCGTCAAAAAGCTGCCACCCGTTGAGTGGGATTTGCTGGAAGCGGCGGTCTGGTATGACCAGCAACTGGACGGTTTGGGTGATCGTTTTTTGGCGGAGGTGGATGTTGCAGAACGCTCCCTTGAAAATCAGCCGTTGATTTACGGCGCCCGGTTTGATGATGTCCGGTGCGTCCGCTTGAAACAGTTCAATGCTTACGGGATCTACTACGTCATCCGGCAGAACGAAGTTTGGATCATCGCCATTTTCCACGGCTCCCGCGATCCCGAAGAACTGGTCGCGCTCCGGCGGCGGTTCGATGTTTAGAAAATTATTTTTGCGAAAAGAAAAACCACATGGACGAACAACAGATTAAAGAAGCACTCAAACAGGTTCACTACCCCGGTTACTCGCGGGACATCGTGTCGTTCGGTCTGGTGAAGGACATCGCTGCCGGGAATGGCGCGGTGACCATCGTGATCGAGCTCACGACCAACGCACCGGACGTGGCAAAAAAGATCAAGGCCGAGGTCGAGCAGGTCCTGCGTTCGTTGCCCGGCGTGACCAATGTGTTTGTCGACATGCGGATGCCCGCCGGTGGTGGGCCTCAACCTGCCGGTCAGCCCAGTGCTGCGGGCGCGCCCAACAAGATGCCCGGGATCAATCGCGCCATCGCCGTTGCCTCGGGAAAAGGCGGCGTCGGCAAATCGACTTGCGCGGTGAACCTCGCGTGCGCATTGGCAACGATGGGCATGAAGGTCGGCCTGCTCGATTGCGACATTTACGGACCGAGCGTGCCATTGATGATGGGCGTGAGCGGCAAACCCTCGATCAGCGCCGAGGAAAAGCTCGTTCCGCACGACAATTACGGCGTGAAGCTGATGAGCATGGGTTTCCTGCTCGACGGCGATCAACCGGTCATCTGGCGCGGACCGATGATTCAGAAAACGATCCAGCAGTTCGTCACGCAGGTGGACTGGGGCCAGCTCGATTATCTTTTGGTTGATCTTCCTCCGGGAACCGGCGATGCGCAGCTCTCGCTTTGCCAGACCGTCCCGCTCGACGGGGGCGTCATCGTGACCACGCCGCAAGAGGCGTCACTCGGTGTGGTGCGCAAAGGCATCAATATGTTCCACAAGGTAAACGTGCCGATACTCGGGCTCGTTGAGAACATGAGTTACTACACGCTCCCCGACGGCAAGAAGGCCTTCATCTTCGGTGACGGAGGCGGGAGGCTCGAAGCGGAGCGCCAGGAGATTCCGTTCCTCGGTGAAGTTCCGATCTTCCAGGAAATTCGCGAGGGCGGCGACATCGGCCGACCGATCGTGGTGGCTGCGAAGGAAGGCGTTCCTGGTAGTGCGTTCATGAAGATTGCGGAGAATTTGAAGAATCGGTTCAACTGATACAGCTTGGTGCCGGGCGCTGTTCCGCGCGTTATGAACGCATCAATCGAACTTCATGATTCAACAATCTCCGGCGTTTCACAAGATGATGCCGCAATCACGCTTCTCTTCACGCCAGCTTATATACACAAGTCCGATGGTCGACCGGGCATGGATTCTGGCAGTGGCTGGACGCAGGATCTGCGTCTCGTGATTGGTGCGGGTTCGTTGACGGGCCAGCTCCCCGAATTTCCATGCGATGTTCAGGATGGTGAACTGGTATTGGGTACGGAAACACACCCGAACGGTATTCCAATTCCGTTCGGCGCCGATGTTTGCCCGGTCATCTTGCGCTTGGTGTTTTATCCCGGATTTGAGATGAAAGTTGGTGGGGAAAGTCTTCGTTTGGAATTGATCGGGGAGCCCGTCTACGTCGAGGAATTTCATCCGTGAAACGGTGCCAGCCGCCGGGGGCACGTTGTTTTTGGAATGCCGTTGAATCGATCTTCGTCAGGACTTTGTAAACTGCCCGACAGGCGGACGGGAGATCTTCAGTCCGCCACGACGATTTCGAGCCCGAACTCGGCCGTCCACAGCGAGGAGAGCGAACCCCGGACATTTGTTAGCATCGCTTCGGGCAAAACCGGGTGATCACCCAGCGCCGCTCGAAATCAGCGGCGAATCATTCGCCAGCCAACAGAAGTTCACCCGACGCGGAACGAGATCTTTTTGATTACTTCGCGGCCGAACGCTGTTTGCAGGCGCGTCAGGATGTCCTTCCTCCGGTAACGCACAATTTCATCGAGCCACACGCTGCTGTCGATGACAACGAACAACGTTCCCTTCACGATTCCGGCCGGTTGTGCGTGTGCCGTAATCCGGGCATCGATCAGGTTGTTCCAGACCTTCATCACCTCTGTTTCGGCCCGCCGCTGTTCCAGCTTCAGTGCGGACAACACATTGACCATCACCTCGCTAGCGTGCCGCTCGGTGCTGCGAAACGCCACCTCGTCCGGGCGCAGATCAACCCGTCGCCACTGCGCCAGCACCCGGTCCTTGTTGCTCTTCGGTTGACGCGCATAGACACGCGGCTCGGCGCGTTTCACCCCGGGCAACGAATTCATTTTTGAATCCGAGGACGTGGAACCTGTTGATTTCTGGGGCTGTGCCATGTGAGCTGTCCGAAGGCATCATCGCGACCGGTCGGGCATTCTGAAGCGCCCGGCTGAATTGGCAAGCCCGGGCGCCGAATCGCATCACCCCAGCTGATCCTATACGGAACCATGCAGTTAAATTCCGACAGAACGGGCCACTGGCCCGTTCTGTCGGGCGACCCGCCCGACAGCCGTGCGCACGGAGGACTCACTGAATGGTGATGGGTAACGTGCGCTCGACTCGGCGGCAAGTTGCCGCCGAGAACGGCCAAGTTGGCCGTTCCACCCAGACCAATCAAATAGTGTTGGCTGCTGGGCCTGTCACGCGCGCCCAGTTGGAGGCCGTTTCTGCTTGCTGATACGCGGTTGGGTCAAAGCTTCGCCGGCTCTGCAGTAGACGCTTCGTCCGGCGGTTCCTCGGGCAGTGTCTTGATCGTGTAGGGGGAGGTGCCCGTGATCGTCTTGTTGGTCAGGTTCATCGTGATCGACGGGGATTCCCATCTCACGCGGCTCACTTTTTTCGTGGCTTCGTCGACTCTCGTCGCCGTCACCACCGGGTCTCCGTCCAGGACCGCTTCGCTCGTCTCCGCAGTGTAGACCAACGTTTTGCCGACCGCGTGGACCTGTTCGTCGCCGAACTCCACGTCGTCGATCGCCCGCACTTCGGACGCCGTGTTTTCCGGTCCGTCGAACAATGCCGTCACCGTCTGAGCGAACAACGTGTGCGGACCGCTTTTCGCCGTGACTCCCCGCTCCGCGTAAAGTTTCTTCGCCTTCCGCTCGGGTGTGAACCAGATCGTCAGCTGTGGCGCGGTCAGGGAATTGGTCGACTGGCTCACGACGACGTTGCCCGTGAAGACCGCCTGTTCGCCGCTCAATACGTATTCATCGGAAGTGATCTTGACGGGCTCGATGTTGGTCGAGCTGGAAGTTGTTTTCGTGGGTTCCTTGTTGGTGTTTTTCTCGAACCAGTTCAATCCGGCCAACAGCTCTCCACTGAGGGTGATGGTGGTGTCGCCGGTGGCCGTGATTTTCTGGCTCCCCATCGGATCTAGCACCTCGATCACGCGTGCCTCGGTGCTGGTCTCCGAGGACGTCCACTCGGGCTCGCCCGTCAACGTCACCCGCCAGATCCCCGCCTGATCGGTGGTGAACTCCGCGCGGTCAGCCCGACCCGTGCCGTGATCACCGTCCCGGTTCACGATGAACTCAAAATCACCCAGCGCCTCCGCCCGTGTCGGTTGCCGGTTCGTCATGTTTAGGTGAAGCAGGATCTGCCGGCTCGCTGCCGACCAGTTCGTGGATTGCACGACCGTCACGGCATCGTGGAACTCGAGCAAGCCTGGCGTGAGCCGGTAATAATTCGCGTCGACATCGACCCACTGGATGAGGTTGGTCGACGCGGCAGGCCGGTTGGTTTCCATGAGCGTTGAAGGAATCCTCATCGTGGCGTGATTGGTTCCCAGCAGATCGAACTGGTTGCTCACGACGAGCAGTTGCAGCAGACCCGCCGTGCCGGACAACAGGCCGCGCTCCCAACGCGGATTGCCGATCAACACTGCCCGGCCGTCAATCCCCGGCGCGGTCGACATGATGGCCTCGTGACTCTCGGCGACCGCCACGCCGTCCTCGGTCTCCATCGCGATTCGCACCTTCTCGATCGCGCGCACCTCCCGGGTCGAATTCGTCAGCGCATCAACGTTGAAACGAAGCATGCCTGCGTCGAGCGTCAGTCCGTTGCCGTCGGCGAGGCGCACCGCGTCACGATACTCCGCATCGCCGGTCAGGCCTTTGTATTCGAATTCGCCGGAAGTCACGGTGAGTTCGGAATTCGTCCGCGTGGTGGAACCCGTTTTCACCTCCAGTTTCCTGCTCTCAAAGAAACTGCGGTCGAACCGGGTCATCACATTCGAGAGAATGATCAGCTCCTCCAGCTTGGGGAAAAACGAATAGCCTTCGCCGCTCAGCTCAAACCGGTCATCTGCGCTGCGAACCAGAACCACGCTCTCCGACCTCACGTTCGTCCGCGCGGTATCGTAAAGGCAGAACGGTGTTTCGACGATCAGGTTCAGTTCGTTCTCGCGCCGCGTTTCAACCAAAATTCCTTCCAGCCGGAACTGTCCGTTGGGTTGGGCAAATGCGGTGTCGCCCTTGAGCATGAAACCCTCGCCGTGAACCACGAAATCCTTCACCGGCCGCGCCCCCAGAAGCTTGCTCGCCTGGTCATCCTGCGAAAGGACGCGCCCCGCACCCGCCGTCAGAATCGACAACGTCAGAACGAGCGGAAATATGCGGACTGTCTTCATTTGCTGTGTTGTTCGACAATGGACGCCCACATACCCTGCGCTTTCAAGATCATTTCAATCACTTCGCGAACGGCGCCGTGTCCCCCATCGGTTTTCGTGCAATAGTGCGAAACCTTCTGAACTTCGGAAGGCGCACCCGGCACCGTTACTGCCAGCCCGACCCGGCTCAACATCCCGAGATCTACGATGTCATCGCCCATGAAGGAGACCTCGTCCCAGCCCAAGCCGGTCTTCTTCAGAATGTCTTCCGCCGCCTCGACTTTGCTGCCTTTTATTTGAACGAGAAAATCGATTTTCAACTCCTCCGCTCGCGCAGTAGTAGCCGTCGACGGACGCCGGGAAATCCAGCCCACTTTGAACCCTTTTTCCTGCAACAGCTTGATTCCCATCCCATCGCGGATGTTGAACCGCTTGAATTCGACGCCCTTCCCGATGAACACCGACGTGTCCGTCAGAATGCCGTCGACGTCGCACAGGAACAGGCGGACGCGACGACAGCGTTCCGTCACTGAAAGTTTCTTTGCCGAACCGGGAGATTTTTTTCGTTTGGCGGGCATGATCAGCGGGCGGCTTCCTGGATGCGTTTCAATCGCGCGAGCAGCGACGCCATTTCCTTCAACGGAATCATGTTCGGCCCGTCGCTCTTCGCGTTGTCCGGATCGGGGTGTGTTTCGATGAACAGACCGGTGGCGCCTGCTGCCACTGCGCTCGCCGCTAGCACCGGCGCGAACTCGCGCTGGCCGGCTGATTTGTCACCGCCACCACCGGGGAGTTGAACCGAATGCGTCGCGTCAAACACGACCGGGCAACCGGTCTCCTTCATGATCGGAATTGATCGCATGTCCGCGACGAGATTGTTGTAGCCGAACGTGGTGCCGCGCTCGGTCAGCAGGAGATGTTCGCCACCGGCCTCGCGCGCTTTGGCGACGACCTGTGACATTTCCTTCGGCGAAAGAAACTGGCCCTTCTTGATGTTCACGATCTTGCCAGTACGCACGGCCGTTTCGATGAGATCGGTCTGACGGCAGAGAAACGCCGGGATTTGAAGGACGTCGACAATGTCACCGGCCAGTTGCGCCTGTTCGGCCGTGTGAATGTCCGTGACCACGGGGATGCCCAACCGGACCCTGATTTGGTAGAGCACTTCCAAACCCTCCTCGAGCCCGGGACCGCGAAAGGATTTGCCGGACGTGCGGTTCGCCTTGTCAAAACTCGCCTTGAACACGTAGGGAATGTCGAGCTTGAGACAGATTCGCTTCAGCGAACGCGCCACTTCGAAGCACAATTCCGGACTTTCGATCACGCACGGTCCGGCAAGCAGGAACAGGCCCTTGCGCCGGTTCATGGATTTCCAGAGTTTCGATAAAGAAGATCGCACGCACGTTTTTTAGCAAGCGATGGAACGGGTGTCGAACAGGATTCATGAAACGGGGAGCAGCGGCGCATGCGAGTGATCGGGGATGAATAAGGAAAATAGGAACGCAGGAAACTGATCACTGATTCACGGATCATTTCCTCTCTTCGAGACCTCCGTGCCTCTGCGGGACAATTGGATTTCCCAAGTTGACTCACGCAAAGAGGCGGAAGCCGCCGAGTTTTCTGATTAAGTCGGCAGCAGCGGTTCCGCCAACCCGTCGGCTGAATTGTTTCATTCAGCCTGCCGAGTCTTCAAAATAGCTGTGGGTTGAAAACCCGCGCTCCGAAGGTGGGGCAGCGTTTCCAACCGGTCTCGTTGAGGTCGCAAGAAGCCGGACACGCAGACCGCCGGAGGTGGAATGCCGCAGGTCCGGTGGCGGGAAAGATCACGGCGCTGAACCCGATAACCTCAGCTGATGGAGTTCAGATATTTCCAAGCTTTTCATTCTGTTTGCTGGATAATTGAAACAGGGGCTTGCCTGAGAGCGCTGTTTTGTCTAGTGGTGTCAACCATGACTACTGCATCGGTTGACGTGAGCAACCAGGAACGAATCGCAGCGCTTGGAAAACAGGTGCTGGCGGGCGGCGAAATCTCGCGGCGCGAGGCGATCTTTTTATTCAACCTGACGGCGTCCGCGGACATTTACGATCTGATGTCGTGGGCCAACCGGATTCGCGAGGAATTCAAGGGCAACAAGGTTCATCTTTGCTCCATCGTGAACGCCAAGGCCGGGAGTTGCTCGGAGAATTGCAGCTTCTGCGCGCAGTCTTCATTTCATCAAACGGGGTCGCCCAAATATGGATTTGTCGATCCGGAACCGCTTGAAGAAGCGGCCGAAGAAGCGGGTCGAAACGGCGTGACCGCCGTCGGACTGGTCGCAGCGTGGAAGGGCTTGAACGAAGGCCCGATCCTCGACGAAGTGTGTGACCGAATTCGCGAAATGAAGGCCGGTGGCAAGACCCGTCCGGACGCTTCACTCGGAATCATCAAGAATCAGAACGTTGCCGACCGGTTGAAGGAAGCTGGTCTCGAATGTTACGGGCATAACCTTGAAAGCTCGCGTAACTTTTTCTCCAGCCACTGCACCACCCACACCTTTGATGATCGTCTGGAAACGATCGGCTATCTGAAGAAAGCCGGCATCAAGATTTGCTCCGGCGGAATCATCGGCATGGGCGAGACGCTCGAGGACCGCTGCGACCTCGCCTTTGAAATCAAAGCCATCGGAGCGAGCGTTGTCCCTATGAATTTCCTGAATCCCATTCCGGGCACGCCGTTGGAACATGTTCCGCCCGTGGCTCCGTTGGAGTTGTTGAAAACGGTCGCGTGTTTCCGGTTCATCTTGCCGCGCAAGGAAATCATGATTGCCGGCGGGCGCACGGTGAATCTGCGGGATTTGCAGGGCATGATGTTCATGGCGGGCGCCAGCGCGTTGATGGTCGGCAACTACCTGACGACGCTGAACCAGCCGGTTGAAAAGGATCTCCAGATGTTGCGTGACCTCGGACTTGACCCCGACTGGGATGACGACGGGTTCAAGAGCCAGGACAGCGGATCGAAGTGCGGATGTTCCGATACCGAAGAAAAAGCCGGGGAACTTGCCACCGCCTGAAATGGCACCGCCGAAAGCATTCGGACGCAATCAGGGCCGTTATTGTGGCGACGCCGTCGACATTGACGCGCTGAACGAGTCGGTGCTCGCAGAGGCGGACCGGCACGGGTGGACGAAGGAGGTTTTCCACGGTGGTAAAGATTGCGAGCTGTCCGCACTTCGTCGGACGTCCGGCTCTGGACGCGCAAAGATTTACGTTTCAGCAGGAATTCATGGCGATGAACCGGCGGGTCCGGCGACGCAGCTCGAACTGCTCAGACAAAACGTGTGGCCGACTGACGCGGAGATCTGGTTGTTTCCCTGTTTGAATCCGACCGGGTTCCGGTTGAACACCCGCGAGAACGCGGAAGGCATCGATCTGAACCGGGACTACCGGCGACAACTCGCGGCGGAAACGAAAGCGCACGTTCAGCTGCTGGAACGACTGCCGCAGTTCGATCTGATGATCTGCCTGCACGAAGATTGGGAGGCGCAGGGCTTTTATTTATACGAGCTGAATCCCGACCACCGATCGTCACCGGCGGAGGAAATGATTCGCGTGGTTTCCCCAATTTGTCCCGTCGATCTCACTGAGATAATTGACGGTCGACCCGCCGCATCCGGCATTATTCGTCCGGAACTTGATCCCGCGACCCGCGATGAGTGGCCGGAGTCGTTTTACCTGATTCTCAATAAGACGCGTTGGAGTTATACGTTGGAAGCTCCGTCAGATTTTGACCTCGGGGTTCGCGTCGCCGCGCTGGGAGCGGCGGTGAACTGCCTGCTCGCAAAAGTTTGATCCATTTGCGGGTGGCAGCGTAAACATCGCGAGTGACGTGAAAAGTGGGAGGACCGGTGGCCTGGCACTTTTTCGAGCACGGAAACTGGTGCAAACCGCGATTGCCTAAATCTCGAATACCGCGCAGACTTTGTGCATCAAAAGTTAACTCTCATGAATTCCACGATTCTGTTTCGCATTGGCCGACGTTTACTGAACCTCACTTTTACTTCTTATGCCGCCGTTCTGCTGGCGCTTTCTGCGGGGCCGGTCTCGGCGGAACTCGCCGTCGGCAATCTCGCCGTCAAGGAAGGCTTCAAAGCCGAACTGCTCTACACTGTTCCCCAGGCCGCGCAGGGTTCCTGGGTTGCCATGACCATTGATTCCAAGGGCAGGGTCATCGTAAGTGATCAGTATGGAAGTTTGTACCGGTTCACGCCGCCGCCCGCGGGCAAGGAACTGACCGCCGACCAGATTGAAAAGATCGACCTGAAGATCGGCAACGCTCAGGGGCTGCTTTACGCCTTTGACAGTCTTTACGTGATGGTGGCGAATGACGACCCGTTCAAGCGCGGCCTGCACCGGGTTCGCGACACCAACGGCGATGACAAGTTTGATGAAGTCACCTTGCTCCGCGAACTCGTCGGAGGCGGTGAACACGGTCCGCACGCGATCCTCAAACATCCCGACGGCAAATCGCTCACGATCATCGTGGGGAATCAAACCCGGATGACCGAACTGTCTGGCTCAAAAGTGCCGAAGGTTTGGGGTGAGGACATTTTGCTGCCTCGACTTTGGGATGGAAACGGCTTCATGAAAGGGACGCTCGGCCCCGGCGGAACGGTTTACAAAATTGATCCCGATGGGAAGAACTGGGAACTGCAGGCGGTCGGTTTCCGAAATGAATACGACGGCTCCTACAATCGCGACGGCGAGTTGTTCGTCTTTGATGCCGACATGGAGTGGGATATGAACACACCGTGGTACCGCCCGACCCGCGTGAATCACGTGGTGAGCGGTGCGGAGTTCGGCTGGCGTTCCGGCGCGAGCAAATGGCCCGCCTACTATCCGGACAGCCTCGGCGCGGTGGTGAACATCGGCCCCGGTTCTCCGACCGGCGTCACGTTTGGTTACGGCGCGAAGTTTCCCGCGAAATATCAGGACGCTCTCTACATCTCCGACTGGAGTTACGGCAAACTGTACGCCGTTCATCTGAAGCCCGACGGTTCAACTTACACCGCCGACTTCGAGGAATTTCTGTCAGGCCAGCCGCTCGCGTTGACGGACGTCGAAATCAGTCCCATTGACGGCGCGATGTACGTCGCGGTCGGTGGACGCCGCACCCAGTCCGCACTTTACCGGGTGACCTACGTCGGGAGCGAATCAACCAAGCTCTCGAAAGGGGACAGCAAAGGGGCGAAAGCCCGGGCGCTCCGCCGTGAACTCGAGGCATTTCATGGCGGTACGCACGAAGGCGCCGTGGAGCTCGCCTGGAAAAACCTCAATGACAAGGACCGCCACATCCGTTTCGCGTCGCGCGTCGCTCTAGAATGGCAGCCCGTCACCGAATGGCAGCAGAAAGTGCTTACCGCCACCGATCCGCAACGCATCATTCTCGGTGTCATCGCCGTCGCCCGGGTGACTGGTCGTGACGAACCTCATCGCACGGAGAAGAGCCCTCAACCCAATCCCGCACTGCGCGGGCTGTTGATGGACAAGCTGGATTCCGTGAAATGGGAGAAACTCGACGACGCGCAGCGCCTTGATCTGCTTCGCGCCTACACGCTGGTCTTCACCCGGCATGACCGGCCCGAACAACATCGCCTCGACGCGTTGATCAAGAAGTTCGCCCCGCTGTTTCCGACGCCACATCCGGATCTGAATTTTGAACTCGCACAGCTGCTCGTTTACCTTCAGGCACCAACGGCGGCGGAGGCGCTGGTCAATTATCTGAGCTCGGCGCCGACCCAGGAGGAACAGCTCAACTTCGCCAAGACATTACGCAGTCTGACAACGGGATGGACGCCAGAACTACAGAACGCGTATTTTGGCTGGTTCCTTCGGGCGGCGGCCTTCAAGGGCGGCGCCAGTCTCAACGGGTTCATTCGTGACATCAAGAATGATGCGGTCGCCAAGTTAAACGACGAGGACAAGGCGCGGTTGCAACCCATCCTTGAAGCGAAACCGGAAATCAAGAATCCGATGGAACTGCTCGCGGCCCGCTCGTTCGTCAAGACATGGACGATGGCGGACTGGAACGAGGTCGCCAACTCCGACCTGCGCGCGCGGAATTTTGAAAAAGGCCGTCAGCTATTTGGTGCGGTTGCCTGTTCGTCCTGCCATCGTTTTGCCGGTGAAGGCGGTGCAGTCGGTCCTGATTTGACCGGTGTCTCCGGGCGTTTCAGTTCGCGTGATCTGCTGGAATCGATCATCGAACCGAACAAGGCGATCAGCGATCAGTACGGCGCGATTGTGATCGAGCTCAAGAACGGCGAGTGGGTCACGGGACGCGTCGCCAACATGAACGGCGACGGCCTGAGCATCGCCGAGAACATGCTGGCGCCCGGCGATTTCACGAACGTCAAACGCGATGACATCGTGAAGATCTCCCCGTCGACCACTTCGCCGATGCCGGAAGGTCTGCTGGACACGTTGAGCAGAAACGAGGTGCTCGATCTCGTCGCCTACCTGATGTCGCAGGGCGATCGCAACAACAAGATGTTCAAGTAATCCACGGCGCGGACAAGGTGACCTATTTGTGGTTCACGTCACGGTCGTTCGGGGAACACCTCGAGCGGCCGTTTTCTTGGCGGCTGCGTGTTGCGTTGGTTCCACTCCGGCGGATAACCGAGGCAATGCGAGAGGTAACGCACACCCGTGATCACGCGATCCCGGTTCCGATGCTGGTGTCCGTACACATGAACCGTTGAACCCCATTCGCGGAGCAGTTCGTCCAGCTGCCGGCAGCCGGCGACGCGCGTGAAATTGAACTCGGAAACCGCGTCATTCCCTGAACCGTGCCGGGTCGTTAGAAATTTCTCCCATTCCTGAAACACCAGTTCCACTCGCGGCAGAAAGTGGCTGAACGTGACAACCCGCCGGGGCTCGTCGGAAGATCCCGGCGGGCGATTCAGCGAGAGAAGGTGTTCCGCCGGGGTCGCGTCGTCCGGCATTTCCGGCCATTTGATCCGGTAATTGTCGGCCCACATTTCCAGCGAGGGATCTTCGCCGGGCTTTTCGAGAAAGAGACTGCCGTCGCCTTCCTCCGGTTTCAGATACCACGAGAGCAGGGGGATGATCTGCCACGTGCGCCCGCTGATTTCCGCATTGAACGGGTTCACCCGGATGTCCTCGGCCTGACACCTGGCGTGGAGCTCGTGCAGCTTCTCCAATGAGTTGAACGGATCCTGATTCAGCACCCAGAGATCGTGGTTGCCGGGAACGAACGCGACATCGCGGAACTTGCGTTTCAACTCGCGCAGGCAGCTCAGCACTTTCTCCGCGTCGCTGCTGACGTCGCCGGCGATGAGGAGGGTGTCGTCGCGATAGTCCGAATCCGACAGCCCGGCGATGAGCTTGAAATTGTCCGGGTAGTCAACGTGCAGATCAGACCAGGCGTGCAATCGTGACATGGGTTACTCCCGGTTTTTCGTGTCGATCATGATCGTGACCGGGCCGTCATTGGTGAGGCTGATCTTCATGTCCGCGCCGAACTCGCCGCGCGCGACCGGGCGGCCCAGATCAGATTCCAGCCGCGTGAGAAAATTCTCGTAGAGCGGGATCGCCGTATCCGGTTTCGCCGAACGAATGAACGACGGCCGGTTCCCTTTCTTCGTGCTGGCGAACAGGGTGAACTGGCTGACGACCATGATCCCGCCGCCGGTCTCCTGAATCGACCGGTTCATCAACCCGTCATCATCCCCGAAAATTCTCAGGCGGACGATCTTGCCGCTCAGCCATTCGATGTCGTCGGAGTTGTCGGCCTCCTCCGCCGCCAGCAGGACGAGCAGCCCGGCACCGATCCGGTCCTTCTCCCGGCCGTCAATTTCCACACTGGCTCCGCTCACCCGCTGTATCACCGCACGCATGCGGCAAGACTGCTCCGGTGGAACACTTCGAGGCAAGCCGCGACCGTCTGTCGCGGGCGCCACAGAGGTACAGCCGGTGTTTCGGTTCAGTTGAAAGTTTTTTTGACTCCCCGTCCGGTTTTCTTGCGATCGCAACGAAACAGGTTGGAAGCGCTGTCCTCCGTGCCGGAGCGCGGGTTTTTAACCCGCAACGGTTCCGAAGGAGATTGCGGGCTGAATAAAGAAACCAGCCAGTGGGTTTGCGGAGCCGCTGCGGCCAACGTGGCTGTGGTCCGATTGCGAAATTTCCGACTCACGCCCGCTTCGCTCAAGCCGCAAAGAGCGCAGGTGAAACTGCATCAGAAAACCTGACGCCCTTCGCGCGAACCATCGTCGTCTGATCGGAACCGCCCGGTGCGGGCGACGGCCTTCTTACGTTTGAGTTCGATGAACAGTTCATGCACGAGTTTGCGAACCGGCGCTTCCTCCGGATGAATCACCACCTCCCCATCCTTCCATTGATAACCGAAGGGCGCCTCGCCAC
>Ga0209390_10005420_pt1 | contig 18080 bp, 16 predicted proteins | sample BON01_FD_187212 | JGI IMG/M metagenome (GOLD analysis project Ga0209390, IMG submission 187212) | Freshwater microbial communities from Lake Bonney liftoff mats and glacier meltwater in Antarctica - BON-01 (SPAdes) (version 2) | ecosystem: Environmental > Aquatic > Freshwater > Ice > Glacier...
CCGTTGCGTCGGCAAAGACGCACAACAAGACGCTCCTGCCAATGACTGCCCAGCGGGCTGTTTCGGCGAGTTCGGAGTTGTAGGGTGGGCAGTCATGGCAGAGCTAGACGTTTGGCTGAAGAGATTTTCCGATTTGCGCCGAGTCGTGCATGAGCCACCACATTTCATCTCCAGTCAGCCATCGGACTGCGGACTTGTCCACGATTCCGATTCCTCCAAGGTGGTTGGTTATCACGAATCCCGTGACTTGGTATCCGCCCTCATCGACCATGCGTTGAGTTTTTTCTGAGGTCAGTCTTCCTGATGGTGCGGACCTACCCAGAATGCTGAACAATCGATCCGACGAATCTTTATCCGGTGGAGCTTGATCTGGTTCGGGGGGCGGAGTCGGTTTCAAATTCATAATTTTTTTTTGCCATCAGTGTAGGATACTTCCGAGCCAAGGTCAAGAGCTGGGAGAGGCAGGTCTGAGTTGGCGGCAAGGATCGTGTCGAAAAGTTCTTGCAAAGTGGGGGGAAGGGAAGTAAAACCTCGGGGGATATGGCTGAAGACGAATATATTTTTGATCATAGGCCGGTAACTATGGGAGTGACGGGTGCGGCGGTTGCTGAGCCGGTTGCGGCGGTTGCGGAAGAGGTTACAGGGGTAGGAGCAGCCAAGGAAGAGTTATCATCTGGAAAGGGGTTGTCGAAGGTCAGGAGTGCGGAGGAGATGGGGGTGGATGCAATAACTGGTGGGGGATATGATGAGGCAAAGATGCCGTCGTGGATGAGGCGGGTTATTCCAGATGTTGCGGAGCCGTTTGTAGATGCGGTGGGGCAGCAGGGGGCGAGAGCGTTGGACCGGGTGAATTTGGGAGTTCAGCAATATGCGCCGATGATGATGGGAGCGGCGGACCAAGCGTTAGGATTGGTTACGCGAGTTCCTGAGTTGGCCACGGAGGCGGTGGATGCGGTAGCTGGAACGGACTTTACTAAGGGGTATCAGGATTTCAATGTATTGGGCCGGAAGCTGGGTGAGATGGCGATGTATGAGCAGGGGAAGATAAGGGAGCTACAACAGGCAGGAGAGGCGTTGGGAGGGGGACCGGACATTCCTTATGTTGGTCGTCCTGGGGATTTGTTGCAGAGTGCTATTCCGAGTGCGATGCAGGCGGTATCAGATATTGCGATGAGTGGAGGCGGTGCTGGTGCGGCGAGAGTGATGCAGCCGGTTGCTAAGGGGATGCTGGAGATGTTGGCCAGGAATGCTACGAGCGCGCCAATAGTTCGGGTTGCTGGTATGGCAGGAGCGCAGCAGGGGTTAGGGACGCAGAATCAAGAAATGATGACCCGTATTGAGCGAGGGGAATCGTTACTGGATGCGCAAGGGAGATCTGTTCCTAAAGCTGCATTGACTGGATTATCCACGGCGGTATTCACATCATTAGGTGGATTGACTGGTGCGCAGGCAATGTTGAAAGAGTCTGGAGCGGTGGGATTGAGAGGTCGGGTCAAGGAAGTCTTGAAAGAAGGATTTCTCCGTGAGGGACCGGAAGAGGCAGCGGACCAAGCTGCTCAAGGGATTGTTGGATTTTTGATGGATGAGATTGATCCGAGAGCCCCGAAAGAGGGGGCTATGTGGGATCGGTTTGCTAAGAGCGTGGATATCAAGGAACTGAACCAGGCTTACCTTTTGGGGTCAGCGATTGGATCAGCGGCGACGAGCATTGGTCAAGTATCGGAAGCGGTTCAGAATCGAGAGCCAACGATCCAAAAGAAAGTTGCGCCGATAGTGGAATCGGTGGCGAAATTCGCGCCAGCTACGGCTGAGGCATTAGCACAGAATGCGGCACAGGCGCAGACTAAGGCACAGGCGGAAGCTGAGGCGGCGATGGCAGCGGAAGAAGCGCGTGTAGATGCGGAACTGGCCGCGCAGGCGGCTGAGGAGGTTACAGTTCCAGAGGCCCCGTATGTTGAGCCAACGGATGAGGAGACGATTGCCGGGTTGGAGAGTGTGATTGAGACTGAACCGGAAGGCAGCGAGATCCGAGCGGAGGCGGAGCGTCAGTTGGCGGAGTTACAAGCGAAGAGTCCCGAGAAGTTCGCGCCGCCAGTTGAGCGCCCGCAGGCTATGGATCCAATAGTGTTTGGGGAAACCGTTATCGAGCCAGTCACCGATCCGGTTGCTGCCCAGGCCCCGCCCTCCGTCACCGAGCCAGTCCCGGAACCCGTCACCGAACCAGTTACTGAACCAGTTACCGATCCGGTTGCGGTTGAACCAGCGCCGGTAGCAGTTACTACCCAAGAGGAGACAGTCACCGCACCGGCTCCCGTAGCGATCGAGACTGTTCCTGATCAGCTCCCGGCCACGGAGCAGCCCAAAGCCCCCTCCACAGAACCAGGGGCCGAGCCGATTAAGGAGCCATCGGAGATTCCCACGCTAAAATCAGATGAGACAACAGCCCCTGAAAAAGGGGTTATGAGCACAGGGGAAATCTCAATTCTTAGTGATGCCGCAATACAGATGAAGGCAGCGGTTCTGATGGACAAGTTTCAGCGAGACGGTGGAAACGGTCCCGCCGAACGGATCAACATGGCGAGACTCTACAAGGCGGCAAGAAGCAGGACAGGACTTCCAAAAAACGACGCAATCGAAAAGTATATCAACGATCCCCCCTCTCTTGAGTCCGAACCGAAGCTGGAAGCCGCCGCCGAAGCCGAGCCTGCCCCAGAGCCGACCGCCGTTGCTGCCACTCAGCCAGAGGTGGATGCCGAGAATGAACCCTTCGGCACGTTGCCAACCGCAACCGTGGAAACGGCTTTGAGCCAGCGCAACAAGATCGCGGAAGAAGAGGAGGCGCGGGAAAAGATAGAAGCCCCTTTGCGCCGTCAGAAAAGCGTTGAACGGTTTGTCGAAGAGGGGGCAGAAGTGCTGTCGAGACAACGCGTGGTCGGACGCCATCCTGCGGCGGAAGGCGGTAACGACATAACAGAAACCGAGTGGTTCTTGGCGCATCCAGACAAATCAGAGATCGCGCTCTCGAAGGAAGAAGCCAAAAAGCTCACCGAAAAGGAAAGCGCGGCACCCGCTGCCACACAACGCGACGCGAGCAATCCGGAGCAGATGACGCCGGAGGAGTATGTGCGCGACATCACTCCTAGTAGTTCAAATTTAACTATAACCGATTCTGTGAAATCCAGCCGCCGTGCCATCAATGGCGAAGCTGGCTTCGTGGACGTGGGAGCGGTCATAGACGGCTTCGAGAACATCGGGCGCACCATCTACAAGGAGGGAATGAAGTTCTCCGATTGGTCGAAGCAGATGGTTACCAAGATCGGTTCCAAGGTGCAGGAGTTTCTTGGGGAGATTTGGAAGCGCATCACTGGTCAGCACATTCTGAGCCAGGCGAGGGAGAGCGGAGCTGTCGGATTCAGAGGGAAGCCCGGAACCCAAGCCAACCAGCCAACCAGTGTTCCCGTTTTCAGAGTATCGAAAGGTCCTTACAATGCGGAGGGAATGTTTTCCGCCGCTGGGAGATGGAACAAGGACCTCAATTTACTTCTTCAACAAAAAAATCAACGGACCAACGCGGCATTTAATCGAGTTGAATTTCTTGACAAAGCTCTTCAACTGGCAATCAAGAAAGAGTTCACCAAAAAAAAGGTCGATGTTCCGATTTCTGACATCAACGCTGCCCTCGGAAACACAGAGAACCCGTTGACCAAGGAGCAGGCCAAAGAAGCATCAGCGATAAAAGATCCGGAAGAGAAGAAGGAATTTATTGCCGAGGCACGATCTGAAAACTTAAAGGCATTCCAAGAAAAGCAAGCCAAGGTACTATCTCGACTTCCCGAGAGCGTAAGAGAAGTCGTCAAAGAGATGCGCGAGAAGATCGATGACCTATCACGGAGCTTGATAAAGTCCGGGGCCATTGGCGAACCGCTGAGCGGAACGGTCGATGCCAATATCGGAACGTACCTTCATAGAAGCTATCGCATATTCGATGGACCAGAGTGGGGAAAATTCATCGAATCGTCAGACGTAGAAGCCGTTCGGATACGAAATGCAGCCATAGCTCTTTTTGATTCCCATATTCGTACCGTTGAGGCATTGAAATACGCGGCAGCCATGCGCAAGGCGGGAACACCCGTATCATTAAGTGAGGCAACAAAAGCCGTTGCGGGCATGGATATATCCGAAGAATCGGATGTGATGCTCGGGGAATACCTCCGTATCGCTGATGGTGGATCGATTGCCACCATTCGAGGACGGTTGCCGGGGCAGAAGAAAACGAACATCCTCAAAAAGCGCGGAGACATCCCAAAAGAGATCAGAGAACTTTGGGGGCAACATGAAGATGCAAGCGTGAATTTCGCCAAGACGTATGGTTCGATGTCTGCATTTCTGGAGAACCATCAATTCCTTACATCCACGTTGGAAGACGGATTGAAGAATGGATACATTTGGAAAGAAGGCGTCAGCAAGGGACGACAACCCGCCGACTGGGTTCCAATTGTTGGAGAAACCGAATCAGACTCTCTATCTCCGTTGGCAGGGGCATACGGACCACCAATGTTGCGCGATGCCTTTGGAGAAGAATACGCCACTCAGAGCAGGGACGTTCTGGCGACCCTTACAACAATGGCCATGGCGGCGAAGACGGTTTACTCCGTTGCGGCCACGGTGAGAAACTTTCTTGGAAACCCTGCTTTCATGCTGGCCAATGGAAACCTTTTCTTGGGAGGACTTGGAAACTCAGGTCAACTGGCATGGGAAAACTTCCGAAAGGTCGGACCAAAGGAACGAAGAGAGAAGATCGCGAGATACGTTGAACTTGGGGTAATTGGGGATAACGTGGGACCCTCTATCATCAAGGAACTGACGGAACGTTCGTCATGGATAAATCTCAAAGGCAAAGATGGTGAGATGAACCCAACCTTGGCGATGCTGATGAAGCCTCTTCTGGGTGTAAAGAAAGGATTCCAAGGCGCATACAGTGGGGTTGATGACTTCTGGAAAATCTACGCATTTGAGTCGGAAAAGAAAAAATTACAATGGGCGCTTCCTGACGCGACCGAAACCGAGATTGAACAACAGGCAGCACAGATTGAACGTTTAACAGTTCCTACGTACAGTAACTCTCCGCAAATTGTTCGGAGCTTATTCAGCAAAGGTCCGCTTGGCCGTTTTGTTGCGCCATTCATTATTTTCACTACGGAGATCATGAGAATTACGGCAGGAAGCACCCGGCAGACCATCAATGAACTCCGAAGCGACAACCCACGCATCAAGGCTATCGGAGCGGCAAGGTTAGCTGGAATGATGTCCATTGCACTGCTTCCACATATCATTCAAGCGGTATCTAAAAGACTCAACGATTTGGACGATGAAGACGAAGATGCGTTGCGGCGAGGATTGCCAGAATGGCAAAAGAACTCCACTTTGGTTTTCCTCCCGAAAGACAAAAATGGAAACATTCAGTTCATTGATTTGTCTTATCTGAACCCATACAACTATTTTCAACAACCAGTCACCGCAATCATGCGGGCTATGAGGTCAGGAAAATCCGCCGATGAGGTAGCACAGGAGGTTGCGATTTCCGCAGCAAAGGAAATACTTGATCCATTCACCAGTGAACAAATTTTCATGGGGTCTATTGCTGATGCTATGCGGAACCAGACATCAAGCGGAAGGCGGGTTTACAATCCGCAGGACAATGACTTCCTGAAATACACCAAGATCATTGGAAGATTTGCTGACGCATTTGTTCCAGGGACCATCACTAGCGGACAACGGATTTACAAGGCAGCAACCGGATATGTTGAACCAAGCGGACGGGGGTACAACCTCTTGAGTGAAATAATGTCTCCGACGATTGGACAACGGATCAGTTCCTACAACCCTCAGCAGGGACTTCAATTTCAAGTGTCCCGTTACAACCGGGCAAGAGCGGACGCCACACAGCTATTCACAGATACATTTACCAGCCGAGGAACTGTTAAACCCGGAGAAGTCGCCAAAGCCTACAAAAAGGCAAACGACAAGAAACGGGAAATTGCGCAGGAACTTCGTCTTGATTATTTGGCGGCAATATCACTTGGCCTTCACAAAGGAAAAGCGATTGAAACGCTCGAATCATCAAGAGCGGGTAAAGCTGGCGTTGCCGCTGCGGTTGATTCTTTCTATGAAAGTTACGAACCAAGCAAAAGCACTCTGAATGCAGTCGAAGAAGACTTTCCAGAGCGTTACAAAGAGTTCATAAAAACTTTCGACAAAACACCCGCAACAGATAATCTGAGATAATATGAAAAACACATACACCCCGAAGCCCGCACCGAAGCCCGCACCGAAAGCCACAGTGAAGCCCTGGGCGGCTCGCCATCGCGACAGCCTCAAGAAATAACGGTTCCCCGGTGGAACCAGCCATTGTAGCCCTTGGGAGGCACGGAGACGTACTGAACGCCCTTGGCATAGCTTGGGAGGTCTTCGTGCGGCGTATGCCCCGGCGACCCGTAGCCTTTTGCGTCGGGAGAGAGTGGGCGACCACTTTGGAAGGAGCCTCCTACGTCAAGCCGATCATTTGGGATGGAAATTACGGGCAGCGGGATGAAGCGATACGGAAGCTCCGGGAATCCGGGTGGCAACCGATTGTGGCACAGGTCTATGGGGGAGTCACCTACCATACCCATGGAACCGACTCCTACCAGCGAGAGGCATGGAGGGAAGCTGGGATGCGAGACCGATTCGGAACAGAACCGTTGATACTTGACCGGCGGGACGACGAGCGGGAGGCGGAGCTTTTGAACAAAGTCCGACCAGATTCAGAGAAACCGTTCATCCTGGTTTGCGCGGAAGGAATTTCCTCCCCGATCCCGAAGCTGGCACCGCTGACTCCCCTGCTACGGGAGCGTTTCCCAGACCATGAGATCATCGACATTGCACCAATCCGGGCGCATCGGATCTATGACCTTCTCGGACTGATCGACCAAGCTGATCTTCTGGTTTCGGTGGATACCGTCCACCTCCACCTTGCCAGAGCTTCAAAGTGTCCGGTCGTGGCAATTATCAATGACGGATGGAGAGGGTCTGTGCCGCCTCCGACCACTGTAAAGGCGTTCCGCTATGCAGAAGTGAACCCGGATGCCGTAGCGGAAGCCGTACGCTCATTCCTGACCCCACCAGAACGAAAGGTGTTTCATGCTGTCAACATTCACGGCCAGACGCCCCGCCACAAGAAGGCTCGGGCATCGTGGAAGAAGTGCAAGGGACTAATTCCCGCTTATGTTCAGATGGTGACAAGATCCGCGCTTGACATTGGCGACGAAAAAGCGCTTCCTTTCCTCCGAGACATCCTCGCGCCAGCCATGGAAAAAGCTGGTGACGAGGATGTGATTTTATGGACAAATGATGATGTGGAGCTTGACCCCAGCATCGTATCATGGGCCATCAACCAGGTAGGACGCTACGGAGCCGCTACCATGCGCAGGGATGAGAGCGGCCATTGTGGGCGGGAGTTGTTCGCCTTCACAAAACGCTGGCTCCGGGAGAATCCTATTCCCGACTTCCTCCAAGGAACCCACCAGTTCGATCTGGCCGTCGCTGCGATGATCCGGCACCAGCGGGGGATTGTTTCGACTTTGGAGAATATGAAGGTGGATTTCTTTCCGTGTGACGCATCCGAGCGGCTGGCCCACCATGAGCCGCATGAAAACGAATGGTCGTCACGGATGGATCACCCATCGGGGAAGCACAACACAGCATTGTTCTCGACATGGCTGGCATCGAAAGACATGAAATTCTGGCCCTGAAAAATAGTTCTAGCCATTCGTGGCGGTTCGTAGTAATTTCATGGGAATGAAGGCAACCCCCTCCCCGACAGCGCGAGAGATAGGCAGCAAGGGCGGCAAGGCACGGTGGCGTGGAACGACTCCTGAGCAGCGGTCCGCGGAGATGCGGCGCGTGGTCAATGAACGATGGAAGGGGAACGTCCGCGATGAGGTATCTCCGCTTGGGTGCGGCGCGATACAATCAGAGACAGCGAGTGGTCAGCAACCCAAATAAGGAAGGTCATATAGGAATGAGTGTTCTCGAAGTCGTGTTTTTGGTGATTGCCGCTTACTGTTTAGGAACAGTGGAAAAGAAAATATTTGGTAGGATACGCGGGGGTGATATTTCTTCGTCTGAAAATTGTATTGGAACGACGGATCGCACCAGCGAAACTCGATACACTCAATATCGACGCCTGTATCCGTATCTTTCAGACTTACTTTCCTGTTTGGAGCAATATCCAGAATCACAAACGGCGTGGGCTCAAAAATGGGGGGTTCCGATGTCAGATCATATAAACCAATGGATTTCGGAAGGCCGTCCACAAATAGAGTGGCCGGATGATAATCAGGGGAAGGATGTCCGATGAGCAAGGAATCAAAGTCCGGGCGGGCGGGGATTAGCTCGATCGCTCTGTTCGATAATTTTACTTTATGGGTGGTTGCAATTGAAATTGCATGTCGAATTGTCCTTATATTTATTACCCCATTTTTGTGGATCAGTCTGGAAATCCATAATCGTCTTGGTCGGTATTTTCCTGACGCCAGTTTTTTTCGCACAGATTTAAGCTGGTCAGAAACCAGAAAGATAAATCCCCGAATGGCCGGGCGTCTCGCTCTCGGTTTGTTATTAGTTCGGAACCTTCCGAAGATACCCCGCAAATCCATTGGTTTGCCAGCAATAGAAAAGACAGTGTTCCTTTTGGATCATTACGCAAGCGTAGCTCTGCCTCATCCGCGCTCAGCTGAAGGATTAAATCTTCGGCAAGACATCGCGCGGCGGATCGTGATCGCGGTGTTTCCTGGGGTAGTGCCATTCGAGAAGCTATGCCTCGAATGGCTTCAAGTTGCTCAGAAACTTGATAAGTCGAACGCATATTCAGATCGAAAACCTAAAACACAATAACACAATGAAACTGATCGTAGGAAGTGGCGGACACCAAGCCGAAGGCTGGCACAGCACAGAGATTGACGAGATCGACATCACGAAGCCGTTGCCGTTCGGAGACAACGAACTAGAAGCCATCTTCGCATCGCACGTTGTCGAACACGTATCCTCCCCGGACGCCATGCGGTTCTTTATGGAAAGCTACCGGGTTCTGATGCCGGGGGGCTGGCTGAGGCTTTCGGTTCCAGCTATTGGTCCGCATCTTACGGTGGAGCATATTCGCGACCTGGCCATGAATCACGGACACCTTTGCACGTATAACCTCAGCTTACTTAAAACCTTGCTCTACGCCGCCGGATTTCGGAATGCGAATTTATCGGAATTCGATCCCGATTTAGATCATCACCACAAAACGATTGGCGAGGAACTTGACCGCCTTGAAAGCTGCCGACTTATCGCCACAAAATGACAAGGTTCGATATGATTTCCAGCCTCCATCCAACCTCCGGTGCAGAGGTGGGGACGTTGCGCGGCGACTTTGCTTCAGAACTGATGCAGATTCCAACACTGAAAACCCTCCACGTTATCGACGCATGGACCCACTTTCCGGGAGCCTACGAATTGGACCCGGCAAATGTGGATCAAGGGGGACAGGATGAGCGAGAGCGATTTGTACGAACAAGGTTTGAACGGGAGCCAAGGATCATTGTGAGGAAAGGACTTTCTTTAGATGTGGCGGCGAGTATGGGAACAGATTCTCTCGACTTCGTGTTTCTTGACGCCATGCACACCTATTCCAGCGTTTATGATGATCTTGTGGCATGGTCTTGCGTGGCCAAGGTTTTACTCATCCATGATTACCTCGACACTGAGGCAACCAGAGAAATGGGATTTGATGTGGTTCGAGCAGCGAACACCTTTTGCGCTCATTCTGACTGGAGGCTTGCGGAAATCAGTAATGAAGACTGGCCAACAGCCATGTTCAAAATGCTATGATACCGAAACTGCTTAATTTCGTATGGATTGGCGACACCCTTCCTACAATTCACGGAAAATCCATAGATTTATTCCGGCACCACAATCCAGAGTTTGCAATAATGATCTGGAATGAGACCAACATAGATCGAGATCTCAATGTGAATTTGAACGAATTACAGCGTCTCTTTCCTAAACATGCGGGAGTCTCGAATGCAGTGAGGCTGGCGGCACTTTATAAGCACGGTGGACTTTATTTCGACCTGGACTTTATTTGCCACCGCCCACTTGATTCTTTATTGAAACATCATGCCGTGGCCGCGTTTCAGGATGATACCCGCATCTGCAACGCCTTCATGGGAGCCGAACCAAAACATCCATGGATTCAATGGCAACTGGACCACATGAATGAATGGGAGGGGAACACCCCTGAATGGGGAGTGTACAACGCTACCAATGCCCCCCGCGACGGTTTAACCATTGTGCCAACCGAGACCATCTATCCATACCATTACGATGGACCAAAAGAAGACAGGAAAATCACCCCGGCGACACTGGCCGAACACACATGGGAGGGATCATGGGTCCCATGATTATACGCCGGACATTGCTGGCTTCATTCCCGCGCAGCGGAACGCATTTGACCATGGACATCCTCCGGGCGTACTTTGGTTCCCATGCGCTGAAAACCGTGGACTCCCACTTGGAGCCGGTTATGGAGTATCATGGTTTGATCAAATGCCACGATTTTGATTTGACCGCCACCCCGGAGCAATTTGGATGCGAGCGCGTGATTTTCCAATATCGGGAGAAGGAGGGGGCGATTGATTCTTGGATCAAGAGCGCATTCGGAATGCCGGGAGTTGGCAGCGGCGAGGAAATCCGAGAGGCCGCCAGTGAATTTTACGATAGACTTTTGGAAAAATGGTTGCCTGCGGCTGACATCAAAATACACTACGACATGGAGTTCTGTGACGGGATCATTCATGCTGCCATGATGATGACAGAGGGACAAAGCGCGGACGATGTGAACAGGCTGATTTCCATCTGCCGCGCCGTGGACAGGAGGGCACCGTGAGATACCTCCTTGGCTCCGGCTACTACCATCCCGACCCGGAGAATGATGAGTTTGTTTCGAGATGGGCGAGGATATTTGAGAGATACGCGAATCCAAAGCCAACCATCCGCATCATCATTGGCGTAAATAATTCCCGAATCCGTTTCGATGAGAAAAATCGAGACAACATGTTGGCGTGTGAGTCTCGTGCTTTAATCTTGATGAAATACGAACAAATTGTTCTCCAGGGAAACAACGGGCACGTTGGACAGTTAATTTCAGGGGAAAAAAAGAATAAGTTCTGTGGATGGTCTATGGCGTTTCTGACAGGAGCAATGATCGCATACCAGAACGAGACAGACTATATTTGGCTTGAGCAAGACTGCCTTGCCTTTGGTCCATGGGTGGAACGGACCTATGCCGACATGGGAGACGGTGATATGGTATTTGGGCACAAGATGAAAACCGCCCCATTTATGCCATGTTCCCAGTCCCTTGTTCTGGTCCGGCACTCGTTCATCCCAGAGATGGTATCCGCCTACCTTGGGATGGGAACGGACAACGATGTCACGAACCTGCCGGAAGCAAAATTCCAAAAGCTCGAAGACCAGTTCGGAGACCGCATCCGCCGCCTGAGCTTTGGCTGTGACAGGGAACGACCGATCCCCTACGATGACGAGGTATTTTACGCGCAAAAATTAACTGACGAAGAACTCGAAACCCTGAAACAAAAAGGCAAATTATGACAACCGAAGAAAAACAAATCCTCCGAGACCTGACCCCCGAAGCCCCGGCCAATGACCTAATTGCGTACATTCAAGACATCGTTCTTGAACAAAACCATCCGTTGAGCCAAGAGGAAAAGGAAGCCATCCAGACCAAGGCAGAGTACTGGTTTATGGCCGCGCTGAACAAGGGCTACATCATCTGCACCGACCAGATAGAGCAAATGACGACCAAGACTCTCGAAACAGATCAAGAGCCAGATGCTATCCATCTTCACGATAGCCCTTGATGCAGAGCCGTGCATCGAGCGGCACTTGTCGATCTTTGAGGGACTGACGATCCCTTGGCACTGGTCGATAGTGGAGGGGGCATCTGAAAATATCGGATGCACGGCATGGTGTCGGCCCCAGAAGCCGCGCCTGAGCAAAGACGGCACCACCGAGTATCTGGAAACCTTGAAGGGGCATCCGAATATCTCGATTGTTCAGAAACCATCATGGCCGGGCAAGGTGACGATGATAAACGCGGCATTGGAACATCTTCCTCGCACCGGGGTTCTCATGGAGATCGACGCAGACGAGATATGGACTGCTCCGAAATTGGAAATTGTGGTCCAATTATTCAAAGAGCACTCCTACGCTGGGGAGGCACAGTTCGATTGCCGCTATTTCGTGGGACCGGACATCATCACAGTTGGCCAGAACTGCTTTGGCAATAACTCGTATGAATGGGTTCGAGCATGGAGAGATGGAAAAGGAAGATTCTTCTCACGCCACGAACCGCCAGTATTCCCGCATAAAGGAGCACTTATGGGGAAAGCCTTGACTCATAAACTTGGAATGACGTTTGATCATTTCGCCTACGCCACCGAGGCCCAGGTGAGATACAAAGAGGATTTCTACGGGTATCCGGGAGCGGTGGACGGATGGAAGCGGTTGCAGTTCAATGACAAGTGGCCAGCGCAGTTGAAGAAATTCCTTCCATTTGTGGACGACAAGGTGATGGCAACGCGGATTTGACTTGCTTTTTGATGTCCGACTATTGCAAAGTGATTGCAATATGGCATCGCCAGCGCAATCCACACAGGAACATTTGGAAGTATTTCCGACGCCGGACATCCGCAACATGGAGGTTGTGGAGATCGCGCAGAGCAAACTGAATTCTCAAAGGTATCCAGAAGGAATTGGGAAACCGCATCCCAACACAAGACTATTCCCCGCGCACCGGCTCACCGTGCAGGAACCGATGGAGGACAAGCCAGGGTGGATTCGTCGCGTTTATGCCACAGATCGAATTGGTCAGGACGATTACAATTACTCGATCAAGTTTTCTGCCGAGAGCAACGATCATCCGATTTACCTGCGGGCGTATCTGACCCCGAGGAAAAATTACTCGCCTCTTGCCAAGCTGTCCATCGACCCATTATTTCCCGGCACAGATGCCCTTCCATGCGTTCTGGTAGCGGAGGAGATGCGGGATTCCGAAGAGCCGAACGTCAAGAACCTCTACGTGGTGGCAGCGCGAGCGTACGAGACCCTCCCCGGTCCTTGGCTCCCGTTCACGCGATACGATGACAACTTGGGACCGATCCAGGGGCGACGGCGGGCGGTCGTCAATACTGGGCAGACGGCATCACTGACAAGCACAGGGAAAACAACCTATGAGGCGAGGGAAGGATCATCCTACGTCTCTTGGGAGATCGAAGAGATCTACAGTGACGGCACCGGAGGAGCGGTCAACCCGGCTTATCCCATTGGTGTTTCGGATATTTATGATGAAGCGCGTGGCCCCGTGCAAACGACAACTCAGCTTGTTGTAAAAACCGGCATCGAAGCGGGGACTCTGATCGAATCCGGGGGCGTCATCACCGAGACAGAATTTGTTCCGTTCAATGAATTTCTTTTGCAGCGTTCGGTGGAAGTGTGGGATGTCGCAACTGCCCTAGCAAAAGTCACAGACGTTTACGATGAAACCCGTGGGCCAGTTCGACAAACCGTAACTTTGATCGTAAAAGTTGGTAATGAAGCTGGAACCCTCACGGAAACCGCCGGAGTCATTACAGAAACGAAGTATTCACCACTCAACGATAAGGTCTTACAGCGTTCGGTGGAAGTGTGGACTGCCCCAGGCGTTTTGCTTGTTGATTCTGCCACGAATGCGGAAAGGCAGGTTGTGACTAAAACCCGCCAGCTTAAAAAAGCCAGTGGATACACGGCTCCCTCCCCGAGCGCAATCAAGGAGGTGATCGCGGAGCAAATTAACGCAGTTACGATCTCTGAGCAAACGTCCGAAGTTCCTTTGGTTTTTGACTCGAAGCAAGTTTCCGCGCAAAAACCCGATGTCATTCCAGAAGCTTTTCGTGCGAGTGTTTCTTCCCAGACGACTCAGCAAAGAGTTGCTGGAACTACGGCGACAATGCCGACGCTGGGAACAAACGATTTGCAAGCATCGGAGCAGAGAATTTCTGAATTTGTCAAAGAAACCTCGGTTACAGTGCGTGATAATGGCGTGCTGCCGACGCTGGCGGGGCAGGATTTTGACGATCTTACGGGAATTGCGATGCCGTATACTGAAGCGGTTGTGGCCGCACCGGGTCCAATCGGAGACGCAAATAAAAGAATTACGCCTCTTTCAGACGCTTGGGCTTTAGTGCGTAGCAACGATGAAGCGGCAATTCGCACCGCTTTGTTAGCAGTTCTTTGGCAAATTCCGGGCAGAGAAAACATTTCGTTGCCCGATCAACTTATTTCAGCAACAGTTATTTGGTCAACAGATGAGGGAGACGGAACAGATTATCAAACTAGTGGAAAACCAACGGGTAACGCGTCGTCGGGATATTTCGGTCCAATTGTCTCTTCCTCGGCGGAAGCTAGTGCAGGCGTTGGTGGGGCTATTAGTGCGAAAATTAAAAAAGGTTACCAAGGGCCAGTTCCGTCTACATATAACATTTTTTTCTTGGATGGCGCGAATGTGACTGATGCAGCAGTTCTTACGAAAGTAGGAGCAGTAGCGTGGCCTGTTTTTCGCCAAGAAACGGAACAGTTAATCGTAACTGGAGGGCAAAAACAGGTTAGAGTGTCGCAAAAAACTCAAGACACCGTAGCGTTTTATGGATTAAAACCGTATTCCGCTCTGAGAATTCTTGGAGACGGAGAAAGTCGTCGCGGTTCGATTGATATACGCGTATGGGATTTACCCCCAACACTTCACGGAGCAATTAACCTAAGCGAAATAGGCATTCCAACTGCTACGGCTTCGGCAATTTGCCGCACTTCGCTTGGAGAAACACGACGGGCGGACGTTTCGATTGAAGGAACAGTAGTTCCTTCGCATTTGACTCCAACATCCCCCGCCGTTTTTCCTAACGGAAAGGTTTTGGTGCGTGCGGACGTTTCTCCTTACGCACACGGACTTGTGCGAGTTACAGCAGTCACTGTTGACATCACCTCTGCTTTTACTTCTTAATATGAGCGAAGATTATTTTAATGAGTTAAAATCAAATAGTGCTGAACGAGCTAAATCAAAATCTCGTGGCGGTGGAAACGAACGCGCGATGCGTAGGGAAGCGGGGAAGTTCGAGATTGACCGAGATGGAAATTTCAAAAGTGGAAGCGCGCTAAGTTTTCGTCGGGTTCAGCGTTATGTAGCACAAGAACAGAAAAAAGCGGTGCGCGAGGCAAAAAGAGCCGCACAAGACAACAAACCTGTTGAACAAGCTGTTCCGGTCGGGGCTAATTCAGAGCCTACGGTAAAGGAATCGGCTCATATTAGCCTAGAAGGTTTGCCTTTTTCAGCGGCGTTAGACATGGATTCTTCTCCTGTAGCACAAGTTGAAACGGTAGATGTAGAACTCTGCGACGGAAGCATCCTGCGTTGCGTAGGGGAGATAATCCCACCCCCGTAATATGAAAAGACTTGCTGGAGTTCCAAAGGATAGCGCGACCGATCCGTGTTGCTGTGAGCCAGATTGCTGTATGTATTCTGCGACAGCTTTGGCCGCTGGTGACTTAGTTGCAGCGGATTTGCCTGACGCAATCACCCTTCTCGGCGTCGGCAGCCTCTCGCGATCCGGCACTAGCTACGGCGACACGACCAACGGAGTGATTTTTGAAACTGACACGTGGGCGAAGTATATAACGACTGATGATGTAACGGTGCGAACAGTGTTTGACTGTTTGATCCGGGGTGACGGGAAATTCACGGTTGGAGATGACGCGGTAGAAGATCAGTTTGAGGCAACTTATTCAGTAAGCGTTTATAATACTCATGATGATAGCTTGATAGATACTTTCACGGTCACGCGATATTTTTTGTGTGGCTGGATAAGTGAGCGTTCTGGACCAGAAGATACTTGGGTTTCATTAAATTATTCTGGTTCTCCTTTCCCGGATAGTTGGGATTGTAATTATGCAGTCTTTTCTGGCAGTTATGAATATCCTTCGGGTGAACCTATGTTTGATGCTTTGTTTGCTGCTAAAGAGCCGTTTCTTAATAGTCCTGTTGGACAGTATCCCGAAGATACCACAGGTTACTGGGTTTATTTCATCGTCTCATGACCTGCCCGCACCAATCCCAGCCACCCGGCAAAGACACCGGACGCCGACTCTGTGCCATCAACAACTTCAACGGAACCCCTTACCTCGGCCAATGCCTGACCTGCAACCAGCAAAAACAATTTCGCGTGACCTTCCGCAAGAAAGGATGCGCCCCATGTAAGCCGCAAACCCAAACCTATTCCTAAATCCATGATCCAGACCTTCGCCCTCGCGCCCACCAACCCGATCCTCGCCACGCCCGCCACCGCCGGGGGATTCTACGCCCGGAGCGGGGACGCCGCCGACACCGGCAACCTCATCCTCACCGGCCCCGTCAGCGGAACCCCGACAGCGGAGACGCTCGCCCTCACTGGCCAGCGCGAACTCCTGTTTGCCGGGATCTTCTCCAGCCTGAGCTTTGCGACCCTGAGCGCCGCCCAAGCCGGAACGGTCTCGATTTACGGCACTGGCACCGCTGGCAATGGGCGCATCCTCGCCCTCACCCAGCCAGCAGAGGGGGGAACCCTCACCATTGGACTGACAGGGTTCACCCAAGCCTATACGTTTCGGGCAAGGGGTAGCAGCACGGTAGTTTGCTACGCCACAGCGGGGCTCACCCAGGGAGATTATTTTGACATTGCGCTCTCCGGGAGCACCCGCCGCTTTTGGTACGATATTGACGCGGCCGGAACAGGCATTCCCGCAGACCCCGGCGGCGGACTGTCCATGATCAGCATCGCAACGGGGGATGCCGATACCGTGGTGGCAACCGCGACGGAGGCGGTAATCGAGGCAGTGACCAACCTCGCTTCCACGGTCGCAGTGGCGACCATCACGATTGATTACGAGATTCTCGGTGTAATGACCGTCACGGACGGCCCCGGCGACGCCGTGGGGGCAATCACAGTAGTCGCCGCTGGCACGGCGGATGCCGCGTATCAGGTAGCCCTCGGAGCCGACGCCACCGCCAGCATGGTCAACCTGCGCCGAGCCATCCGCGATGGCGACGCCGTGCGCGGGGACGGCACCGGTGAAGGCACCCTCTACGGCACTGGCACCGTGGCGAACCCCTACCAAGACATCACTGCCATCAGCGGGACGATCCTTACCACCACGGATCTCCTCGCAGTGGAGCGCTCCTTGGCGTGGTCCTATGCGCAATCGGCCGCCGCCTTTTCCCTGCAAGTCCCCATTGGTGGCACGGACGGCACCTTGCTGGCCTCGATCCAAACGGGCAACACCCTCGCGGCAAACGCCATCACGCTCGACGACGAGGGCTTGACCCTCGAACTCCTGCCCGCCTTGCTGCCATTTGTGAGCGACTGGATTGCGGTCCTAGGCCGGGGAGCATCGCTTTACCTCCAAAGCGAAAATGTCACAACCGCAATGGTGACGAGCTACGACATCGCCACGGTGACCGGCTATCCGATTGCCGGAAGTGCTGCCATCGCCGACATGGACAACAACGTACAGGTGATCAACATCCCAGAGAGGGCGAGCTTCCTCCGCTTGAAAATCAACAACACCAACACCACACCATCGTCGGTTAATGCGAAAATCGTGGCGGGGTGAGGAAACTTTTTTGTTGCAAATGCAAACCGTTTGCAATAAAGAGAGACCATGGCATTACCAGATTCAGTATTGGCGGCTCGGGCACGTCGGGATGATCGAACCGCAGCACGGGATCGAGGCGATAGCGTCCGCATCAACGCACGCGCCACCCCGGCGGCACCGGTGAACCCGTTCGCGGGGCCGTCCATGGCCTCCCGAACGACTCCTGACAACCTTGGGGGAACCCTCGCTTCCCGTACCGCTCCTGGAGTTGGGCCAGGTTCACTCTCAGCCCGAACGACTCCTGACAACCTTGGGGG
>Ga0209390_10005427_pt1 | contig 18056 bp, 21 predicted proteins | sample BON01_FD_187212 | JGI IMG/M metagenome (GOLD analysis project Ga0209390, IMG submission 187212) | Freshwater microbial communities from Lake Bonney liftoff mats and glacier meltwater in Antarctica - BON-01 (SPAdes) (version 2) | ecosystem: Environmental > Aquatic > Freshwater > Ice > Glacier...
GTTAGAATGGACATGAACCCTCCCTGGTCAAATGTTGTCACACGACACCAGGAAAGGTCCACGCCCGCAGCATTCTAACGATCAGTAGGGTCACGCCATCGACGTCATGTCTGCATGCGTAAAAAAACTTAAAATTTATGAACGCGACGGATCGCGTTCTTCAACGCTGCGCGGTCGCGGCAATTCACGGTCGCAAAAACGCAAAATACCCGTGGACAACGCCATTCGTGGCAGGAACCTTTAATTGACAGGATAGTCCACTTTGCAAAGTAAAGGTTCCTAATGTCTTGCGTCGGGCGCGATTGACACATCAAGTACATTCGATTCTTGTTTGTTGCGACGGCTTACAGATCGATCGTTCCTAGGTCCATGAGACCGAGTGTCAGCAAGATCGTAAGCCGTCTCATTTCAAACCCGAACCGTCGCATGAGCCGCAAAATCTACGAGCTCGAATATTAGGATGGGACAACATAAAAGGTCGATCGTACCTTTTCACCACGACTATTGGTATCGATATTTCCAAGAACAAAATCGATATCGCTGACAATCAGAATTCAGGCCTCAATACAGTTGGCAACAACAAGGCCGGACTCGATGAGCTGATCAAATCCATCGCCAATCCGTCGAACGTCATCGTGGTGATGGAGGCCACCGGTGGATATGAATCGCTTCTCGTCGAACGATTGCAGCGACGCAGGATCTCGCTGGCTGTCGTCAATCCGCGACAGGTGCGTGATTTTGCACGTGGCATTGGACGGGAATGGGAAAAGGTGTCAAATGAGAAAAAGTTGTCAGGAACCTTTTATTGATTGGATGGGCCACTTTGCGTAGTCTTTGTCGTTATGGGACGGACAAAACGCGCCGCTGAAAAAACAAAGGTTATCGGGGTAGGCACGGTCATTGCTGACCGGCCCCGCACAGATCCGTGCTTGAAGAATTACCTCACACGGCTGCTACCTTAAGTCGGGCGTGAAAGCGTTCGTTCGGATAAGGATGAGCCACACGGGGACGAGGAAGATGCAGTCTCGCGTGACTCTGCACCCGTTCCCATGTGCAGCCACGACGACCTCGCTGGCTACGTTGGCGAATCACACTTAGCCACAGACGTGTCACTTCATCGACGAAGCGGCACAGGCTTTGACTGTTGCGCGGAACGGCGTGGTAATTCAACCAGTCAGGAACAACTCGTCGCAGCCAGCTGGAACAGTCACTCACGATAATCGACGCGGTTTGAATCCGTGGCACCGCAGATGTTAAGTTCGCATGTAATGAAACGTGACGTCAGTTTCGCTACGGCTCGAACATGTCATCGTGTCCTCTGCCAGGGTTTATTCTGCCGCATGATATATCAGGCGAGCAGTGCCGTTTAACGACGCCGGTAAATAGTCTGTGCTTCTGCAGAAGCGATCGATGTCGACACCCATCGCCGCCCAAAACAAACGTCGATGCAGAAAACCGTGGAGTTGCCGATCGGCTTCGTGCATCAGTTCCTGCGTAATAATGACGCCGAGCCGATGAGCAAACATGGCGACGTTAGCTGCATTGGCACAGCCACGAATGTGTACGTATTTTCACCCATTGAATCGAGCGATCTTCTTCAACGTGGCACCGGCTTGAATATACATCGCCAGCTTTAGCCTTTCCATCAGGCTAAGATCACCAGCAGACAGCCGCGCCGAACCATCCGAACGGGCTAGAACGGAAGACCTCCACGGCCACCATAGATCGAAATGACGTGGGAGCAATGTAGGTTGTGCGTTTGGCGGCCGATTCAGACCAGGCGTGCTGTGCCTTTCCGAATGCTGGAGGACTTGTAGACACAAGATCCGTTTCGATGCCAGGCAGTTTAAGCTGATCATATTCCCTGATGAAAAAAGCGTGAGCCTGCCCTGGGAATTCGTGAATGAGAAATCCAATTTTCATAGTCAAACATGTTTTCCGTCGCAATCCGTTAAGCTGACTACTTGCAAATGGGACTTCGTGATCAACGGTCACGAAGCCCTGCATTTTCGTTTCAATAATTCCTTCAAACTGCGATGATCTTCACCTTGCCCAATCGACCAGCCTGGAATTGCAAATCTAAATGCGCCGGGTGCAGAGCCTTTTTTCTTGAACCGTTCATTTTTTCAGCACGGCATGTCGGACGCTCTGTGGTGAAATTGATTTCAATCCAGCGCCGGGCTCATGTGCGGCAACATACACTCGTTAGGGCTTTCGAATGAAGTCAGCTGCATACGAACGAATCTGCTGACCGTTCAACACATGGAACATTCTAAGTTTTTCAATCGCTGCGCCGCCGAACTTTGACATGGGCACATGAATGAGTTTTTTCTTGTGCTTACGCGCAAGTCTGCGCCAGCCAACACCTGGTGGTGAATGACTTAGCAATGCGATATGACGTTCGGTGCTGTAATGCATCGCAGCTGCAATCAGCCGTTCTTCCAGAGTGTCAGTGAAGTCAAACCGAGGATCTCGGAAGACATCCACTATCGGCCGTGGCGGAAACAAAAACATACATCCGCCGTATCGAGCCAGGGCAATGCCCGGCCCCACAACGTTCTGAGTAAAATCTGTCGCAAATAACGACAACGTGGATTCATCGTGATTTTCAGCGTGCCAGGTAATTCGCCACGGGTAGTTTCGGGGATCCGCGGGAGAATCAAACAGCATCACAACACAATCCAGCGTTCCTCGAGCGGGAGGAATGACCTTCACATACAGTTCGCCTGTGTGCCAGTTTCGCAACGTTTCCCTAATGTCCAGACCATCTTTGATGCTGGCGCTAAATTTTTCGGTTTTGGCCAGATCGTTTCCAAGCAAGTCCATCGCCGCATCTTTGATGTGCGTGCGAAACCGTTCAATGGCTACGTCTTCCGGAGGCCAACTGCATTGACCAAACGGGTTCCATGTTTTCTGCCATTGAATTTGCTGTTTTCGATCCGGGCGAGCATGCAATCGACAGGTTCGCCAAACCATCGGATGGCCGGGAAGTCGACTGACGGTTTCCATTAGCGTGAAATCAGGCAGCATCACACTGTCGACACCAAACTGCACTTCCGGAAACTCCTCGCGATCCTGAAACATGTATTCGCGAGCTGTTTCCGCCACATGAATAGCAAACTGATCGCCGGCGATCTGTTGCGATGCCGTAATCAACGTGTATAGGTCTGGCGTAAGCCGCCTTTCAATTAATGACAGATTGCGAATGTATTTCAGCATCACAGCCAATAGATGTGGCGTGATCGGCCGAGCTCGTGGACCAAACTCAGCGCGGTAACGATCTCGAGCCGCCAGCAGCAGCGACTTGATGCCGTCAATCGACATGTTCTCGTCATCGTCCAGTTCAGCGCGAGCCTTTTCGTATTGCGCTGTAACAAACGGCAGTTCGCCCAATACGAATGCCAGCGTGCGAGGAACGACGGCAAAAATCCGAGCCGGATTTGTCGGAGTCAGCGGAGCATCTGGACAATCGACAACCGATTGATACGCGTCTCGAATCCACGGCCAGTCCAATACGCTGCACACAAATAGAATTGATTCATGCTGCCTGTTCAGACGATGCAGTTCATTTGCCATCCAGGCAATTCGTGTCAGATGTGTTTCTTCCTGAGGCCGCGCGATACAGGGAAGTACGGCCGCAGCAAAGCGTTCAACGGAGACCTGCTTCAGTGCATAGGGGTCAGGTAAAACAGCGGTCACCGGTAGATAGTGTTCATCTTCAATATCGATAAACTCGCGAGAAATATGTTCCTGCATCGCGATTCGAAGAGCAGCAATCACTGGCTGGCACGGATCGATCGGCACATAGCTGCAACGGCCCTCATCGTCCATGTTATCGTCGTCATCGTTATCGTTATCGGGCGAATATTCACCGACGGCCTGAAAGCTGTCCGCGGGTTCTCGCTGCAGCACTACGGAAACATTCGGCAACCACTGCACGGCGGCTTCGACTTCGTTTTGAAACGATGGCGGTAGTGGCACAGCCAGACAGTCAAATGTGTGCGCCAGCATCATGCGGCGCACTTCCACCGCAAAATCACCACTACCGTGTACCACAGGTAACACGGTAATTTTTTTGCCAATCTTCAGCACATCAGAAATCTCAGTCGTCATATGGCCGTCCACAACGTTTTTCAGTCAGCGACATTCGCATTTTTGCATTCTATGCGGAACGACACATCCGTGACCACCGTCTGGATTGCCCGACAGTTGTCATGTGCCGGATGTTATTCACGGTCGGGGCGGAACCCCGGTTAGACGCCCAGAAAGGACGGGCTGCTCACCGGCCAGCAGTCCGTCCGCTGTTCCTGCGATGCGTTCCTGTTTTTTTCGGACTTTCATCAATTGCAGTGGTAGCGTTGCTGTGGTAGCCACCTGCGAGGTAACGATTTGCTGATTTCTTAGAACAGGCTGGCGGAATCTATTCCGTCTTCTTCATCTTCGTCGTCATCGGAATCCACCGGGATGCTCATTTTTGCCTGCATCGAGGCTGTGGCTGTACCGTCAAAGGCCGTCGTGATGGCGTTTCCTTCTCGATCAATGCCAGTCACGATCTCAATCCGTTGAGCCGCCTGTTCCAATTGCTGATGACAATTCTTTAGCAACGCCATTCCGCGTTCGTACCTGCTCATCGAATCAACCAATGGCGTTTGGCCGGATTCGAGCGTTTCGACGATGCCCTCTAGCTCTTCCATCGCAGCTTCGATGGAAGGTTGGTCATCCGGAATCAGTTTGTTTTTTTTCTTGGCCATAATGTTTCTTGTACCGGAATTCGTCTAATCCAACGTAACCTGGGGATCGCGACTTCCATGTGAAATTTATGATTCTGCAGTATCCGTCAGCGGGCAAAATGATTCCCGGTCTATCAAATTCGCACACGCATTATCATCAAACGAATTTGGCGAGCAACCAAACATTGCTCCGTTTAACAGGCTTAGCATCAAGCTTCAAAAATTGAGGCCGCCGCAGGGGCTGATATTAGTCAGATAGTGAATGGTATTAAAGTGTAAACCGTTGAGGAACAGACGGCGTTTCGTTCAACCGTCGCCGCTATTCGGCATTCTACGGTCCTTCCACAAGGTCAAGTAGTTCCTGTCCTCGGTCCTGTAAAAGCCGTCTGGCAAACTTTAGCACAGCAGAACATTCTGTTTCCATCCACGGAAGCTTGACTCGGGTCAGCACCTGGTTCAGCCGAAAGAACATGCCTTCGTCCTGGCGGTAATCGTACAAGAAGCGTTCTTCGCGAAACTTCCCGATAAACCAGGACAGCTTGTCCGTCGACCGAGTCGACATCTGATTCACCGTCGATTCCACCAGTTCGGCATCGACTTTTTCCATTGCCGCATAGAAGTGATCCAGCAAGTGCAGATTGGCAGAATCGATGACAGCGTCCAGCATCAGTTCCACGACAATATGCCCAAGAAATCCAGGTCGGTGATCGAACCTGTCTGGCATACGTTTGCGAAACTCCGCACCAATCAGGGATTCCATTTCCATAAAAGGTTCGCAGCGGTGAAACACGTCATCGTCTTTATGGTGCTGAAGAATTCCGCGGCCGATCAGCCGCACCTCTGCTGATTCCGTTGAATCAACAACGGGCGTCACCAGGCGAACTCGAGCACGCACTTTACGATTAACGACACTTAGCCAGTCGGGCACCGCTGTCCCGGCAAGGTACAATGGCTGATCCAGAAAGCGATAACCGTGAGCGAGATAATTCATGAATCCTGTTTCAAATGCCTCTGGCTTGTACCGCCATAAAAGTTAAACGCCGTACAGCGGACGGAAGCGATCGTTTAATTGTCGTGTCAGTGGCTGATCAGACAACGGCTTGCCAGTCACGACTTCGACCAACCGGCTGGCCGTAAATCGCTGACCATGATGGTGAATGTGCTCTCGAAGCCACCGTAACAGCGGTTGAAAATCACCATTGGCAAGCTGCGTCTGAAGATCACCAATGTGTTCTTCAGCGGCTTCAAAAAACTGTGCTGCATACATATTTCCCAGGGCATAGGTTGGGAAATAGCCCAGCAATCCGGCACTCCAGTGAACATCCTGCAGGCAGCCTTCCGCGTCGTTACGTGGCGTAATTCCAAAGTCTGACGTGAACCGCGAATTCCATGCTTCCGGTACATCCGCTGTCTGCAGGCGGCCGGAAATCAAATCACGCTCAAGATCAAAACGCAGCATGATGTGCAGGTTGTATGTGACCTCGTCTGCTTCGACTCGAATAAACGAAGGTGTCACCGCGTTGATGGCAAAATGGAAATCATCAGGCGATGTTGTGCCAAGTGCTTCAGGGAAAAGAGTTTGAGCTTTCGGGTAGAAGTGATTCCAGAAGGCTCTGCTGCGACCAACCAGATTTTCCCACATCCGTGACTGAGATTCATGAATGCCAAGCGAAACAGCGCTTCCTAACGGAGTCCCAAAGGCATCTGCAGGCAGACCCTGTTCGTACATACCGTGTCCGGATTCATGAAGGGTCCCGAAGAATGCAGACGAAAAAAAGTGTTCATCGTAGCGAGTCGTCAGGCGACAGTCGCCGGGCCCGAAGCCGCTGCAGAACGGATGAGTTGTGATATCCAGTCGGCCTTTATCAAAGTCAAACCCGATCGCAGCAGCTGCCGTGCGGCCGAAATCTGCCTGTCGGGTAATCGGAAATGAACGACTGAGAATTGACACATCCGGCTGACGGCTGGCCCCCTTAACCGCATCCAGCAGCGGCACCAGTTCTTCTCGCAATGCAGCAAACACTGTTGCAACATCAGCGCTGTTGGCACCGGGTTCGTACTCATCCAGCAGAGCGTCGTAAGGTTCGCCACCGTCGGCATACCCAACAGTCGCTGCTTCTTCGCGTTTCAGCGCAATGATCTGTTTCAGCCAGGGAGCGAACGCGTTGAAGTCGCTGCCTGATCTTGCCACAGCCCAATGGTGCTGAGCCAGTGTCGTGACGCGGGAAATTTCTTCCACCAGCCGTTGCGGCAGCTTTCGCGATCGTTCGTAAGTACGGCGAATTTCGCGAATATTTGCAGCCGTATCAGAATCTTCGGCGTCTCTTAGTTCGCTGTCATCCAGTTGTTCCAGCAACTCACCGATTCTTGGCAGTGTGGACCATTCATGAGCAACGCCAGCCAGCAGGCTAAGCTGATTCGCGCGATGTTCGTTGCCGCCCTTCGGCATATACGTTTCGCGATCCCATCCCAGCACCGCTCCACAGGAACCCAACATGGCTGCTTTGCGAATATGAGAGATCAGTTCCTGGTAGATTGTGTTCGGGGCAGTCATGTGTGGCAGATAATCAATTAAAGCGGGAAGCGAGCGTTGAGTTACTGCATGGCATTTTCAGACCAGACGCAATGAACAGGAGATGTTATCAGGCGGCTATAAATTTCGACAACGTCAGCAGAGAATGCAGGACGGCAAGCGTTGAAGTTTTACGTTGCAGGCTGGCGTCGACCTGTTGGCACCTCACGAAAAAGCCCGGCTTTCGATGAAAAAACCGGGCTTCTGTTTAATCAGCTTTTGCAGTGCAAAGCGACTATTCCAAAATCATGTCTCTGACCGTTTTTCCGCTTGGAATCATTGGCAGCACCTGTTCCTGATAGGCGCACAAAACGTCCAGCAGGTAAGGGCCTTTGTGGCTGATCATTTCTGCCAGAGCGGCAGGAAGATCCTTCTTGTGACGAACCTGTTTTGCCTTAACGCCATAGGCTTCGGCAATCTGCACAAAGTTCGGGTAAGTCTGAGCAGGCAGAGTGCCGTCGCCATCGCCCAATGCTTCCGGATCGTCAACAGGGCCGAGATACGTGTGAGCTCGACGTCCGTCCATGAACCGGTCTTCCCATTGGGTCACCATGCCCAGATGCTGATTGTTCAGCAGCAGGATCTTCACGGGCAGATTTTCGCAATGCAAAGTGGCCAGTTCCTGAATGTTCATCTGGAACGAACCGTCGCCATCAATATCGACAACAAGACTGTTCGGATGAGCTGCCTGAACGCCCATTGCCGCCGGCAAACCAAAGCCCATGGTGCCCAGGCCTGAACTGCTGAGCCAATGGCGTGGCTTGCTGAATTTATAGAACTGAGCCGTCCACATTTGGTGCTGTCCGACGCCGACCGTAATGTACGGATCCATATCCTTTGTCTGTCGATACAGTTCTTCGATCGCCCATTGCTGAAGAATGTCGTCCTCAGAATCGCGATATGACAGAGGGTGCTTTTTCTTCCATCCAGCGATTTTTGTCTTCCATTCGGCGATATCCGGAATATCTGAATCGGTCAACACTGCGTTCAAGGCAATCAACGCTTCCTTCAGGTCCGCGTTGATTGGAATATGGGCTTCTTTGTTCTTGTTGATTTCTGATGGGTCGATATCAACGTGAACGATTTTGCCATGCTTGGCGAATTCTTCCAGCTTGCCAGTCACGCGGTCATCAAAGCGAACGCCGAAGGCCAGCAGCAGGTCAGATTCTTCCACGGCATAGTTGGCATAAGCCGTGCCGTGCATGCCCAGCATATGCAGGGACTGTTCATGTTCGCCCGGAAAAGCTCCTAGCCCCATCACCGTCATGGTCACGGGAATTCCGGTACGCAAAGCGAATTTGCGCAGTTCGTCAGAAGCATCGGCAAGAATGCATCCGCCACCGACATACAACACGGGGCGTTTTGCACGGCGAATGGCTGCCACGACCTGGCTGATTTGTTCCGGAGCCGCCTTCCGAACTTTGGGCTTGTAACCCGGCAGATCGAACGGAGGGTCAAAATTGACGTCCTTCAGCGGCAATTCAGCCAACTGAACGTCTTTCGGGAAGTCGATCAAAACGGGGCCAGGTCGCCCCGTCGTTGCGATGTGAAATGCTTCCTTAACAATCCGAGCAACATCATTGATATCGGTAATCAGATAGTGATGCTTGGTGATGGCACGACAGACTTCAACCATCGGAGTTTCCTGAAACGCATCGGTTCCAATAAACTTCTGAGGTACCTGGCCAGTAATTGCCACCATTGGAATGCTGTCCATCTTGGCGTCAGCAATACCGGTCACCAGATTAGTCGCTCCCGGACCGCTGGTTGCCATGCAAACGCCGGCGCGGCCAGTAGTCCGTGCAACACCCTGAGCGGCAAAGCTACCACCCTGTTCGTGTCGCGGCAGAATGGTGCGAATGCGATCGCGCTGAGCTCGCAAGGCCTGGTGCAGAGGCATGCTGCAGCCGCCTGGGTAAGCGAACACAAATTCGGCTTCCATGCGAATCAGCATTTCGACCAGAATCTCTGCTCCGTTAATCGTTTCGACGGACTTATCTTGTTCAACAGTGGCCAATTGAGTCACCTCAACAACACGCGAAATGCTTGAATGTGAATACTGCAGAGTTCAAACCGCACACGGAAACTGATCAACCAGAGATCCTGCGGCTCAAACATCGGCGTTTTCGGAAAGTTTACGAACGGTTTGGCGTACGATCGACCCCGGATTGCTTTGGATTCACCCGATTCAGGCAATTCCCTAAGTTGGCCCGGCAATCTCAGTGTTTGAGACATCTGGTCCGGCGTCAAAATCGGCAGATTTGTAAAGAAAACGCGAAGTATCAAAGTCGCCCACCTGTAGGGGAAACATCGAGTGCTAATTGGCGGACCCTCGGCAGACCCAGCATTTTTTCCGCAAATCGACTAACGCCGGCGGATTACAACAGCCATTCGTGAGCCTCATCACCAACAATCTGAGCTGTGAGTCGCCTAATTTCAGCCAGCGCATCCAAAACATGGGCCGGCACGGCAACGTCTTTTGGTGTGATTTTGCTGACGAATTTCCAAACGGATTGATAAGCCTGCAGCAGGCCCCGCGCATCATCTATTGTTAACGCATTCGAAATTCTTTCAAGCGGCGTCCGTCGCAAGGAATGGCAAAGTTTGCGAACGGTGTCATCCATTGCAAGGGTGGCGCAACCGCGTTGAGCCGCCTCAATCGCTGACAAAAAGCCGGCAATCAGCGTTAAACGACTGGATCGCAACTTCGCGTTAACCTCAAGAGATTTAGCGGGTTCTTCAGAATGCAACCAACACGCTCGGGCACGTATACTGCGCCAGTATCTTTGAACGTCCTGCCACAACCAATGAAACGGCCCGGCTTCCTGAAAAAGCTGCTGAACACGAATTTCAGAATACCAATGCAGAATATCGACCTGTAATTCGCCAAAGCGTTCCTGACGAAAAATTGGCTGAGCGTCCAGCAGCAACTGCATTCTTTGCCCATAGCTGGTCACGTCCTCGTTAACGATTCCGCGTACTGCCGGGTCTATCAGCGTGCTCCAGAAAACACATTGCGAAAACACTCCACCTGGCTTCGGCGCCTTCAATGGCTGTGACTCTTCGACGGCATCCAGCATCTTCCAGACGGTCGCGAAAACACTGTCTGCTTCTGCTCGAACAATATCATTGGTTCGATCATCGATGACAATCATTAAGTCCACGTCTGAACCCGGATGAGCCTCCATTCTGGCCAAGGAACCGGACACAGCGACGCACGCCACAACTGGCGGCATCGCTGTGTCGTCCAGTCTGCTGCTGAGTTCCAGGATTTTCTGGCGAGAAAAATCCCACGCCTGTTTCAGTTCGGCCAGTTTTCGGCCTGACGAATATGGAAAGTGACGTTGCTGCGGCCAGTCGGAAATCATGTTTTTTTTAGTCTTGAGTAACGCTGGCGATGTGAGGTCGGTTCAGAAAATCCTTCAATCAGAGTATTATGGGTTGTCGGCTCACGATTGTCTGCCGTCCTGCGGCAAATAAGATTAGCTGTAAAACGCGGACGCAATCTACGTTACAGCGTGCTAAACGACATTGTTGGCCTGAAACGCTGTTCGTGAGCAAGCCATTGACGCGGCCACACCGACTCGCCAGCAAGAAAACGTCGGCCGGGCAGCGTCGGCTGAAAGATTTTTAAACGATACCCTGAACGGATTCCGTAGAAATCGCCTCTATGCCAATTGAACGCCATTTTGTTGACTGGAACCAGCCGGTTCTGCCCGCCACGGCCGACTATATCATCAAACGCTATGCCACCGATCGCGAACTGGATCTGCGGAATGTAGTGATGGTGTTTACGGGGCGGCGAGCTTCTCGGCGAATGCTCGAAATTCTGCTGGATAAAGCGTCGTCGAGGTGGCCTGCGTTTATGCCGCCGCGTCTGGCAACGTTTCAGAAGTTTCCTGAGATGCTTTATCGCCAACGGAATCAGCTGGCCGACGACCTGACTCAGTTACTGGTCTGGAAAAAGGCGCTCAGTTCGATTTCGGCCAGGGAACTCAAGGCGGCGCTGCCGAACATTCCCAAGGACGATGCAGTGCCATCGTGGCTGTCGCTATGTGAGTCTTTGCGCGCTCAGCATAACGAACTCGCGGAAGACGGCATGGAGTTTGACGAGGTCTTTACTTCACTTGCAAAGTCAGGCAATCGCGAAGAAGCAGAACGCTGGAAGGCCTTGCGACGAATTCAATCGGAATACCTTGTTCAGATGGACAACCTGAAGCTGTGGGACCGCCAAGCTTCACGTTTAATCGCCGTTCAGCAGGAAGAATGCGTTGCCGACTTTGACATCATTCTAGTCGGAACGGTGGACATCAGTCGTGTCGTGCGTCAAATGCTCGATCAGGTGGCTGACCGGGTGACTGCCATCATACACGCTCCGGAATCAGAAGCCGATTCCTTTGACGAACATGGATGCCTGATCGCAGACGCGTGGACGGATCGGAAGCTGAATATTTCCGTCGACGACACCCGTATTGCCAACACGCCGGAAGAAGAAGCGGCGCTGGTGGTACATGAAATTGCCGCATTCGCTGGCACAGTCCGGGCCGACGATATTTCAGTTGGCATTGCTGACGACAACCTGGTGCCGACCGTTCTTCAGAAACTGGCCGATGCCGGAGTCACTGGTCGCTGGCCGGTCGACATGCAGTTGAAGAGTACTCGTCCGTGGCGATTTCTAAATGCTGTGGTGGAACATCTCGGGTCTGCCAGAGACGGCGAGCCACCGGATTTCCGTTCGTTTTGTAACTTAATACGTCATCCCGATGTGAGTGCATGGATCGACAAAGCCTTGCAGCTTAGCCTAACGGCAAAACGCTCAGGCGCAGTCGACTGGATCACGGAGCTCGACAACTATACGGCCCGACATCTGCAGACGAGTCCCGGAGTTTTGCTGGGAGCATCCGGCAGCCGTGAAATTGTTGGCGCGGTAATTGAAGCGGTTGAAGAATTGCTGAAACAGATGTGCGCGACAAACTCGCCGGCGACAGTATCTTCAGGCCCTGATTCGCGGACTCCCCAGTCACGGCAGTTGACCTTCGACGATCAGGCTCAGGCTGTGTCACTATCCGTTCGCAGTCAGCTGGAATCACAGAAGCCGCTAAGTGTCTGGATTGACGGAGCACTCGACATGCTGGGGGCACTCTATCGAGACCATTCCCTGCTGGCAGATGTGGCTCGCGACCGCGGAATTTCCGCATGCTTTAAGGAACTGACTGACGCTGCAGAACAGCTTGCGAAAGTTCCGGATTCCGTGATCCCACGGTGCTCAGCAGCCCAGGCTATGCAGTTGCTGCTGCGACAGGTTGGTGACGAACCAGTGCCACCCGAATCCGGTGACGAAGCGATTGACCTTCTAGGCTGGCTGGAACTGCCCATGGATGACGCACCGGTGCTGATTCTGACTGGTTTTAACGAAGGCTATGTGCCCGAATCCATCACGTCGGACGTGTTCCTGCCGAACAGCTTTCGTAGCAAGCTGGGCCTGCGAGACAACAAACGTCGTTACGCTCGCGACGCTTATGCCGTCACCGCACTGATGAAAAGTCGCAGAAAAGTCATCTTCGTTTCGACGCGCCGGGATTCCAAGGGCAACCCCATGATGCCCAGCCGGCTATGGTTTGCGGCTGATGTGGATTCGTTACCGGATCGAGTCAAGCGATTCTATGACGAAGAAGCCTCAACAGTCGCTGCACCTGCCCCGATTGCCGACGTTGAACCTTTGGATGAATCGACCAATTCACGCACCAGCGGTTTTGTCATTCCGAAGCCAACCATGCTGCCGCCCCCTCCCACTGAAATTTCGGTAACGGCGTTCAAAGAGTACCTGTCTTGCCCGTATCGATACTTTCTGAAACGCGAACTTCGGCTGAAGTCTGTTGCCGATGAAACTCTGGAACTGGATGGAGCAGCATTTGGCAGCCTGATGCACGACGTCCTGAAGGCATTCGGCACGTCAGATTACATTCACGCTACGCGCCCCGAACCGATTGAAGAATTCCTGCTGGCCAGTCTCGCATCAATCGCAAATCGACGCTTCGGACGCAAACGCAGTGCAACGGTTGCCGTACAGTTGCAAATGCTGCAAAACCGTTTGTCCGCGTTTTCTGTCTGGCAGGCTCAAACCGCGGCGGAAGGCTGGCGGATAACGTATACGGAAGAAGATCTGAAGTATTCGCAGTTTAAGGATTCCCAGGGCCGGTCTGTTGTGCTGGCGGGCCGAGTCGACCGGATTGATCAGCATCACAAGACAAAGCAATGGCGGGTATTGGATTACAAAACGAGTGAAACCGCTGAAAAGCCAGACACGACTCATCGCAAAAAGAACGAGTGGGTGGACCTGCAGTTGCCGCTGTACCGGCTGCTGGTGCGATCTTTGGGCATCGATGATGACGTGCAGCTTGGCTATGTGCACCTGCCCGGAGACCTCACCAACATCGGGGCCACCATTGCGAAGTGGAACAAAGCCGACTTCGAATCAGCCGAAGAAACGGCTAGGTCAGTCGCGGCGAATATTGTGGATCTGAAGATTGATAGAATTGCACCAGGTCAGGAACATCGTTTTACCGAATTCGCGAACGTGTGTCAGGATACAGTCATTGACCGCAACATTCCGTGGCTGGAAAGCTGGAGCGGCAGATCGTGACAATTTGCCCGTCGATCGACCGTTCGGCAATCTACTGATCCGACCTTGACATTGTTGCAGATCGGTCGCTCGTGGACGGAGCCTCCAAGACACGCTGGACCACAGCTTTAAGCTGGTCAAACGTGTATGGCTTGGCAATCGCTCCCTTGAAACCAAATTTCCCGAAGTCTGACATCACGGGATTGTCAGCATAGCCGCTGGTGCAAATAACGGCCGCATCAGAATGAATTCGCAGGATCTTCTGCACGGCAAATACGCCACCGGGGCCACCCGTTACCTTAAGTCTCAGCATGACCACGTCGCAAGGCTTTAATTCCATGGCTGCCTTATAATAGGCTTCCATGGCCGGCCCTGAATCAGAGGTGGTTTCGACAAGCATCCCCATACTGGAAAGCATGCTGGCTGTTACCTGCAGAATCAGCCTGCTGATCATCCATTACCAGTACCCGCTTTCCTGTCAGATTGAGTGGCTGCAGGGAAGACTCGACACTTCGACTTGCTCTTGGCGCCACAGAGTTTGGAGAAGCAGGACGCAATATTGTAAACGTCGCACCGGAATTGGGCTGCGATGATACTTCAACGTGGCCCTTGTGCTTCTGAATGATGGAATAACATGTGGCCAACCCCAGACCGTGGCCGGTGTTCTTGGTACTGAAGTAAGGTTCGAAAACCCGCTTAATATCTGCTTCTCGAATTCCCGGCCCATTATCGCGAACCGTCACAACGACGTAGTCGCCCTCAGTCAGGCAACGAAAGTCGTGCCGTGAAATGACGATATTTTGAGCTGAAATGAAAATTATTCCTCCGTCCTGCATTACTTGAGCAGCGTTGAACGTCAGATTTGAAATCAACTGCTGCAACTGGCCCTGATCAGCGTAAACGTCATGCAGGGGTTGCTGAAAATAAAAGTTAGGTTTGATGTTGCTGCCGGTCACATCAAAGCATGTGACAGAAGTGATCAGTTCCTTCAAATTGACGTTTTCCTTAACCGGAGTGCCGCCTTTTGCAAACGTTAGCAGCTGAGTCGAAAGTCTGGTCGCCCGGTGAATCGACTTCTCGGCTTCTTCCAGAAACTTATGAACGTGCAAATCGTTTTCCAGCGCCAGCCTTGCCGGTGAAACGTGTCCAAAAACACCGGTCAGCACGTTATTGAAATCGTGAGCAATTCCACCGGCAAGTGTTCCAAAACGTTCCAGCCTGTGCATCTGTTCAATCGCTCTTTCACCACGCTTTCGCTCAGTGATGTCCACCACAATCGAATGCAGCAGCAGCCTGCCGTCTACACTTACCGGACCGGTATGCAGATGCACGTCGCGGATTTCACCGCTGGCCAGTCGGTGCTGACACTCGAATTGCCGCGTCTCGACCTGTGTGGCTTCGTCCAGTCGCTTCTTGACCCAATGTTCGCCACTGGCACTGATGTCCCAGATTCTTAATTTCTTCAGCTTATCCCGAGCGTATCCGTAGAAGTCGCCTGCAGCAGAATTTGCCTCAACGATCTGCCCCGTTTTCGGGTCGATCAACAATTTCACAGCGGTGTTGTTCTCAAAAACATCGCGGTAACGACCTTCACTCTCCAGCAGTACAGCCTCGGTGCATTTGCGTTCAGTGATGTCAACGCACGTCCCTGACATTGTGATAGCGCGGCCATTTTCGTCTCAGCTCGAAACGCAGCCTCGATCAACGATCCAGATCCAGTGCCCTTCCCTGTGCCGCATTCGCGTTTCGAGTTCGTAGTGTTTCCGTTCTTTTGCGAGACACATTCGTGCCATTTCATCAGAAACGATTTTGTCGTCCGGATGGCTCAAACGGTTCCATGCATCAATTGTTTGAGGACCAAGTTCCTGAAGACTATAGCCGAGCATCTCGGCCCAGCGTTCGTTCCAGAAGATCGTGCCGTCTAAAACATTCCATTCCCATGCGCCAGTTGCGGTGCCATGCAGTACGTCAAGAAGGCGTTTGTGTTCAAGTGCGACAGCCTGCTTCGCTACAGCCTGTTGCGTGACATCCTAAAACGTGCCCCGCAATTTCGCAACCCGGCCGCTTTCCGTGATTGGCTGGCAGATCACCCTTATGTATCGAAGGTTGCCCTTTGCAGTAATCAGTCGCAGTTCCAGGTCAAATGATTCCGCATCGTCAAGAGCTCTGTTGATGGCGATTGTCAATTCCGGCTGATCGTCGACATGGTAATAGTTGATCGCCTCATGCAGAGCAGGCACACTTCCAACCGGCAGTTCGTGAATCCGGAACGTTTCTTTCGTCCACTTCACCTGCGAAGTCTCTCGATCGAGCTCCTACCCGCCAATTTTTGCCATCTGCGCAGTAGCGAGAAGAAGTTCATCATTGTCATCTATGACAGGTTGGGATTCCGTCAGTCATCTGAACGTAATTACGATACTTCCATGGAGCAGAGATTTTCTATCTGTATTTTGGTAATCCGAGTGGTCGATCTGGGTTTGAGTCTCCAGAAAAAAACAGTCGGTTACGGAAAACCGCTGCTGACCTTCCCAAATCATTACCATGTCTTCAGAAGGCGTATACAGCCTGCCAGCCTGAATAATACAGATCGGGCTTTCGATAAAACGCGGCGAACTACGGGACTCAAATCGTACAAGTTCGAAAATATGTCGCCCTGAAAGATCGTTTGCAGATTGTCCAACAAGCAATTGGGCTGCGCTGTTGAGTGTTAAAAGTTTTGCGGACTCACTGATCAAAATTGCCGCTGCGTAAAGGTTCTCAAACAATGGGATTTCGCAGAACACTGATGCGGCGCCAGTGGGTTCCGTTTTTAAGTTCAGTTCCCCGTCTTCGAAGAGTCCCAGCGATCCCTGATGCATTCCGTCGGCCTGAAATTTAATGGACCGATCTCCAATGCGGATGTCAACAGTGCCGTCTTAGTATCACGATCAGGAAATCGCCTACCATCGCGTGCGGTTCACACGTTTCCGGTGCAATTTCCTATGCCTGCCGTTTTCATCTGCGGCTGAATTCGCGGAAGGTACCCGTTTTCCGATTCAATGAAGCGCGATTTGAAGCTTCCACGCCCATTCACTGATTCGTCAATTCTGGCCGTGTCGCCCCAAAGGATGCTATCTGCCCACATTGCTGCGATTTCAGTGGAGTGTGTTACCGGTATCCACTGTATGGCTGGCAACTCTGCGGCCATTCTGACGTCTGAGACGATTGCGTAGTGTTGGAACTGCGTGCCGCTGTTGCCCGTTTTTGTTCCATAAACCTTTGAGACGGCCGCTCCCGATTTCTTGTGTGACGTTTGGCATTCGACCGATCAACACACGAGAGGACTGGACCGACGACACTTTCCAGCGTGAGCCAAACGGCATGGCGGCCAAAGGTAGGTTCTACTTCGCGATCAGGAGAACGTGTACAGAACGGGAGATGAACCAATGACTACGGGTAGCGTTTCAATCATCCGCTCCACAGTCACGCGATACGCAGCCAACCGCAATTTGATGATGATCAACCTGTGCGCGATCGTTGTTGGCGTTGCCACGTGCGCTAAATGTCATGCACAGGACTTGCAGCGATATCAGCCCAACGTTCCCGTGCCTGGCCAGGTGCACAGATGCCGACTTCCTGTACTGTCGGTGAATTCCGCGGATGGTTCGACAGAAGTTTGCGTGAATCAATTGAGAGGCGTGATGATTCTGGCGGACGAAACTCGTCTATAGGCTCCGGTGGCCGCGTTTGACGGGTTACGCATTGCCCCGGCAGCCGATCTCGATGTTGCCAGAGAAAATCTGTTTCAGCAGGCAGTTAGCCCCTCTTGGCCCAGCCCTTTGAAGGTGTGAAAATGTTATTTAGGAACTGGTGTATGAGCATTGGCGGAGGTGAGAGAAGATAGCGGGCTGATCGAGATCGTGATCCTGACCAGTGCAAATTTTTGACGAGGGGGACATGGATGTTACTCAACGGCCCGTTTGAACGCTTTGTCGAAGCCAGTCCCGTGAGCGTCATGATGCGCGCCGTCATTGAGAATCTGTTTCACCCCGAACGACTGGAGCGGCTGTTCGACGAAACAGCCGTCACGCAGTAGACGCGGAAGCTTCCGTTCGCCACGGTGGCCGAAGTCATGGGCGAGGTCGTGTTTAAT
>Ga0209390_10005428_pt1 | contig 18055 bp, 32 predicted proteins | sample BON01_FD_187212 | JGI IMG/M metagenome (GOLD analysis project Ga0209390, IMG submission 187212) | Freshwater microbial communities from Lake Bonney liftoff mats and glacier meltwater in Antarctica - BON-01 (SPAdes) (version 2) | ecosystem: Environmental > Aquatic > Freshwater > Ice > Glacier...
CTCCTCCTCCTTCTTCTTCTTCTTATCGTCTCCCGTCGCCTTCGGCTTTTCTCCCTCCTCCTGCTCCGTCCTCTCTACCCCTCCCTCGCCCTCCTTGGCCAAACCAACGACTTCCGAAGCTGTAGTGGGAGGCATGATTGCCGAAACCTCTTCAACTGCTGCTATTGCTGCTGCTTCTGCTGGGACCTCCACCGCAGCGTCTCTGCTTGTGCTGTCCGTCGTTGTCGGCGATGCCTCCTCCTCGCCAGCCTCCTCCCCGGACCACTCAACCACCACCCATTCCCTCTCCTCCTCCTTCATTCCCTCCTCCTTCCTCTCCTCCTCCCCCCCCTTCCCCCCCAACACCGGCACAAAGAACTTATCCCTGTAATAACCCCACATGGCCTCCAACAGCACATACTGCTCCTCCATCCCCACCCCCGGCACCCCCGGATTCGCCTCCCTAAGCAGCGCCAGCCACTCGGCCTTGGTGCGACCCGTCCTCCTTAGCCGGTCAGCGAAAGGCAAGGTCTTTTTATAGAAGACGTACACGGCGTCTTTGTAAAAGTTCTTGTCTGATTGCTCTTGCCAGGGAAAGAAGTTGGGGGCTGTCAGCTGCCGCCGACGCGCGTAGGCCTTGCGGGTGGAGGAGGTGTGCCTTTGGTACACCGGCAGGGGGGGGATAGGAGGGGAGGAGGAGGAGGAGGAAGCGAGGAAGGGAGTGTCGGTAGTAGTGGTAATGTCCTTGTCGCCCGTCGTCGTCACCGTGCTGGATGTGCTTGATGACTCGTCGCCGCCCTCCTCCCTCCCTCCTTCCTCGCCCTTCCTCTCCGCCTCGACCGCCTGCCCTCCCTCCTTGCTCGATTCCGACATGAGCGGTGGGCTTAAAACAGGCCCGAGTGGTTGCAATGTATTCTTTTTTTCTTCCTCTCCCTCCTTCCCTCCCTCCCTCCCTCTTTCCTCCACCTGTACCACTTCGTGCGCCTCGGTCGACGAGGACGGAGGCGTGAGCCTGGCTGCCTTTTTGTCACCCGCTCCTCCTCCTCCTCTTACTTTCCCTGCTGCTGCCTTGCCTCCACCGCCGCCAAGCTTGCGCTTGTTGGTGCTGGTGGGGCTGGTGGGGCTCGTGCGTGACGACGAGGCTGTCGAGGAGCAGGAGGAGGAGGAGGAGGAGGAGCGTGCAGGGAGCGACGCGTGATGATTAGCCCCGTCCAAAACGAGAGATACGCCTTGCTGCTGCTGCTGCTGCTGCTGCTGCTGCTTCTGCTGCGACTGGAAGGACTGGTGCTCCTCCTCGGCCTGAGCTTGCTGTGCTAGTGCTGAGATGGGTGGACCCACAAGAGCAGCGTCCGTTTCGCCCTGCTCCCCTTCCACAACCTCTATCCTCCCTCCCTCCTCTCCCCCCCCTGGCACCTCCACGGGTGCTTCCTCGGGCGAGGGCATGGACGCGGTCACCTTCTTCCCTTTCTGTTGTTGTTGAATCTGCTGCTGCTGTTGCATCGCCCCTCCTGCTGCTGCTGTTTCGTCGGCAACAAGCATGGCCGTCGTCTCCTCCTCGTCCTCCTGCTGCTGTTGCTGCTGCTGCAGGTTAGAAGAAGGCACTCTCGCTGCTGCGCCTGCTGCTGCTGATGCGGCCGGTGGTGGTAGTGGTGCTGCTGACGCGTGTTGATCCACCAGCACCTGAGGGAGGGGAAGCGGCACAAACTGCTGTTGCTGCTGCTGCTGAGTAGTCGCAGCGCCCTGCGGCAATTCCACGGGCATGTAGTACAACGGCCGCCCCGACGGATCGTGTGCCGGCGCCGAAGGAAGTACATAGGAAGGCCCCGCGTCCTGCATGGGCTGCAGCCAGGCGTCCGCCGCCGAGGGGATCAGGACCCCTTGCTCGGCCTGCTGCTGGTCCTGCCGTGCCAGCAGCAAGGCCAGGTGCTCGTCCTCGCCCCCCGCGCTTCCGACGATGTGGCCGTGATGAAGATGACGGTGGTGGTTTCCTTCGCTCTCCTCATCCTCGTCCCCGCCGCCGCCTCCCTCCCCCTCCCCTGTGTCCATGACCACCATGCAATTGATGTCGAGGCCATCCTCCGCGCCCTCGTCGCCCAGCAACCGGGAGTGGTGCGTGAGCAGGTGGTGGTGGTGGTGACTAAGATGGTGCACGTGGTGGTGGTGGAGGGAGCTCACGTGATGGTGGTTGCCGTCATCTGCATGGCCGCCTCCTCCTGCCTCGCTGCTGCCGCGGGGGTCCGAGTCGTCGTCGTGCGGGAGGATGCCGTCCATCCTTGTGGGTGGGTGGAAGGCCTAGCTGGAAGTGTAGGTTGGAGTGCGCAGTGTGAGTGTACTGTGCGTGCATGCTGTGTACAACCCCTTGGCAAGTGCCTCCTTGTCGTGTTGCCCTTACCCTCCCTTTCCAACACTCACCTTGTCGCTGGCCTGGCTCTTGGCCTCCCCCCCTTTGGGACGCTGTCGTGTGCGTGCCCTCCCTCTGTGTGTGTGTGTGGGGAGGGGCGGAGACAAGAAGGGAAGAGGGACGTAAGAAATGGACCAAGGGCAAGAAGCAAAGCAAGGCATGGGAGTAGTAGTGCTTGAGGGCGGGTCAGACTAGCAGTAGCAGCAGCACAAGAAGGAGGGCGAGCTCAGTATCCTTGGTTTTGATCAGCCTCCTCCCCCCCTCCAGCGACGAAAAGCAGCCAGAGGAAAACCCAAAAGGGCAGGAAAATACCACCCACCTCTCCATTCCTTTGCACATACACAGGTACCTGAGACCACACTAAGCCAGAAGAAGGGAATCTAACTCAGAGTGCGGCCGTGGACTTGCTGCTTGAGAACCCAACATCAACATCATCGCTTGGCATAAAGCGACTGCTGCTCCCCCACTCTTGCGTCGCCCCAGCCTGTCGTGTTCTTCCCAGTTTTATGGGTGTATATATATGACCTCTCCGTTTCTTGCTTTGCCCCGCTGCGATGTGTGTGCCCCTCTTTACGCCTAGCCCAGATCCTACGAGGAGTGAGAGAAGGACGAGGCTGCGTGTGGCTGTGACGGCGTGTTTTCCATAGCTACTGTAGTCGTCTTGCTGAATTCCTAAAAACCTTGCCTACCTTTCCTCATCCTTCTCTGCCCGCACATCTCCCCCCCCGCTCACAGGAAGGGCACCCATGGCCATGCCTCAAGCCCCAAGGGCTTGGCAGGGCAAGTTCATTCTTGGACTCTGGGGGGAAAAGACTGAGGTTAGGCAACACCGTATGCTAGCACTGTTCCCCCTCCTCCTTTTTCCTCACCCATTGCACCCGACCCCTCTCACCATCTCACCATTGGCCAAATACCTCCCCCCTTACCCCACCCACGTACTTGCACACGCACAGGAGGAACTTAAAAAGTTCAGAGCTGATGCTTCGCACCTTCAAATTCTTTACAATCTTGGGTGGGTGGCGCGCTCCTTCAAGCTGCCAGGGAGCTGGACGAAGGCTGGGTGCTGACACATGAGTGAAACCGGCGCGCCTTCCTCTCCTTCCCCATCAAACGCGGGCGAGATGCAGATCGGCGTACACCCCATCACGAAGGACATTACCTGGACAGGGTCTTGGAGAAGGAGGTGCACACGTACTTGGCGCGGGCGCAAACACTCGAGGACGAGGCGGCATGTCCTGTGGCCAGCTCTGCCGTTGTGATGTTACGTGTCGACGGTGTGCTGTGGCCGGCGCGGCTCATGACGGCTAGGGAGTACGCGGAAGAATTCCCGGAGGAGAGTGAGAAGGGAATCAAGGTGGGCGTTGCCATGTTCATCTATGTCCCTCCCACGGACGGGCAGCGAGCGAAGCACTTGCTGAAAACGGTGGATGAGAAGATCTTGGTCCGCGTCACCCTCAAAGAGCTTTACGAGCTCGCCGAATTGTCCATGTTGCGCGAGGCAAACCCGTCCATGCCTCCTACCACCACAAGCGACGAAATTCTCTTCAAGTTCGATCGTCTCGGCAAACAGTTTCTGGCGGCGCTGGCCTGTGGCCTGGCTCTCGCGCTGCGGGCCTCGCCCACGCTGCGGGTCCCGCGGGACACGCCTTGCAAAAGTAGCGAGGAGAGTGTGCCAGGATTCACCGCGGCGGAGCTGGAGAACCCGTGGGAGGAGGATGAAGGGGAGGAGGTGATCGTGGTGGAGCCTGAAATGGCGGGAGGTGAGGCGAGCAAGAAGTATGCGATGGAGCTTTTGGGATTGCGGGCGGCCAGCAGCAGCAGCGGCAGCAGCAGCGGCAGGCGCATGGGCAAGCACCAACAGCGGAATCAGGGCCCAGGCCGAGGACCAGGAGGGGGGTCAGGAGCCATAGCGGTGCAGACGCAGATGAATGGAAAGGCGAAGAAGAAATCACCAGGCAGTGCGGGTGCCGCCGCGGGGCCACCGCAAGCTCTACCCGCAGCCACAGAAGCAGCAGCAACATCAGCAGCGGTGGCCGCAAAAGGAGGAGCAAGAGGAGGAGGAGGAGAAGGTGAAGGAGGTGGAGGAAGCGCAGGGATGGGAGGAAATGGAGGTGGAGGGGTGGGTGGTGAAGGAGAAGCAGCAACAGCCTCGGCAGCAGCCTCGGCAGCAGCAGCGGCTAAAGAAGGAAGAGGAGAAAAGGGTGGAAGCGCAGGGGTGGGAGGAGGGATAGGTGGAGGGCCAAGTGGAGGAGTGGGTGGAGAAGGAGAGGCAGCAGCAGCAGCAGCAGCAGCAGCAGCAGCAGCAGCAGCAGCAACAAAAGGAGGAGGAGGAGGAGGAGCAGCAGCAGCAGCAGCAGCAGCAGCAGCAAAAGGAGGAGAAAGAGGAGGAGGGCTAGGTGGAGGAAGCGCAGGGTGGGGAGGAGGGGTAGGTAGAGTGTCGAGTGGAGGGGTGGGGAGTGAACGAGAAGCCGCCGCCGCCGCAGCAGCAGCAGCAGCAGCAGCAGCGTGTGAAGGAGGAGGGACAGAAAGGGGTGGAAGCTCAGCGGCTGGAGGAGGGGTGGGTGGAGGAGGGGACGCGATTGGGAAGGTGAAGCGACTGAAGGAGGAGGGAACGGAGGAATAGAAGGAATAGAAGGAGGAGGAAGGGGAGGAGGAGGTGGGAGTAAATGACAGAAACTTGACGGCTTACGGCCACCAGCAACAGGAGCTGCAGCTTCCTCTTCCTCCTTCCCCTCCTCTTCCTCCTCCTCTTCTGTACCACCGGCGCCGAGACAGGTGGAGAAAAAGGTTGAGAATAAGCAACTAGACCAGGTAGGTGCAGGTGGGACGCAAGCGCAATCTTTACTCGCGAAAGCAGCAGCAGCAGAAAGAGCAGCAGCAGCGGCAGCAAGGGCAGCAGCAGCAGCAGCAGCCGGTGCAAAAGGAAAAGGAGGGCTGGAAAGAGGAGGGAGGGAAGGGGCAGTAGGAAGGGGAAGCGAAGGGGTGGATGTATTGGTGGGTGGAAAAGGAAAAGCAGCAGCAGCAGCAGCAGCAGCAGCAACAACAGCAGCAGTAGCAGTAGCAGCAGCAGCAGCAGCAGCAGCAAGGGCAGCAGCAGCAGCAGCCGGTGCAACAGAAAAAGGAGGATTGGAAAGAGGAGGAAGAGAAGGGTTGGTAGGAAGGGGAAGCGAAGGGGAGGGTGGAACGGTGGGTGGAGAAGAAAAAGCAGCAGCAGCAGCAGCAGCAGCAGCAGCGGCAGCGATAAGAGGAGGACGAGGGGGAGGAGGTGGAGGAAAAGAAGGAGTGGGAGGAGGGGTGGGTGGAAGAGGAGGCGGAGGAAAGGGGCGCGAATTGGAACGGGCAGAAATTGGTGGTGGAGCAGGAGCAGGAGCAGGAGGAGAAAGAGGAGGAGGAGGGACAGGAGGAATGGAAGGAGCACAAGGAGGAGGAGGAGGAGGAGGAGGGGGAGGAGGAGGGGGAGGAGGAAATAATAAACGACCAAAAGCAGGCGCTTCAAGACCAGCAGCAACAGGAGCCGCAGTTTCCTCCTCCTTCCCCTCTTCCTCCTCCCCGCCCTCCCCCTCTCCCTCCTTACCTGCTGCAAGGGCAACGCACTTGATGATGCCGCCGCCTCCGCCCTCGCCCTCGCCGTCCGTACTTCCTCCTTGTGTGCCGTTCTCGGGCGTGAAAAATGCGGCGCCTGCTCAAAACCGAAACTCGTCCGCCCGACAGCCCTCCCCGGCTCCCGAGACGGAGACCAGCACGCCACTACTGGCGCAGCACGGCAAGCTCCTGGCCGTCCTTCTTTGCTCAGCGGAACGAGAGGAAGCGAAGCACGCCCTTTTCAAAGGCTTTGTGCAGATGTTCAACAATCGTCTCCAAAGCGGCAGCGGCAGTCGTCTCGAGCTCCCCAACGACCTGGCCAGTTTGACCACCAGCTTTGAGAACGTCTTGCGGGCCTTCCAGACCGCCATTCAAGAGGCGGCTTCTCTTCCTTGTCGTACCCTCCGTGTCGAGCGGGAAGCCTTTTGTCAATGCCTGGCAGCGGCGCCCGCGTGCGTGGAAGTGACCGAGGCGATGCGCATTGCCGCCGCCCGGAATAACGACGATGATGACGACCCCTGCGCTCGCCAAGCCAAGATCATCCGCGCCCTCAAGGAAGGCCGAGAAGACATTTTGTTGGAGGTGGGCATCGCTGACGGGCCAAACCTGGCGGCGCGGATCGCTGGCTTGGTGAATGCCCGGCAGAAGGAAGTGGAGCTTGAGGAACTGAAGCTGGCGACAGTATTATCAATGCTCCAGAGTAGTGAGGCGAGGACGGCAGCGAGCGAGGAGCTGACCACCACGGCTGAAGCTTCGCGGAGGAGGCTGGCAAAGGCGGAGCAGGCTCTTCAATACGATGCCTTATTGACGAAGCTTGACAAGGCCGCCAGTGCCATGGAAGCCAAGAGCAAGGTGCCGCCGAAGGAGCTCATTAAGCGGCACAAGGAAGAGCTTGCCACATTCATAGCGTGCTGGTACGCGTTTTGCCGGGAGATCTGCGGAGCGCAGGCGGGGCCTGACACGCACAAGACCCTTCTTGCTTATGACGACCGTTGCGAGGCTCACAAAGTGCAAACGGGCCATGTCGAGTCGGCCGAGCGCCAGGTGGAGGCTCGCGGGGCCATCCATGCTGTGATAGCAGCAGAGCAGTCGCAGAGTGGGGCGCGGGGCGGTGGTACCACCGGTGGTGGTGATGGTGGTGGTGCCGGTGCCGTGGACGCTGCTGTTAGCTTTGTGTGTCGCGACAGAGTCAGCTCCGCTTCCTTTCCCCTCTACAACGACGAGACGGAGAAGTACCAGCCCCCGGTGCTGCGCGTGCATTCTTTGCGGCATCTGGAAAGCATGCGCAATAAAGGCGGGCTCGACAATCACCAACATGTCGGGCTCTTCCTCCGATCCAAAACCTGACAAAGACAAGGACACGTGGGGAAATCGCGACAGCTGGCCAGCGGCCTGCGCAGCTTTTGCCTTGGGTTTGGAGGCGGTCGAGGATGTGTGCGGGGGTCGAGTTAAGAACGCTTTTGTCGCCTGTCGTCTCCCTGGACACCACGCGGGAAGGGACGGGCGGCCAGCAGGGTCTGAGCCGGAAGTGGGGCTGGGGTTTTGCCTGCTCAACCCGGTGGCGGGTGCGGCGGTGCACGCTGTGGAAGTTGGGCCTACGGCGGGTGTCAGTGGTTGACATAGACCTGCATCATGGCAATGGCTCAGGGGTAAGGAAGGAGGGGAGGGAGGGAGGGAGGGAGGGAGGGAGGGAGGGAGGGGAGGGAGGGGAAGAGGGACGCCTGTCGTTACCAGCATCACACCACTACCATCGGCATGAACAGTACAGTACTGAAAAATAGGAACAGATTCTCACACTCCTTTCTCCCCCTACTCCTCCTTTCTCCCCCTAATCCTCCCTCCCCCTCATCTCTCCCTCCCTTTAGGAGATTCTGATGGGCAGCATGCCGGTGGATGGAGCGCACAGCAGCAACAGGTTCCAGTACATCTCCATTCATGCCGAGGGCGAGGACGTCTTCCCTTACACTGGCGCTGCCACCGGACACAAAGATTTCGCCCACCTGGTCAATTTGCCGCTGCCAAGGACCTTTGACTCAATCGACTATGGAGTGACGTGGGGCAAGGTCACGGAGGCCATCGAGGCATTCCAAACCGAGCTTATCCTCATCTCCGCCGGCTTTGATGCACATGCGAACGACCCCATCCGCCGGCACATGGCCGGGAACAGTGGTACTGGCGGGCTGTCGGCGCATGACTACTACAGGCTGGTCTCCGCCATCAAGGCCAAGGCGGACAAGCACTGCATGGGTCGGCTGGTGGCCGTGATGGAGGGAGGGTACGGCACCACCTCCTGCTGCGGAGGAGGACAAGAAGGAGGAGGACGGGGGGGAGCGAAAGGGAATGGGAAGAGAAAGAAACGGAAGGCCGCCACCACGGAGGGCGAGGACGGCGTTGAGGAAGAGACCATTCGGTACTGCATTGTTGCCACGTGCCAGGCCTTGGCGGGCCAGCATTATCAGCCTTTGTAAACCGCGGCGGCAAACTGCGTGCTGCACGGGAAGATGGCTTTTGCGTGCACTGTGTTAGGTACTGATTGTGGAGTAGAGGGCGGGATGACAAGGGAGACAGATAGACCTAGAAAAGAAACAAGGTCGGCTATGATGAGAGGGAGAAGACGTGAATAGCTAGGTGTAAAACAGATAAAGATGGTGTTAATGTGATGGATATAAGAGTGGCATTGGCATTCAAAAAGTGGCATTCGGAGAGAAACAAGGGAAGAGCAATGTTGCTTTGTGTGGGAGAAGAAATTTATAGAGAGCATGGACTAGCTTCTTTTTTTGATGGGAAAATGGGGAGGGGAGGCAGGGAATGACGTCGCGTGATTGAGATAACAAGAAATTGAGGGTATGGGACAGGCGAGCGAGAAAGTAGCGTTGTGATTGAGCGGAAAAGAACTGAAATTGTGGTGAAAAGTGATGTGATGCGAGACGAGAACAAAGAACAAATCTCAAAAGAGAAAACATTCAGAGCGACCAAACTCACGACTGTCGTTTACACACGTTTACTTTTTCTTTTGCGTTCACATTGTCACAAAGAAGGAGGCTATCTCACTTCTCATATAAAAGTACAGCTTACTAACTGGACAAGGGGCGGCCTCGAGAAACAAACAAACACGCTGGCTGTTCCCGCACACGTCGCCTTGCGGCTCTTGTGTCTCACGCAAGCACATGCGTTCTCCATCTACCCTTGGCACACCCCAATCATATTTCTCTCCGCAGAATTCACAAGTTTACAATCCTCCCTCCCTTCCTCCCTCCCTCCCTTCCCTGCATCCACGCCTTACTGGGCCGTCTGGGGCTGGGCCAGGAAGTAGAAGCCGCCCACGGGGGTGAGGCCGTTGGTGGTGGCAAAGGCGCGGGTGTCGAAGGAGCCACGCTCCTTGGGGGTGGCCGGGTTGATCGGCCCCTTCTGCTCAAACAGGAGGAAGGTGTAGCGGTGGTTGCCGGCGGGCGGCGCGGGCTGGCCGTAGGGCTGGACGACCTTGCCGGCCACGGGGATGGCCTGGTCGCCCGGCACGTTCACCACGATCCAGTGCAGCCACTGCCAGGCGCTCTGCTGGGCGCCACGCAGCGTCTTAATGTCCAGGACGCCGGGGTCCGTCATGACCAGGGTGTACATCTAGGGAGGAACGGAGGGAGGGAGGAGAGGAGGGAAGGAGGGAGGGGAAGGAGTGTATGAGTATGAGTGAAGAACAAGTTGTGTGTTGGTGGCGGGTGGGGGAGTGTGGGGAAGGAGGAGAAGAAGAGTGAGCATGAGAAGGGTGTCGCTTCAATCGCCCTCCACCAATCAATCAAGGGAGTCAATCGTGTAGCCCAACATACAAACCCTCCCTTGCGTCCTTCCACCCACCCTCCCTCCCTCCCTCCCCTCCTCCCTTCTCGCACCTTCTTGGGGTCCGTGCCGGTGAAGGTGACCTTGGGAGCCATGGCGGCCTCCGAGGGCAAAAGCTGCTCGCCCATCTTCACGGGGGTCTGCTTGCCGTAGTCCACCGTCAGCGTGGCCGTGGGCACAAAGTCGCTGACCACGTCCGGGATGATCTGCGCCGTCTTGAGCGACGCCAGGGACCCAGCGGCGTCCGCAGCCTTGGGCGCGGCGGCGGTCGTGGCGGGGGCGGCCAGGGCCAAGGGGGCTATAAGGATAGGGAAGGAGGGGGATGTGTGGGGTGGTGTGAGGTGGAGGAGTGAGGAATGGAAGGAGGATGCTGCGGACAACGGGGTAGGAGAAAAGGACAGAACCATGGGGTGAAGTGGGGTGGGGTTGGGGAGAATGGGAGGAGGGGCAGGAAGAGGAGGACTTACCAAGGAGAAGGGCCGTCAAGACCGAGGTGCCGAAGAACTTCATGGTTTGGCTTGGGGTTGGTTGGTGTGGGGCTGTGTATGGCGGGGAAGGCGGGTGGGGTGGGGAAGGGGTGAGAGGGGGAGTGTGTGTGGGGATGGGCTTGAGCTGAGCGTGGAGGCATGCAAGGGAACAAGGGATGGCACAAATACGGACAAGACACATGTTGATGCGTGGGGTGTTGTAAGGGAGGGGTGGGCTTCCTTGTTTTGCTTGGACACTGTCGTGCAAGGCTTTGCAAGGAGCTGCACCAGAAAAAAAGACAGGCCACAAAAGACAAGGGAAAACAAAAAACAAGCGACAAGCAAAAATTATGAGGGGGACACGACGCAACAATAATAAAAACTAAAAGGGCTGGCATCCCTCATCACCTGGGGATGCCTGCCTTGCCTTTGGATGCCGTCGCTTATTCAGCGAGGGCAGCAGGAGGTCATTTGTACCGGTTTTTCAAACGGCAACCGAAGTCAGATAGATCCCTCCCCTTGCTCTCGCTCGCTCTCGCGCTCTCCTATCCCGCCGAAGCAAGCTAGCAACCCACCCTTGGCGCCTGTCTCACACCGCGGCGCCCCCTTTGAGAGAATAAAGACCGCATGACAAACGGCCCCTATCGCCTGCCGCGCCTCGGCATCGAGGTCCTCCCCGCCTTTTTTGGTTGTGGCTCGTTTCGGAGGGAGGCACCGGTCGTCAAAAGAGTCGGGTTGCGACACGACTATGGCGTGCGTGACTTGCCTCTCCCAAAAACCTACTATCGACGTGCCACATGGGCACACACTTCTTGTGCCCCGCCCTGGCTGCGCTCGGGACAACAGGGCGCTACCCCATGCAATTCACACATGCTCACTCGCTCTCCCATATGACTGCCCACTTGTCGCGTCCAATCCATGTGCACCCTGCACCGGCAATGACTTAACTTGGGTTGGTCCCACTCGCTCAAAGCACTCATGTGCATCCCCTCTCACAATTCCGCACTCACACATACCCACAGGCGGAGTCGGGGACGTCTTCTTCTGGTCGTTTGGGCGCGCGTCATTGTCGTCGTCTTGGCTCGCTTCGTCTTGTTGTCTGCATCCTCCGGCACGCACCGCTCCACTCTCTACCTGCACGGACATACACACACTGTGCGCTTGTCTCCATTCGGCAACCAGCTAGAGCACTCGCTCCTTGATCTCAGGTACAGATCGAAGCACCAAAGCCACCTACCTAGCCACAGTCCTCCTCCCCTCGACTCCCATGGCCGCCCTCCCTCCCTCCCTGCCTTGTGCTACTGCTATGAGGGCTTTTGTCCTTGTCGCAAGCTTCCCATTCGACCAGTCCCTCCTTCACAAGCACCCACCCTGCCCTCCCCGTACCACAATAATCGTTCCTCCTCCCCCTCCCACTCACCTCTCTCCTCTCGCCTCCCTCCCTCCACCCCACCCACACCACACTCACAGCCATGGACTGCCCCGCTTTCCAAGGATGCTCGTCGTCCTCCCTCTTCTCCTTCCTCCTGAGCCTCGACACGGCCTGGCTGACCGTCATCGCCTGGTCCAGCCTGGAGGTCCTCTTCTACTTCGTCATCTGCCGGCTCATCCACCCTCGCATCGAGCAGCTGCGCACGGCGCCCTCCCACCCCTCCCCCCAGCCCCCGCGCGAGTGCTTGGCCCGCTTGATGGACGCTTTGCACCGGCTGCAAGGCGCCTACAGCCCCGAGACGTTCTGGTCGGGCTGGTTCAAGGGGGCGGCGCACGCGGAGATCCGGCGGGAGAACGTGAAGGCCTTTCTGTGCTGGGCCATCTGGCACGTGGACACTCCAAGGGACCTGCCCGAGGCCGAGGACGCCGTAGCCCTGGAAGCAACGGTGAAGCTGATGGAGAAGCTGCAAGGCAAGCCCTTCCCCCGCGGGCACAACCCAGACATTGAGCACGTGGCTTTTACCCGCGAGCCCCTACACTTCTCCCATCGTCTGCTTATGTTTTATGTTGCCGTCAAGGTGGCCCAAATGATGGGGCACGGCTTCCTCCGCCTCATGGGCCATCGACGTTACCTCACCCCCACCCACAACCTCGTCTACTGGCACCGGCCCTGCCAGCAGCAGGAGGGCTCGGTCAAGCAGCCGCCTCTTATTTTCTTTCACGGCATCAGCCCAGGTAGGTCTAGTGGGGTTGGGTGGGTGATGGGGTGGATGAATGGGTATGTCCTTTGCCGAAATGAGGCCTTTCCCTTTCCTTTCGCACGTTTAAGACTCTCTGTATTCCCTTTGGTTTGGGGGAAATGTAACCTTTGTGGTTTGAACTTTCTATTTTGCATTTCTTTCTCTGTTTCGTGTGTCTGTGTTTTGATTTCACCCCACGCAGTCTCACACAACCCTCCTTCCCTCCCTCCCTCCCTTCCCCCCCCAAAAAGGCATCTGGTTCTACATCCCCTTCCTCTCCCGCCTGGGCAAAGGCCGAGAAATTATCCTGCTAGAAGTGCCACACATCGTCACCCAGCTCTCCTTCGAGGCCCCCGACCGAACAGAGACCGTGGAGTCACTCGCCGAGATCCTCTCCCTCCATTCCATCGCCCACTGCGCCGTAGCCGGGCACTCCTTCGGCTCCATCGTCGCCGGGTGGGCCGCCGCCGCCTTCCCCTCCCAGGTCCAGCAGCTGGTGTTGATTGACCCTGTCTGCCTCCTTCTATGCCTGCCCGACGTGGCCGTCAATTTTCTTTACCGGTCTCCACCCGCCAACCTCTTTCACCGCACGCTCAAGGACCTGATCGACCCCTCCAGCGAGATCACCGTCTCCCACGCCTTGAGGCGGCATTTCTGGTGGTACCAGAACGTTACGTGGCTGCAGGACGTGACCTGCCCCTTGGTGGTGGCCCTCTCCTCTGAAGACGACATCGTGCCTTCGGCCGCCATCCGCGCTTACGTCCAGCGGCACTACGGCATGCGGGAGGTGGGGGAGAGGGAGGAGGAGGAGGCAGGGGACCAGAGGAATCGGAAGGGGGATGGGCGGTTGGTGTATTGGAAGGGGATTGGGCACGGGCAGATGCTGGTGTCGTTGCGGGCGCAGGATAGGTTGATCGAGGCCATGCACTGCCAGGCCAAGGAGTCGGGGCTGGCGAGAATAGCAGCTAATGACATGATTGAGAAGCGGGGGAGGAAACGCAAGGGAGTGAGTGCGGCGTAAATGTGTTGAAATGTGTGTATACGAAGAAAGAAGATGTAAGATAATCTTGGTGGTGGTTGATAAGGGGGAGGAGGAATGAAGGACAGCAGCAGCTTCTCGCGCTGTTTTGGCGGGATAAAAGGGTGGAAGGAAGGGACGCAAAGAATTTGATCATGTAGCATGGCTGTTACAAACTGTGCAAGAGAGTGTATGTTTAGAAGTGTATTTCACGTGTATGGGCGTCCCGTCGTCTCGTCAAGTCGAGCGAGGACCAGAGGTAAAAAGACAATCAATCCGCATTTAATGGAAAAAAGAAGCGAGAAGAAAGAGATTTAGAAGAAAACATGTAAGAAAGTAAGGCCAAATTTCTTGCTTTCCGGTAATGGCGTTGTGCTAAAGCTTCGTCTTGTCGCATTTTCGCTCTTGTTGTTGGGGTTTACTCAGAAGGTGGGGAGCTCGCGAGGATGACGCACAGAGGGATTTGGGGGAAGTTGATTGTGAATCTAATGGAATCTTCACTTACACCATGCCAAGCTGCTGTGCGCTAATGGTTTGAGGTATTTTTGTGTGTAGCAGGCTTTATGCACTCAATTGCCGTTGTAAAAAGTGCTTTCCGACCGCCCTCCTCGCGTAAAACAAATGAAAATCAAGGGGTAGGAGGTTTGCCGGCACTGGCACGTATTTTGCCATTTACAAGCACTCCATCCACCGTACTCTGTGCCTCTAGCATTCTGGACATGGTGGCAATCCCTGGGCCTGTAAATATGCCTTGCGCCGGTCCCTTGTTTTTGTAAATGGGCGGCTAGGGAGTCCTCTAAAAGGAGCCTTAGGGAGAACGGGGTTTTCTGACTTCCTGCGCTTGCATGCGAACCGTTGGAACGAGAACAACCCGCAAGTCCACTTTGATGGCCTTCATTTTTCTTCTGTGTGACGCACTTCTATTAATTCGCTCCGCCATATGGAGTGGTAGTTGACAACAAAGGCTCGATGACCTTGTCATGGCCTTTGTCGCGCTTCCTTTGCTTGCTTTCTCGTCGTCGGCTGCCCTCGGTGCATCACTGATTCAAACGTGTGCGAGAGATCTCAGCGAGTCGTTGACCACCTCCCGCCTCCCCTTTGCCTCCCGGTGTTGTTGCTTCGCCACCCCGCGTGCTGGTCAACGCCTCCCCTTTGCCTCCCGGTGTTGTTGCTTCGCCACCCCGCGTGCTGTGCTCTATTGGGGGACGAAATGTTTGCGTAAATAGCACAAGGAGGAGGAGTCCTAGCTGAAGGCATTGTTATTTAGCGGGTGCACACACATACCAAGACTCACCCTTCCTTCCTCTCCCCTTCCCCTTGGCAACACAGGCGCTCAGACGGACATAGACGACGCGCGGTCGAAGCCACAACAAACAAAGCAGCGAAGCGCATCACCTTGAGGGTCGGACCCACCCTACACCACCAAGCTTCTCGCAAAGCCACATTATTATTACCGAGAGCGGGTCGACTGCTGCTGTCCGAGCGTGTCGCAGCCGCTGAAGTAGCTAAGGCATGGCTCCCAACAGCGTGACGGCCACGGGGGTCCCGACATCGGCGGCGGAGGGGAATGGGGGAGGAGGGGAGGCAGCAGAGCCTGTGCCTGTGCAGCCCTTCACCCCGCGCATGCACAGCCGGCACTCTGTGAGAATGTTCGACCCGCAAGAGGGTGTGGAGATGAGCACCAGCGCGTACCAGAAGAAGGAGGCGGCCGCCGCAGCCGCCGCCGCCGCACACGCCGTCAAACAAAACGGGACGAAGCAGGAGGAGGCGGGGCTGGCAGGAGGGGCAGGGGGAGGCAAAATCCACCCGCCTTGCTACCTGGAGGAGGCCTCGTGGTGGAGCGTCTTGACGTTTGGGTAAGTGCACGGCCGCGAGTGGAGGAGGGGGGCTAGAAAACGGCGCGAAGGCGCACACACACACTAATTAAATTGTTCCGACTCGCCTCCTCTCTCCCCCTTTCCGTCCTTCAGGTGGATGAATCCCGTGATCACGATAGGAAACAAGCGCACGCTCACAGAAGCGGACATGCCGGGCCTGGCCAAGCGGGACCAAGCCGTGCACGTACAGGACCTGGTGGAGGTGAGGAGGGAGGGAGGGAGGGAGGGTAAGAAGGAGGAGGTTGCAAAGCAGAGAACAACAAGAATAAGCCTGATGGAAAATAATGTGCTTGTCAAGCAGCTAACGAATCCCTCCCTCCTTCCTTCCCTCCCTCCTTCCCTCCTTCCCACAGAGCCACTGGGAGGCGGAAATGAAGCTCCACCCGGAGGCCCCGCAGCTGTGGCGGGCGATGGTGAAAGCTTTTTTCCCCGTCCAGCTGCCCATGTACTTCCCTTTTGTGATTGTGACTACCGCCAAGATCGTGCAGGCACACGTGGGGGTGAAGGGCCTTATTCACGTGCTCGACTCGGGGGGGGCGGCTAGCGAGGTACGAAGGGAGGGAGGGAAGGAGGATGGGGAAAAGGCTGCTGCGCATGTGTTCTCACTTTATTCAATCTTCATACTCAATAACAGGGCTACATCTATGCGGGCGTGATTGTCTTCACGGGCTGGATAATGCTCATGCTCCACCACCAGGTCTGTCTGTCGCCATCTCCCTCCCTCCCTCCACCTTTCCCCCCCCCCTCCCTCCCTCCCCCTCCTTCCTCCCTCAATATACACGCCTACCTTCCCTCCCTCCTTTCAGGTCCACTTCATGGGCTGGCACCTAGGCTTAGCGATGCGCATTCTAGAAGTAGCCATTTTCCGCAAGGTCCTTCGCATGCCCCTCTCCTGCTTCTCCTCCCAACCATGACTCACACGCCTTCCTTCCCTCCGTCCCTCCCCTCCCTCCCTCCCTCCCTCCTCTTCAGGTCCAGTTCATGGGTTGGCGCCTGGGCCTAGCGATGCGCACCTCCCTAGAAGCAGCCATCTTCCGCAAGATCCTCCGGATGCCCCTCTCCTGCTTCTCCTCTCAATCAGGAGGGGCCGCGGAAGAGGAGAAGGCGGGAGGGAAGGCTGCAGTTGGGGCAACAGCAGCAGCAGCAGCGGCGGCGGCGAAGAAGAAGAAAGATGAGGATGAGTATAAGAGTACTATCACGGCTGCTACTATCCTCAACTTGGCCACCACGGACGTGGAGCGGTAGGTGCATAAGAAGAGGGCAACGAAGGAGGGAGGGAGGGAAGACATATCGAGGGGACTGCGGCTTGACTCACCCTTCCTCCCTCCCACTCTCCCTCCCTCCCTCATCTCCTAGGTTCCAACCCGTGGCCACCACCTCCCACTGCCTCTTTCTCTGCCCCCTGGAACCACCATACTCACCCCCCTTCCCTCCCTCCCTCCCTTCCTCCCCTCCTAGCTTCCAACCCGTGGCCACCACCTCCCACTATCTCTTCCTCTGCCCCCTAGAGATCACCTAGCCCCACAATACTCAGCCCCCCCTTCCTCCCTCCCGCCATCCCTCCCTCCTCCCCTAGGTTCCAACCCGTGGCCACCACCTCCCACTACCTTTTCCTGTGCCCCCTGGAGATCCTGGCCATCACCTGGTGCGGCGTGGCCGAGACCGGCCTCCCCTTCCTCATTGGCATGCTGGCCCTGCTGCTGCTCATCCCCATCCAGGTAGGGAGGGAGGGAGGGAGGGAGTGAGGGAGGGAGAGAAGGGAGGGAAGGAGGGAAGGAAGCAAAGAAGGAATAAAAAGGAGACTAACGCATTTCTTTGTTTCTCCTCTACTTCTCAACAGGGCCATGTGGCCAAGGTGCTGCAAGGGTACAGCAAGCGCGCCAGTCAGCTCACAGGTACGTTTCTTTTCCCTCCCCTCCCTCCCTCCCCCGCTCCCTCCTTCTCACCTTCCCCTCCCTTCCTCCCTCCTTCCCTCCCTCCCTAGACCAACGTGTCCGCCTGACGAAGCAAGCCATCCAGGGGGCCCGCACCATCAAGATGAGCGGCTGGGAGCTTTTGTTGGAAAAGCGGATCAAGGAGGTAAGGAGAGAAGGAGGGAGGAAGGGAAGGAGGGAGGGAAGGAGGGAAGGAGGGAGAGAAGGAAGAAGCGGAGAAACCTGTACTCTTCAGCCTCTCTCAATTATTGAAGATTTACCCTCCTCTCTTCCCTCCCTCCTTCCTCTTCCCCCACAGGCACGCAAGGCCGAGATGAAAGTTCTGCTGCTAGCCGGCCTGGTGCGAGGCATCCACGAGGGGATCTACTTCTTCTCCCCCGTCCTCGTCGGCGCCGCCACCTTCCTCACAGATTGGGGCTTGGGTCGGGAGCTGAATGCGAGTCGCGTGTTTTCGACGCTCACCTTGTTCAACATCCTGCAGGTTAGAAGAGGGAGGGCAAGAAGGAGGGAGGAAGGAGCCGAAATACAAATGAATGCGCGGGTTCCTCACATACCCCTTCCCTCCCTCCCTCCCTCCCTTCCTCTTCTCTTTCTCCTCTCAGTGGGACGTGGTGAATTTCGGGGGCAAGGCCATGCAGAGCGTGGGCGAGGCCTGGGTCTCCCTCGGACGACTCGAACACCTCCTGCGCATGCCCGAGCTGCCTTCCCATCGCCTAGAGGTACGTGGATCCCTCCCTCCCTCCCTCCCTCCCTCCCTCCCTCCCTTCCCGCCACTCCTCACATTGACCCCTCCTT
>Ga0209390_10005433_pt1 | contig 18048 bp, 20 predicted proteins | sample BON01_FD_187212 | JGI IMG/M metagenome (GOLD analysis project Ga0209390, IMG submission 187212) | Freshwater microbial communities from Lake Bonney liftoff mats and glacier meltwater in Antarctica - BON-01 (SPAdes) (version 2) | ecosystem: Environmental > Aquatic > Freshwater > Ice > Glacier...
AGAGTGGTGTGTGGCATTTTTGGCCTCGTTACAGGTTGGTCTAGACACCCAATTTCCTACAACATGCCAAAGGCTTACGCCACTCTCGCTACCACTTATGCCCAGCGCCATGAATAAGACGGGCTAGGTTATGATCGCGTTTCTGGCGAAGGATAATCCGGCGGAGTGAAGCCGGCCCTGCTTCCCGGTCATGCCTCCCATCCACACTAAATAGCTGAAAAATAAGATAACGACTACAAATTCTAGACTGAATTAGGTGTAAAGAACGTCCACTTTTTAGCGAAGTGTAAACGTGCTGAGCACTATCAGCGGCCTGTGACTATTCTTGCAGCCAACTTGATAAAGAATTTGATCCGGCCAATCTGTGCCGGGCTCATGTTCTATGTTTTGGCGCAGCTATCACTTAACAGCGCGGCGGAGATTGAGGGGGTCGTCATGATCTGGCCGTCCAGCGGAATTTTGCTGGCGGCACTGATGCTCTCGCCGCGCCGGGAATGGTTAGCAATCCTGTTATTGTGCGGGACTGCCAGTTTGATCGCGAATTTGAACGCCGGCGCAGGGCTCTTGCTCGCTAGCGGTCTTGCAGTCACTAGTATGGCAGAAGGCGTGCTGGCCGTTCGCTTGTTCGGACGGGATGCCCGCACATACGGGGCGCTGGCGGAGCCTTACCTTGTCTTCAGATATACCGTATCGGTTGTGGCTGCCGGTATTGCCAGCGGTCTGGCCGCAACATTCTTCGTTGGTGGATGGTCTGCTGCGTTCTTCGTTTCGTGGGCAACCACGGTGATTTTCGGCATGTGGATCATAACCCCTCTGATCATCACAATCTCTCAATACGCAAATTCGGGACGCCAAAGGGTTAGCGCGATCGGCATGGCAAAATGCATGTTGATATTCGGCCTGGTTGCTGCAGTTACCGCGCTGGTATTCACGCAATCGACCTATCCATTGCTGTTCTTGCCGCTCGCCTTGATGTTGCTTGCAACATATCTGTTCGGACCCCCGGGTGCCGCGGCCAGCATTTTCATTATTCTGACAATTGGATTGTTGGCGACAACATCGGGCCAAGGTCCGATAGCGGGTATGAACGGCAGCCACTGGGCAAAAGTTCTGCTCTTCCAGTTTTATCTGGCGGTTGGATTGCTGTCATCCTTTCCGCTGGCAGCATTGTTGGCTCAGCGCGACAAAATATTGGCGGACCTTAAAAACTCCAATCGTTTGCTGGAATTGGCGGAAGAGGCGGCCCATGTCGGTCACTGGCGGCTAGACCTGCAGGCCGGGACGCTCGTTTGGTCAGCCGAAGTTTACCGTATTCATGGCTATGATCCATCGGCGGAATGGCGGCTGGACCGTGCAATCGAGGCCTATCACCCGGATGATCGACAATTGATCGAACATAGCCTGAAGAATTCTATCGAGACCGGTGAGCCGTTCGAATTCGAGGCGCGCGTGGTTCGTCCCAACGGCCAAATTCGCTTTGTCGCCAGCAACGGACAAATCGAGAAGCACCACGCAACCGGTAAATCGATAGCCGTGTTCGGGATGGTTATGGATATTACCGACCGGGTTAACGCGCTGAACCAATTGGAGACGGCGCGCAAAGAAGCAAAACTGGAGGCGGAGCAAGTCGCCATACTGGCTGAAACGGACCAACTGACGGGCATCGCCAATCGGCGCAAAATTCTCGGCAATTTACGGAATGAAATTGCCCGGGCAGAGGCGTTTGGAACGGGCCTCACCATTGCGGTGCTGGATGTCGATCACTTTAAGTCGATCAATGACCGGTTTGGCCATGTGGCCGGTGATGATGTGCTGATTGCAATCGCGAATGCTGCTGCCGATGGTTTGCGAGCAGGAGACTCCTTTGGCCGGGTTGGCGGCGAAGAATTTGTCGCAATTCTGCCAGCGACCAGCGCAATTGCCGGGGTCCCGATCGCTGAACGCATCCGCGACATTATTGCAGATCTTGATTGGGAAGAACTGGGCGTGGCTGAATTGTCACCCGGCCAGGTTACCGTCAGCATCGGACTTGCCAGCCATAAAGCGGGTCAAGACGAACGTGCGCTGATCATGGCGGCGGATCGGGCATTGTATCAGGCCAAGGCGGATGGCCGGAATATGCTGCGCGTCGCGGCTTGAAATTCCTGATGGTTGCTGTCTTTGGATAGCGGCACTTGGCCCTACGGCGAGCCCCGATGGGTTGTGCGGTGCAGCATAAGTCCGTAGGGCAGCGCAATTCCAATTCAATAAATTCATTTTTGCCGCGCCATTCGGGCCGCCGGCGAACATCGACAGGATTTCCCAATGACCACCGCCACCGCGTCCGGTAGCCCCGTTCGTCTTTCAGCCATGGCCAATTTCAAGCAAGATTGGTTCGGCAATATTCGCGGTGACATTCTGGCCGGGATGGTTGTGGCGCTGGCGCTTATCCCTGAAGCCATCGGCTTCTCGTTGATTGCCGGGGTTGATCCCAGTGTCGGCCTTTACGCGTCGGTCGCAATTGCGATGGTGATCGCGTTTACCGGCGGCCGGCCCGGAATGATCTCCGCTGCAACTGCCGCTGTGGCGGTGGTGGTGATCCCGCTGGTACGCGAATACGGGGTCGATTACCTGTTCGCGGCGACCGTTCTGATGGGCTTGATTCAAGGCGTTGCAGCGCTGCTGCGGCTCGACTTGCTGATGCAATTCGTCAGCCGCAGTGTCATCACCGGCTTCGTCAATGCGCTGGCGATCCTGATTTTCATGGCGCAATTGCCGCAGCTGACCAATGTGGGCTGGGAAACCTATGCAATGGTGTTGGGCGGTCTGGCGATCATTTACGGCCTGCCGCGCATCACCAAAATTGTCCCGTCGCCGCTGGTGGCCATTCTGTTGCTGACTGCCGCCACAGTGTGGTGGAACCTGCCGGTGAACAATGTCGCGGGCGAGGGCAAACTGCCGGACGGCTTACCGACTTTTGGCCTGCCAAATGTGCCGTTCACTTGGGAAACATTGCAGATCATTTTGCCCTTTTCGTTGACGATGGCCGCAGTTGGTCTGCTGGAATCGCTGCTCACCGCGCAAATCGTCGACGATCTGACGCATACGGACAGCAACAAGCAGCGCGAGAGCGGCGGGCAAGGCATCGCCAATATCGTCGCGGCGATGTTCGGCGGCATGGGCGGCTGCGCGATGATCGGGCAATCGGTGGCCAGCGGCGGACGCGGGCGCCTCTCCAGCTTTGCGGCAGGCGCATTTCTGCTGATCCTGCTGACGCTGCTGGGTGATTGGGTTGGCCGTGTGCCAATGCCTGCGCTGGTGGCCGTGATGATCATGGTTTCCATCGGGACCTTCAGCTGGACTTCGATTGCCAATCTGCGCCGCCATCCGCCGACATCGTCTTTTGTAATGGTGGCCACAGTGGTTGTGGTGGTGTTCACCCACGATCTGGCGCTGGGCGTGCTGGTCGGTGTGCTGCTGTCAGGAATATTCTTCGCGAACAAGGTTCGGCAAATGTTCGATGTTACCCGCACGCGCCGACCGCATAGTGCGGTCTACACCGTCACCGGGCAGATTTTCTTCGCCTCGGTTGACCGGTTGCTGCGCGAAATCGGCCCGGAAGGTGAGTATGAAGACGCCTCCACCCATGTTGTGATCGACGTGAGCAAGGCGCATTTCTGGGACATTTCAGCCATCGGCGCGCTGGACAAGGTGGTCGACCGGATGCGCCGCCATGGCCGCCATGTCCGCATTGTCGGAATGAACACCGCCAGCGCCGATCTGGTCGACAAATTTGCACTGGAAGACCGGATGGGCCTCGAAACTGGCCTGGCCCCGCATTGATCCCCGTATTGATTGCATAAGTTTCCTCTCAAGCTGTCTTGTCGAGCACGGCAAGCCGCGTTACGTCTGGCCTTGTCATGAAAGAATTGTTCCAGCACGCCGCGATCACGCATGATATCACCGTTTGGGTGGCGGTCAGCTTTTTGCCTGAGCAATCACAGCCGGAGACGGGAAAGTGGTTCTGGGTATATCACATCCGGCTGGAAAATGGCTCTGACGAACAGGTCCAGCTGAAGATGCGCCATTGGCGAATCACCGATGCGCGCGGGCTGGTCAATCATGTCGATGGCGAGGGAGTGGTAGGAGAAACGCCGATCCTCGCACCGGGCCAAACGCATGATTATGTGTCCGGTTGCCCGTTGACGACGCCGCAGGGTTCGATGGAAGGATATTTCACTTTCATCCGCCCGGATGGCACTCCGTTTGAAGTAGCGATCCCCTATTTTCCGCTGGCCGCACCCGCAACAGCGAACTGACGCCGCTTTCTTTTCGTAAACTGATCCACAAAACCAAGGGGCCACTTGCATGAAGATTCTTGCCTTTGCCGCCAGCACCAGCAGCCAGTCGATCAATCTTAAACTGGTGCGCCATGCGGCAGACGTGCTGACTACGGAAATTCTGACCGATGCCGAAGTCGAGCTGATTGATCTCAACGATTTCGAAATGCCGATTTACAGTTCAGACCGCGAACAGGCGGGCGGGGTGCCGGATCTGGCCCAGCAATTTCGGGATAAGATCGCGGTCGCAGATGCGCTGCTAATCTCCTTTGCCGAGCATAATGGCCACTACTCCGCTGCGTTCAAGAACACTTTTGACTGGGCATCCCGGCTGGAGGGCAAGGTCTATTCCGGCAAACCGATGGTCTTGCTCGCTACGTCGCCGGGCAAGGGCGGGGCAGGCAATGTCCTTGGGGCGGCAAAGACATCCGCGCCGCATTTTGGCGGTGAAGTCATGGGCAGTTTGAGTGTGCCGTTGTTTGGGCAAAATTTCGATGAAGCCACTGGTACCTTGGCTAACGCTGCATTGGCGGCAGACCTGCGATCAGCACTTGGCGGGCTGGTGGGCGTGCTAGTGACTGGGCTGGCCCAATGATTGCTGAAATCTTCGCAGTGGTTGCGGCAAAGCATGACTGCGATTAGACGCGGTCGCCATGAAGCGGACTCACCTACCCCTTAACGCCCTGCGCGTATTCGATGCGGCTGCGCGGCATTTGTCGTTTACCCGCGCGGCGGACGAGCTGGCGGTAACGCCCGCTGCGGTCGGTCAGCAAATCCGTGCGCTGGAGGATCATCTGGGTACAGTATTGTTCCGCCGCACCAGCAAGGGGCTGGAATTAACCGACGAGGGCTGCGCTGGCCTCGATCCGCTGCGCGAAGGATTCCTGCGGTTCGAAGAAAGCGTGCAATCCATGCAGGCGGGGCAAGCGAGCGACCGTTACACCATTGCCGCGCCGCGGGAGTTTTATGCCCAGTGGTTGGCGCCGCGGCTGGCGGCATTCCGCAAGCAGACACCCGGCGTTCGGTTCCAGCTGGTCGCTGATGAAAACGCCGACTTTACCGAAACAAATCTGGATTTCGCCGTCCGTCTGGTCGATGGCCCGGGCGATCTTGAGGGGGTTGAGCTGGCCCCGGCACGCCGCGTTGTTGTGGCCGCGCCCGATGCGCCGGATGATTGGATTGACTGGCCCGGCGCCCCTTTGCCCGAAGGGGCCGAGGCGAGCATTCAGGCCGGTAATGCCGGACAGGCGCTCAGTTCCGCAATGGCAGGCATGGGCAAGGCGATCCTGCCTTATCTGCTGGTCGAAGAAGCGTTGGGCCAGAACCGTCTTATCGCGCTGGAGGGGCCGGACGAGGGCCGCCGCGCCTATTGGTTGGTCGCTCCGCTGCCGCAATGGCGGCAGAAAAAGGTCAAGGCGCTGGTGGCGTTTCTGTCGGCCGAATAGGTTCCAGTCATGAGCATACCGACCATTGAAGCCGAGCGGTTCATTCTGCGTGAACTTGCGGTCGAAGATGTCGAAGCACTTTGGCCAACCTTTTCCGATCCCGACAATATGCGCTGGTGGAGCTGCCCGGCGTTTACCAGCCGTGAAAAGCTGGCCAAATGGCTGCTTGCACCTGACTGGAACGGGCGGAGCTGGGCCGCGATAGAGCGCGGCAGCGGTGAAGCGGTCGGCCGATTTGTCGCCATTCCGGGCATGGATCATGTGACTGAAATTGGCTACGCGACCGTGCTTGGCCGGCAGGGACAGGGCATTGCCCGTGAATGCGTCGGCGCGCTGATCTCGTATCTGTTCGCGGCGGAGGGAATGCGCAGAATTTGGGCCGATGTCGATCCGGATAATGCTGCCTCCAACGCTTTGCTTGAGCGCCTCGGCTTTGCTCTCGAAGGGCGTCTGCGGGAGACATGGGAAACCCATATCGGCATCCGTGACAGCCTGATCTGGGGACTGCTCGCGCGTGAGTGGGCCCCAGAAGCAGGATAGGTTCAGGCAGCAATTGCCGAGGTGCCGCCAGTTAGCGTGGTCGTTGCGGCGAACAGGGTCATGGCAATCACAGAAGCTATTTCCGCGTGGCGGCGAGTTGGCTTGATGGGTTTGATCAGGAATGGCTTGGCCACGGCGCGGAAGCGTTCCTTATATTGCGGATGCTCGGTGCCCATCATCCGGTCCCACCAGGTGAAGTACAGGCCGAAATTATACGTGCCTGCGCTGTGGTGCAGATCGTGATGGGTGGTGGTGTTCCACCAGCTCAGCAGCTTGTTGTCGACCCAGCCCGCAGGATACAGCTCTACCCCGGCATGGCCGATGACATTGCGGAAAATCATGTGCCACAGGAAGATAAACACCGCGAAGCCCATATATTCGATGCCCAAAGTGGTTGCGGCCAGCAAGAAAATCGGCACGAAGGCGGCTTCGGTTACGGCTTCCCAGCTTGAGAAACTATAGGCGGCCCACGGCGTCGGGGTGCGGGATTTGTGGTGATGCAGATGGGTCGCGCGGAACAGCCGTTTGTGGTGCAGGGCGCGGTGCATCCAATAGAAATAGGCATCATGGGCGATGATCATCGCCACCGTTTGCAGGCCGAAGATGCCCCAGGAAAAACTATCGCTGAAGGTCACGAGCCCGAATTCCATCATCGCGACCGTGCTCATCGTGGTCACGCCGAAGACAAAGACCGTCCGAATTGAGGAGGAGAATTCGCGAACGTAATCACCCTTCGCCGCGCGGCGTTTCTGGATGCGGCGGTTGTTTGCCCACTGCTTTGCTGCCCACAGGCTCAGCGATATAAGGCCAGCAGCGATCAGATAACGGCCCAGGTCAAACGTGAACACGTCGACGAAATGCGGGACGATCGAATCGACGATCCGTGAAAGGGTACTGGCGGTTGTCGGGTCTGGCATATCTAGGCTCCATCTCGGCTTATTCAGCCTTTCTGGAGGATTGGCCAGCGATAGTCCTCGCAACTGTGAAAAATGCCGTGCAATTTCGAAAGCGACTGCACTTTTTCAGTTTTGACTGGTTGCTTCTCCGATGGCCGCCCGGCGGAATTCCGTGGGTGTGGTGCCGGTTTCACTGCGAAAGGCACGGTTGAAAGTTGGTAGAGAATTATAGCCCAAATCCATTGCAATGGTCAGCACTGGCAGGTCCACCTGCGCCCGATCGGCCAGGATTTCCTTAGCCTCGGCGATCCGGTGACGGTTCAGGTAGGTGGAGAAATTTCGCTGGCCTAGCCCCCGATTGATCAGCGCCCGCAGCCGGTGTTCCGGTGTTTCCAGATGATCGGCCAGTGCCGCAATCGTCAGGCCAGGTGTGCGATAGAATTTCGCGGCCATCGCATCCTCCAAATGGCCGCGCAGAACTTGTTCGCTGGGGCTGAGAACTACCGCCTTGCCCATCGGAGCGGGCAGATCGCCATTTTCAATCTCGACCAGCAATTCCGGATCAGTTTGCAACAACGCCAATCCGCCAAACAGGACCAGAGCGAAAATCTGCACCCCATTGGCAATTTGCAATATCGGGAAGTCACTGGAAAACCCACCCATGTACAGCTCAAAGGTCAATATCCCGCAAGCTTGCAGGCCGACCAGCACGGGCAGCCACAGGCGGATCAACCGGCGTTTTTCAATCAGATCATCATCCCGTCCAGACCATGCGCTGTAGAACAGGTCAGCGATCAGCAGCAGCGATGCGATGTGGACGCCGTAAAAACCGATCAGCCAATATGCGCCTGCCCAATGGGCGATGGCCCAGCAGACGGTGTAGAATACGATAAAGGCGGCCAGCAGCCGCGGCGGGGGCATCCGTTCAATCAGGGACCGGGCAAACAACCAGGTCCAGAACGGCGTCAGCAGTGACAGGTAATCCAGCGCGGGAATGATGGTTCGCGGCACAACCAACGTGGTGGATGACAGGATCAGATATAGTGCGCCGCCCACCAGCATCCCCGCCAGCGGCACTTTCAAACCGAGCCGGACACGTCCTGCCATCAGCACCAGCAGCAATAATGTGCTGGCCCCTACCGCCATTAAGCGGATGATTGTATCGGGATCTAGCGGCATAGTGTCGGTCATTACTTACATATCATAGTGGGTCGCGCGGTTCGCGCCAGTGAGGAGGTGCGCAATGAAGGGCGAGATCAGCCATTTGCGAGGGTATCTTCAAAACTGCCGCGAATAATCTTCAAGATTTCTTCGCAGGTCTCGCCGTCATAACTTCGGCGCCAACAGACATAAGCGGGGAAATCAAAACGCGGAGCATCATCCACCAGCGCCAATGCACCGCTGGCGATGTACGGTTTAGCAGCGCGCAGCGGCAAATATCCACTCATGCGCTGGCTTGCCAGCCAGTCGGCACTGCGCATTCCCAGATCAAGTGACAAGCCGGTTTCCGGCGCGAGATCGATCCGAGAAGCAATCTCGAGGCCTAAAGCCTGCCCCCACTCGATCCGCACGAAATCCTTGCGCCAATTGTCCGGCTCTCCGCCGGTCACCAGAACCAGCTCGTCAGAATAGAGTGGTTCCGCCCGAATATCCCGGTGGAAAATTGGGTCATAAATGATCGCCATATCCAGAAACCCCTCAGCCAGATCGCGGTTTAGGCGCGCTGATGCTCCGGCAGTTACGCGTAGCGCCAGATCGGGCATCGCTCCGCGCAATTCGGCCAACCAATCCATGAAGCCGCGATCCCAAAAAAAATATTGTCCGCCCAGCGATAGTGACCGGCTAAATCGCTCGGGCAGCTTTACCTCATGGCGCGCCAGATCCCACGCCCGCGTGGCCTGCAATGCGGGTGCCATAAACTTTTCACCCGCCGGGGTCAGGCGACAGCCACGTTTGTCACGGATGAACAATTGCGCGCCCAGTTGATGCTCCAGCTGTTTGATCCGTTCGGTCACGCTGGATGGGCTGGCATGAATGCGCTGAGCAGCGGCGGCGAAACTGCCCGTAGAGGCGGCAGCGAGGAAGGTTTTGAAGGTTACGATGTCCATTCAATTCAGATAAGCTAAATATAACATTCTGACAATCCCGCTTTAGTGGATTCAAATACTCTCTATTGAACGTACAAGACAATTTAACGGAGAATTTTGAATGAAAGCCTTAATCGCCGCTACCTGCCTGATCCTGCCAGCCATGATGATCCCGGCTGCCGCCAGCGCACAGCAAGAGGGCGCCCAGCAAACTACCGCGGCGGCTCCGATCGTTGTGACCGCGAAATACCAGAAGGACTGGACCAAGGGTAGCAAGATGGAGGCAGAAGGCCTCAAGGATCTGGAAAAAGCCAAGAACAATCTGGTCGGCTATGCCGCGGATGTGGTCGAAGCGCAGAACAAGCGCGACAGCTCGCAAGCCCGCGGCGATAATGCCTCGGCTGAATTCCGCCGCCTGACTGCCAATCCGACTTACTTCACCGATGGCCAGTAAGCTGCTCGCTGGGCCAAGCAAGTTGACAAGGCCGCAAGTGAATGGGCCAAATATGCCGAACGCGGGACCGATGGCCGCGATGACCTGGATACCGCCATGTCAAAGCAGAACAAAGCGCAGGAGGCGGTCGACAAAGCCCAGAATAAGGTCGATCGCGGACGCATGATGAAGATGGAAGCTGAGCGCCTGAGCGGCCCTGCAGCGCGGAGGTAATCAAGCGATGGTGAGGGTAATTCAGACTGGGCTCGGCAAAACTGGGCTGGGCAAATTTGCCCCGTTCATCGCGGGCGGCGCAATGTTGCTCGCGGCCGCAATCCCCACCGCTGCGGCGGCGCAGAATGGCGAGAAGGGCGACAGCGTTGCGGAGGATGTTCTGGATGCGGTGACCCAGCCGCTGGAGGACTTTAACCTGCGCAGCAAGGATATTCCCGAGATATTGATCGCCGCGCAGGCCGCGCCCTATGATCTGGGTGCGGTTAGTAATAAGGACGGGACGGGCAATTGCCAGTTGATCCAGCAGCAAGTCCTTTTGCTGGAAGAAGTCCTGGGCGCCGATGCTGACCGCGAACCGGATAAGGAAGGGCTGGCGAACAAGGGGCTGCAGGTAGGCGGCAGCTTGATCAGCGGGTTCATCCCGTTTCGCGGCGTGGTCCGCCAGATCAGCGGCGCCAACGCCCAGCGCGCCCGAATGAACACCGCGATTTATGCCGGCATTGCCCGGCGCAGCTATTTCAAGGGATTCGCGCAGGGTCTGGGCTGCGGCACAGTAGAAGAAATCGCTGTGCAATCGGCTGAGGATTTACTCGGGCTTTCCGGCCGCTAAATCATCCCAATCCGCTAGCGATTTCTTGCGCGCAATCATCGCGTCCAGCTTGGCATTGATCGAGGCGTGGATCTCGTCCTCGTCACCAGCAGCATCGGCGAGGATTTCTGCCTTCAGCCGCTCGTAAACGGCATTGCCGGGCTTAAGGTCCACCCTGTCGGAGTGGCGCCCTGATCGGCGCTGGCGCAGCAGGAACATGACCAACGCCTCGTTATGTTTGCGCCAAGTCCCGATGACCTCGCCGCGCGCGACCAGCGGACGTTCCTCGCCCTCGATTGCCCGGGCGAGTGCACAATCTTCCAACCGGGCCACCCCCAAATCCACCGCCGCCTCCCACGCTGCCGAGAATTCCTCCGCGCCGGGCCGGTGGCGCAGTTTGTAGAGGGCCTCCAAAGATTTGCCGATATGCCGCGCCGCCTGCGTGACAATTCAGGTCGCCGCCAGCTGAGCGATAAAGGCGCGCTGGAGCGGGGCGGTGATCGAATTGGAACGCGGCGCCTTGTGGGGGACCGGCGCGAAGGACAGCAAAGGATCGTCCGGCGCGGGGGGCAGGCCCCGAAATGCAGTGCGCGAAGTCCGCCGTGACGGGCGAACGGAGGCGCAGGCGAGGGCAGGCGCGGCAGGATTTTGGGAAGAGCGCAATGCATCACGCCGGGCCCAGCGGGCTGCGCGGGCGGCAGGCAGCGCGAGGGCGGCATCCCCACCACCCCACTTGACCCAAACCCGAATCCAACATAAGGGACCGCCATCCAATGCAGGGACATTCCCCGCAGCGGACAAATAGAGCTGAACATTGCCGGTTATGTTCCGGGGGCCTTTCGTGTATTCGAACAGGCCCTTCTCTGTTGGATGGGGTTTCACAACCTCCTCTCGGAGCAGCCGACAAAGTAACCCGGTGTTTTGCCGGGTGGAGTGTTTTCAGGCTCGTATAACGCGCGGCTCCCTGTGATGGGCGGCTAGCGATCCCGGTTTTGCCGGGGTGACGGCGTTTACGGTCTTATTTCCCTTCACCTTGGTAACGCGCCACGTAACAGGTGAAGAGTACTTCATGCCGACAATTAACCAATTGGTCCGTAAGGGCCGCGTTCCTCAGAAGGCCAAGTCCAAGGTCCCTGCAATGGAACAGAACCCGCAGAAGCGCGGCGTGTGCACACGCGTGTATACCACGACGCCGAAGAAGCCGAACTCGGCGCTTCGCAAGGTTGCCAAGGTCCGCCTGACCAACCAGCGCGAAGTTATTTCCTACATCCCCGGCGAGGGCCACAATCTTCAGGAACACAGTGTTGTCCTGATCCGTGGCGGCCGCGTGCGCGATCTTCCCGGTGTACGTTATCACGTGCTCCGCGGTGTGCTCGATACGCAGGGTGTCAAGGATCGCCGCAAGAGCCGTTCGAAGTACGGTGCCAAGCGCCCGAAATAAGAACTGCTTCAATTATTTGGCGAACGGTGCGCGCCGGGTCTGTAAGACTGCAGGCAGCGCGCTTTAGGATGAGGAGCCGGACCAGTCCGGCGGTGCATCCGCAGAAAAGGTAACGCAAATATGTCACGTCGTCGTCGTCCCGAAAAGCGGGTCATTCTACCCGATCCCAAGTTTGGTGATCAGATCCTGTCGAAATTCATGAACAATCTCATGTATGATGGCAAGAAATCCACTGCTGAGGGCATCGTTTATGGCGCTCTGGCCACGGTTGAGGCCAAGGCCAAGACCGATCCGATCCAGATGTTCCATGATGCGCTGAACAACATCAAGCCGCAGGTCGAAGTTCGTAGCCGCCGTGTTGGTGGTGCCACGTATCAGGTTCCGGTCGAGGTTCGCCCCGAGCGTGCCCAGGCACTGGCGATCCGCTGGTTGATCTCGTCTGCTCGCGGTCGTCCTGAAACCACCATGTCAGCGCGTCTGTCGGGTGAGTTGATGGATGCAGCGAACAACCGCGGCAATGCTGTGAAGAAGCGCGAAGATGCTCACCGGATGGCTGATGCCAACCGGGCGTTCTCGCACTACCGCTGGTAAGGGCTGGTTGTTAGGCCTTCGACTCCGCTCATCCTGAGCCTGTCGAAGGGTAACCGGTCACAATAGTAACCATATGGAGGGCGGGGCCGCATAGGGCGGCCTGCCTCCATACCACCACAGGAATTTTCCATGGCCCGCGAATATCCGCTGGAACGCTACCGTAACATTGGCATCATGGCGCATATTGACGCCGGTAAGACCACGACTACGGAACGGATTCTTTATTACACCGGCAAATCCTACAAAATCGGCGAAGTGCATGATGGCGCGGCGACGATGGACTGGATGGAGCAGGAGCAGGAGCGTGGGATCACGATTACCTCCGCTGCGACCACCACCTTCTGGGCCAACGAAGATGGCAAAGGCGAGAAGCACCGGATCAACATCATCGATACACCGGGCCACGTTGACTTCACAATTGAAGTCGAACGCTCGCTGCGCGTACTCGATGGCGCGGTCGCCGTGTTTGACGGCGTCGCCGGCGTAGAGCCGCAGTCCGAAACCGTATGGCGCCAGGCTGACAAGTACAAAGTGCCCCGTATGTGCTTCATTAATAAACTAGACCGCACCGGCGCCGACTTTTATTACTGCGTACAAAGTATCATTGATCGCCTTGGTGCGAAACCACTGGTGCTTTACTTGCCAATCGGTATCGAAGGCGGCCTAAAGGGCGTTGTCGACTTGGTGAACAATCGCGGCATCGTGTGGGAAGACGAATCGCTTGGTGCGGATTTCAACTATGTCGACATTCCTGAAGACATGGTCGAGAAGGCGGCAGAATACCGCGAAGCAATGATCGAGTTGGCTGTCGAAAATGACGATGAAGTCATGGAAGCCTATCTCGAAGGTAACCTCCCCGACGTTGCAACGCTGAAGCGTCTCATCCGCAAGGGCACGCTGGATCAGGCCTTCGTGCCGGTTCTTTGTGGTTCTGCATTCAAGAACAAGGGCGTCCAGCCTTTGCTTGACGCGGTGGTGGATTACATGCCGTCGCCGGTCGATGTGCCTGCAATCATGGGCATCATTCCCGACACGGACAAGGAAGCATCGCGGGCATCGTCCGATGATGCGCCGTTCTCTGCGCTGGCGTTCAAAATCATGAACGATCCGTTCGTGGGGACGCTGACCTTCACTCGCATCTACTCGGGTCAATTGGCCAAGGGCGGCGTGCTGAATTCGGTCAAGGACAAGAAGGAAAAGATCGGCCGTATGTTGCTGATGCATTCCAATAACCGCGAAGACATCGAAGAAGCGTTTGCTGGCGATATCGTTGCGATTGCTGGCCTGAAGGACACCACGACAGGCGATACGCTGTGCGATCCTGCCCATCCAATCATTCTCGAACGGATGGAATTCCCTGAACCGGTTATCGAATTGTCGGTGGAACCCAAGACCAAGGCTGACCAGGAAAAGATGGGCGTTGCGCTTAATCGTCTGTCGGCGGAAGATCCTTCGTTCCGCGTTACGACCGATCACGAATCCGGTCAGACGATCATCAAGGGAATGGGCGAGCTTCACCTCGACATTCTGGTCGATCGGATGCGGCGTGAATTCAAGGTCGAAGCCAACGTTGGTGCGCCGCAGGTGGCTTACCGCGAATCGCTGGGCCGTGAAATCGAGGTCGATTACACGCATAAGAAACAGTCGGGTGGTTCAGGGCAGTTTGCCCGCGCCAAGGCGACCTTCATCCCGGGTGAGCGCGGTCAGGGCATCGTTTTCGAAGATAGCATCAAGGGAGGTAATATTCCTCGTGAATATATCCCGTCGCTTGAAAAGGGTCTGCGCGAACAGGCGGCTAGTGGCTATCTGATCGGCTTCCCGATCATCGATTTTACTATCCGAGTTACTGACGGTGCTTACCATGACGTCGATTCGTCGACTGTGGCGTTTGAAATCTGCGGTCGCGGTGCGATGCGCGAAGCAGCCGAACGTGGCGGCATCAAGCTGCTCGAGCCGGTTATGAAGGTCGAAGTCATTACGCCTGAAGATTATCTGGGCGATGTTATCGGCGATCTAAACTCCCGTCGCGGCCAAATTCAAGGCACCGACACCCGCGGTAACGCTCAGGCTGTTGAAGCCCTGGTGCCGCTGGCCAACATGTTCGGTTACGTGAACGAGCTTCGTTCGTTCAGTCAGGGCCGCGCAAACTACTCCATGCAGTTCTCCCACTACGAGGAAGTTCCGGCGAGTGTTGCACAAGAGGTCAAAGAGAAGCTTGCTTAACCGCAAGCTACCGTCTAGTGGCGGCGCCTGATTTAGCGGGCGCCGTTCCATTCCCGCAATCATTTAGTTCATACGAATAGAGGTTATAGACAATGGCGAAAGCTAAGTTTGAGCGGAATAAACCGCATTGCAACATCGGCACCATCGGTCACGTTGACCACGGCAAGACGACCCTTACGGCCGCAATCACTAAGGTGATGGCTGAAATCCACGGCGGCGCTGCTGTCGATTTCGCTAACATCGATAAGGCTCCAGAGGAGCGTGAGCGCGGAATTACCATTTCGACCGCACACGTCGAATATGAAACTGCCGCGCGCCACTATGCGCACGTCGATTGCCCAGGCCACGCTGACTATGTGAAAAACATGATCACCGGTGCTGCCCAGATGGATGGCGCGATCCTGGTTGTGAACGCAGCTGACGGCCCGATGCCGCAGACCCGCGAGCACATACTGCTTGCCCGTCAGGTCGGCGTACCTGCTCTGGTTGTTTACATGAACAAGGTCGATCAGGTCGATGATGACGAAATCCTCGAACTGGTGGAAATGGAAGTTCGTGAACTTCTTTCCAAGTACGATTTCGATGGCGATAACATTCCTATCGTGATGGGTTCGGCTTTGGCCGCACTTGAAGGCCGTGATGACAACATCGGTAAGGAATCGATCATCAAGCTGATGGAAGCAGTCGACACTGCCATTCCGCAGCCTGACCGTCCGATCGACAAGCCGTTCCTGATGCCAATCGAAGACGTGTTCTCGATTTCTGGTCGTGGTACGGTTGTTACCGGCCGCGTTGAAACCGGCATCGTGAATGTTGGCGACGAAGTTGAAATCGTCGGCATCAAGGATACCGGCAAGACAGTTGTTACCGGCGTCGAAATGTTCCGCAAGCTGCTTGATCGCGGCGAAGCTGGTGACAACATCGGTGCACTGGTTCGCGGTGTTGGCCGTGAAGACGTTGAGCGCGGCCAGGTTTTGGCTAAGCCGGGTTCGGTTAATCCGCACACCGACTTCTCTGCAGAAGTTTACGTCCTGTCCAAGGACGAGGGTGGCCGTCACACGCCATTCTTTGCGAACTACCGTCCGCAGTTCTACTTCCGCACAACTGACGTGACCGGCGAAGTGATCCTGCCAGAGGGCACCGAAATGGTTATGCCAGGCGACAACGTAACAATCGGCGTAAAGCTGATTGCTCCGATCGCAATGGACGAAGGTCTTCGTTTCGCAATCCGTGAAGGCGGCCGTACGGTCGGTTCAGGGGTTGTCAGCAAGATCACTAAGTAATATAGGCTCTGTACCAGCCGGGGTGCCCGATTCATTCGGGTGATTCGGCTGGTCAGGTTTTACAGGGGGCCGCCCCTTCCCATGATCTTCGAATGAAGGCTTGGTGAGGTCGGGCGGTCTCTTATTTTTTGGAAATATCCCCTTGGGGTGTTTCTTGGCTCTTTCGCATCGGTAGTAGGTAATGGAAGCTCAGAATATCCGCATTCGCCTGAAGGCGTTCGATCACCGCGTGCTCGATCAGGCAACCGGCGAAATTGCGGAAACCGCACGCCGTACCGGCGCACTTATTCGCGGCCCCATTCCTTTGCCGACGCATATCGAAAAGTTCACGGTGAACCGCGGTCCGCACATCGACAAGAAGTCGCGCGAGCAGTTCGAGATACGTACTTTCAAACGGTTGCTCGATATTGTGCAGCCGAACGCCCAGACGGTTGACGCGCTAATGAAGCTCGATCTTGCAGCTGGTGTGAACGTAGAAATCAAACTGGCGTAAGTCAGTTAATAGATAGCCTTCGCTTCGGCGGGGGTCTTGAATGGATCGCTAAGGCTTTCCAATCAGGGACATAAGGATACCTCCGGCGCGTCTGCCCATATTTGGTGGACATTTAGCCGGGCAAGCGTCCTCCGTCTCGCTTCCCAAAGCCTTCTAGGTGGTCGGGGGCACTCAGCCCGGACGGGGTGACGCATTACAATCTGGGTTGGCAAGCATCTGGAATGGTCCAGATGCCTCTGTTTTAGGAGATTGGTGATGCGCACAGGCGTGATCGCTAAAAAAGTCGGGATGACCCGCCTCTTTCAGGAGGATGGCCGCCATGTGCCGGTCACAGTCCTCGCTCTGGAAGAATGCCAAGTTGTATCGCACCGCGCTGCCGAACGTGATGGTTATTTCGCGCTTCAAGTTGGTTCGGGCGAAGCCAAGCAAAAGAATGTTGCCAAGCCGCAGCGTGAACATTTCGCTCAGGCGAATGTTGGCCTGAAGCGCAGGGTTGCTGAATTCCGCCTTGAGAATGAAGAAGGTTTCCTGCCGGTCGGATCGACCATCAGTGCAGAACACTTCATTGCCGGCCAGAAGGTCGACATCACGGGCCATACGCAGGGTAAAGGCTTCGCCGGCGCCATGAAGCGGTGGAACTTCAAGGGCCTTCGGGCTTCCCACGGTGTCTCGCTTTCCCACCGTTCGCACGGTTCGACGGGTAACCGTCAGGATCCAGGGCGTGTTTTCAAGGGCAAGAAGATGGCCGGTCACATGGGTGATCGCCAGCGTACCCAGCAAAACCTCGAGATTGTGCGCACAGACGCCGATCGCGGCCTTCTGTTTGTGAAGGGTTCGGTTCCCGGTTCGAAGAATGGCTGGTTGGTCGTTCGTGATTCCGTGAAGCTGAAGCTTCCTGAAGGTGTGCCATTCCCAGGTGTAGTTCTCGACACAAAAGGCCCCAAGCCTGAAGCAGTCGAGGAAGCTCCAGTAGCAGTTGAAGTCGAAGCCGTGGAAACCACGGTCGCAGACTCCGACACGAATAAGGAGGGCTGATCCGTGAAGGTGAAGGTCCAGAAAATTGACGGCGCCAAGGTAACCGGGGCTCCCGGCGATCTCGAACTCAATGATACTGTGTTCGGTATCGAGCCGCGTGCCGATATTTTGCACCGTGTGGTAACATGGCAGCTTGAAAAACGTCGCGGCACCGCCCGCGGTGCTCGCGAGCGGTCCGATGTTAATCGCACTGGTAAGAAGTACGGTAAGCAGAAGGGTGGCGGCGTTGCTCGTCACGGTGCTCGCAGCGCTCCTATCTTTATTGGTGGCGGCAAGGCTCACGGCCCGCGCGTTCGTGATTTCAATCCGTCGCTCAACAAGAAGATCCGCACGCTTGGCCTGAAAATGGCCTTGTCGAGCAAGGCGCTAGATGGCCTGGTAATTGTCGACAGCCTTGAGCTGAAGGGCAACAAGACCAAGCTACTCGCTGAGATCTTTG
>Ga0209390_10005436_pt1 | contig 18032 bp, 16 predicted proteins | sample BON01_FD_187212 | JGI IMG/M metagenome (GOLD analysis project Ga0209390, IMG submission 187212) | Freshwater microbial communities from Lake Bonney liftoff mats and glacier meltwater in Antarctica - BON-01 (SPAdes) (version 2) | ecosystem: Environmental > Aquatic > Freshwater > Ice > Glacier...
TGATGACAGTAAGCCAAGCTTCCTATAATCAACAAGTCCGAATACTGAAGTAAACTTGAATTCAGGTCTTCCACCAAATAGCAAGTATACTTTTTTATCAATTGGGAGAAAAGCATGATAAGAATTTTTGTGAATTCTTAATTAAAATCAAGTTTCACCAAATTTTATACTGCTTTCATTTCTTTACTGGTGCCATTGCGGATAATCATATTATAGTTAATGTGTATACTTTAAGCTGCATACAGCGAAATCTATTGCTGATTTGACATGATAATAAATCTCTCCCGATATTCGGGACAGGCTCTAGCCCCCTTTGATCCCGATGGTAATCGGGAGGGGAATTTGATCCGATTCCAATCAGGATTTTGTTTTAGATCCTGACGTGTACTTACGAGGATACACCTAGTATATTTTGAGGAATAGGAACTAAAAATTCTCAAATCCCGGTTTTACTCGATCCCAAAAATCATCTAATCCAATTATTCTGGGTTTTAAAAATGAAATGATCTCAGGCCAATTTTCCTCATTCATTACATCTGATTCTTTTAATACTTTTTCTATTCTGCTGACTGGATGCCCAAATTCATTTGTTACTAAAAGATTCCAGTCCCATTCTTCACCCACGCATGCAATCAAGATCTTTTTCAATTGGAGAAATTGATCAAAATACAATTCCTGGAGCTCCTCATCTACGTGGGAAATCTCAATTCCAATAGAAACAAACCCTCGCTCGGTCTTCATACGAAAATAGATGTCTCGAACCCCTGTTTTATAATTGGGCCAATTCACCCTACATCCTGAGGCGCTGGGCACTGGCTTCATATATTGTCCAAATTTGATCCAAAACTCTTTTCGGATAGCTGAACTTTCCGCCTTTGAATACATTTCTTGCTTAGTGATAATCTTCCGGATAAAAAATGGTTACTGAGGAATATTTGACTAGACCTCCCAAAGCCGGATGATGTTTTTTTAACGTAATTTTAACTTTTCGCGTATTCGGGAATACTTTGACAATATCCTGAACAATCACATGCCCTAAGTGCTCTAAGAGCTTCACTTTGACATCCATTCGTGACTTGATCAATTGGTAGAGCTTGGAATAATCAATCGTATCTCTTAGTGCATCTGACTCCATTGCGGTCTTGAAATCAGTATCCAATTCTAAATCAACCGTAAAACGATTCCCGAGAATTGACTCCTCTGGGTATGCTCCATGATAGGCATGAAACTCTATTCCTTCAAGTGTAACTTTTCCCATTAATCAAACTGGTTAAAAAATGATCCCGATTGATCTTTAGGATCTTCCGGTTTTTTGCTTGGCTCTTCCCGAATTGGTCGTCCTGCTGTTTTTAGGTTGGATTCAGACAATTCCTCTTCTTTGGCTTTAGAATCACCTCTAATTTCATCCTTTCCTAGAACCTCTTTTTCAACATCTGCTTCCATTTCAGAATCTGGAGATTCGTGTTGGATTTCGAGTTTGATCTGTTCCTCGGTAGTTTCTATTTCCACATAGGTATCTGCTCTGCTTATGGGCTTATATTCTTGCGGAATCAAAACAGCCTGATTCAAACTCGAAATATTTGCAAAAGTGAAAGTTTGTGATCTACTCAGTTCTTCAATAGCTCGCTGATGGGCTTTGGCATCGATTCGATTGAAATGAGCGTCTGACGAGTCAATCTGATTTAAGGCATCCTGAGCGATTCGTTTAAGGCTTTTTATCATAGTTTCGCGTTGATCAACCAATCCTTCATATGATCTCACCAAGCCCTGCATACTTTCACGAAGTTCTAATATCGTTTCTTTAGCCTTTGTCTCAGCTGCGCTGATCAAAGTTGCAGCAGCTTGTTCAGCTTGCCCTCTAGCTCTAAAGAGTAGCATATTCGCATTTTCTGTTGCATTCGCTGCTGTTTCATTCGCAGCATTAATGATCAAATCTGCAGCTTCGTTGGCTTCCCCTATGATGGCAGCTCCGGTATCTTCGGCAGTCTTCAAGGTTCTGAAAAGTGAGTCCTCCACATCTCTCAACCGTTTTGCCTCAGCTTCGGTATTTTGAAGCTTAGTTTTTAGATCCATATTTTCTCTATGGAGCACATCCATTACTTGACTTAGTTCGTCTAAAAATGCGCTTACTTCTCTTTTTTCAAAACCTCTGAATCCAGTTTCAAATGATTTTTGCCGAATGGCAGTAGGTGTTAACTTCATGAGTTGTTTACTTGAATTTGCCAAATAGAAATCGTACGATCATCGGAAACGGCAATCACGTTTCCATTATAAGTACTCCACACTACTTTATTTATTGAAGTACCGTGGCCCGCATTTCTTGCTTTATCAATAACTTTGAGAAGTTTTCTGTTCACTGAATCCCAGACTTTTATAGATTTATCCATGGAGCAAGTTGCAAGTAGATCCCCATTTCTATTGAAAGATAAATAATTAATTGCGTACAAGTGTGCTACAATTGACTCACTGAGTGTGTAATTAGATGAATCCCAAAATTTCAATTTTGCATCTCGCGCACCACTAGCAAGAATTTGTTCGTCAGGAGAATAACTTAATGCAAAAACAGAGTTGCTATGTCCAGTTATATTTGCGACAGGCTGAAATTCATTTGCAAAATCCAATATCTTGATCGTATTATCGCTAAGTCCTACAGCAAGATGCTTTTTTTTCGTGGCTACAGCCAGCGAACGGATGCTCTTAGAGCTGAGTTTGATATGTTTTTTGATCGCACGCTTTTTAATGTCCACGATAGTTAATACTCCATCGGCAGCTCCAACATAAGCGTAATTGTCAACTATCTTTATGTCAAAAATAGCCTGATCTGTTAATTTCAAGGACCATATTTCTTTATTATCATTCAAGTCAACTACATGAATACCTTCAAAATTGTGACCGATAAATAACCAATTACGCGCGAGATCTGCACGAAGCGCATAGACAGAGTTTGTTAACCTAGCAATAAGTTTTCCATTTTTAGGAAGGTCTAAATCCCATTCCACCACCATACCGTCTCCAGAACCTGTATAAAAAAATCTGGGATCACTGCCCTCAGCCAATGCATAAATGCAGTCGTTATGACCAGTAAGAGTGTATAATTTATTTACTTCAATTTTTGCCATATATTGCTTTAACAATCCCTTTCACTTTCAGCCGATGCAAACAAAAATAGAGAAAATTGATTCTTCCTCGGCCCTAGCCATCAAGATAATTGAATCGAACGACATCCTCGACCTGGACTTTCTAAGTTTTAGGGAAAAATTGGCTTTTGCTAATATTTCTCATCCGGAAAAACGAAAAGAATGGGCAAGCTCCCGATTAGCAATAGCAACTGCTTTGGATGCCTTAAATATTCCATATCCAGGATTTTTTAAAGATGAGCATGGCAAATCCCAGTCAATGACCGGTAATGGATTTGTCTCCTTATCCCACACTCTAGGTTATGCTGCGGCTATTTATCACCGAGAAAGTCCTGTTGGAATTGACATGGATTTTATTCGAGAAAAAATTCTCCAGATTGGATCCCGATTTCTCCATGAAAAGGAATTGCACTTTCTCACAAAAAATGCCCTACACTATACTTTGGCATGGTCTGCAAAAGAATCTATATTCAAATGTCAAGGTAAAAAAGGGATTTCTTTTAGAGAAAACATCCTATTGGAACCCTTTGATCTCAAAGCAAAAATAATTTATGGCAGAATCCATGGAACAGACTTTGCAGATCATCATTACCAAGTCAAAGCCGTCGTGGAGAACAACACAGTGTTGACCTATACAAATTGGTAAAATGAAAAAGCTCGTTTTTCTATTTTTAATCTTGTTTATTTCTTTGGAAAGTACGGCACAAGCCATTGAAGACTATTCGCTTCTGGACGCTGTCACAGGAAGAGTAGTCAGTGTGGATTCAAAGTCGGGAACCAAAGGATTGGTGATAATTTTTCATTCATTAAACTGTCCCTTTGCAGATATGTACCAAGCAAGAATTAAGGCGCTTAGAGCTACTTTTCAAAATCAGGGTATAAACTTTATCCTGATTAATCCGGACTCTGATAGTTCGCCAGCTGTGCAAGAGACAGTCCGTAGATTCATTGACCAAAGTGGAATAAATACTTCCTATTTGATGGATGAAGAACAAGAACTTGTCAAATTATTTCAAATATCAAAAATCCCAGAGGCAATTATTCTAGCCCCAGGGGCAAATGGACTTAAGGTCAAATACAAGGGTGCAATAGATAATAATCCACAAGCAGCGACCAGTGTTTCTGAACGATTTTTAGAGCGAGCGATAAATCAAGTACTCCGTGGCGAAGTCCCAACACCCGCACGAGTACGAGCAACCGGCTGTAATATTAGGAATTTTTAGAGGTCGAGAAGTTGAATAAGTCCTCTAACTTCTTCGGATTTCTCTTGTTCTCCCAGTTTTTCAAAAGATTGGCCTAGATTCCGGAGCATGCGTCGAATAATATCCAGATGTGAACATGGTTCATAAAACTCTGGTCTGGGTTCTATTTTCAAATGCTCAAGATAGCTGGTCACATCTTTTTTATTAAATATCAACCCCTTGTTGAAGGCATTGACATAAAAATTCACATCGGAAGACTTGTATGTCAGAACGAATAGATTTGGTAAATTAACCCCATAAACTGGCAATCCGAGTTTACGCGCCACCAGTAGATATATTGAGCAAAGCGTGAGTGGATTTCCCCGCTTAGAGTCCAGAACCGAGGAAAGCATACTATTTGCCGGAGAATGGAAATTCTTGGTATTCGCCGAAAAGCGTAGCGTACCGAACAGGACGTTGTTGATTATCCGAATCTGTTCAAATGGCTGAAGTTCATTAGAAAAAGCAGTCCAAACCTCAAAATAAATTTGGTGCATTTCGGCATTTAGCTTGTTAAACTCAACATCCGGATACTGGTACGTATTAATGATCCAAAGTCCTGTGAGTAAATCTCGGTCTTCTGAATCTTTCCAATCGGTCAACCTTAGTTTCAATTGAGAAAATTGAAGATCATGAACCAGTTCTTCAATTTCCTTTTGAATAGCTGGATTGAAACTACTCTCCCATTTTTCTTCTAAAAAGGGAATTACATCTATACCAAGTGAAAGAATCCGATCTTTAACATGATTTCTCACATCAAGGTCAGTATCATCCAGCAATGAGATTAAGGCATTCAATTCGTTGGAAGTCAATTCACCCATAACAATTCTTTTAAAATCTGATTTATTTGCTGTAATAAGTTACTAATAAAATAGCTAGGTCTGAATCACTCCTACGTTAAATCGCTCTGTAATCGGAGCGTGATTAGCCACTTGGATACCCATACTGATCACTTTTCGTGTCTCTTTCGGATCTATAACTCCATCCACCCAAAGTCTAGCTGCAGCATAATAAGGGCTTAGCTCCTCATTATATTTGGCTGTGATTTCATCTAGAAGTTCTTTCTCATTTTCTGGAGAGATAGTCTCGCCTTTCTTCTTTAGTGAAGCTACTTTAATTTGCAGCAGTGTTTTTGCGGCCGATGCACCGGACATTACTGCCATTTGAGCGGTTGGCCAGGCATAGATCAAGCGAGGATCATAGGCTTTACCACACATGGCATAATTACCTGCACCGTAAGAGTTGCCGAGTAGAAAAGTGAATTTTGGAACCACAGAATTCGCCATTGCATTGACCATTTTTGCACCATCCTTTATAATTCCTCCATGTTCTGCCTTACTTCCTACCATGAAACCACTGACATCCTGGAGGAAAACCAGTGGGATTTTCCGCTGATTGCAATTCATAATGAATCGAGCTGCTTTGTCGGCAGAATCAGAGTAGATCACTCCCCCCATTTGCATTTCTCCTGAGGCGGTCTTTACGATCTTTCGCTGATTAGCGATGATTCCCACTGCCCAACCGTCAATTCGAGCTGTTCCACATATCAAGGTTTTCCCATAGTCCTTTTTGTACTCGTCCAGCTCTCCACTATCCACCAATCCGGAAATTACCTCATTCATGTCATAGGGCTTAACCCGCTCCATCGGGAAAATTTCTAGCAATTTCTCCGAAAAAATACCTGGATTTTTTGATGCTATTCGATCAAATCCTGCTGTTGGATTATGACCTAGCTTATCAAAAATCTTTCTGATCGCATCCAGGCAATCCTGATCCGAGTCATATTTATTGTCAGTCACTCCAGATACCTCACAATGAGTTGTGGCGCCGCCAAGTGTTTCATTATTTACAGTTTCGCCAATGGCTGCTTTCACGAGGTATGAACCTGCAAGAAAAATGGAACCTGTTTTATCTACGATCATCGCCTCATCGGACATAATTGGAAGGTAAGCTCCACCCGCTACACAACTTCCCATAATCGCGGCAATCTGCACGATTCCCATGGCGGACATCTTCGCATTGTTTCGGAATTGTCTTCCAAAATGCTCTTTGTCAGGGAAAATTTCATTTTGCATGGGTAAAAAAACTCCAGCACTATCGACTAAATAAATGATTGGGATATGGTTTTCCATGGCAATCTCTTGCGCACGAAGGTTCTTTTTGGCCGTCATCGGAAACCAAGCTCCAGCCTTCACGGTGGCATCATTAGCTACAATCATGCACAGCCTGTTCTTCACATATCCGATTCCAGTAATCACGCCTGCTGAAGGACATCCTCCCTCCTCTAGGTACATCCCATCGGCTGCAAAAGCACCAACTTCTAAAAAATTGGAATTTTTATCAATTAGGAAATCAATTCGCTCACGAGCGGTTAGCTTTCCTTTTTCATGTTCCTTGGCAATCCTTGAAGACCCACCACCTAACTTTACTTCATTATATTTTGCTTGGAGTGTCTCAAGCAACTGCTCCATCGTTTTTGCTTGACTAGAAGAATTTGGATTCATTAGAATAATTTGGGTTTATGAAAGTTGAACTCCTAAATTTCGAGAAGAGTTTAGTCTTTAAATTTGGTTATACATTATGATTTGTATCAAAGTTTCGATCAAAAATAAAATCGGCCACTTTAAAAGCTGAATCGTAACAAAGCAGGCATAGTTTTACAGGACGAAAAATAAAGTGAAAGGCTTGATTTTATCTACCGGGACCTATGAGATTGAATTTTCTAATTCATCACTTTTAATTATGATTATCCGCAATTATGCCACTAACCTAATTTTCTTTGCTCAACTGGCAGGCAGGCCCGCCAAGGCGAGGCAATCCGATGACGTCCCGATAGCGATCGGGAGCAGTACCAGTAATGCTAGTGTTCACCATACAGTAAGCTGCTTTTTGATTTTTACCGGTGCAATTGCAGATGTGCACACTTTTAATATACTAAAAAATATACCCTTGACGAGAAAAAAAACTGATAAAACAGTGTGGATAAATAATTAATTTTTCTCGATCGCTTCTTTATAATCCCGAATTGAGCGGTAAATAGCTGAAGCCATGTACTCTTTACCTTTATCACTCATTAAAAATCGTTCCTCTTCCGAGTTTGAAAGAAAACCGAGCTCTACCAATACTGAAGGCATTGAAGGAGTCCAAAGCACATAAAATGGACCTTGCTTCACCCCTCTGCTCTTTCTCCCTACACGATTACGAAATTGCGTTTCAATCTGATCTGCGAGAGAGACTGAATTGCCAAAGTGAACTTTTGACATCAAATTGAACATCATATAAGATTCGGGTGATGTTGGATCAAATCCCTCGTAGTTTTCTTTATAGTTTTCCTCCAACAAAATCACTGAGTTTTCTCGCTTTACGATATCAAAGTTGGATTCAAAATGCTTCGTACCCATTACAAATGTCTCTGTACCGAACGCTGATTTGTTGGGAGCAGAGTTAGAATGTATGGAGACAAAAAGATGAGCTTTATTATTATTGGCGATTTGGGGACGTTCTTTGAGCGAAGGAAAGCTGTCGTCTTTTCTGGTATATACAACTTCCACATCAGGTAAATTATCCTTGATGTACTTTCCTACCAGGAGGGTAACGGCAAGATTGATGTCCTTTTCTCTAGCTTTAGAACCAATATTTCCAGGATCTTTGCCCCCATGACCTGCATCCAGTACAATCTTTGTCATGGTGTAAGAAGGAACCATGCTATCATTAGGAATGTAGCCACCAAAGATGAGGGGAGTTAATAAAACTAAAGTCAGAAGAAATTTTTTGTTTTTGAACCGTACCATGAGGGCAATAAAATTAACTTTACTGGAATATTTATTCAAATCTAAATAAAGCGACAACAGCAGTGCAGGAATTAAGGCTCTTTTTATTTTCCTTTTTTGGGCTAATACTTCTTCCGCTTTTAGCGAATGCCCAAGACCCTGTAAAGCCACGAAGAGAGCGAGCACTTGCTTTTCCTGACACACTGGTATCTCAGCCTCCAGCACCAACCTTGCTCGACACGCTTTCATTACCAGCTGATTCGCTTGCTGTCTCTGACCCGACAAAAATTATGCCCAGGAATGGGGTAAACACAGATATTACCTATTTCGCTGAAGACAGCATCGTAGCAGATTTTCCAAACAACAAATTATATCTCCACAAAGAAGCTTGGTTTGAGTACGGAGATATGCGCTTAGATGCTGACTTAATAATTATTGACTGGGAGAAGTCTGAAATCTATGCCAGTGGTCAGGCCGATAGTTTGGGAAATATTACCGGAAACCCTTTCTTCAAACAGGCAGGTACAGAGTATGAAGTCCGAAAGGAAATGCGATACAACTTCAAAACTCAAAAAGCAATCATCAAAGATGTAGTAACCGAACAACAGGATGGGATTTTGCGAGGAGAAACCATCAAAAAAACCGAAGATGGAAGTATCTATATGGATCATGGATACTATACTACTTGCAAATTAGCGAAACCCCACTGGCATATTTCTTCCAACAAAATCAAATCCATTGAGGGGAAGCAGGTCGTTTCTGGCCCCTTCAATTTCTATTTCAATGGAATACCCACGCCACTCGGCTTGCCATTTGGTATTATTCCGAACACACCTGAGGAAAAATCCTCTGGAATCATATTCCCTAGCTATGGACAGGAAAAAAAGCGAGGTATATTTTTAAGAGACTTTGGTTATTATTTCGCAATCAATGACTATATCCACACTCGAATCACAGGAGATATCTATTCCAATGGCGGTTGGGGTGTCAAATCTCAATCAATCTATAAAAAACGTTATCGATATAGTGGCGCAATGAATATTGATTTCCAAAAATTCGTTTCTCCTGAAACTCAAGAAAATCCAGTTGATTACAATACTTTTAAAATCTCTTGGAGCCATAATCCGGAATCAAGAGGGAACAGTAAGTTTTCTGCCTCCGTAAATGCTGGAAGTACGAGTTATTTCAATAACATTATTAATCCTTCGAGCTTCCAAAACAACGTTACTTCAGATCTACAGTCAAACATAAATTTTACAAAGACTTTTAGCGGAACACCCTTTGCCTTCTCCTCGAGTATGAGACACTCGCAGAGTGTGCAAACTGGTGAAGTGAATCTCAGTCTACCGACCATATCGCTGGTAATGAACCGACAGAATCCTTTTAAAAATGTAAAATTTGAGCCATTTAAAACCTTTAATATCTCCTATAACTTTAATTTGCAAAACTCTATTACAAACCGCGTGTCGCAAGAATTTGGAGTAGGAAGCGGTATATCAGGAGGAAGTCAAAGCACCGAAATTATTCCTTTCACTCCTGCCAATTTCAGCTATTTGCTTCAAAATGCAAATAATGGGGCAAAACATATGATCCCAATCAGTTCAAATTTTAGATTATTCAAGCACTTCACCGCAACTGCATCGGCCAACGTTACAGAACTTTGGTATCTCAAAAAGCTAAATTACTACTACAATCCATCCACAGAACGGGTAGACCGAATCTCAGAAGATGGCTTCAATCGCGTGACTTTTTATTCAAGTTCATTTAGCATGAATACTAATCTTTACGGTTTTTATAATTTCAAGAAGGGAAAAATCCAGACTATCCGGCAATTGATCCAGCCTTCTTTTGTCTTTAGCTACACTCCTGATTTCTCGGACCCAAGCATTGGTTTCTACCAAGATGTCCAAGTCAATAAAGCTGGAGACAGACAATTGTTTTCCCGGTATCAAGGGTATATCTATGGCGGTGCTCCGCTTGGTGAATCAAGAGCTTTGAGCATCAACATCCGAAGTGTGTTGGAGGCGAAAATCCTTTCTGAGACAGATTCTACGGAGGCTACTACCAAAAAAATTCCCCTGCTGGAAAATATTGACATCAATACCAGTTATAATTTTGCAGCAGATTCTTTCCAGTTAGCCCCATTGAATTTCAGAGCCCGAACCAGTTTTTTTGACCGGAGATTATCTGTCAACTTAAGTGCGATTTTGGATCCTTATGCAGTAGAGACTGCTACAAATTCAAGTGGAGCTGAGGTAACTCGTAATCTAAATCAATTCGCTTGGAATAGAGGGCAAGGAATTGGTGCGATTCGTAACGCTACTTTAAACCTCAATGCCTCAATCAATCCCAATAGCAGTAAATCTCAAGGTGAAGTCCGTGATGACATGACAAATGAATTTCTACAAGAAGGCGGTAGAATGAATGAATTTGTCCAAAGTGAAATCAACAGAATTGCTACAGATCCGAGTCAATACATTGACTGGGATATTCCTTGGAATTTAACCTTCGGCTACAATTTATCCTACAGCAATCAGGCTAGTGGAAATAAGAATGTGACTCAAACCATCAATATGAGTGGAGATGTCTCCTTTTCGGAAAAGTGGAAGATCAACTTCAACACGGGTTATGACTTTCAAACAAAGGAACTGACTCAAACCATGATCGGAATCGCCAGAGATCTTCATTGCTGGCAGATGAATGTCAACTGGATTCCATTTGGACGATTCACCTCTTACAACGTTGACATTCGAGTCAATTCGAGTATCCTATCGGATCTAAAAGTGTCACGAAGAAGATCGTTTTTTGATAGATAGCTGAGGGATTGCGGATGTCGGATTGATGATTTTTGGGGATTGACGAATTACGAATTACAAGATCTCTGACAGATTCTATCACTTTGCTTTGATGGTTGCATTTTCTATTGACTCCCGTTTCTGCATTTCAGAAAAATGCCCAATCACGCTTTTTATCTTGTGTACGCTTCCTAAAATGCGTTTGAATTACAGGGAGATTTTGATTCGAATCAACGTTTTTGAAATTATGCGATTTTTTAATTTTTGAATTCAGTTTTAACTTTTTCAAATCCTAAATCTCACGTCATAACTCATACATTTTCAGCTGTCTCACTTCGTACTTCTGATTTTGAAAATCGCTATACCCGTGATCTACTTAGCGGCATCGTCATACATCTTGGTCCACCAAGACCTCTTGAAAGCTCTGAAGAAGGGATCTCTAAGACTTCAACTCCCATCTGTCGTAACGCGTGATTGGTATGCGTATTTCGATTATATGAAATCACTCTTCTTGGTCCGATAGCGAAGACATTTGCACCGTCAAACCACTGCTCGCGCATCGCATAGTCAGGATTTCCATCGGCAGTATGTAAGATCTCTAAGTATGGGATTTCACGCTCTAGAATAGTCAGCAGGGATTCTTTCAACACTTCCCGCTTAATAATCACCTTATCGTCACGAATTTCCTTCAAGGTGTAAAGTGAAGTCTGCAATACGGAATTCAATGCATCGGGATAGGTCAAGACTAGGTTCTCATCCAAAATGGTAAAAACAGTATCCAAGTGCATGTATTGCCTTTTTTGTGGGAGGTGAACCTCATAAACTCGTTCGACAGTGCCCTCACCAAGTAAGGCTTTGGCAGCATGATAAATGGCCTTTTCATCTGTACGTTCTGAGTTACCAATGGCTACGGCCTTATTGGACAAAATAATAATATCTCCTCCTTCAATGCTTGGTGGATTATGCACTCCATCTGCCGGATAAAGCTTATTGATATTGTCTTTGAAGTCTGGATGGTTTTCAAAAATAGTGCGAAGTAAATCCGCTTCCCGCTGACGACCTTCCATTTTCATACTGGAAAAAATGATACCTCCCGGAGTAACCGCCATCGGATCCCGTTGGAAATACAAGTTGGGGCAAGGCGCAATTGCAAAAGCATAATCCATCAATTCACCTGAATTCAAATTCAGAATCTTTCGCTTCAATTCATGAATTTTTAGCCCACCCGTTAAAATTATAGCACATTCTGCGGTAGAATACCGCTCCAAAATCGCCTCGGCTAGATGTGTTAATCCTGATCTTTGAAGTGCATCCCGCATTAGTTTCAGGAGAATATGCTCATCATACAGAACATTGATTAATAGCTCTCTTAACTGATAGACAGTAGCACCAGTACTGGATTTGATTAGGTTGGAAAAGGTGTCATGTTCCTGCTGCAAAGCCTCGAGATATGGAACATCATCAAAAAGCAGATACTCCTTGTTGTATGGGGTAAGACGATCTATTTCTTTACCCGGGCGATGCATTAAAACCGCTTTGAGTGCTCCAAATTCTGAGTTGAGCCTAAGATTCATTTGATTAAATTGTTTGCATGGTTTGATTTGATAAATTATCATTTTGCACAATTATGCCAGTAATACAATATTCTTTGTATGACTGGCAAGAAGATTTGCCAAGACTAAGTAAACCGATAACGTCACGATGGCTATCGGGAGAAGTACCTGAAATACGCGCATTTACCACACATTGTTTTGTTTTTGCATTTTACCGGTACAAATTCGGCTTTCAGTATGATAATCTATCATTTTTCTAATGATACTATTAGTTGTTTGAATTTTTTGCACGATAATTATTTCGTTGCAGTTCAGTATCAGGATATATTTCTATCGAAAATTACTTCGGTCTAAGCCTGAAAAGGTCTGCTATTCTGCAAATTTTTTATCCATTGTGGCTTATTTCTTGCTCATCCGAAAAAGAGACAGGCAGATTTGAGCTCATCTATTTTACCCTACCTTGCGTAGGCTATACTGAAAGAAAAAATTTTCTGTGTTACGCTATCTACAAAACCATGATCAAACGAATAACTCAAGTACTTACTTTAACGGGCTATCTAATACTAACCGGCTGTGCAACAGTCACGCAGATTACTGACGCCATGTCACAGTCAATCCTAACTCCTTCGAATACAGAAATAAACTCAGCATTGAAAGAAGCCCTGGCGCAAGCCACTGGAATCAGTTCTGAAAGGCTCAACCTGAAAGATGGCTACTTAAATAACCTGGACGTAAAAATTCTATTTCCGCCGGAAGCCAGTAAAATAGAAAGTACACTTCGATCCTTGGGCCTGGGATCAATGGTCGATCAAGTCGTAGTAAGTGTCAATCGGGCAGCTGAAGATGCTGCGATACAGGCTAAGCCAATCTTTGAAAGTGCAATCAAGCAAATGAGCATTCAGGATGTCAAGAACATTCTTTTGGGAGAAAACAATGCTGCGACCCAATATTTCTCCAAAACCACGAGCGATAGTTTGAATGCCGTGTTTTTGCCCGTTATCGACTTAAGTCTGAAGAAAGTCGATGCTACCAAATATTGGGAAGATGCTACCTCTCGTTATAATAAAGTCCCTTTTGTAAAAAAGGTCAACACAGACCTCACTGCCTATGTGACACAGAAGGCAATTGACGGGCTATTTGTAGAGATTGCTAAGGAAGAATTGAAAATCCGAGAGCAAGTTTCTGCCCGAAAGTCCGCTCTGCTTCAAAAAGTATTTGGCTTTGCAGAAAAGTCGAAAAAGTAAACTGAATCCAAATTTAAGTTCAGTGTAAATAAAAAAACCAAGCTGAAAAGCTTGGTTTTTTTTACACAGCTTATTTAGAGATACAATTGAGATCCCTGTAGCATTTTTGACGCATTCCCAATTATTTCCCGACGACTTTGATCAGCATTCCCTTGCTCAACTGATCCGTAAGCTGCATTCCATTTAGCAAGGCGAGTTCTTCAAACCGATCGGCGGGCATACCGAAATTCTGAAAAGCTGCTTGCAAAGTCATTTGTTCAGGTATAGTCTTGATCTTGATGCTATCGGGCTTACGATTCAACTTTTCCGAATCTCGTAATTCCTTAAAATTCCTGATAGTATTTAAGAAAACTGGCTCATAAGAACCAAACTTTGAAAGATCCGAAACTCCCATCAAGCTGAAGATATTTCCTTCAAACTGAATAAGCGAAGAGAGCACACGAGTAGTTGTGGCTTCTTGCTTCTGCTCGGCAACCATCGTCACAGCAGGCATTCCGTTAATTGTCTCCTTCTTAGATTCGACCAGTGTCAAGGAGTACTTTTCCAACAGTGCATTTGTCGCATCCTCTAATGTCGCACCTTGAGCTAAAGTGAGAATCATAACGGCATCCCCTTCAATGGGAGCCATTTGAAATTGTTGGGGAGTGTTTTGATGCTTCCACGATGTGGGAATGGGAAACTGAATTTTCAGTACAGGATGATAGAAGGTGCTATTCTCCACAAATCCCTGTTTCGGATCCTCCCCCACTATAAGGCCATCAATTTTTCGAAGATAGCTATCTCTGTTTATTTTGAATTCAGTCATTTTAGACTTTTGCTGCCAGTCCATGGCCAGTTTTTCGACAGTAGTATTTCGCTCATCTGGTGAAGGGTGAGTAGAAAGAAAGGGAGGGACTTCACTTGATCCAGAATCCTCCTGTTGCCGCTCTAATGTTTCAAAAAAGCTAGCCATTTCAGTGGCATCATACCCAATTTGGGAAGAATAGTCCACCCCTAATTTATCTGATTGCCGCTCCGCATCCCTTCCGAATTTCAATAACGCCAACTGCATTCCCTGAGACAAAGGCTCCGTAAATTCTCCTAATTGTGGCACTAATAAGACCCCCGCTAGAAGTCCTAGTTGACCAAATAACTGATTCCGTTGCTGAATCACGGAGTGTCGCGCAGTGACATGCCCGATCTCGTGACCTAATACCCCCGCAAACTCAGCTTCATTATTAAAATGAGCCATAATTCCTCTTGTGAAATACACAAATCCACCGGGGACCGCGAAAGCATTGATTACAGGAGAATCTACAATTTTGAATTCATAAGCTAATTTTGGGCGATGGGAGATCGCTGCCATCTCATTGCCGGTAGCGGTGATAAACTCTTGGAGCTGGGGATCTTCATATAGCCCAAAGAAAGAAACGATTTCAGGATCAGCTTGCTGTCCCATAGCGACTTCTTGCGCTTCAGACATCAACACAATCTGTTTTTTTCCGGTCACGGGATTGATGGCACAAGCAGTTAAAGTCAAAAGAATAAATACTGAACAAAAGTTGAGTAAGTCCTTGAAAGTATTCATGGGAAGGTCAGTTTTTAGCCGTTGGATTTTACTAGTTAATTGGAAATTTCGTTCCAAATTATCACTTAATGGAAATTAATTTTGCTCAGGAATTTTAAAGATGATTTTATAAGTTGAGGAAGTAGAATTTTGTTAAGGTATATGCCTTCTACTAATTAAAAAATATGCGCGTCCGCAATTGCAGCAGTAAAAACCAAAAAACAGCTTAAATAGGATACACACTAGCTACTGGTACCTCGGTCACCGGCTCGCCTCGCCGCGGCGGGCCTGCCTCGCCGTGGCGGGTCCTCCTTGACAGTTAGCAAAGAAAAATAAGCTGGTGGTGGTATAATTACGGATAACCATATAAAAAAGTACTTCTGCAGTTTATAGGATTTACCCATAACAGAAAAAATGTATCAATTTTCAGCCAAGAAATTGCAACGTGCCAGTAAAAATTTGCTTAGCCCCGTAGGAAATACCATGCCTAACTATTCATAAGTTTACAAAGTGGTTAATTACAAAAAATAAAAAATAAGCACACGCTGAGTGCAGCTTGACAAGGGTTTAAAAATTTTATTTAAGCATAAGATGTGCTTTTTTTTCAATCGCAAGTTTAGCCTTTTCGATAGCTCTCATGGCCAAGTCAAATTTAATTATGCTTGTATTAGTACTGATATTCTGGATCCAGGATTCAGGATCCTTTTTACCTTTTGACTGATTGATACTTCGAAGCGTTACGGCGATATTTTCAGGAATATTTACGATTTCAGCAATCTCAACATCCGTAAGTTTATCCTTATATCGAGTATGAATCATCTCGGAAGGGAAGATGTGATCGTAATCGTAGCGTTCTCCACCCCGAAGTTCTCCACCGGTGTAGGAATCAATAAAAAAAGCGGTTCCGCTTCCTCTCTGCAAGGCTTCTAGATGAAGCAAGGCTTTTACGCGTTCAAAAGCCTTGTTGATTTCTGCGCGATGGTAAGGTCTAGACATAGTGATTTAGAGTGCTGGTGCGTGTTTTCCCTTATTCGGGCCACTGGGATGTCGGTAGCAGGACATGGAAGTCAGAATAGCCAATCCGGTATTATTCGTGCCGCAGTACTTACAGATATAGAGCCGCTTCTCTCCGCCTTCGAAGAGCTTATGCTTCCCCTTATTTGGACCCAAAGGATGCCGAAAACAAGACGAACTGGTCAAATTGACAATGGAAGAGAACTTGGTTCCGCAGTATTCACAGAGATGGGTGGGCATTGGGATATTTCATTTATATATTAGTAGAATATTTATTTTTGTAATAAACTATATCATCTTTCAATTCGCTTATCAGTCTATTGTAATCTTTTTCAGGAAGTAAATATTTTACGCTGTCAACAGCTTTAATTTTCCCTTCAATTCTAGATATATAAGTTATAAAAGATAATTGATCATCTACCGGAATATTAACATTGTACTTTTTAACAACAAGCTCCTCCAAATACCTAACTCCAAAAGAAACCTGAGTAAAGTCTAATATATTAGCAAGAGAACCAATTCCTTTTGTTTTAAATACGTAACTTGTTTCCGATTGGAATTCTGTAAGGTTGTACCTAACCGTTAAATAATTAGTTAGATATTCATTACAGTAATCCGAAATTATTTCATCAACATACTCTATTATAACCTTTTCAACTTTATGATCTACTGCTATATACTTTGGTTTATCCACCAAGGCAGTTTTGTTATAAAAAAAGAAAATTACAATTATTCCAGCAATTGCTAAGCAAAAAATCAAATACACGACTGAAATAATTTATAATGAGACTTTAAGAAATCTAACCTATCTTGCAAAATTACTATTTCACTTTGAAAATTATTCTTTTGTTCATCAATATCTTTTCTACTTTCTGACAAAGAGATGGAGTTTGACTTTATTTTTCGTACTTCGTTATTTACATTATTATAAACCTCATCCATATTCTCCTTAATAACATTATCTATGTTTATCACCACATTACTAATAATATAATCCAAATGCACTTCATAAATTTTTTGTATTTGAGCAGAAATCTTTGTCTTAACTTTCTTCACATTGATAAATCCAAAATAATAAAGACCACAGGTCTTCTTCAATTTTTTAACGGCCAATTCATTATAGGAAATATTATCTACAAGAGAAGATGGGTTTTGAATAACGCAAAATAGAGAACCATCATATAAAGGGATATCACTTAAAATCTCTTCAAATTTATTAGAAAACGTTTCCAAAATACTATTTAATTCTTTCTCAATTGACAAATCAAATAAAATCAAATAATGAAGCTTATTCGAAGCATCCACTAAGCTTTGTCTAGTCAAGTGAGTAGCAAGATCTCTTAAGCTTTCTATTGATTCAGAAGCAACATCGTCAATAGTATTCTTTAAAGAGTCGAACCCACTTACTCTTAACTTTGTTAATTCTATCTTCAAATTCGTTTTTATTCCTTCAACTTGTTTATCTAATGTATTTCTCTTAAATTTAACTTTGAATTTTTCAATTTCATCTATTAACTCATTTAGATCTGATATCTTTTTATTAAGTTCAGTATCTGATAGATTTAGAGACTTTAATTTATCTTTTGTAGTATTGAGGTCAGACAGTAAAGATACTTCATTTGTTTTAAAAATATCGTTTAAAAACTCTTTAGTCTTATCTATAATTGCGTTACCGGTTTGAGTCATTAAATGACTTTGTAACGCTTTAACAAACTCCTCAATAAAACCATTA
>Ga0209390_10005439_pt1 | contig 18024 bp, 26 predicted proteins | sample BON01_FD_187212 | JGI IMG/M metagenome (GOLD analysis project Ga0209390, IMG submission 187212) | Freshwater microbial communities from Lake Bonney liftoff mats and glacier meltwater in Antarctica - BON-01 (SPAdes) (version 2) | ecosystem: Environmental > Aquatic > Freshwater > Ice > Glacier...
AAAAAAAAAAAAAAAAAATTCAGCACACCGATACCTCAAATCTAAAAAGATTCGAGCAAATAAAGCTTCAAGCAAAGCTGCTAAACTATTTCTTAGGAAGTAATAAAAGCAACATCAATCAATATGTACCCAGACCACACCAACCCCACAGAGCGGACTCACCGTCACCCAGGATATGTATCCACACTCCTGCAAGAGGTAACGCAACTTGACTGTCTCGGTCTCCGACTCGACCCCATGGTGAATATGAAAGCTGCTGCGTCATCCATCCAAAAAAAGGCAAACAAAGCTCACTCTCTTGTTCTTGCTGTCTCCTATTCCCTTCGCTATGACAAGCATCACTCCAACCCCACCATCTGCAGCTCACCAGTTGAACTGCTTAACCTTTGGAAATTCTGTGTCCTCCCACACTTCCTCCTCTACCTCCGCTACATATCAGATGAGACACAAGTCAAGACACTACAGGCTAGTCTCAACAAGTCACTCAGTACCATCATGCATGTTTATGGACATCCCACAGCGCTGCTTTCTGAACAGGTATCCCTCCTTTGTACATTACGCAGAATCTGCAACTTGCAGAACTTAGATTCAGGCTGTACTCCTCCCCCCCCTCCACAATCCAGCATTTCCTCTGGTGCTTATGGCAGCCACTGCTACAAGCAGTGCTTTCAGATACGCTTGAAGTCCGCATGCAGAATGCTGTAGGACAGGTGGATCCACCACGGAGAGACCCCAACTCCCCTATGCCACACAATGTAATCCTCTCCAAGCCACACAACAAAGAAAAGTCATATCAAAGGTACCTCGAGACTCAATGATTTAACTAATGGCGAAAACACCTAAAGATTGTACTAAGCAACCCACCAGGACGCACGAGGGCATACGTACACTGGCATCTTCACAACAAACACAAACGTAGTTTGTATAAGCCAGCCCCATACCTCACCCACCAATGCTCACCCTACCAACTAGAGCTCCTTCGGATCCGCACCCAGCATACCATCCACATCATACCTTCCCACCTCCAGTATGCATTCCGGAACCCACGAGCTGATTCCCAAGATCGTGTGTGTCCATACTGTCTTGTCACAGGTACAAGGATGCTTGGTGATGAGTTCCACATCATATGTCAGTGCCAACCAAAGTGATACTTGATAGGTTTACTGTCAAATTTCAACGGCTCACACGACTACTGGACTTGCCCTCCTTCACTGCCCTCTCAGCAGAAGACACCACACGATTAGTACTTGGGAACCCCCCTGCCCAAATCCTGCAAAAGGAACTACGAAGATGGATACAAGAATCCACCCACTTCTGTGGTGAGTACGCGTATGCTCTCTGCACACACATCGCATCCCTCCACCCAGCTGTTGTTGACATGTCCTCTGATGACGAAAACGCAGCGTCATCAGACAACCACGATGATTTTTCACGCATCCTCCCCTCCCCTGGCTTTCGACCTGTATCCAGACCACCAACCACCAACATGCTCGCATTCCTCGACCCCGCAGGTCAACAGCTCATAGGGCATCACGTCCTCTTCAAATGGCCCACATATGGATGGTGTCTCGGCGGCATATCTGATTGGAATGGTAATCCGAGGCGCCAGATGTGTAAGCAGGTAGTCAACTTTATTGTCTTTTACCCTGATGACGGTAGCTCTGGGCCCCACTGTCTTTCCTTGGACAATTATAACATAGATGGAGACAATAACTCCCCAAATCACACATGGCTGCTCCTTGAACCCTCCAACCTTCAGCACAGTAGTAGTGGACAAGTGTAGGGCAGCGCGTGAGGTAAAAGCATCACTGCCGTTAGCTTCAGACAGACACACATTTCCTGCAGGTCCGTGAACTGCCCCCAAATGCCGCACCTAACCAGGTGCAACACTCCCAGAGGAGTCTAAACTCGTAGTGCCCATGTCCAAACTGAGCCTCACACTCCCAGACGAGTCTAAACTCGTCACAAATTGCCCAGCAGCACCCAGTTCAGTAGTGTTTCCATAATGGAGATGGGAAAGACTTGGTTTCGCTGGTGCAGGTGCGCCTTCTTCTTCTGGTTTTTTCTTCTTTTGTTTTAACAAACAAGCTTTGCTTTGGATAGTGGGCGATGGAAGGTTTCACGACAATTGTGACCTTGGATCTCAACCTTGGATCTCAAGAAATCTTACCATCCCTTAGGACCTCTACCTACGAGGCCGAACGAACTTTGGACAGACGGATTCGCCAGGGCACAAGCCCCTGGTTGTCAACGTAGTAGTTGTGGGTCCGTTCGAAGAAGAAGAGGAGGGGACCGGTATAGCCAGCGACGTAGTTAAGGTGCAGGGTGAGGATCTGGACACCCCAGGTCATCTTGGGGGGGGTAGGGTGAGGTTGGTAATGCGCTCTGATGTAGCGAAATACAGGGTATCAGAGCATGAGGAGATAGGCGAGCATCATGCTCGCCTCCGGTTTGGTGGATGAATTGTTTATTTCGAACGTAGAGTTTTTAAAGGATCGTCTAACGCGTGAATGCTTTACTACACTTCGCAGTTGTAGTAAAGATGGTATCTAGCGACTTTTGTGTTTTCTCAGTACAATGAAAAACACGGCCGAATGATCACACGGCCTCGAGCATGTCTAGGATATTCTACTTACGAATTAACCCTCGTGAACTACTCGTACTTTCGCTAGGTAGCATCGCATATGATACAAAGGCACGGTCATGTTGTCCATTGCATCATCCTTCCTCAACAGCATTCGTGTCCAAAATAGGAATCATTGCACTACGTGTTGAATCTTACCCAAGGCTGGTCCCAAGGTTTGATTTCCAAAAGTATTATTACAGTGACGTTCATGAGTCGGCTTAGGTGTCTGCTTACCCAAAAAATCTGCTAGCATGTCAGCAGTTTTCTTGAAAGGTGTCGTAATGTTACCTAATTCGACATGTTGCCTACAAAAGTGTTTTCTCATATCGATGTGTCTAGCGGCTGGCTTGTTAGATGGGAGTAGGTTCATCGTGATAGCACCCTTGTTATTGCAGAAGATAGTTGCATGCTTCATACTTCCGAATCAAAGTTGTTGCATCAGCATTCGAAAGTTAAGAGCCTCCTTTGTAGCCTCTGCAAGCGCGCAATATTCTGCTTCTTGAGAGCTCAAGCAGGCCGTTTGGCTTAGTTTTACTTTCCAGCTGATTGCTGCGCCGAGCAAGAGGAAGATGTATACGCCTGTAGATTTTCTAAGTAAGAATGCTCTTTTCCTGATCGTAAAGTACGTGCATACCCATATAATGTTCAATCTGAGAACGTGGTGTCGCCTCAAAAACGTTATTCAATTTCTTTGAAGGAGTCGACGAGATCTCTCGAGTTGTCAGAGTAGGCGATGAGCATGTCGTCTGTGTTCATGATCATGATGATGATGTTTTCGTTCTTCTCAATCTTAAGCCCTCGAAGCTCGTCGAGGTTGATGGGTGCAAGCTCTTCTGATTCTCGCATCACGTAGTCGCATCGTTCGTTTCCATCTTCAACATATTGAGGGTAGTTTTTGTGCATCCTAGTGCGGAAGGTCTTCGCCCATATGGATCCAGATTGATGTGCTCCGTATACGCCTTTCTTGATGAGCCATCCCATGCCATCTGATACTCTGAATCTTGGTGGAGGCGAGCAAAAAAACTGCTCGTTCTCGGGAATCTCGCCATTGAGAAAAGTGGTCTTCATGTCTAGATGATCGATATTCAGCTTAAGAGCACTGGAGATTGCTAGCACCAGTCTAAGGGCTGTGGGCTCTGCCATAGGACTGTAAACCACTTCAGGATCGTAATCTAGGCCTGCGGTCTGTCTGTATCCTGCGACAACACATCTAGCTTTATATTTGTCTACGCTACCATCGCTGGCTAGTTTGATCTTAAGGACTAGCTTGGTGGGGATCAGATTACTTCTTTGTCGACAAGAGAGGAAATTTCTTTGTTGATGGCGTCTATCCATTCTACCCTTTGGGGAGTACGTAGTGCTTCTGCCATCGTCTTCGAGTTCCTAAGCAATGCGATCTCTCTAGCTGCATGTGTTCTCATAGCAGGTTCCTCCTTTGCAAGGGTCTTGTAGGCCTTCACAAGTGTGCAAATGAGAAAAGCTGGCTTTATCGTGCCGCTGTTTTCGACATCATCCTTACCCATGGAAAGAAAACCTGTCACACTGATTTCATCACCTGTAATGATATCGTAGATTACCTTTGCCTTGCGAGTGGATTCCGAGTAGACTTGTCCGAATCGTGTCGATGACATACTAGAAAGTGATTCAGCAGCTGTTACCTTGTCGGAGATATCTTTCGACATCTTTTCGGTGACATTACTCTTCTTGTGGATAGAGTCTGGTTGCTGTTGATTAAATTCGTTCTCGTCGAAATATTTGCTGCTTGGCATTGAAGTTGTAGTGTCCAAATTCCCTTCCTCAACTGAAATGGCAGGCATGTCGTCATCTGGTTCTTTGTCATCGCTTGCAGTGTCGAGTTTCAGCAGTTGATCCTCCTCAATGGAATATGAGTGTGACTCGACAGGACTAACCTGTGTATGCTGAGGTGACGGAGCGTAATGTGAGACAGATAGATGATCATCGAACAATTCGTTGTGAGTTGATTGCAATGAAGCAAAAAGATCGTGGATTCGTGGTGAGAAACGGCGAGCCGGAAAATTTTTCGTCGAAAACGGCGTGCACTGCTGTTGTGATACGTTTTCCAGATGGTATCCAGATGAGATAGCCAGATTGGCCGCGAGGCAAAACGGTTCCAATATAGATGCCAGTGAGACCCCTCGGTTGCGTCTTTTTGAGAAGGGCCGCCTCTGGCTTGAGAATGGTGGCGTGACAGCCAAAAGGCTTGAACATGTGCAGTGGAGGAGTCTTGGTGGGAAATAGAATTGAGAAAGGAGAACGTCCGCCGAGAGACTCATGATGCAGGATGTTACGTCGTGGTGCGTTGAGAGAGATGCTGAATTTCTCGAACATAGGTCCTAGGCCCGAGAGATCCATGTTGTGGCGCACGCCGCATCCAAGTACCCACCCACCGTTTTCAGCTAATCCGTTTTAAAATTGGCACTTGGCTATTGGAGAAAGATGACGGATTCTGAGATGTGTCAGAAACTTGTTCAGAGAGTCACTGTCATTTTCGCCTGCGTTATCGCCATAGATGATTTTTACCTGCTGACTAATGCCATTGTCCTTGAAGTATGAATCGAGAGCTGCTGCGTTAATGCCTTTATCTTCCTTTGATTGCAGCTGGTGCACAAAAGACTTGACAGGGAAAGAAGCTGTGTTACAGTCGATCGGGAATTGCTGCAGGGCTTTTGGTAGATCAGATTTCTTGTCGAGGGAATATGTGAATTCTGCTCGGGTGCCCCAATCGATCAGGTAGACAGTATATCGTCCGTTGAAGGTAAAAATGTCAAAATGCACTTCTTCTAGTGGGCTCACCTCTCGTGAGATAGATGGTGGGGCAGCGCCTCTTTTCATGGAGCTGCGTTGACAACAATGACAAATTTCGTTGAACGAAGCTTGTAAAGGTAGCCTCAAAACACTAGGATGGAGTTTTGCTAGAGCTTGTAGTCGCTTGAAACTTAACCTCCAAGCCGAGTGTGCCACAGCTTGATCAGCTCAATCGTGTGCTCAGACGTGACGGTGCGAGTAGAGCTTGTGAATTCTAATGCCTGTTCTGATTTACCAAGAAAAACGTGTGTGTCACATGGCGTGATTGAGATGCTCATGTCTTTTGCAGTAGTTGCAATCATGATCCTGTCCACATGTGGCGTGCAGATTGGACAAAAGTCGCATGCAGGTTGCATGAACGAGCCGTAGTGCTTCGAGTGCACCATGTCCATGTTGCCTTCTGATACTAGCTGCGGTAAAGAGATCAATGTTGCTGCTAAATCGGGCACGTGTAGTGCCTCGATTTTTGGCAGCAGTTTGCCATTGCACGTTGCGTCAAGGAAGCCCCTTCTTATATTTGAAGTCAGTAGCGAACCATCAGCCAATCTTATGCTCATGTTGCACTGTTGACCTTCACTGATCAATGAGGCATGTGGCGTCATTGTCATGGAGGCGCCACTATCTATGTCTGCATAGACCTGAGAATACATTGGCACAACTTTATTAGATGCCTCAAACTGTGGACGCAGGGGACTCAGGGCACATGTGTCACAGGAAGGGCGTGAAGAAGTACGAGGTGCAGAGTGTGAAAGGGCATGAGAGTTGTCTATGGCAGCAGCATGTGGTTGGCGTAAGTCCAGCCATGGTGGAGGGCATTTCAACTGACGACGGTGTAGAGGGCTGAGGGCGCATGTGTCGCGTGCTCACTTCGGGCGTACACGCTCCTGCTCATCTTGCTTCGTCTTATCCGTCTCATTTATCTGATATGCCACACTATCGGCAGCAAACTCTGTCACATAAGCAGCCATGTCCAGATCCATTTCCTGTAACTCTGCCATAGATCTTGCCACTGTTGGCACATCTACAAGTCCAGTTAGTGTCACGGTGCCACCCATGGGTGGCGCTGGTGAAGATCGCTCGTCTGACGGTGAAGATCGCTCGTCTGACAGTTCATCTGTCACCGTTGCAGTGCTGGTACTCCTCCCCTTATTTCGTACGACTCGATATTCCGCCACGACTGGTTGCACTAGTCTGCGAGCGTTGGTAAACTTGTTGTCTGTGAGGAGACATGCGTCTGGACCTACCACAATTCTCCCCGTCTCTCCCCGTGCTCGTGCGTCCCAATAATCCACACAGTTGCATGGTGATGGCCGATGCATCAGTGGTATTTCAAAATTCTTGTCACTAACGCTCAAACCAGGATTGTTGTCAGGGGTATCAGTGCTACGATAGGACACCACAGGGCTAGGGTACGAAGCTGGCTTTCCATACTCATACACATTGATCACACGTGTGGGTTCACATGTCTGGAGTTGAGGGTGCCAGGTGCCTGAAGGCGTTGAAGGAGTAGGGGGAGTGCATGGTGTGGAAGGCGAAGCGGAAGGGGAAGATCTAGAGGGTGAATACCCATCTAGTTGAGTCCGAGACTGAAAATAGAAGCCGCCAGCGCCGGTCTGGTGGCCGGCAGAAGGGGATTGTTCATTAGGAACGGATGTGGACATAGAGGAGTGGGCGGCACTTTCACCCATCATGACGCGGTAAGCGACAGAGTCGTGCGCGGCCTGGTGTGCAGCGATGTTGGCCCTTCCTTGCTGCTGCTGAACCATTGCTTGAAAATTGGCCGCCTGAGGGCATGTAACAGCCCTGTGACCTTGCTCTTTGCAGATGAAGCACGCGGATGGCTCCCTGCCTCTCTTGTCTCCACGAGCCTGTTGAGCCAGAGGTGGTCAATTCTTGTTGCGGCAATCTTGCTCCTTATGAAGAAAAGTCTTGTTCAAATTCTTGAGGCACCATTGGCAGGGTTCACGCGCAGCGGTCGAGAAAGCTTTGAAGAGAGGCTTGAAGTGCCCTCCACCAGCAGGGCGATTGTTGGCTTGAAAACGCTTGGTCTTCTCGTTGTAGGCCCTCAGCATTGCCTCGAAGCTCAGAACTTCGTCAGCGTCAGTCAGAACGGTCCCAGTCGCTTTGATGGCGCGGTAGTAATACGCCACGTTGCTGTTTCGATTGAGAATCCTGATGACTGGCCTGTGCATGCCAGGATGCGGTGCACAGCATCCTCCATTGCTTGGATGGCGGTCGTGCCGATGCGATAGAACTGCAGTACTTGTTGTTGGCGCAAGATGTTACCGAACCATTGCAGAGGGGCGTTCTCGTCAAAGTTGGCGACAGCGTCCGCGTACTTAATCTTGATATCGCGGATGGTACCGTCCGATGGTCGCTCCGAGAAGCAAGGTTGGTGTCGAGGCGTACAAGCGCTTGAGATTGGGACGTCGGCGATCTCGGATCGTGGGTGCGTCTCCCTTGGCTCGTTCACGATGAAGCCCCGGCACCGTACATATCGATTCCCCAATATCGGTTTAATAAAACAAAGCAACACACACAGGTCCTTCCTTAGTGGCTAATCGGGTGCTCGCCATCCGCTTAGTCCAGTGATTAGATTGTGTCTTCGACACCCAAGAGAGAAAAGAAAGAAAGAAACAAACAAACAAGAACGTGGTTTGTGTCTCTGCCCGTGTGTGATCATTCCCAGGGGGTTTACTTCCCTCCCAACAGGAGGCGGAGTATAGTTTTTCGGGTCTTATTTGAACAAACAAACAAACAAACAAACAAACAAAGAACACACACACGCCGCGGCAAAGCAAAACAAACAAACAAAGACCTCCATACCCGTCGTGCCCATGTCCGTGCCGTGCGTATGTACCACACCCATCTTGCTCTGTGTGCATCCTGTGTCTGTCTTGCTAAAAATATGATGACAATGCATCAACAATTTTCCCGACTCAGGTGTGCACAATCCAGGTTCACTTCAATAAAAGTCGTGGCCATGTCCATGTTGTGCCTGTTTTCCTTAAAACATGATGACACACCCCTCTTACTCTGTGTACACGCTGTGTCTGTTCTCCTAAAAACATGATGACAATGTGTCAAAAAAAAACCCAACTCCGGTACTTGATTCCAATCTGTCTATTCTTATTTTTACTTTGTTGTCGGGAGGCCACTTTTTCCAACTACCAAATCGTTCATGGATAACCCCCTCCCCCTTTCTCTCACCCTAACTTCATGTGTTTGTACTTGAAGCACGAGACTGCCTTCGGTGTTAGTGCTCAAGGGGATTAGATGTGGGGGATCTCGGGACGCTATTCGGTGGCTGAGGATGCGTATGTGTGGGGCTTGCGTAAGTCCAAGGATGCGAGCCAACCCGTCAACTTGTATAGCGTTAACCTCAGTTGGCACGTAGAGTGTTTCTGGGCGGTGGTGTACCTTTGGTAGGACCGTAGGCAGAGCTATGCGGCCCGAGTGGATATACTCCTAGGGGATTTACTTCGAGTCCAGGGCGGGAGGCGAAGTGCAAATTTTCGGGTTTTATAACAACAAACAAACAAACAAACAAAAAAACACGCACCACGCCAAATACACCACAATACCTATGAACATGATCAGTTCCAGATGTCAATTGTGAGAGTGCCGATTGATTCGTGCCAGGCGTTCCTTACCACTGCGCACCATTCATTTGTGTTCTCAACAGCTTGGGGCGGTTACTGCGGCAGTGTGGCGGCTGTAAACGAAACAAAAACAAAAACAAATAAATAACGAAACTAGGTAGGCTCTGGTACTCCAGCCCGGGACAGTTTTTTGGGTTCTAAGTGGTTAATCGGGTGGTCGCTATCCGCTTAGCCCAGTGATTAGGTTGGGTCTTCGAAACCCAAGAAAAAAAGAAACGATACATACAAAACAAACCGAAAGAGCACAAACATTGTGAACTGTTTTTACCCAAAAGCCTTAAACTAGGCTTGCAACGGTCCGAGAGAGTCTCTTGGGTCCTACGTGGTTCATCAGATGTACACCATCCGCTTAGTCCAGTGATTAAGTTGGGTATTCGCTGGGGCCCTACCTCAGCAATCCAACCCAGCGAACCGCAGGAAATACAGGGTTGACTTTCGCTTCGGTTTGGGCCGCCCGAGGCGTAAATTACGACACAGCCAAAAAAAATATGGGAAGTGCTAGCGCATCGTTCAGCGACCATGCGTGACTTTTTGACATTTTTTTGCATGATTTTGAAACCTCAAAAATCGTGAGTTTGTATGAAACATGTTTGTCATTGAATGTGGGTTTGTATGTGTGAGATGTGGAATATGTGATTACATCTATACAAGTACAGATGTGCACTGGTTTATGAGATAAATGTAAGAAATATGTGTACATATATACATATGTACAAACCAATGTATTTATCACACATAAACACCTATATTCCCATATACATGTACATTTCCACAGATACGTAGAATACTAGACAACAAATATTTGCCTTTTTTTTATGTACACAACAATCGTCCCGTTGATGATCTGGCGCACTGTAATCTCTCGCACAACCTGGAGGGCTTCGTGTAGGAACACAAGGAGTGTTGCATTATGCAGGTCGAGAGGCTCTTTTCGAAGTCACAAAATGACCAGCCACCGAAAACAAGCGCCCTTCAAACGCGAGAGGCCTTCTTTTGGGCAAAAACGAGTTGGGGAAAATTCATTTTGGCGGGAGTCACGTTTTTGGACCTTCATTGTAATCAAACTAGCCTTTGTTTGGATTTTGCCGAAATTCAACTAACCAGGGCACAATGAGGCCGGCCGGAGCTGGGCCCTACTTGGGTGACGAATGGTATACCCAAGAAAGAAAGAAATAAAGTGGTTAGGAACACGAAAAAAATTATCCCGGAGAAAGGTGCGGTGGACCTGCAGGGTTTGCTTAAAGATTTTTTTCCAGCATACATTTTTATGGTTGGGTGTTAACTCAAATACCAATTTCTCCACAGGGAAAATCATGTGTACGACAGACCGTTTTGTGGCATACATTTTTGGGCGGGGAAAACAAAGGCGGGAACAACACACATTGCTCCAAACCACCGAGCCTCGGCGCTGGTCCGCGCTGTTGCCACCCCTTTGCTGATGATGAATAAAGCAAGGCCGAACCCACAAACATTCAGCAGTTTGGTTTTCGAACAAGTGAAAAAAAATTGCTAGACATTTCGGATGGAGCCAAGAATCAAATTTTCCTGGAAAAAAAGCCCATGCGTTGCGTGTTACAGGGGGGGTGGGTTGTTTTGTTGGGCTTGTGGCCTACTTTTTGGCATGTATGTCACGCAAACAAAACAAGCGTACTTCTTGGGTGGACCAAACTGACAAACAGACATACCCCTTGCCTGCTGTCATGCTCGTGCCTCATCAAAACTTACTATTTATGTCTATTTGCTATATTCCGCCCCCGCTGGTAGACACCATCTGACGCAATCCCCAGGTGCCCCTATCCCTATTTGCTTGTCTCTTCTGTCCATGTGTGGCTTAGGTCTCTGTCCTTTTACTGAGTGGGTTGGTCTGTGATCTGCTAGTAGATGATCGGCTGTCGCCTGATTGCGCAATTCCAGAAGAGTATCTTGGTCACAATCTTGAAGAGCACTGCTTGGAGGACACCAGGAAGTCTGATGCCTTGCCTACCCTAGTGGGGGGTCACCATTTCACCGGGCGCTATGTTCTTTGGTAGTAGGGAGATTTGGTTGACCATCACACCATCACGACAGCACGCCGCCCAGACAACACCCGCTCATCTGCACTGATACGGAGCCAATCCACCCATTTTATGGCCCGCCCAAGGTGCCGGCCACGGAGGCGATCCCTCGAAACGAGGTTACATTTCTGCCATTTTCGCGGGGTTTTCAATGTGAACTGTCTTTGCGCGCCAGCGGGTCAGCCGTAAAGTAGGTCGGCAATGGTCCGAGTTAGTTTGTTGGGTCTTACGTGATGATGATGATTGCTGATTAATCAGGTGCTCGCCACCTGCTTAGTCCAGTGGTAAGTTTGGTGTTCGACACCCACGAAAGAAAGAAAGAAAGAAAAGCCGAAGAAGGCTTTATTTCATAGATAGGTACCGAAGATATTCGACAATTCCGCCACCCCTTATCCATCCAACATCCCCCCCACACAACTAAAGGGCTAACTACCCACCATGTCCACCACCCCAAGACTGACCGCTAACCACTAATCAATTCCACCATCCACCACTCCCACCCTTGATCTGAATAGGGGTGACAGTACATGGTACCCCTCACAATTGACTCAGTGAAAGAGTGAATAATAACATTGACAACAACTGTGAAGTCACAATGTTTCAAGACACGTCAAATATTATAATTGGTAGACAAATTAAGTCTTTTATCACAAAACATGTAATGCTCGACAATTTTTGTTCACAGGGCCAAAACCTTCTGAACCCCCGTGTATTCTTACGTGTCACTGCACACACCCAGAAAAAAATGCAGTGTGTATGCGTAGATTACATGTTATGTGGATGTGCGTGTGAGCGAGTGTCAAACGCACATCCACATAACATGTACACATATGCAGATCTACCTCATTCACTCGTTAACATGCACTCGCTTACACGCACATCCACATAACATGTACACTGTGTGGTGAGTGTGTGTGAACGAGTGAATCAAGTACATCTGCATGTGTGTACGTGTTTTGTGAATGTGCGTGTGAGCAAGTGTGTGGTGAGTGTGTGTGAACGAGTGAATGAGGTGGATCTGCACATATATATACTCATTTCCCGAGTCGAGCCAGATGTACATACATATATACTTACGGTGTGAGTGGGTGAAAAGGTTTTTTGTGTTATGATAGATTGTATGTATCCCCACATATAAACACTGAAATACATGCGCGAGTTTGGACAAACATGACTGTTGGAATTCTACTGTAGTCGATTTTTTTGAAAAAGAATGTCACGGTGTTTCAAAAAACAGTGTCAAGATATCCACCACCACAGCACACAGAGAGATCCACCATTCTAAACCTAACTCTATCCAACATCCCCTCTTATGACCCAGACCCACCACCCTTACGCTGACCTGGTCACCAACCCACTTTTTAATTTACCATTCCCCCACGCAACTGAAATCCTCCTGGTGAAATTATTCAATATCTTATCAAATATCTTATCAATATCTTATTGAATATTTTATATGCTGGGTTCATAAAGATCTCACTGTCACAACAAAACAAATTCAGGCTTTGTTGACAGCAGCGAGGGCGTCGGGCGAAGAGGACGAATGTCAAGTACGACTGACAGGTATCGAGCGGGAATACTGGATGGGCACATAGATCGGCAGATTAGGAGGTCACAATTTCTGAGGCACAGTCACAGCGAGTGTTGGATCTAACCAAAAAGAGGGGGAAATGGGAGCAGGGTATGTGAACCTGCGGAAACAAAGGAAAAGGCAGCCGCAGAGGAAGGTGGGACGCGAAGAGGAAGGATCCAGCTCGAACCGTCCGGAACTAGCGGCCTTTTTCTTGGCATTATGCAGCAACCCTGTGACAAAAATCATGCTGGATTTGTACGACAACCGAGCGCTGCTGAAATCTGTGAAAAGATGGGTAGGTGAAGGCGGAAAAGCGACGTTAGTAGGAGCGCCAGACGCAGACATTTTACTGGAAGCAATCGAAGAGCTTCGAAAAAGAACAACAGCAGGAGCATCGACGTTTCTGGTCAAGGTGAAAGCGCATCGAGGAGAACCTGCGAATGAAGAAGGCGACATCCAAGCAGACAAGGCTATTTCGGGCAAAGATGTTCCCACGGGATGGCACGACAGGACAAATCGAGCAGTTTTCACATGGCAAGAGCCTCGCCGAAAAGGAGGTACGGTGAGCTATGAAGATTGAAAGTCCACGTGGAACAGCGCGGTGCGGCAGGCGATTAGACGAGGATCAGCAGAAGAGGAGGTGCGCAAGCATTTGGATCGTGTGACAGGAGCTTGGAAAAAGATTAGCAAACAAAGACGACGAGTCGATGTAAGCTATGATCCAAGTATGGTAACGGCTCTACAGCATGGTACATGTATAGATGAGGAGGGTTTCAAAAAAACTTGTATCAAGGAGAAGAAAAAAAGGGGAGACATCCACCAGCCTTTTTACAGTACATGGGTAGCAGACTTCATGCTAAGACAGGATGCAGGAAGGTTTATGCTGTGGAAGTATCTGAGTCACAAAAAAATCCCATGGCAGCAAAGGAGACAATTGGGGATGGCGGTGGCAGGAAATACGCCAACAGCCAGTTTTCTGACCAAAATAGGCAAGTTGCAATCAGCAGGTTGTCTGCTGTGCAAAACAGCGCGAGAGGCCCGAGGTGAGAGCACTGACAGTCTGGCAGATGAAACACACGGTCACATCAACTGTGCAGGCTGCGAAGGAATGGCAACAACAATTACGCCTGCCCACCACTCCATCTGGAGGCACCTGCATGACAGCATGCACACTGCACAAAAGCCAAAGAGCAAGCTCAAGTTTTTCACGCTTGACAAAGAAAGTAACATGAGCAGGCTGTGGCGACGAGAAGAGTTTCTAAGAATCTACAACAAGGAAGATCTGACGGAGAAGGCACAGGATATAGAGGTAACAAAATCTGTCAAAAAAAGTCAAGAGGCACGGTACAACCTCGATTTTTTCGTAAATCGTTTCTGGGGCAGGCGACCGAATGGGGTCGCAATCAATGAGGCTCTGAAAATCGGATATTTTTTAGCCTAGTAGAATTCAAACGATCGACAGATAGGGACAAGGGGTTCCTTGAGGTGAAAGACGCAGAAGCAAATGAGCAGTAAAAAAGCATCATTGGTGCGCTCAAAGTTGCTGCTCCGGAGTGGGAATTTGAGCAGATTAATTTTGTGGTAGGTAACCGTGGATCGGTGGTTGAGAGCGATCTCTACACCAAGCTCAAAAAGCTTGATATACAAGGAGAAAAAAAGACAAGCTCTTCGCTGATCATGTGACACAGGTATGCGAAGCGCACAATCGGGTGATTGTGACCTTCCTCTGGCAGCTGCAAGGAGGTACGAGGCCAACCACAGAGGGATCGAGGGAGAACATCGGGCACATTGTGCACGTGTAAGGAGATGGAGAGAGAAACACACGCTTGTACAGCGTCACAGCTGGGGCCCGTCGAACGATGGTGGACTCAGGATGGTAAACTGGGAATCACAATCCAAGACCCCCCCCCAGAGTCCGGAAGACGGACACATTTATTGTATTTTACTTATTCGTATTGCATTCTGCCACGTGTCTGAAAACTTGCCACTTCGGCGCTTGTTTAACGATACTATGAACATCTATTTCTGTTTTCTATGTTGATACTGCACGTGACGTCGTCAAGGTTTTGCTTATATTTGCTAAATATTTATCACTTTATCTACACATTTTCACATGCACATACAGAGGCACACACACACACAAGCACACATGTACAATCAGCACACAAGAGGAATGGCGACAACCAGGCACAGGAGCCTGGTTGTGAGGGGCGGAAGAAAGGCTTTGTTAGAGACCTTGCACGCAAAAAAAATCTCAAAAAAACTGATATTCACGAATCTAAAGAAAAGATTCGAGCACATAGAGCGTCCAGCAAAGCTACTGGACTATTTCTCACGAAGTAATAACAGCAATATCAATCAATGAACATCTTATTGAATATCTTATTGAATATCATATTGAATATCTCATTGAATATCTCATTGAATATCTTATTGAATATCTTGTTGAATATCTTACTGAATATCTCATTGAATATCTTGTTGAATATCTTACTGAATATCTTACTGAATATCTTACTGAATATCTTACTGAATATCTTACTGAATATCTTACTGAATATCTCATTGAATATCTTATTGAATATCTTACTGAATATCTTTGGTAGCACCAAGCCTTTCCTGCTCTTCTGTGGGTTCGCTTTGAAACAAACCCCCTTTTGTGGGAAGACTGGAACAATTCCGATGTTCTGTTCTGGAACAGAACGCTTTACTGTGGGTAACATTAAAACACATTCATCTTTCATTCACTAAAATTAAAAAAAATGCACCTTTCATTAAAACAAATGAGTTTAAAATTCTTCTGTGGGTGACCTAGAAAGAAAAACATTTTTTGTGGGTGACACTAAAAAGATTTGAGAGTGTGTGTGCGTTGTGTCAATAAGTGTTTGTGTGTGTGTGTGTCTGTGTTTGTCTATTTGTGTGTGTGTACGTGTACATGTTCAAGTTTGTATGCGTGTGTGAGAGAGAGAGAGAGGGGGGGAGAGCAAGAGATTTTGTGTTTACGTCTATCTGTCAACCACATGTTTGCTCGTAAGCGCACACATACACACACAAAAACACACAAACACACACACTCACACACGAACACACACGCATGCGCACGCATGCACGCATGCACGCGCACACGCACACGCACACGCACGCGCACACGCACGTGCACATGCACATGCACACGCACATGCACACGCACACGCACAACCACACGCACACGCACATGCACACGCACAACCACACGCACTCGCACACGCACACGCACATGTAATCGCCTATTCGCCTGTTTCGCCTCAAGATACTCCCCTCAAGAGAACGTGTGCCCGCTTGATGCAACAGATATTCGCTTGAGGCAAATATCCTTGTTGTCCTGATCCAAGTCAACTCTCACTGCCATAAGAACTACTGTGTACAGAAGTCTTTATGGCGTAGTCTATAGTAGTCACAGGTCCAGCGCCTCCTGCACAGCGTTGCGTGCTTTGTCAAACATCTCGATATTCAAATATGTAGCAGCCACTCAGAGTAGTACGCCTGCTGTGTGTTTCTGTCGGCCTCGTTGATTCTTGATTCAAGCGATCAGAGGTTCTGAATCACTCCTGAAGAAGGGAGGGATGTTGAATTCCCCAAATTGCAATTGTAGCAAGTTGCACAATCCTTATTATCTTGATTCAGAACCTCTCATCGCTGAGCTGTGAGATCGAGCGCAAGATCAGCTGCCTGCGCGTTGAAGTCTACATTGATGGCAAGAGCCTCCTCTCCGAGTATGTATATATATATGTATATGTATACAGATGCACATACATACATATAAACATATATATATACATATATGTGTATATGTATATATGTATACATATATATGTACATAAATATAAATATATGTCTATTCATTATTTATACATATATGTATATATTTATGTGTATATACATATATAACCACTGGAGCTCTACATCTGTCTCTGAGTCTGTCCTCCAAAGAAAGACAGAGAATCTATGGCTGCGGCTGTGACGGTCGCTGTGGAGGAAGCATCCGAGGCAGACAAACTTGCATTTTTTGATTCATTTGCATCCAGTAGTTTATGGAAATAAATGTAAAATGCGAATTGCATACACACTTTTGGCGTCGGCAGCATCAGCAAAAGAGACCCGCCTCTTCCGCAAAAGAAACCTGACTAGACCTGACTCTTCAGTATCTAGCAAAAGAGACCTGCCTCTACAGCAAAAGAGACTGGATTCATTAGCATTCAGCAAAAGAGAACTGCCTCTTTCGCGACAGAGACCAATTTCTTATGCACAAGCGACTTGACTTCTTGTCTTTTGTCACCGCGTGCCCTATAAAGACGAATGTTCCTGTTTCCCTCCCTAAATTCCCTTTCCCCACCGTTTTCACCACCCTCTCCCCCCGCGGGTGCTATGATGCAAGTCATGCACAGTATTGTAATGAGTACGTCCCAAACGACATCAAGTGCCGATTTCGTAAATTAAAATCGAATCATACATACACAAATACATACACACATATCACCAAATACATACACACACATCACCAAATACATACACACACATCACCAAACGATACACACGCAAATACATACACACACATCACCAAACGACTCCATGTACGCCTTGACCTAACTTTTAAAGAGCTTCTGTTGTTGCGGGGTGAGTGTGAGATTAGAGGCATTATTGAGAACTGATAGTGGGTATCCGAGGGATGTTTCAAGTCACTTTATTCACCCTGGCAAACCCTGGGAGTTTCTGTTTTCGAAAAAACCTCTTCACTTTCCTTTTTCCCCCTTTTTCCCGCCGTTTCCTCCACCCTTCCCCCCGCCGCTGCTACTATCCGAGTCGCCAAAGGACTCCATAGAAGCCCTGCCCTGCATTTTTTCGAGCTTCTTTTGTTGCGGGGTGATTTTCTTGTCCTTCGCCACTAGTTTGCCCTGTTTGTTCTGCTTCAGCCCCGTGTCCATTGCGCCCTGCGTGTGTGTTTGTGTGTATGTGTTTGTGTGTGTGTGTTTGTGCATGTGTGTGTGTGTACATGTATGTGCGTGTGTGCGTGTGGGTGGGGGGGGGGGATGTATCTTCAACCTCGTGTCCATTGCGCCCTGTGTGTATGTGTGTGTGTGAGAGAGAGTGTGGGTGTGTGTGTATGTGTGTGTGTGTGTGGAGGGATGAGGTTCTTGTCCTTCGCCACAAATTTGCCCTTCTCGTTCTGTTTCAGCCCTGTGTCCATTGCACCCTGCATGTGTGTGTGTGTGTGTGTGTGTGTGTGTGTGTGTGTGTGTATGTGTG
>Ga0209390_10005442_pt1 | contig 18015 bp, 9 predicted proteins | sample BON01_FD_187212 | JGI IMG/M metagenome (GOLD analysis project Ga0209390, IMG submission 187212) | Freshwater microbial communities from Lake Bonney liftoff mats and glacier meltwater in Antarctica - BON-01 (SPAdes) (version 2) | ecosystem: Environmental > Aquatic > Freshwater > Ice > Glacier...
CCCCGCGACCAACGACAACGCACCAAGCTCCCAATATGTAGCCGCCGACTTACTCCTGCCTTCCCCCCCTCCCCTCCTCCTTCCTCCGATTCATCATCATCATACCGCAACTGCTCCAGCACACGGTGAATCCCCCAGGTCCGCTGCAGAACCGAAAGGGCAGCCCCCAGGAAATGATGCCCTGATCCCTGATACTCTTGCAATAGACCTAAGACTGACTCAGGTGACACAACGTCCACCATACACGAAGGCGCCGCACACGAAAACCTCAACCCACTCAACCTACTATTATTCCCTTGACCGTGATTCCGAATAATTTCAATGTAAATCGAACGGATCTCTGTCAACCCCAGCTCTTGCTGCAGTGCCTCAAGCTCAGCACGTTCCACCAATGTCTCCCACCCCCCCGCGTCTTGCTCGCGGAGCAGATGCCGTCGTACCAACACGAACTGCTCATTCTTCCTTCCTCCTCCTTCTCCTCCTCCTTCCCCTCCACCATTGTCATTGGTCTTGACCAACACCCACATTTCTGAAGGGGTAAAGTTGCCGTACATACCGCGGCATACCTCCAGGCGCGTCCACTCAGGGGAAGGCAACGAAGAGGAAGGGGAGGAGGAAGAGGAGGAGGACGACGATGGCCGAGCAAATTCAATCAACAAATTCTCATCGTCATCGTCATCCTCGTCGTCAGCAGCAGAAGCAGTAGCAGCAGCAGCAGCAGCAGTAGCAGCAGCAGTTGCAGCAGTACTGGCCCCCGGGAGATGAACGGTGACAATGTGGCCTTTCACTTCTGGACGAGGCAAAACTCGCGTATTCACGCCACCCACCCTCCCTCGCGCCCTCCGCTCAACTACCGTAAGAGGGAGATGGCTTCGCTCCGTGCTTTGCCAGTACGTAGAGGGGTTGTTATCGAGCAAGGCCAGCTTGGAAGGAGCCCCGGAAGAGACCTGCGACCAGGTTGGATCGATGGCAGGCAAATAATCGTTGCTATGAGGGCGGGCTTGACGACGTTGCTGCTCGTCTTGCATTTGACACGTGTGGGACACGCCGGAATACACTTCGAGGAACGTAAAATACGAAGGCAGGAGAGCAGCTAAAGCCGGGTTGGTGGTGCCCTGCCTCGCAGCAGGGCGCAGGACATCGGTGAGCAGCGCCCTGAGCAGATTACTCAACCCCCGCCGTTCCAACTCGTCGTATAACTCCACGCCCGTCGCTTCAATCACCAAACGCAGCGCATCGCACGCCGCAGCAAACGGCAGAGCCGTAGACTCTCCAAGCATAAGCATGAGGCTGCTGCTGCTGCTGCTGCTGCTGCTGCTGCTGCTGCTGCTGCTTCCCTCCGTCATCGTCGTCGTTGTCATGGCGGTGGAAAGGAGGGCGAGGTAAAGGTCCAAGGCATCCTCCATCACCACCTGCTCTAGCACGGCACTGGCTTCCCCTTCCCCATTGCGGGTCAGCGCTGCTGCAGATGCATGCAACAGATGAGCGTGCTGCTGAGGCGTCCAGGGGGAGGAGGAGGGGGACGACGAGGAGGACGAGGATGGGAAGCAAGCCCTGAGAAGTTTGAATGGCTGCAGTGCTTCATACACACGCAGATCTGTCACATGCGTCAGCAACCCCGGAACTTGGGGAGGAAGCAGCTCCTCGTCCGCTCCCACAAGTTCTACCACCACCAACCGCACAGCCGCGCCCACCACCAGTGCTGCTTCTTTAATCACCGCCAGCCGCTGCAGCGCCTCAAGCAAGGCATCGCGACGACTGACCAAAGCCCATCGAAACGCAGGCCAGAGAGCAGCAATGTCCGAAAGGGCATATACACACGACAACAACACATGCTGATCAGTAATGACCTCGGCGGCCAATACTTCAAGCAATCCATTCACCACTCTTTCGACTGATGACGAAGAAGCCTCCATCTGCGCCAGCAACGCTGCCTTTGCGTCCCAATGATGCGCAGCAGCCGCTCCTTTGGCCAGATGTCGGAGGGCAGCCGCGGCAAGGGCCTTGCAGGTAGGGGAGGAGGAAACCAATGCCAATACATGAAAGACGAGCGGGACGAAATGAGTGTCGTTGCTGCTGCTGCTGCCGTTACTGCTGCTGGTGGTGTCGGTGTCTTGTAATAGCAAACGGTAGGAAGGGCCTCGTCCTCCCCGCAAGAGGGCAATCAATGCCCGGAGCGCTGCTTGACGGACATGGGCAGTTGCCGACGGCTCCGCTAAAACGTCGTGTACTAATTGATGGACTCGGCAGGTGAACAACAGCTCGTACGTGACGGAAGGCATGGGGGTCGCCGCCAAGCACGCAATAAGGTGCATCCCCTGGACGGTTGAACCCTTCCTCCCCCCCTCGATCAGCGCCCGCAAAGCCAAAACAAGCACGCCCTGGCTATCAATCAATTGGTGTTCCTTCCGGCTGTCAATGGTGGCCAGACGCTCACACCCCCGCACCAACAGCTCCACCTCACGATAGTCACTCCCATACCAGTACCCGTACTCCTTGCATCGGCGCCGCTTCTCCCGTCGCAAGGCAGGGTGGGAAGACGGGTCTTCCTCCTCCTCCTCCTCTTCCTCGTCAAATTCGTCATCCTCCTCTTTCTCCTTCTCCTCGTCCTCTTCCTCTTCCTCCGCATCATCATCATCATCGTCCTCCTCCTCCTCCCCCCCAACCCCCGCCCACCGCACCACAATGAAATTACCCTTAACAGCAACAACCCTCCCCGGATTATTGAAAAATCCATCCTGCTGCCCAAACCGCCAATGTGGCCCACGCACCACCTCCATCCCATCATCACACCTCACCAAATCCTTCACCGTAAAAGCCCACGACACATCGTGAGCCCCTCCCGCAGTAGCCGCGTACCGATACGACTTCTGCTCGTCGCTCCCATTCCACTTAACAATCACTTCGTCGCCCGACCGACGTACCACCACTCCTTGATTCCCGGCCTTGCCGTCCTCTAACCCTCGTTTCCAGGTAGGTCCGCGCGTGACGCGACTGCCCTCCAAAATCTCTTGATGCGTGCACGTGCCATCATCGCCTGCCTCGAGCAAATGCGAGGAAGCAAAGACAGGCCACAACCCACCCGTACCCCTACTACTACTGCTACTGCCACTACTGCTGCTGCTGCTAGTTATAATAGTCGTCGACAACGGTCGCGTGAGCGGTGCTTCCCTCGTCCGGCTCACCACCTCCAGTTCGACATTACACCAGTCATCGCTCCTGTACGAGGCCCCGGCATCTTCATCCCAATGAATCCACAACCGCCCTTGCTCGCACACGCCAACAACAGATCCAAAGCTACTCAGACTCCTCCTTGGCCGCACCCTATCCCCAGGCTGGACACCAAAGACCTCCACACACGCCTTGGCATCTGTATTAAAAAGACCCATCGTCCTATCCGCCTTCTCATACATAAATTTATCAGCAGCAGATGATCGAGGCAAAGACGGCATCAGCGGAGGTGCATCGGGGAAAGCAAGCTTCTCCTCCCTTTCCCTCACCTCCAACAATGGCTCCAGCACACACAAAACATCCCGCACACGCATAAAACGACCAGTCCCCCGCCCCGCTACCCGCGCCTGCTCCACCAGCACCTCCACCGCACCCACCACCGAACAAGGCAGCAGCTCCGCAGGCAACACCCCCGCCCACGACCCCCGCCTCGAGGTAAAACAAGGCTGCTCTCGAATGGTCTTCCACCTTCCAGGGCCCGCCAAGATACGGACAACCCGACTCACGTCTCCATCGAGCAAGGCACCAAACAGCGCTTCCCCCCAATGTTCCACCTGACCCCATGGCCCCCACTCCGCCCGACTATACGAAGCCCAGGCATGAGGGTCCATCTCTTTCCGGAGCAAGCTCTCCACCTCCTGCTGCAGCTTCTCCTGCTCCTCAATGCTGGCAAGTGGAGGTAGAGGAGGAGGAAGAGCCGCCAGCGTGCGAGAACGGCCCAGTGCGCTGTTTTCCCACACGGCAAGCTCCCAAGCGTGCTCGTCGCCGGATGCCAGGATACCCACCAAGGCACTGACCAGTTCCCGTTCGGATCCGTCGGCGGACGCGGCGCCGGCAGCAGCAGCAGCAGTTAGGCACAGACGCAGCGGCTTGACGAGGCGTTCCACCTGGCGCTGCACGAAAAGCGTCTCACGGGCAACGGGGGGGAAGGAGGCAAACGATCGGAGTAAGAGCAGGAAGAGGTCGAGTGTCTTGGCACGCACGGCCTCCTGCAACGCTCGGGCCTCAGGGCTATCAGCCACGTCAATGATCTGGGTCTTGTCGTCGTCCCCTTCCTCCTCGTAGCTGGTGCTGATGTTGCCATCACCATCGACTTCGGCAGCGGCTGCATCTAAATCGTCGAGGGAGAAGGGAGAGGCCTGCGTCTCTCGGGGAAACTTGGCGTGCTTGATCAGCCGCGTCATGTTCTGGGTCAATGCATCCAAGTGATAAGGATTGCCCGCCGCAGCAACTTTCCCCAAAACAGCCAGTACTGTCAAAGTGACCTCGTACGGCTGCTGCTGTTGCTTGCTGTCGTCATCGTCTTCGGGCCCGCCCCCACGTCGTTCTTGCGTCTCCTTGCGCCAGGCCGCGACCGTGTCCAAGGTATGCAGTGCAGCGTTGACGAGGCCAGCATCCACCAAAGAGCGAGACAAGGTCTCCTGCTTGCTAGGCTGCTGCAACAACACCCTCTCAACAACCTTCCAAAGCAACCCTACAATCCGACGGAAGTATGCTTGCTCCGCATCAGCTCCCTTTAACCGCCCCACTAGCAGACCATTACCAGACAAATCCTCCTCCCCTCCCTCGTCGTTTCCGTCGTCCACTTCCAAGCCCAACGCAAACCCGCCCAAGGTATTATATCGCAACAGGGCGGGAGCAGTGGTGGGAGCAGCAGCGGGAGGGAAAGCATGCAGGGCCCGAAAGGGGACTTGGCAGAGACCCACGTCACCAAAGGCCTCGACCGTATCCTCCTCGGGGGTGTGCTCTAGGTCAGACAGCAAGGCTTCTAGGCACGCCTCCACCTCTTTCTTCTTCCCCACGGACGATGGCGCCCCTTTCTCGTCGTTGCTCGAGGAGACAGAGGACAAGAGGTCCGCCAGTCGCTCCAAGTGACCCTTCAGAGTACCAAGCCGCGGGCTCCCCTCCAGCCTCCCTCTCTGGCCTCCACCATCCTCCTCCTCCCGCAACCCCTGCAGCGTTGCAAGGCACTTGGAGAGCCACCGCGTCTGCGCCTCGACCGGCAAAGGGGAAAAGACATGCACAGCCGAGATGGCGTCCCCCTCATGCACCAGCCCTACAAACGGACGAACCCCAGCAGGGTTAACCCTCACCACCACACTCTCTGCCAGCAGGGCCTTCCCATTCAAAGAAACAGAGACATCCAGCGTCGTTGACGAAATCTCCCCTCCCCCCACCAAGGCCAAGGCGGCCGTCTCATCCCACGCCCGAAAGACCGTCACCTCAATCTTGACCTCATCTTCACTCGCAATACTACCTCCCCCTCCCCCTCCTCCGCCCACCCCGCAACCAAACGGCAAAAGCGTGCGTTCTAACATAGGGCCCGAACTGGAGAGGACACGAAAGACGCCCGTAGAATGATATTCGAGGCTAAAGGAGAAGACCGGCGGCAAGGGTGGAAACCCGCCCCAAGTCCCGTCCGACAGCCCCACTACATGGTACTTCCCATGCTTGGGTCGGAAGAGATAGGTGTGTACTCCCTTCTTGTGCAGCCCGAAGGGTCCCCGGGACGACACCCGCTGCAGGTGGACGCCTAGGCGACAGGTGCGGGTTAGGAGGTCACCGTGCTGATAAAAGGCCTTAGGCAAGGGCTCGAGGTACTTGAGTGGGGTACGATTGCCTGCCACCATGGCAGCACCACCACCTTCCGCGCCCTCCCCACCACCATGGCTGCTGCTGCTGCCCGCCCCCAGTTGCTGGCTGCCGCGTGCCGCGCTCCCGTTCCGCTTCCGTTCTTGCACCTCGGCGTTGGCCATCCAGGCGAGAAAGTCGAATTGCGGAGGTGGGTTGCCGAGGGAGAGCTCTGCCGAAAACGCTCGCCCTGTGTAAGACAAACGATTGAAGATAATAACAGTAGGGTACGCCCGTTCAAGCCGCTCGGGCAAGGCAATCCGAAACAAGAGCCGGTCCGGCGTCTCGGATGTGTGTTTGTGAAGGACGAGGAAATGCCTTGGGCCCCTCAAATCCACCCCCACGCGAATAGTATCACCAGATGCTATGGGAGGGTACTGCGCATGTGTCTTCCCCCACACCAGCACCTGCCCGGTACTGCAATTAATCCCCGCGACAGGATTCCGGTGCTTGTCTTTTTGGAAAAAAGACCAGTCAGGAGCCAGGGAAGCAGTAGTCGAGATGCCAACAACAATGAACTCCTCCCCCGACCAGGTAGGGTCAAGGTCGTGCCGCTTCTCCTTGACAAGCTTCACCTCCCACGCTCCCGCGTGTCCGGCCGGAATGACAGGCCCCAAGGCATACGCACCAAACCCAAACTCTGCGCCGGCTTCACCCCCTAAGGTGGCAGCAATTGCGCCTGATCCCTCCTGCAAGGTGCAGTTGGAATGGGACACGAAAAACATGGGTGGGGGGGGAGGGAGGCGGAGGGCGGCTTGGGCCATCAGCGTCGCCAGCGCCACCGTCGAAGTCGAGCTAGAACCCAACAAAAGGTCTTTCAACGAGGAGAAGGAAGGGTGCAGCGCCATGCTTCTCGCGAGCCGTTTATCCTTCACGGTGCCCGTCGCATCCAACGTGCGTTCCAGAAACTTGATCAGCAGCGACCCCAGCCCCACCCCCACGCTACTGCTTGTTGCCGTGGTTACAGTTGCTGCAGCAGACATGACGAGAGCGTAATTTGCTTCAGTAAACCACCGGGGTCCGACAAAGCGACTGAGGGCTTCCAAGAGGCCTGAGACGTCTGCCGATGACAGCAGCAGGGATGATGATGACGCCGAGGCCAGATGCTTTTCCAGCACGGCGACGACTTTTGCTTGAGGGAGTGGCACACCCGTCGTCAACGCCAACGGCAACGAGGACGAGGACGAGGAAGAGGAAGAGGAGGAAGATGGCACAGCCGCCCCACTGCAGCACACGAGGCGCACCAGCAAGCGCAGCCGCTTTTGGTCCACGTCCTTAATGACGGCCGGTGGCCACCATTTTCGCCCTCCAGCGGTGGTGTCATTCAAGAGCACGGTCACTGCACCCGCACGCAGCATGTCTAATGCAGGGCCTTCGTCTTGGGCTAGCACCGATAAGACCTCCATTGCCTGCATCACGAGCTGCTGATGCCGGCCATGCTGTCGTAGCACGTCTAACAGCGGAGATATCGCCCCGTGGAAATCAAGGACAACTCGATTCCGGGGCCCAGCGGCGGCCCAGCGGCTAAGGACAAACAAGGCTTTGGTGAGGACGTCGGTTTGGTGGGCGTAGCTGCTCATGACGGTAAGCACGAGAGGAGCAGTGCTAATCGCGTCTTGGACCGCCTCGAGATCCGCCATGATTTTATCGTGGAAGGACAGGGCCAAGATAGCCGAAACGAGAGGATCGATGATCGGTTGAAAATCCAAAGGAATACTCCAATTACAAAGCGGGCACAAACGGTGCGTCTGCGGTTTACGCTGCAAGTACCTCAACAACGCGCTCTTCCCAAAGGTATGCCCACACCCAAGCGTGACGGGGTCCACCAAAATGACCCCCGTGAGTTGATCTTGAAGCACCACCTCCACGTCCACCTCGCTCGATAAGTCAGAAGCACCCAAAAATCGTAAAATAGTGTCGACATGACCCGTCTTGCCCTCCACCACGGCCCGCTCCAGTCGTTGACGCATGCCTAGAGAGATGACGCCCTCGCCATCCCGAAACAAGGTATCGATGCGGGCAAGCAGCTCGTAGGCCGTCCTTGGGTGGCTGCTGCTGCTGCTGCTGCTGCTGCTGCTGCTGCTGCTGTTGGAGGGTGGACGAGACAGGGCCTCGATCAGGCAGCCCAGCGTGTCCAAATTGAGCCGACGCAAATCCGAGTGGCTCAACGCAGAAGTAGTGGGTAGATTAAGTGGTGCAGGGGTGGGCGTGGTATCCTCGCGGAGTAGCTGACAGACGACCCGCCGCACCTCGTCCATCTCTCCTTCTTGCTCCTCCGCCGCCCCACCTGCTGCTGCTGCTGCTGCTGCTGCTGCTGCCGGTGCTGCCTCCAAAGCCCAGGCAATCTGCTCATCAGTAAACCCCACAATACGCAAAGCATCAATAGGGTCATCACCCTCCCCATCCACCAGCTGCGCAACCGTCGCCTTGGTGCCTGGACTGATGACTGACCGGTCAACCACCATCTCATGCTTGGGGAAAAATCTCTGAACATTCTCGTCCAACGCCCGATTTATAGACAGGCTTCCCGGAGGGAGCTTCTGGCGGCATTCCGGCTTGGGACAGCGCCGAATATCGTCAATCATACCCGCGCTGCTGCTGATGCTGCTGCGGTCGCTGCTGGCCCCACCACGACCACCTGCCGTCCACTTCTCCCCTTGCTCGACCAGGTACCGTTCAAGCGCGGCCTTGCAAAAGGAATGCTGACAGGGCAGGGTCACGGGCTGGCGCAGCGTCGTGCCAGTCAAGGGGCACAAAAAATCTCGTTCGGTGGAGTTGCTTGATTGCATGGCCGTAAAGCTCTCGTTGTCTCTCTCTTGCCATTCCTCAGCGTCGTCGTGCTCCTCCTCCTTCTCCTGGTCAGCCCAGAAAGGCCCCTTCTCCTCCTGGCAGCTGCGATCGCAGGGATGCCTAGGCGGCCGTTCTCCATCTTGACGCTGCTTCTGCTGCCGTTGGCCTTCATGCGCAATGGTAAGCAGCAACAAGACCTCCTGCACGTGGCCTGCACATGCCGCCAGCTTGAGTCTCTCCTTGGTCTCTAACGAGAGCGTGTTTTGTGCCCGTCCTTTGCCACCACCCGTCTCGCCATAGAAAAGCTCCCGCAACTTGCACAAGGCCAGATACAGTAGCTTTTGCTGGGCAGGCGAGTGATCCGCAGCTTGCCCAACCAGCAACCACAGGGAGTCGTGGCTGAGGCGCCGCAGCTCACGTGCACCAAACAAACGCCGACCGTTGCTGCTAGCATGGGACCCGTCGTCGTCCTCCAGCATTAAATTGGCCACGCCTCCAACAAGCTCGTCATTCTTGCCATCCTCCTTGGCAATTCGCTCCAAGGCATCCCCCATATGGCCGTGACAAGCCTCCTCCGCCTCCTGCAACACCCCTTCCCCAATCCCCACCACCACGAACGAGTCCTTGACCTTGGACACGGGCGGCCGCGCCCGCACCGCTTCTTCCACCACTGCGCGCAACGCATTCATCTCGCGCCAAAGCTTGACATTACGTTGCGCTTTGCTCACCCCGCCCACAACCATCGACCGGAGCCGCCGCTTGGCACTCAAGTCATCGGCAAGACGGGCGGCCTCTACTGCCCTTTCTACCCAAGCGCGCAAAGACGCCAGCCGTTCCGGTGCCAACGCGGCCGGCGCTAAATTGAGCACCTCGTTCAGCTGCCCCTCCAAGACCTCCAGGTCATTGTCGTCTGGTTGTGCCACGGGACCGGGCGCCTTGTGGTGGTCTTGCCCCTCCCCGCCAGTGCTGCCCTCGTTTGGCTCCATCTCGAAACCAGCCAAGCAACCCCGATGCAGCCCGCCTTTCTCCGCCACCTCCAAGGGGGCCCAGAGATTCTCTCCCCTGTGATTGTGATAGGGGGGGTGTAGGGTAGGGAGTGAGTGAGCGGTGGGGTCAGGGAAAGAGGGACATAGGAGTGCAGTGATGGGGATGTGCTGCTGGCTGGCCCATGATTTCATCCGTTATGCCTCCGGGGTATATAAGTCTTACTACGATACAATAGTAAGCTGAAAAGGCAACTACGTCGCCTTGTCTTAGCCCGCCCAAAAGAAACAGAAAGTGAAAAGCAAGAGGGTGGCATTGTTGTCTTCCTCTCATTTCCCTGAATTAATTTTTGTCGTTAGTACCATTTCCCCCTTCCTCCCGATCCACTTTGTTGGTAATACTTCCCCTGAGCGCCTCCCTCCCACCTGCACTCAAAGCTACATCTAACTAACTCTATCGCACACACATTATACCCCACCCCACGCCCTCACCAATCAATACATACAACCTTCCTTCACTATCATAAAATGCCCTCCCTCTCTCCCTTCCCGCTTAATGCGCTCAAATCACCCAGTTCGTGTAGCCATCCCAGATCATACTCAAGGCGTCGTCGTCTGCCCCCCCGGGTCCCCCTGGCGTATGCGTCGCCGGTCCTTGCCCTCCCGCCCCTTCCTCGTCCCTCTTACCCTCGGGCTCTCCTGCCCAATTTCGATGCCCCACCAAATGATCAAGTAAGGCTGGCAGCGACATGTAACACAGCTCTCCCCCCACGCGATCCCAAATTGGCGCATTTTTCAAACGGTCCCTCGCCGTGCTCTTGACGTTGACAATGTAGGTCGTCTGCGGTGACGCGCCCCGCTGCAACGCCTCCTCCACTTCGTCGAGCATTTTGATGCCAGACAAGTCGATGTGGTTCACCCCGCTAAAGTCCAGCACCACGTGCAAGGGCCGGAGGCAAGGCTCAACCGCCGTCGTCAAAGCCCGCGACACTTCCAAATCCTCGTCCTCGCCTTCGTCCCCCTCTCCCACGGGTGCCCTATCATCTACAACTTCTTCAAGTTCTGCTTCCAATGTTTCTTGCGCCTCCACATATTGCATCTCAACGCCGTCGCCGCCATTAGCAATGTCGCCCGCCCCCTTTCCTCCCTTGCTTTGTTCGCCAGCAGCGCCCAGGACCGAGCGCACGTGAAGCGGCAATGTGGAGGTCTCTGACTCAGGCACGCTGTTGACTCCGCCCCCGCCGTTGCTGCTGCCGTTGCTGCCACCATTCGCACCACGAATAGGGACAACACCGCTGCGAGCATCGCGACCACCGGCATTGCCCAGGTTCTGCATCATCGACACCAGGGGGCTGCCAGTCCGAAAGGGAGAGGAAAAGACATGGCTCGCCACCCCACTCACCCCACTCGCAGCGCCGCTCATGCCGCTAAAGGAAAAGTGCGGGTGGAGCGACAAGGAAGGGGGCAAGGGCAATACCACAGAAGGGTCCTCGGCAATTCGCAAAAGTTGCTCCTTGATGCTGGCGCAGCTCGCGAAGTTAATACTCTCGTCGATCCGAATGATGCAGATGTTGGGCGCTTGCACCGCGTTGGTATACCGCGTGATGTCGCGAAACACATGTCGCCGACCGGGGAGGGCCCCCAGGACTTTCAAGCGAGGATGAGACGTGCGCCGGACGAGCGCGATGATGCTCAAAACAACGCCCACCAAAATGCCTTTGTCGATTCCCAGCCCAATTGTAACTGCAAACGTCGCAAACATGACCAGAAACTCGCTCTTGGACGCGCGGTACGCATATACGAAGGGCCGAAAATCAACGACATTACAAATCGCGACTTGCACAATGGCGGCCAGCGTACAGAGCGGAATCCAATAAAAACTGGAGGTCAAGAAGTTTACAGAAAGCAAGACAATCACGGCAGCAATCATGGCCGACACTTGCGTCTTCTGATTCGCTTCCACGGCGACGGCGGTCCGCGCAAATCCGCCAGCGACAGGGAAGGCGCCAAAAAAACTGCCCACAAAGTCCGCCAGGCCGAGCGCCACCAGCTCTTGATTGGGCTCGACGGTGTAGTTGTTGAGGCCTGCGTATTTTTTCGAGACACTGTACGTGAGCATGAAGGAGACAACAGCCAACAGCAAGGCGGGGCCAAAAAGATCTTGGAGTTCGTCGAGGCTAACGCTGTAGGATTGGTACGTTTGCATGCCATGGGGCACCTTGCCAATATGGGCTGGAGCGACGCCACGCAAAGACATGGCGTAAGCAATGAAGCCCGTCAGGACAATCGCAAGAAAGGGACCAAAATTTGCTAGCAATAACATGTTCTTGGTCGTCTTACTTGTGAGCGGCGCCATGGACTCGGACGCGATCATCTCCAACCGCTTTTTCTCGAGCCGGGCCTTGGTGAGTCGCCGCCAGCGCGAGAGGGTGTAGAGAAGGGCGAAGGTCACCATGCCGAGGAGCAAGGTCCACGTCTTGGTTTCCTCGATATGCTCAAACAGGTATTGGATCGTTTGATACGCATAGGGAAAGGAGGGGATGCTGATGCCAAACAGAAACTTGAGCTGGCTGATCGCAATCAATATTTCGCCGCCTGCACAAAAGCCTTGCATGACTGGATGGGACACATAAGTGGCAATCTCGCCGAGTTTGAGGACACCGAAGGCAAATTGAATCGCGCCTGTGAGAAAGGCAAGCTTAACGGCAACGTTCACGCGTTCCTCGAGCGGGGCTTGGTGGGTGTCTTCGGACAGGGGAAAGGTAGAGGTGTGGCGTGCGACAAGGTCACCGACCATAATGCTAACGAGGGCCATTGCCCCCACGGCACTCTCGCGGGACGGCCCAAAGAAGCTGTAGATGAGATTGGGAGTAATCGCGCAGTAGAGGCCGTAGATCGGCGTCAGGTTGGCCAGCACACTGTAAGCCATGCCTTGTGGAATGAGGAGGATGCCGACGACGAGGCCCGCCTATGGTGAGGGGAAGTGGGGAGGAAGGAGATGGGTGAGCCTCTTTCTTTGATGAAGGGCGATTACAGCAGCCATAAAATGCCGTACTTCCGACCCTCCTTTCCCTCCTTCATCCCTTCCCCGCAGCTGCTGACGGACGTACCTGTATGTCCCAGAAGAGGTCCTTCTTGGGTTGGTATTGCCGCAACCACTTGAACGCCGGCACCGTAGGCATGTAAAACCAGGGCTCTCTCCGCTTGTTCCGCCGCTTTTTTTCTTCCAGCATGCCATCGCGCAGGCCTGGCTCAAGGTAGGCAGAGAGGTCGAGGGGGCGGTCTCTCTCGGTGCCAAGCGGGGGGGCTGCGGCGGAGGAGGCTTGGGGAGGGGGTGGTGGTATTGGCGGGAAGGGCCCGGGGCCGACGCCGACGTAAGGCGAGGGTCCAGTGTCGCCACTGTCGGCCGGTGGAGTCTTGCCGCCGCCGCGTTTCATTGTCGTTTGTCCATGGAATGTGGATGTGTGGAGACAGGGTGTTAAAAATTGGAAATTGGGGGAGGGCATTGTATTTGGAGGGCAGTCTCGTCTTTCGTCTTGACGGCTGCAGCAAGACCTTGCACCGCGGCGATTGCCAAAAAGAAGCGCGGGTGGCGGCTTGATGCCCTCCCCTAGTGGCCGTGTGTGTATAAGTGCCCGGGTGCCTCAGGGCAATCAAGTCGTCGCGTGCAGATTCGTATTCTTTTCCGTGCGCCGTTGCCCGACCTCCCGTTTGCGATTCCAAGCCGGCCGGCAGCAGCAGGCCCGAATGGCTGTGGGTGTGCGCTTGTGCTCGTGCGTGTGATCCGTGTGTGTGAGGATGGGCTCAGTGTGTCTTGCAAGGACAGGACATATCACAAAGGCATGACCAACGACGACGAACATGACGCATTCGCCCGTTCGCCATGTGGGGAGGTTAGAAGGCGGGTAGACGTGTCCATGTAGGAGGACAAGGACAGGGCGAAGCAGTACACCAAGTGTGGCTTGGTTTGATGGCACAAGAACGAGAAATAATCCGGCTCAAAACAACAGGTCCAAATCTGGGACGTGCGTGAGCGTGAGCTTCGACAAACAGAAGCAAGGAAAACGAAGCATGCGACGAAAAGGCTGCGTGTGTGTAGTTTTATGTGTGTTTCTCTCGTTCCCTTCTTTTGTTTTGGTCTGTCTGCAAGCATCCTGCATCAAGCAAAGCAAAGACTTCTACGCACAAACGTTCCCTCACACACATCCCATCCTGGGTCAATCATGTCCCTTCTCCTTCCATTTTCCCTCATCCTTTCCAGCATTTCCTCCTGATAAAAAGCACGCATATGTTTATGCCTTCCACAGCTTGCCGCCCTCGGTCTTGCCGTTCATGAAACCCTTCCACGCGGCGTGGGTCTCGTCGATGACCTGTTGGAGTTTGGGGGGGGGTTGGCGGGAGGAGAGACGATCAGTGGAAAAGGTCTGCGCTCTCTCATATTCACAAAGCCACCAAGGGCAATCTTGGAGTTGACCCTTCCCTCCAATGCAGAAAGGACATAGACGAATATCTGCTGTCTCGTTCTTCCCTTCCTTTCCCTTGTAACAAAAATCACACTCCCTCCCTCCCTCACTCCCTCCCTCCCCCCCACACCTAACTTAAGCGCATCCGCTTTAGGCAAAGCCCGCTCGCCAAACCCAAACGCATTAATAGGCTTGTCATCGGGCGTCTTGTACCAACGGAACCACTCCCTAATCCCCGACACCACCCCGGGGAGCTTCGCCTCAACATCCGCAATGTCATGCAGTTCATTAGCCAAGGGGTCAGAAGCAGCAATCGCAATGATCTTCCAGTCCAATTCACCATCATCAATCATGGCGAGCACACCAAGGGGCTTGACTGGCGTCACAGATCCAACGGCCAGAGCGACGCTGCCGATCTCCACCACGTCCACCGGGTCGTTATCACCCTTCACTTTGAGCTATAGAAAAGGAGGAGGGAGGGAGGGAGGGAGGGAGGGAGGGAGGGAGATGAGGGGACTAAGAGCAGAGGGCCCGCGTCAACGGCGCGCGCACGTTGGAAAGATGAGAACCACATACACATCGAAGTCGAAACAGCAGAGAAAGGGAGGAGGGAGGGAGGGAAGGAGAGAAGGAGGGAGGGAGGGAGGGGCGGACATACCTCGGGGTGCTCGTGGTTGGGGTCCTCCCAAGTCTGGGGCAGGAGGCCGTAGTTCCAGAAGATGGGGCCGTGGTAGAAACTGGGGGGAGGGAGGGAGGGAGGGAGGGAGGGAGAAAGGTGATGGTGAGACAAATAGAAATATAGATTGTATGTGTTCATATAGAGCATGGAGTTTCCTGAAGGATTAAATAAATTCAAGCTATTTTCTGGCCTTCCTATTTCACTCTCCACGTCCAAGCTTAAAAATAACTCACCGGAGCTTGCCCTTCTTCATGTCCTGGGAGATGGGGTTGAGCTCCTCCTTGGTCGCCACCTCCATCTTGGCCTTGGTGCTGTTTTTGTTTTATAGTGGGGATTCAGGAAGGAGGGGAGGGAGGAAAGTGGTCAGTAAGTACCCTGCTTCGCCCACGAAATACATGTACGTACAGCCCGCTCGACACCCACACAAGCACACACAAAAACATAATACTGCATCAACATGCTTTTGGTTTTCAAGCTTGTTAAGGAGAGAGAAGGGAATAAAAGAACTTACAATTTGGGGATCTCGGTGATGAAGTTGAAGGTCTGGCCGTCCGCCTTGAGGGGAATGTCGTGCCAGGGGGAGATCTTCTTGCCATCCTTCTGCTCGTTTAGAGAGGTGTGGGGGTTGGTTGGGGGGTTTGAGTATTCGTTAGCAGATGCTTCTCTGTCATTGGTTCATGCATTTCCACGCTATATTCACGCCTTCGATGCTCGGGAGATCGAAAAGACCATACACAAAAATGTGCAGCTCTCCCTCCCCACCCACCCCCACCCCACAAACGACATAAGCCGCATGCCTCCGCGAAAAAACGTACGTTGAAAAAGACACGGAACTCCTCCGTCTCGGCAGCACCCTTGGTCTCAGTGCTGATCATGGCCATGGAGCGGCGAGTCTGGCTCAAGCGGAGGCCCGCGGCGGCGGCCACACGGGTAGCAGGGAGGGCGGTCGAGGGGCGCAAAAAGCCCATCGTGGACTGGAGCAACAGAGTCGAAGCCATGGCCACCAACACTCCTCGCTGGAACATTGTCGAGACGATTCTGTGGTGTGTGTGGGTGGGGTGGCGGTAGGGTAGGGTGTGTGAGAGGTGGGAATGAGATGTGGTGGATCTGCGGCTGGGGGAGAGGGGGGAGGAGGTCGACAGCAACAAGCACGATTCTTGTTGCACGCTGCGGCAAAACAGGACTGCGTCTTGGTGCTCCTGGTGATAGCCACTCCACTGAAGGCCCTGGTGGTGAGGGCTGCCTTGGTAAGTAGATAAAGACGACACGCAACGCAATAGGATCTCAAAGCTGCGGCTTGTGGCAACGGCAAAGGAGTGGTGGGGCACGATGACGCGCTCGCTTGAGATCGGCCGGCCCATGATGCATAGACTTTGAACTCACGCAATCCACACCACACCCACAACCCACAGCATGCCACCATCGTCCAACAAGAGCGTGGGCTCCGCGTCGTCCAATCCCAAGAAGCACAAGAAGGAGAAGAAGCGAGACAAGGACAAAAGCAAGGACAAAACCAAGGACAGCACGGCAGACAAGCATCATAAGGAGCGCAAGCACAAGGAGCACAAGGAGCCCAAGGAGTCCCGACGCAGCAGCAGTGGCAAGAGCAGCGGCAGCAAACGGCATCGACGCAATTCATTGCCGCGTGTGTACTGGCTTGTCTTGGTTGTGGTGGCCTTGCTGCTCTGTGGCGTGGGTCTGTATCACTACAAGAGGGCATCCCGCAGCACCCAGCAACCAGCCCCGGACACAACCGCGACAACCGCAGGCACAGAAGAAGGGCAACAAGAACCAGCATTGCCAAGACAACGTAGGCAAAAGTTGATTACTTTCCGGCCCTTGTTAAGGCGCCTAGTACATACATTCGAGGTAATTACAATTTGTGGGCGCGGGGGGGCGTGTCTTGGCCTCTCCATCTCGCCATGCTGGGTTTATTTATGTTCATTCCCTTATTCCTCTTTCCTATCAAATCAGAGGATTCTGACTCAAATAATCGAGTTCCCCCTCCTCTTCCCCGAAGCCCGCGCAACGCGCCTAAGAAGCAGGGTACGTTTGATTTGAAATGTCGAATTTTTACCGATTGTGAAATTCTTCCACTCACCCCACACACGACTCCCTCCAACACTCCATATCTACAGGCCCTGCAAGAAATGCGGCTCAACGACGAGCCCCTTCAAGACGACCCCCCGTTTTACTCTCCCCCTGGATATGGCCCTCGTCCTCGGCCTCGAGTCGCCGAGGGCAGACACCTGCAGGTCCAAAGAGAGGAGCACCGGGCGGCGTTGCAAGCAATCCAGCCAGTCATGTTGAATGGGCAGGAACAAGGTCAGTTATAGTAAATGCAGGGTAGATTTAGATTACGCCCGTCTCTATATCTCATGGTGCCGTACTCTTCACCTTGCTCTCAACTCGCTGCTCATTTTCATTTCTATCTCCCTTCTCCTTTCTTCCGTACGTAGACTGCGTCAGCCCCCGCTGTCTCAAAGACGGCTCCTTCCCCTTTTTCCGGTCGCTCGAGAACGAACAATGGCGACTGGTCAGTCCGAAAAGTCTCTGCAATTTTATCCTGCATTGGGGCAAGGGCGAGCTGGAACTAGAGGCATACAAAGAAAATTGGATGCGGGAATAGGAGGAAGCGGGAGGGAAAAGGGCGGACAGACGGGACGCATGTATGAAGAAGAAAGTACGATAAAGATGTTTTTGTAATTCTTCTTTTGCTGTGCTTGTCGTTTTCGGCTTTTGCTTTTAGTGCTTGTTTTGTTTCGGAGTAGAAAGAGGAAGGAGGAGGAGGTCCATGATGTTGGGCGGCTCGATTTCAAATTGGAACGGTCCACAGCGATGTTGCCTTCGGAAAACCAAACCAAGACCATCCCCAACCTCACCGCCACTAGCATGACGACGACGATGACGACAATGTCCTCCTCGTTTTTCTAGTGGTGGTGGTGGCGGAGGGCTGGTTGGTTTGTGGATACCGCCGCCTCGTCTTCACCATTATCATCATCATCGTGCTTTCCTTGCTTCCTTGGCCTCATACCACCACCCACACGACTCTTACACTCACTACACGCACACACCACACACACACACGTACACAGGCAGGCAGGGAAGCGCGCAAGGGCGAGGGAGAGAGAGAGGAAGGAAGGATGTGGCCTGGTCGTGGGAATAGCAGCGCCAGCCGCACGCAGGCCGCCGCTGCTCCGGCGACCCAGCAAGAAGTGATTATCGTGCCTCGTAATTT
>Ga0209390_10005443_pt1 | contig 18014 bp, 12 predicted proteins | sample BON01_FD_187212 | JGI IMG/M metagenome (GOLD analysis project Ga0209390, IMG submission 187212) | Freshwater microbial communities from Lake Bonney liftoff mats and glacier meltwater in Antarctica - BON-01 (SPAdes) (version 2) | ecosystem: Environmental > Aquatic > Freshwater > Ice > Glacier...
TTGCTCAAAGAAGGGAGCTGAAGATGTTCTCGTTATTAGAACGGCTCTCTATAGCAACCGATTTGACCAATACTGGAATCACAGCTACTCCTGTTAAGCACTTTTAGAAAAAATTTGTTATGCACCCCCTCTGCGACAAGCTCGCAATCAAAGCTTGCATATTCGTATTTTCGCCGTCTTTGTCCCGCGCTTTCCGGTGGGTGCGCAGGCTTGCGTATCACCAACTTGTTTCGGTCCGTCATCGATGAGCGGTTGATTTAAGATTCACACAACGCTCATCGATTGCTTGCGCGCCTGCAATTTTTTCAAATGGCGCGAAATATACTATGTCCGAAATTACATTTCAGGATCTTGCTTTGGCGGATCCGATCCAACGTGCTTTAAAAGCTAAAGGTTATACCACGCCTTCTCCTATTCAGGCTCTAGCCATTCCCGTGCTCCTCGAAGGCCACGACCTGATCGCTTGCGCTCAAACTGGCACCGGCAAGACCGCCGCCTTCGCACTCCCCGTGCTCGACGGCTTCGCCCGCAACCCGCGCAAGCCCTTCCGTCGCGGCGTGCGCTGCCTGGTCCTAACACCGACGCGTGAGCTTGCCGTGCAAGTCACCGAAAGCTTCAAAACTTACGGCGATGGCCTGGGTCTGAAGATCGGCATGGTCTTCGGTGGCGTCTCTGAGAAGCCCCAAATCAAAGCACTCTACAGCGGCCTCGACGTTCTCGTCGCCACAACGGGTCGTTTACTCGACCTCAAGCAGCAAGGCCACATCGACATCTCGCAAGTGGATACCTTCATCCTCGACGAAGCCGACCGCATGCTCGACATGGGCTTCATCCGCGATATCCGCAAGATTGCCGCCGCGATCCCGCAACAGCGCCACACCCTACTCTTCTCGGCCACCATGGCACCCGAGGTGACCGAACTGGCCAATACGCTGCTGCACAACCCGAAGGAGATCCGGATCGCCCCCCAAGGCACCACGGCCGATAAGATTGATCAGCACGTGCTCTTCGTCAAAAAAACCGATAAACAAAACCTACTCATCGACCTCGTCCAAGAGCACCAAGATAAGGCAAACGGCAAAGAGCTAAGCCTCATTTTTAGCCGCACCAAACACGGCGCGAAGAACCTAGCGAAGAAACTCTGTAGCGTCGGCATCGAAGCCGACTCCCTCCACGGCAACAAATCGCAAAACGCGCGCCAAAAGACGCTCGACATGTATAAGAAGGGTGAAGTCCGCGTGCTCGTTGCGACCGACGTCGCCGCCCGCGGCATCGACGTGAAGAACATTACTCTAGTGATCAACTTCGACCTCCCAATGGAGTCCGACGCCTACGTGCACCGCATTGGTCGCACCGCGCGTGCTGGCGAGAGTGGCAAAGCCCTCTCCTTCTGCTCCGAAGATGAGGTCGCGCTCCTACGCGAAGTTGAAAAATTAATTAAGCGCAAGGTGCCCGTTTACGAGCACGAATACCACGCCGCCCACATTGAACATCATCACACCAGCGGCGCCCCCGCACAAAAGCCCAAACAAGGCGGCGGAGGCGGCGGCGGTAATCGCGGCCCACGCAGCGGTGGTGGCAATCGTGGCCCACGCCAAGGTGGCGGTGGTGGACGCGGCCGCCCCGGCGGCGGCGGAGGAGGCAAACCAAAGCCCCGGAGCGACCGCCCACCCAGCGGCGGCTTCCAAAAAGCAGCCAACGCCCCACGCACCAACCGCAGTCGCGGCCGCTAAGCGCTAAATCCAGTCCGTGGCGTGTCCGCTCGACGGACGCCCTTACTTTGTAGCGATGCGATGCCAATCGCGTCTCCTGCCAGCAAGACGCCGCTAGCACGGCATCGCTACACAAGAGCTCTCCCACATGGGCTCACACTTCCGCATTGACGAAACTGAAAACGTCCTTAGCAATGCGTTATTCGCCATCATGAAAGCGGGTGTCGTATAACGGCTATTATGTGACCTTCCCAAGGTTGAGACGAGGGTTCGACTCCCTCCACCCGCACCATGCTTCGCTCAATGAGCTACCCATCTTGGAAGGCAGTCCGCATCCTCTCGATTTCACTGCGTTGTAGGCCAAGGCCTGATATTTAAGGCACTATTACCTAGCTCTGGCTTGATAGGCTTGCCAGTTCTGCCAGGCGAAGAACGCCATGAATACTGGCAGCAGGATCGTGCCGAGGAACAGATAGCCTAGCATGCCGATCACCACCGCGACAATCGCACCCGTCAAATAAACATAGCGCTGCTTTTGCGGCCCGAGAACAGCAGCTAGCATTTGCCCGCCGTCCATGGGATAGATCGGCAGACAGTTTAGAATCGACCATGCGATACTGACCCAGATCAAATCCCGGAGAAAGGGTGCAAAGAGTGAACCTGCGGGAATATCACTCTTGCGTGCCAGAACGATGAGCAAAACACCCAATACAAACTGCACTGCGGGGCCTGCGGCAGTCACGATAAAGGACTGTTTACGATCTAAGCGCCCTGCAGGATAGGCGGCGTAACCGCCGAAGGCTTGGAGCGTGATGGATGTTGGTAGGCCGTATTTACGGATGGTTAGCGCGTGCCCGAGTTCGTGCACGAGGATCGAAAGGAATCCCGCAAACACGAAGACTAGCACAAGAAGGATGTCGAGCGAGCTAGACGCATGCAGGCCGCCGCCGATGAATGTCATCGTGATCCAGAACCAAGGCTCAATGCGCACAGGTATGCCTAAAATTGAAAAGTGTATCATTGTATTATTCGTAAGTTCGGCGGCCTTCGAGGGCGCTGCGCAGCGTAACTGAATCAGCGTAAGTAACGCCGCCTCCACTAGGGAGGCCAAAGCCGATGCGGGAGACTTTGATCGGTCGGTTTTGCACGAGTTCTTCTTGGATATAGTGGCAAGTAGCTTGCCCTTCGATGTCGTTAGAGAGTGCGAGCACTAGCTCGGTGACGTCGCCAGATTCGATCCGCGTTTGAAGGCTCTGAAAATTGAGCTGCTCGGGGCCGACCCCGTGGATTGGCGAGAGTTTGCCATGGAGCACATGGTATTGAGCTTTCCACGCACTGGAGCGCTCGATCGCAATCAGGTCGGGCACATGCTCGACCACGCAGATGGTGCTGGCATCGCGATTCCCATCTTCGCAGACAGCGCACTGCTCGCTCTCAGCTATATTGCCGCAGGTCTGGCAGCGGCAGACGGCCTCGCGGGCACCATTCATGGCATCGAGCAACTCGCCCATGGCTTCGGGCTTCTCGACTAAGAGGTGCATCGCGACGCGCTCTGCAGAGCGATAGCCCAAGCCCGGCAGGCGTTTAAGTTGCTGAAGCAGCGAATCGTAGGCAGGCGTCATTGTCAGAGGTCAGGAGACAGGAGACAGGGGGAGTTAAGTGCCACTGGTGACAACCTACATGAGGCCGGGGAAGCCGCCCATGCCACCGGTCACAGCACCCATGGCTTCTTCGCTGGCTTCTTTGGCCTTAGCGGCAGCTTCTTGAACAGCGGCGAGGAGGGTCTCTTCGACGAACTCGGCGTCTTCTTTTAAAAATTCGGGGTCGATTTTGAAGCCTTGGAATTCGCCCTGACCATTGATCTTGACGTTGATAGCGCCACCGCCGCTGGAAACTTCCAAGATGGTCTCTGAGAGCTCGGCCTGTACGGCCTCCATCTGCTTTTGCATTTTCTGTGCTTGTTTAAGTAGTTTGCCGACGCCTGCCATAGTATTTTTTCTCTGTTTAAAGGGTTATTGGAAATGTGAAGCGGCAGTGTCCTGAAACTAGAGGCCTTGAGTCAAGCCGATTGCAGGGATTCGGCGGGGATTCAGGCCTTACTGATGATCTATTGAATAGAGCCATCGGCAACAGTCAGTTTAAAGCGCACCTGACTATCCAGGCCTCCTAGCACCAGCGTATTCTTACCACTGACAAGCCGGACACGCGTCTCGCGACTGTTGCCGCCGATGGGGATGCCATTCACAATTGTGCCGAGCTTACTGTTTCTATCTTCAATAAAGATGCCATCGGCACTGGTATCCATAATGCAATGCTTGCGCGAGACACGATAAGGTGATCGATCCGCCACCAGCAATTGATTTTGAACGAGCGCCTCTCCCCCAACGAATTCGCCGCGTCGCCCAAACTGGAAGGGAAAACTTTTCACGAGTCGTTGTTGGAGGGCAGTCTGTTGCCGTATTTCATCGGTGTCCGGCTCGATTTGCACAGGGATCAAAGACTCCGATGAGCCAAATATCTTGTGCGGACGATGTCCGCGAGCCGGTTCGAGTGTGTCAAGCTTGTCCAAGGCCGCGAGCAGACGGTCGTTCGTGACCCGCAGCCGGTCAAAGATCGTCGTCAGATAGGGCACCAGTTGTTCCCCCCCCTTCGCCAGAATCTGTTGAAAATCCTGTCGTCCGATGACTTCGACCGTGGTGGCCTCCAAGACGCGCGCCGAGGCAGAACGGGGTCGATTCTCGATCATGGCCATTTCGCCAAAGATCTCTCCTTCCCCGAATGTGGCTAAGACGAGTTTTTGCCCCTCATCCTGAATCGAGATTTCAACGAGGCCTTCGACAATGCGGTAAGCTTCGTCACCAAAGTCGCCTTCTGCAAAAATCAGCTTACCCGTCGGAATTTTTTCCGTTTTCATACTCAGAGGTTCTAGAGAAAGGACGGATGCCTAACCGGGGTATTCCGAGAAGACATAGCGGCGCAAATTCTCGGCCTCCATTTCGTTCACTTTGAGCAGCCAGCGGGTGACGTCGCCAATCGAAATCATTCCAGCCAAGTGGCCATCGTCTAATACGGGAAGGTGGCGCACGCGCTTATCCGTCATCATTTGCATCGCATCTTCGACCGAGGTGTCCGAACAAATACGCTGGAAGCTCTCGGTCATGACCTCACGCACCAGAGTGACCTTAGGGTCTCGACCTGCGGATACCACACGCGTCAAAACATCACGCTCAGTAAAAATCCCGCAGACAGCTTCGCCTTTCTTGACGACAATCGAGCCGATCCGCTGGCGATTCATCTCAGAAACCGCCTCATCTACAGTGGTTTCTTCAGTCACGCAGAAAACGGAAGCGCCTTTTTCGCTAAGGAGAATAGAGACAGATACTTTATTAAGGGGCATAAATAAATATTGTATAGAAGTCAGCGGCTCTGGCAACTTCTCTTTGGCGATGGTTGCGAGGCAATAAAAAACGCCGCCCACATGAATGGACGGCGCTCTTTTAACAAACAACAACAAACAACAACAACAACAACAAACAACAACAACAACAAACTAACATTGATTTATATAGATATAGACGCTCGACCCTGCCCCGCGTTCAATTAATCTGAAAAATCTTCATAAAAAATCTTCAAAAATTTAGCCAGAAGAGACACGAACCCTCATATATCACTGCACTACAAATGTTTAACGAAGACTTCAGCCCCGCTAAAGACTCTCTCTCTCAGGACGAAAAACTGGAAAAATATTCCGGCGAAGTTGATTGGAGCTATCTGCAGCCACATTTTCAGGCGGGTAACATGGTCTACGTAGATCCGAGTCTCGATCTAAAGAATGCAGGGCTCGCCTTTAGCAACGACGACCAAGCGCAGGTGCAAAAATGGCTCAAATCTGGCGATCTGGTACAGCCCTGCGCGCTCCATGCCGAGTATTGGGAAAAGGAAAAAACGCGTTTCCGAGCTATGATTGTGCGTCCGTTCATTCTGGCCCAGCCGATTTAACTAGTGGAGCATCCGAGAGAGTTTTTCAAAGGCTAGCGCGCTTAGTGCGTAGCCGAAGTCGTGAGACTTTGAATGATCGACACCATCCAGCCAAAACGTCTAAAGTCTCACGACTTCGGCTACGCTCACACTTCTCCCTTCTTCATTGTCCATTAGCCAGAAATGCCACAAACCCACGAAAAACCCGGCCTAATTGAGATATTCCTGATCTACCTGCGCCTAGGCTGCCTCTGCTTCGGTGGCCCTATCGCACACATGGGCTACTTTAGAGACGAGTTTGTGAATCGCCGGAAATGGCTCGACGACGCCAGTTACGCGGAACTGCTTGGCCTCTGCCAATTCGTGCCGGGACCTTCCAGCAGCCAGTTGGGTTTCGCCATCGGCTGGCACCGGGGCGGCCTTTCTGGTGCTTGCGCCGCTTGGCTAGGGTTCACCCTGCCCTCCGCGCTCATTATGATCGGCTTCGCCTACGGCCTTTTCGCCCTCGAAGATTCGATTGGAGCGCTGACCCATGGTTTACTGATTGCCGCCGTTGCAGTCGTCGCCAATGCCACGCTCGGACTAGGCAACAAGCTCTGCCCCGATCTACCCCGAATGGCAATCGCCGTGTTTGCCGCCGCGCTTGTCCTGAATCTACCGGGTAATTTAACTCCAGTCGGCGTCATTGTAGTCGGCGCGCTCATCGGGCAATGGTTGAAACCCGCTATGCAGGTAAAAAACCCAGTGGTGACCAGAAGCCGTTACTCGATCGGTAAAATCTTCCTGTTCGGGGCACTCGCACTTTATGGTCTCTTGCTGACGCTTAGCTTATTAATGGAGCCCTCAACACCAGGAGCTATGTATGCGCTCCACTACCGTGCAGGCGCACTCGTCTTCGGTGGCGGTCATGTGGTTCTTCCGCTGCTATATGATACAATTGTCGCGGGCGGTCTAGTCTCTGAGGAAAACTTCCTTGCCGGGTATAGCGCCGCCCAAGCGCTGCCCGGCCCCCTCTTCACCCTGTCCGCTTTCCTCGGCACCTTGGGTGCCGGAACCACCCCTGCCGCAGTCGGCGGAGTACTCGCACTCGTCGCGATCTTTCTGCCCGGCTTGTTGCTCCTGATCGGACTGCTGCCATTCTGGGGAGTGATTCGCCAAAAACAATGGGCACAAGCCGGACTGACTGGCGCGAACGCCGCAGTCGTCGGCCTACTCATCGCCGCACTGATCCATCCAGTCTGGACACACGGGATTCAAACGGTGACCGATCTCGGCATTGGTTTCTTAGCGTTCTTTGCGCTCTATCGATATAAATTGCCCGCTTGGTTGGTCGTGCTGAGCTGCGGGGTTGCCGGTTATATTTTTTATTAGAAAGAACATTCTACCCTTGTACTATTGGTATGGCAGCCCATTTTGGGAATATGCCAACGAACCAAGCCACCAAACAACGCACTGCTCCAATCAAGCAAGGCGAATTCTGGACCGCCAAACAGCGCGACGGACATTCCATTCACGAGGTTTCCTACCGCGCCTGCTATAAGCCGCAGTTGCCGGCCTACTTCATCGAGCGCTACGCCGAGCCGGGGCAATTGATCTACGACCCTTTTATGGGACGTGGCACCACATTGATTGAAGCCAAGCTGCTCGGTCACAACGTAATTGGCAACGACGTCAACCCGCTCAGCACGATCCTGACCGCACCTCGGCTCTGCGAACAAGGCGTCGAAGAGATCGCTCAGCGCATCGAACAAATTACACTGCCCAAAATCGAGATCGAGGACGAGGACCTACTGGTCTTCTTCGAAGCGGCCACGCTGCGCGAGCTCTACGGCTGGCGCCGCTATTTCAAAGCACGCCACGACGCCGGCAACTTCGACGCAATCGATGCCTGGTTGCAAATGGTGGCCTGTAATCGCCTGACGGGGCACTCGAAAGGCTTTTTCTCCGTCTATACCCTACCGCCCAATCAAGCGACCACACTCAACTCGCAGCGCAAGATTAACGCTAAGCGCAATCAAAAGCCAGAGTATCGGAATACAAAAGAACTGATTCTCAAGAAATCAAAGAGCCTCTTGCGTCACGCACTGCCCGAAGACTACAACGCGACCACATCGACGCTGCTCTGCCGCTCGGCCGATGCGACACCCGAGATCAAAGACGCGTCGGTGCAGTTGATCGTCACTTCGCCCCCCTTCCTCGATATCGTGAACTACGTGGGCGACAACTGGCTGCGCAACTGGTTCTGCCAATGCGAACCCGAACCCGGCAAGCTCTGGCAACTGCGCAAGCTCGAAGACTGGACCGAGAAGATGACCGCTTCGCTCAAAGAGATGTCCCGCGTGCTCAAGCCCGAAGGCCGCATCGCCTTGGAAGTCGGCGAAGTGCGTAAAGGTAAGCTCAAGCTGGAAGAGCAAATCATCCTCGCGGGCGTAGCCGCAGGCCTGAAAGTCGAATACACCTTAATCAACAGCCAGACTTTCACCAAGACCGCCAACTGCTGGGGCGTGCGCAACAACACACGCGGCACCAACAGCAACCGCATCGTCGTCTTCAGAAAATAAAAAGCGCGGCTCCGTATGGAAGCCGCGCTTTGGGAAAGAGAGAAAGAGAACTAGCAAACTACGGATTCGTCCGTATTCAGCTAGTTTTCAGAGAGTCAGGGCACTGGCACTGTTTCCAGACCATCCAGCTGTATGCGCATGAAACGGGAGGTCGATTCACCGACTACAGCACTGTCGATCACCGTAATGCGGGCAGTTGACCCGGCCTCCACGATGCCCAAGACGAGTGGATTCTCGATCAGGCCACCGTCCCCGTTCAAGGACGCTGCACCCACCAAGTCAAAGAAAGGACCGTCAAGAACAACCAGATCCGACCAGGGGTCTAGCAGGTTGTCCGTCACCTGAACACGGTAAGTGACATCACCGGAAAAGCGTTGGAAGTCAAAGGTCACACTCAAGCGCTGCTCGCCGCCCACCTCATCAATACCAAAGCTGCCTGGGAAGCCAACGCCGACACCATCTGAAACGGCAGGGTTACGACCAAAGGCGTATTCAAGCTGGTCACTCATCCCGTCGCCGTCGGAATCAACAGCACCACCGGTGACTCCGAAGGCGGACGCATAGTCACCCTCCGTCAGCGGCACGGTGGTAAAACCGACCGGGCGGATAGTGAATAAGCCGTCGGCTAACAGCGGAGGACCAAGCTCATCCAAAGGCTCCAAGGCCGTGGGAGCGTTGACCAGATCGAGTCCAGCCACATCCACACTATTCCAGATGTTACGGATGGCGGACTCACGAACTGTGTTATCTGAATCCACCACCAGCTGAAGAAAATAAACATAGTCTTCGATCGTCGTGCCCTGTTCAATGACTGCAAGCAGCTGTAAAATAGTAGGCAGGGTCAGCTCAATATCAAAGGGAAGCACATCCCCATCTGGCACACCATCCCGGCGGCCCAGTTGCGGCTCGTCAAAGACATTGACATCAAAGTCTCCTGTATCGTAAACAAACGCGATCGCATCCTCAAAATCACCCACCGCATTGGTCAGGTCAACGCGTTTAATCCCGACTAGGTTGACCCGCGTATTCCAATCCGAGGCGTCCCCGGAGAGGCCGTCAAGCACTGAGCCCAGACCAATGTTTTGGATGTCCACTTTCACACGCATCGGCGCACGAGGGTAGTAGGTCACGACTTCATCAAAGTCGGCGAAGTTGTGATAGAAGGCCGTTTCCGTTTCAGACCCGTTGCGGCCATCGACAGGCTGAAGACGAGGCAGTCGGGTGATCTGCACATCCCGGTTAGCCGAAATCACGATATTGTTCGCCTTGGTGAATTCGTCGATGCGCTGGTTGGAATCGACCTTGGCCATCAGATAATAGAAGCCCGCCGGGATGTCATCCCCGAGATCAATACCACCGATAAACCGGAGCAGGCCACCGCTGCCGAAGGAACCCTCAACTTGATTAAAGTTCCCCAGCAGTATGTCGTCCCCGTTGCCAAAGACTTGGTCTACGGAGAGGCGCACCTCCAGATCGGCGGTTGTGAAGGCCCCTACCGAAGGGTCCAGTTGAGCGCCGAGGTTCTTGGCCTCGACGCTCACATCCAGAATCTCGGTGCCAAGTTTCTGTTGAGGTGCTCCGGCAATGGCTCCAACATCAAGCACGTATTCGCCCGCAACGTAATTCAAGGCGGTGAGCTCGAGCTCCGGTGAATCAAAGTCGATGAAACGAATCGCGTCCACCCAGCCGGAATCCTCGTAAGGACCGGCGTCACTGGTCTTCCGGTACGTCCAGCGCAAGGTCTGTTCACCGGCACTGGCGGGCACGAAGAGCGTGATTTCCGGGCCGATCCGCAGCGGCTGCACCTGAACTGTTAACAGATCTCCTGCCTGCCCCTGGCTACTGGCAAGGCCATTTTTAAGGCGATCAGAGGTCAACTCGGCCTCCACTGTAACAGGTTGCTTCAAGCCTGTGGCATTGACTGTAATCAAGTCGCGGAGCCCAGGATCATCGAAGGTGATGATAAAGTCCAGCGCACTCTCCGCCAAAGGATGATCCGTCACCGTGACACCGCCGTCCGCCGAGATGGTGGAAAGCGCGTTGAGCGCTGCATCCACATCGATCGCCTTAGCTAGGTAGGACAGATTCACTGTCGTGTCCCCTCGGTAACCGAGCGTGAAGTAAACATTCGGAGTGATCTGCAAGACCTGAATTTCCGGCTGAAGCGTCGATCCATTTTGTCCACCAAGTCCGCTCGCCGTGGAGAAGACCCCCGAACTGACCCTTGTGGCGTCTAGGGAGGTGAATCCCATGATCGGGCGATTTCCGTTGTCGTTAAAGGTCACCACATAGCTAAGGGCATCGGGTGCAGTCACCGTCACGCCACCCGCAACGCTGATGGAAGCGAGCGTATTCAGAGCCGTCTCCACCACTGCGGGCTCGGCACCTCCGCGAATCGACGCAGTGGTCTCACCGTTGTAAGTAATAGTGAACGACCCATAGCCGAAATCCCAGTCCACTCGACCGGAAAGGCTCTCCTGAACCTCTCCGTTCATAGACAGTTCCAGGAAATTAGCCCCCGGACGGGAATCGACCTTCCAGCGGAACTTCAAGACCTTCGGCCCTGTCACCCGGGTTTCAAAGTAGGCTGCCTCATTCTGTTGAATCGGGCTGGACCGGGCGACATCACTGCGCTCGCTGTTGTTGCCGTCGTCGGGGTTGAGCAAAGTGCCGAGCGGCAGGTCATTGCTTTCCAAATCACCTAGGCCAAACCAAGTTCCAGCGCCACCGATCACAAGCGACAGTACGGTTGGATCCGGGTCATCGAAGTCGCTGTCATCAATCGCCTCGCTCAGAGACAAAGCGGGCGTCACAGTGATGCGAGGCTGCACCGTAAAAGTCGTGTTGTTAGTGTCATCGGTCTCCGCGATAATACCAGAACCGTTGGTAGGACTATTACTGGAGCCCGCATCCGGATCCACCCGAACGGCGAGGTAGTAGGTGTCCACATCGGCAAACGATGCCGGCAGCTCGGTCGAGACATTGAAGTTCTGGGACCCACCCGATGCCAACTCGCCACTGTTGACCGGTGCCGGCGTCAGGTTCAGCAACACATCCCCGTCATTACCCCAGACGGGATCTGGCGAAAGCCGCACTTCCACACCGTAGACAGGTGTTGCTGCGACCGAATCCAGCCCGATGTTTTCGATATTAAAGCTAAACTGTATGATCTCTCCCGGCGCTACGCTCTGGACCGGCACATTGAGGTTCGAAACAATCAGGTCTGGCAAGCGGAAGTTAATCTGATCCACCCAACCACGGTCCTGACCGGCGGCGTCGCTAATGTCCTTGGTGTAGGCAAAGCGAATCGTGTTGGTGCCCGCCTCGATAGGGATGTTGACTTCGCTCCAATCAACTTCGCCCGAAATCTTGCCGCGCTCGACTCCATTGATGAAGACCTTGAGTGTATCTTCTTTAATCGAACCGCCGGACAATACCACAAACTCACTGCTCACCTTCCAGCGGAAGGAAAGCACCGTGCTGGTTCCGGTCGTGATGACAGTCTCAAAGGCGGCCGTTTCGTTGTCGAAAATCAGGGAACTCTGAGCCGCATCTACGCCGTCGAAGGTGACGGAGGTCTGACCAACAAAGGGTTTTGCACCAGCAAAGGGAACACTCTCATTATTTGTCACCAGCAGGCCAACCTCGTCGAGCTCCACCGCCTCGTCCATGGGCACCTCCGCAAAAATGAAATGCGGATTCGGGAAGATGGCCTGATTGTTGCCGTCGTTCAGCTCTGTAATGGCATTGTCCGGGTCGATCACGACGATGAAATACCGGAACTCGCCGATTGGCATGTTCGGCGGGATGTCGGCAACGTCCGGGCTGAAGGTGCGGATCGCGCCGCTGGCGGAGAGGCCCCCTCCGAAACTGAATTCACCGAGCACCGCGTCGTCCCCGCTGAACTCGTTATCAAGCGACAGAACGATACGAACAGCAATCGGGTCGGAAATGGATTGTAGCCCCGTGTTTTGCAGGTCGATTGAGAAATCGAGCGACTCGCCAATTAAGTAGAAGCCAGGGTTCGGGTTGATCGAAGCGACCCGTAAGTCAGGGAGCCGCACGATTTCAATCGAAGCCGTCTCGGAAATAAAAATATTGTTGAGCTGAACGTCAGCTCCGGTGCCACCGGGCAGAGCCACATCATCCACCTCATAATCAACCGCGTTTTCTTCATCCACAACGACGATCAAATAGTAGTTCCCCTCCGCAATAGTTGTCGGCAACTGTGTGCTGGGGAAGAGGACCGAGGTAGCACCCGACAATAAGTTTGTCGTGTTTGTGGCGGTACGGATGAGAATATCGTCCGCAGGGTCAAAGGCGGCGTTAGAGGATAGATAGACCCGCACATCAAAATCAGGATCGGAGGCGAGATGATTCAGCCCCTGGTTGCGCACCTGAGTGGTTATGGTGAGCGCATCGCGACCGAGGATGTAGCCGCCCTCTGGTGGATTGGACAACGTAGCCGAATCAACTACAAAATCCGGTCCGGTGATGGGAGCAACCTGAATATCGTCAAGGAAGACAACGTCGCCGACACCCTCCGCACCCTGGGAATAAATCCACTGCACCTGGACGTTACCCGGCACGACCTTCGTCACGATCTGCCAATCCGTTGTGCCTGAAATTTCGTTGACTCCGCTTGAAGCCTCGGCTCCCAGCAAATTGAAGCGCAACTTATTTTGAGGCGAACTGGTGGCTGACCGCCAGCGGAAAGTAACCAGAGAAGCCTCATCCGGCGTAAACTCGACGATCGCTTCCTGCCCAACTGTCAGTGATGGGCTGACGGCTGCATCCGGATCCGGGCTGGCACCACCAGCCACGGCGGCCCCGATCAAATCAACACTGTCGGACCCGAACCAGGAACCATCCCCGTCAAGGACGAAGTCGAGGTTTAAATTATCGAGGGCTTCGGCCAGATCGATGCCAGCGATTTGAATCAACGGGGTAGATGTAAACGCGATGTTGTTGGCCTCGTTGGACTCGCCGATGGCATCGTCTATATCCACCTCAATCCCAAGGAAAAACTCGCCCGCGCCAATGGTATCGGGCAGGACAAAACGATAGGTGCGCACCAGAGTGCCGCCGCCGACCAAGCCGCCGGTTTCCGTCAGGGTCGTCGTATCCTCGGGAACAAAGGCCACGATCCCCGGCGCGTTGATATCCGCGACCGAGCCCAGAACAAAACGCTGCACAAATTGACCCAGCGGACCGGACGGCATCGAGCCACCTCCCTGGTTCGTGATCGTAACGGTCACTTCGATCGGGTCACCACTCGTCAAGGGAAACGTATTGCCGAGAGAATCGGGATCAGGATCCACCGTAATGGCGGGCCCAAGCACTTCAAGGTCTGGATTGAACTGGATGGTAAACGGCTCACCGCCGACATCATTAGAGGCAACATCGTTGTTATCTGTGGTGAGCTCCTCCAGTACCCTCGGTGTCGCGGCGTCGGCGCGAACAACGAGGAAATAATCCCCTGCTGGAACGCTGATAGGCAATTGCAGCGTGATGGCCTGGCTGATACTCTCACCGTTCGCAATCGGCGTGTTGACGGTTTCACCGCTAACGAAAGGGAGGGGAATCGCGGCTGGGTTGCCGTAATTGGTGGAGGGACTGAGCACCGCGCCGAGGGTAAACGCATCGTTGATGGGCCCAGTGCCATCGTTGCGCAAAAACAGGGTGGCATTCAAATTCCCACCCGACACCGGATCCACCGTGGTCACCGAGAGACTCTCGGCTACCAGATCAATCGCGCCGAGTGAACTCGGCAAAAATTCATACTGCCCGGAGCTTAACAGCAAGCCATTTCCCAGCTGCCCGACGGAGTTGATCCCGGCCGTCAGCAGGAAAGCGTCACTGGTGTAGATCGCGGAAAAATCTAAGCCCGCGCCCACCGCCTGAAAGGTGCGATCGGCAAGCAGCGGAACGGGATAATGTTTATAATAATTATTAGTCAGATATGCCCCGTTTTCGTCCTGCAAGGGTAAGCCCAGTGCACCCGTTTCATTATCGCCCCAACCGTAAAGCAGCCCACCCCGTATGCCGAGGGTATGGGTGTGACCGATCGAGACGCTCTCCCAGTCGTTGTGAAAGTTGCCGAGGCTCCCAGTGGGTACATGCGTCGGGGTGTAAGCTAGCCCCCTCAGCCCCGTGTGGCCGTCGGCGCCCCAAGCGTAGAGCGACCCACTCCGCAGAGCAAAGGCGAGCGTATTACCCATAAAGACCTGCGTCCATGCATTGCTGCTACCGACTCGAACCGGATTAATAATCGGACCAACCAGCGTGGCCGCTGGAACTGTGGCAGACTGGCCGTGTTGCAGCGTGAGCGTATATCCCCAGGAAAAGAGCGCCCCACTGCTGCGCACAGCCAGAGCCGACCGCAAGCCCGCGGCAATTGAAAGATACGTGTTTGTGTCGAGTAAGTCCGGCACTTGGACAAAATTGCGACTATCGGCGGGATCGCCCAGACCGGTTCCGAGTACCTTGGCAAAAATCGTGCGTGCCATCTGCCCGTGCGTATTCGAACCCCAGACATAAACCCGACCATCAGACCGCAAAGCCATGGAAAAGTCGGTGCCGGCCGCCACCGCGGTAAACGGAATCCCCCCTCCGATGACCAGCGTCGGAGTGCTGCGATTGTCCGTGTCGCCGAGACCCAGTTGGTAGCTAGAGTTGTCCCCCCAGGCCCAGACACTGCCGTCAGTTTGTATCGCCAGAACGTGCCCGCCGCCGGTCGCGCCGCCGCCAGTCTCAGCAGAACGACTGACCGCGACATCAAGCCAGACTCCCGAAGGGGCCACCTGCTGAATAATGGAACTGAAGGCCCCCGCATCCGCAACACCAAGCTGCCCGGAAGCATTACTGCCGAAGGTATAGAGATCCCCCGAAGCATCGATCACGGCGGTGAAGTCGTCACCGGACTCCACCACGACAGTTTGAGAAATAAGTGAGGTCGAGAAGAGACCAACAGCAGCAAGCAGACAGGCTAAGCTTTTGAATCCTCCAAAGTATTTTTTGAGTCCTGTTTCCATGATCAGCCTTGAGTAGAGTTTGGGTAGTTGATAGGCATTAAAAGCGATTTACTTACGGTCCTGGCTGAGTTCTCCCAGTTCCTTCGCTTCTTGCATCTTACGATACTCGATGGCTTTAATCTGCTGACGGGCGTCTTCGAGTGTCTTCATTTGATCCGCTTCAGTGCGGTAATCGTTGAGCTTATCGAGAAGTCTTTGTTCTTCGGCCGTTAAATCATAACCGGGAAGCTCACTTGGCACGATGCCCATACGGTCAATAACGCGAGGATCGATAATATCACGATAAGTTGAACCATCCGGGTTCAGCGTTTTAGCAGTAATGAAAATAATCAAGTTTCGCTGGGTCATTTCGTCGGACTCACTACTGAAAAGGCGACCAATGCCTGGAAGGCTGCCCAGCAGGGGGACTTTAGTATCACGCTTGGTGATGGAGTCTTCGACCAAACCACCAATCGCCAGCGTATAGCCATCTTTAATCATGATGGTGGTTTCAGTACGACGGCTTTCGATAATAGGGATCTCTGTGTTTTCGATGATAGCAAAGCGATCGCTACTCGAAACTTCCGGGATAATCTTAAGGTTGATAAATCCAGCACTGTTGACCTGTGGTGTAACATCGAGATTGATACCGATGTCTTCGTAGTCGATCTTGTCGAGTTGACGTTGCCCCGTCTCCGCATTAAAAGTATATTGTGGAATAGGATAACGCTCACCAATGGCAATTTTTGCCTGCGTGTTGTTAAGCGTCACTACGGTCGGATTCGATACAAGTTTAATGTCATCCTGTGTGCTCAGCGCGCTGAGGATGACCTCAAACTGATCCGCAGAAAATAAAGCCGTATCTAGGCGACTAGTGGAAGCTAAGCTCTCCAATGTGTTTGTAACGTCTAGAGTATCTTCAGTTGTTAAGCCTCCGGGTACCGTCAAAGAAGAGTTATTTGTATCTGTCGTCGTCGTGGTATCCGCAGAACTACGGTTACGCGTCCATTCCCGCTGGAACGGTCCTGCTGAAGCACTATAGCCACTGAGCGAGGCCCAATTCACACCGAGGTTCTTGGTGTCGGTATTGGTAACTTCGATAAACTTGGATTCGATCATAACTTGATCGGTCGCCCGATCGAGACGCTCGATGATCTCTTGGATCTTGTTCATGCGCGAGGGGCGCTCGGTGATGACGAGTGCGTTACTGCGCACGTCAACTTGGATGCGGCCACCGGCTGCGGTGTCGACCAAGGGAGCAATGGAGGCCTGAAGATCTTCGGCACGCGCATAGTTGGCGACAAAGACACGGGTATCGACGGGTTCGGTGGTGAGTTCTTCGATGCTCTTAATGCGGATGATGTTACGGTCCTCAACATACGTAAAGCCGAGCGGTTCTAACACGACTTCGAAGGCCTGACGCCAAGTGATATTGCGCAGCTTGATGGAGGTGCGGCCTTGCAGTGTGTCGGGGATGACTAAGTTTAACTCAAATAGGTCGGCGACGTTACGCAGGATGGTGCGCACATCTTCGTCGGGGAAATCGACGGAGATGGTCTCTTCACTGGCCAGCGTAGCCTCACCGGGGGCGGCGGCTTCTTGCCCGGGTATCTCAAGGACAATCTCGGTGTCAGAGGGGAGGCTCTCAGTCACCTCGGGAATCATTGGGGCTTCCAGATCAATACTCGCGCCTTCAATTGGGTTATCGGGAATTTCGATGACCTCGGTCGTCGCATTGGTGGCAGCTGGAGTGGTCGAGGTATCTTCCACCACAATCACATCGGATAGATCGATTTCAACAGGAGCTGCGCTCTCCGCCTGTGCCCAGAGAGCAATCGGTGCAAGAAGCCAGAAGGAATAGAGTGTGTGCTTTTTCATAGGACGTGTGGGTCAGGCGGTTCGATTAATTTGGTTAGTGTCTTATTAAAATGTAGAAAGTTCGCGGTGTGATCACCTAATCGAGTTTAATGGCTCCGGAGCCAGAGCCACTGGCATTTAGACTGATGGTCTCTGAAGCCTCGCCTAGTTTCAGCGTATAGCCATCTCCAGTAATCTCGGTAATCGTAAGGGTGAAAGTTTGGCCTTGTGCCTGTGGGATGCTGACGGGGAAGCTCGTGCCCGGCTTAATCATGTTACCTCCTTTTAGCTGGAGGAAACTTGTGCTGCCGCGCACAATGGTGCCACGTACTTGCTTTGCAAAATTCTGTGCAACCGCACGCAGCACGGATGCATCGTCGTAGTTGACCACGACCTCCTCGACTGGCACTGGCACTGGCACTGGCTCGCCATTACGAACGAGCGCAACGATTGGCTGCTCGAATGCGTAGGGAGTCTCCACGTCTGAGGCACGAGCGAGGAAGTCCTCACCCTTTTCACTCAAATGCAGACGCGCGACATCCAGAACTGTCGCACGACTTTCGGCACTCAACACCAAGTCTTTACGACCAGTCAGTTTGATCTGTGGTGCCGCAACTAAAGACTGAGTCACTAGTAGAGACAGGAGAAAAAAAGGTATGGAATGTAATAATGTCTTCATCGAGTTAGGGGCTAATTTTCTCTGCCAGGACAATGACTCTTAAGCGTGCCTCCAGCATCCCTTGGTTATCTCGGCTATTGGCCTTAGCTAGACCCTACTCGAAAAGCAATTTTAGTAGAATATTTTCCTGATTTAGGGTGTTGATCTCTACTTTTGGAGTAATGTGGATTGCTTTAAACAGCGTTAGTTAATCTTTTAGCACTTCCATGGCTCA
>Ga0209390_10005445_pt1 | contig 18011 bp, 20 predicted proteins | sample BON01_FD_187212 | JGI IMG/M metagenome (GOLD analysis project Ga0209390, IMG submission 187212) | Freshwater microbial communities from Lake Bonney liftoff mats and glacier meltwater in Antarctica - BON-01 (SPAdes) (version 2) | ecosystem: Environmental > Aquatic > Freshwater > Ice > Glacier...
CCAGTCCCGCAAATCGGGCGGAAGCAACAGTGGGGTATCGTGATCAACGAGGACGAATTTGGCTGCCATACGAGAGTCTGACCCGATGTTCTGATGAACGCCAGGTCTAAGTCCGACAGACTGCTAGTCCTCAAAACATCCGGTATCGCCGCTGAACTCACCCGAGCACTCGCCGCCGTGGACGGCATCGACCTCGCCCTGATCTTCGGCTCGATCGCCGCTGGCACCGCCACCAGCCGCAGCGATGCGGACTTGCTCGTCATCGGAAAGACTGGCCTTCGGAAAATCACACCCGCTCTACGCGGCGTGTCCGAATCCCTCGGCCGTGAAATCAATCCCATCTGCCTCACACCGGCAGAATGGCGGGAAAAACGCAAGAAAGGCGACGCCTTCGCCACCCGCGTCTCCGCCGAACCGAAATTCTGGTTGAAAGGAGGTCCTGATGCGCTTGCAGCAATGGAAGACTAACGGCTGGCTCCAAGCCCACCAAACCACACCGGCGCAGATCGCTGATCTGCTCGCCATCGTGGAACGCGATCTTGAAGACTCCATGGGCGAACTCTCGCCAGATTGGCAATTCGGCATTGCCTACAATGCCGCACTCAAGCTCTGCACCATCCTCCTCTACGCCAGCGGCTACCGCCCGGAGAAAAACCTCGCCCACTACCGCACCCTCGCAGCCCTGCCGATCATCCTCGGCAACGAGCGCAAGGACGATGCTGACTACCTCGATACCTGCCGCTCCAAACGCAACACCGCCGAATACGATACCGCTGGCACCGTCAGCGGTTCTGAAGCCGACGAACTGCGTGCTTTCACCAAGGAACTCCGCACAGATGTCATCGCATGGCTCAAAGCAAACCATCCAACACTGATCACCGCTCAGTGATCACCAAGCACCTCTTCATTTCAGCGTCTCAGCTTTTCAGAATTCCAGCTTTTTCCCAAACATGAACCGCATCGAATCCCAGCACACCGAATGGAAGGAGTCGTGGCGCGACGAGTTCCTGCGGGTGATTTGCGGATTCGCCAATGCCGAAGGCGGGCGCTTGGAAATCGGACGCAACGACAAAGGTGAAATCGTCGGCTTGGCGAATGCCCCGAAATTGCTCGAAGATCTTCCTAACAAAGTCCGCGATGTGTTGGGTATCATCATCTTCGTCAATCTCCATCATACCGCCGGCAAAGATTGGCTCTTGATCGAGGTGGACGCCTATCCGAACCCAATAAGCTGCCGTGGTCACTATTTCATGCGCAGCGGCAGCACTACCCAGGAATTGAAAGGGGCAGCACTCGACCGCTTTCTCCTCCGCAGGCAAGGCCGCACATGGGACGGAGTGCCCATGCCAGGTGTGAAACTCGAAGACCTTTCGCCTGCTGCCATCGGTCGCTTTCGTAAACTCGCAGCAAATAGTGGTCGGCTTGAAGCCGCCGACCTTGCCGCCTCCGATGCGGGGCTTATCGAGAAACTCAAGCTCACAGAAGGCAGCTACCTCAAGCGTGCCGCCGTGCTCCTCTTCCATGAAGATCCCGAAAAATTTGTCACTGGAGCCTTCGTGAAAATCGGGTTCTTCCGCTCGGAGACCGATCTCGCTTACCACGATACTCTACATGGGAATTTATTTTCCCAGGTAGCGGGAAGCATCGACCTTATCCGCACTAAATATCTCAAAGCTGCCATCACCTATCAGGGCATTCAACGCATCGAACGCTACCCCGTGCCCTTCGATGCCCTGCGCGAAGCAGTGCTGAATGCCCTCGTGCATCGCGACTACGCCATGCCCTCTCCCGTGCAGATCCGCGTCTATGAGGATAAGCTGAAAATCTGGAACCCCATCGTCATGCCGGAGGGCTGGACCTTGGAAACTCTGCGTAGTGAGCACTCCTCCGCACCCTATAATCCAGTCATCGCCAATACCTTCTTCCGCGCCGGTGAGATCGAAGCATGGGGGCGCGGCATTCAGCGCATCTTCGAAGCCTGCCGCGCCGCATCCACCCCTGAGCCACAACTCCGAGTCTCCGGCCACGACCTCTGGCTAGAATTTCCATTCTCTCCTGAATATCTCAAAGCCATCTCCATCCCCGAAGTCACAGGCGAAGTCACCCCGGAAGTCATTCCGGAAGTCACCCCGGAAGTCACAGGTGAAGTCACAGGTGAAGTCACAGGTGAAGTTTGGAGACTTCTCGAAATCTTCGAAGCAGTTCCTCTTGGTCGCGTAGAGGCTCAAAGAATTCTCCAACTCCAAAGTCAGGCCAATTTTCGCGACCGGTATCTTTCACCCGCGCTTGAAGCCGGACTGATCGAGCGCACCCTCCCCGAAAAACCCAACAGCCGCCTCCAAAAATATCGCCTTACGGAAAAAGGCCGCACCTGGCTTTCCCGGAAACATCTCTGATTCCCAATCCACTTCATTTCAGCTTCTCAGAATTTCAGCTTCTTTCCCGAAAATGTCAGACTCTCCCGCAAATCTCCCATCCGATACCAGCTACCGGCATCTCCTCGGGCGCATCTCCGCGTCATACACCACGGGGCAGCTCCGCGTCGCTCAGGCCGTCAATTCCGTCATCACCGAGACCTATTGGCAGATCGGCCGAGACATCGTGGAGTTCGAGCAGGAGGGGAAAACCCGCGCCGAGTATGGAAAGGGATTAATCGTCAATCTTGCCCGGGATCTCACCCTGCGGCACGGGAAGGGATTCAGCCGCAGCAACGTCAAGTCAATGCGGGCGTTCTACCTCGCCTACCCAAAAAGCCAGACGCCGTCTGGCCTTTTGACGTGGTCTCACTACGTGGAGCTGCTCTCGCTCGATGACGAGTTGGAACGCAGCTTTTACGAAAGGCAGGCCATCACAGAAAAATGGAGCGTTAAGGAGCTGAAGCGGCAAAAAAAAACCTCGCTCTTCCTCCGCTTGGCGGCTGGCAAGGACAAGGACGGTATTCTAGCCTTGGCACGGGAGGGGCAGACGGTAACCGAGCCGGCGGATTTGCTCCGTGATCCCTACGTCTTTGAATTTCTGAAAATACCCGAGCCCTACCGCCCATCGGAGACGGATCTGGAGAGCCTGCTCTGCGATCACCTCCAGCCATTCCTTCTGGAGCTGGGGAAGGGCTTTGCCTTCATCGGGCGGCAGTATCGCATCACGCTGGACAATACGCATTTCCGTGTGGATCTGGTGTTTTACCACCGCATCCTCCGCTGTTTTGTCCTCATTGATCTAAAGATGGAAAAAGTCGAACACCACGACATCGGCCAGATGAACATGTATCTCGGCTACTTCGCCGCCGAGGAAAACACCGAAGGGGACAACCCGCCCATCGGCATCATCCTTTCGCGGAACAAGGACGAACTCCTGGTCGAATACGCCACCTACCGCATGGATAGTCAGCTCTTCGTCCAGAAATATCAACTCTACCTCCCCGACCGCGAAGAACTCCGCCGCGAGCTAGAACTCACCCTACAAGCCGCCGAAAATGGCGATACCAAAGAAAACTGACCTCATGCCTGATCTCCGCGATTCCATCCAATCCGCTCTCCAAGCTTTCACAGTAGCCCCGCTCCGCGATGCCGCTACAGCCCTTCTCGGCACCTTGGGTTATCAGAGCGAACGGACTCTTGTCCTCGAAGGTTCCAAGCCGCAGGCATTTCTCGATCTCGTATCATCGCAAGGCGACGCCGCGAACTTCGACAAAACCAAAGCCCTTTTCTCCGACTGGAAATCCGCCGACATTCTCTTCCAAATCACCGATGACGACCTCGCAGCAACGTCCTCCCTGTTCAAGGAAACCGACATCAAAGCCAGCCTACTCCGCTCCTACCTCTTCCTATCCATCGAGCTGACCGACACGAACTACGCTCGGGGCAAGGTCACCGCCATCGCCCGCCAGATCAACCGTGTATTCCCAATGCCAGTGATGGTTCTCATCAAGCATGGCAAAGCGCTCTCCATCGCCGTCATTAACCGCCGCCAGAACAAGATCCACGCGGACAAGGACGTGCTGGAAAAAGTCACCCTCATCCGCGACATTGCCCTCACCAACACCCATCGCGGCCACCTCGACATCCTCCAGTCCTTTGCCTTCTCCGAGCTGGAGCACCCGAAGAAGCTCCCCATCCGCGACTTCGACACTCTGCACGCCGCTTGGGAGCAAATCTTCAACATCGAGCTACTCAACGAGCGCTTTTACAAAGAACTCTCCAACTGGTATTTCTGGGCGCTCCCGCAGGTCGAGTTTCCAGATGATCTTTCTCCTGATGCTAGCTTTGCCAAAGAGGAGGATCGCCGCAAAAATGCTGACAAGCGCCGCGCCACTGGTCTCATCCGCCTGCTCACCCGGCTCATCTTCTGCTGGTTCCTCAAGGAAAAGGACGGCCTCGTCCCCGAGAAACTCTTCCACCCCACAGATCTCGCCAAGCTCCTCAAGGGTGGCGCGGACAATCCTGTCTGGGATCCTGAATCCGAGACCAGTTCCACCTACTACCAGGCCATCCTGCAGAACCTTTTCTTCGCCACCCTCAACCAGCGCATGGGCAAGGACGGCAAGGGCAATCCCTATCGCGCCTTCGCCAAGGATGAAGGTTTCCACAAAAACAAGGCCACCTACGACGTCAACAACCTCTACCGCTACGAAAAGCTCTTCGCGGTTTCGGAAGAGGAAGCCCTCGCCCTCTTCGCCGACATCCCCTTCCTCAATGGAGGCCTCTTCGAGTGCCTCGACCGCACCGAGGAGGACACGGAAAAGAAACGCTACCTCGACGGCTTTTCCCGCAACTCAAAAAAGCGCCCGACCGTCCCTGACCGCCTCTTCTTCGATGGAGGGGAAACCGCTGACCTCTCCGCCGCCTATGGCGACAAGAAGCGCAAGAGCGAATCCGTCACCGGCCTCATCCACATCCTGAACCGCTACAAGTTCACCATCGTCGAGAACACTCCCATCGAGCAGGAAATCGCCCTCGATCCCGAGCTCCTCGGCAAAGTCTTCGAGAACCTGCTCGCCTCGTACAACGAGGAAACCAAGACCACCGCCCGCAAGCAGACCGGCTCCTTCTACACCCCGCGCCCCATCGTGGACTACATGGTGGACGAGTCCCTCAAGGCACACCTCAGCAGCGCTCTGGTGGAAAAGGCCGGCATGAAAGATCCCGACGCCAAGGCCGGACTCGATCTTCTCTTTGCTTATACCGAGAAAGAACACGCCTTCACCTCCGCTGAAGTCTCCACCCTCATCGCCGCCATCGACGCGGTGAAAATCCTAGACCCCGCCTGCGGCTCCGGCGCCTTCCCCATGGGTGTCCTCCACAAGCTCGTCTATCTCCTCACCAAGCTAGATCCCGACAATGAACGTTGGAAGCAGACCCAGCTCGCCAAGCTCGACTCCGCCCCCATGCGCGAGCAACTCGAAGCCGCCTTCTCCGACAACGCCGACGACTACGGCCGCAAGCTCTACCTCATCGAAAACTGCCTCTACGGCGTGGACATCCAGGCCATCGCCATCCAGATCACCAAACTCCGCTTCTTCATCTCCCTCGTCTGCGACCAGAAGACCAACCGCAACAAAAAGGACAACCACGGCATCCGCCCGCTGCCCAATCTGGAAACCAAGTTCGTCGCTGCCGACACCCTCATCGGCCTGCCAATTCCCGAGCCGGATCTTTTCGTCAAAGCGCTGATCGAACCCATCGAAAAAGAAATTGAAGCTGCTTACCACAGCCACTTTTCCATCCAGCGGCGCGACCAAAAGCTCGCTCTCCAGAAGAAGATCAAATCCCTGCGCCAGAAGCTGGCGGATACGCTCGTCAATGAGTTGGGAGCAAAGAAGAACTCCGAGATTACAAAAAAGGCCCAACACGTCGCCGATTGGGATCCCTTCGACCCGCAAATCTCCGCCGACTTCTTCGACCCGCATTGGATGTTCGGTCGGGCTCTTACTGACGGATTTGATGTCGTGATTCAAAATCCGCCATACATCTCACACGAAAAACTTTCCGCTCCGACCAAAGCCGCCGTCACCAAGTATGACTGCTGGGAGCCATTCGCTGACATTTATTGCTATTTCATTGAAAGGGCTATGCAGCTTCTGCGATCAGGCGGCGTTTCTTGCTCCATCACATCCAATTCCTTTCTTCGCGCAGACTATGGCGGCCCCTTGAGGAATGTTGTTTCCAAAACTTCCACGGTTCACTCGTTGGTCAGCATCGACAAGTCTCAAGTCTTTACGAACGCCATCGTGAACGTAGCGATTCTTCTGTTCTCAAAAGATCCGAATCATGATCAAGCAGCGGCGCATTGCGGTTGCAGGTCCTCCTGGGAATCGGGATCTTTTGAAGAGCACATATTTGCTCACTCGTTTGAATGCGCCAACTCCTCACTACTCCGCAGAGTATGGTCGCTCTCCACAAAAGCAGAACTGGAATTACTCCGAAAAATTGAATCAAGTCAGAAGTCCCTGGCGCAGCGCAACGCGAAGATTCGTCTCGGCTTGGCCACGGGAAGCAACAATGCGTTTCTAATTAAACGTGAGGAGAAAGACCAGTTTGTCCATTTGGATGCAAAGAATGAAGAGATTCTGAAGCCGGTCATTCGAGGAAGAGATGTGAATCGCTACGGACTAGCGGCGATTGACCAGTTCTTAATTCTTTCGAAGAACGGGGTAAATCTGCCACGAGACTTTCCGCTGCTTGCTGATCATCTGGAATCCTTCGGTGACAAATTTCTCTCACGCGGCGCCCAGGGCGAGAATTGGTGGAATCTTCGCGCCTGTTCATTTTACGAGGACTTCGAGTTAGATCGAGTTGTTTGGATTGAGATGACGAACAGTCCGCGCTTCGCAGTCTGTCCTGCGGGCGTCTACATGCTAAACACAGCGTATTTTCTACTGCCTCCTCGGGAATGGCGCGCCTACGCGCTGGTCGCCTTACTCAACTCTTCCGTCTCAGCCTACTTTATGAAGCACTCGGCGCAGACCAGCGGAATGGGAGTGACCCGATGGTTCAAAGAGCACGTTTCTCAGATTCCTATTCCTACGGCTGCAAACCCTGCTGAAGACATTCTGTTTGCGCTTGGATGGTTGCGCTCAAAGCATGCGGACGCGGAGTCGGCTTTCCTCGAAGACCTCATCGACGCCTGCGTGATGGAGTGTTACTTCCGCGAGCACATGGCGGAGCGGGACCTGCTCTTTCACGACACACTAGTGCCCCACCTCGCCGCTTACGCCCCCGAGGCCAGCGAAGCGAAGCAGCGGGACTTCCTCACCCACCTTCACCAAACTCTCAACGCCCCCAGCCACCCCATCCGCAAGCGGCTCGACCGCATTTCCACCGCCAGCCCCGATCTCCTCGCCGTGATCAAGCAGGAGGGGAAGGTGTAAGAGTGAAAGACGAAATGAAGCCATGAAGAAACCAAGCTCCAACGACCCCACGGTCTATGACCGGGTGCATGTCATCCTAAGCTCTGCCCAAACCCACGCCGCCCGCTCCGTGAACACCGCGCAAGTGGTGGCCAACTGGCTGATAGGGCGCGAGATCGTGGAGGAGCAGCAGCAGGGAGCCAAGCGAGCCGGATATGCGGAGAATGTGATTCCAGACCTTGCCGCCTTGTTAAAGAAGAAGGGACGGAAGGGCTACGGTGAGGTGACGCTCTATTTGTGCCGACAGTTTTACTCCAGCTATCCAGAGCTGCCCGGAGCTCCGATTCTTTACGCACTGCGTAAAGAATCGGAGCCAGGGAAAAATCCCTCAATTAGTTACGCAGTGCGTAACCAATTCGCAGACGCGCTAATCCTTATTCCTCAAGTGATCGAGGCTACCCGTTCGTCCGAGTGGCAGCCCGGCCTACTCCACCACAGCCTTTCATGGACGCACTACCGGGCATTGATGCGTGTTTCAAATCCGCCTGCCCGCGCGTTTTACGAGATCGAGGCCACTCAGCAAAACTGGAACGCCCGCGAGACGGAGCGGCAAATCCAAAGCCTGCTTTTCGAGCGTCTGGCAAAAAGCCGCGACAAGAAAGGCGTAATGGCCTTGGCCACCAAAGGGCAAGTCGTGCAGACCCCGGCAGATGTCTTCAAAGACCCGGTGGTGATCGAGTTTCTCGGCCTCCCGGAGAGTCACCGGCTGGTGGAAACCAAGCTGGAAGAGGCGCTCATCTCCAATTTGCAGGAATTCCTGTTGGAGCTGGGAAAGGGCTTTGCCTTCATGGCCCGGCAGGAGCGCCTGACGTTGGAGGGAGATCATTTTTACGTCGATCTGGTTTTTTACCATGCCGTGCTGAAATGCCATGTCTTGGTCGATCTGAAGGTGCGCAAGCTCAGCCATCAAGACCTCGGCCAGATGCAGCTTTATGTGAATTACTACGACCGTGAGCGCTGCACCGAAGGCGACAATCCGACGCTTGGTCTGATCCTCTGCACAGATCAAAACGAGACCGCCGTGAAATACACCCTCGGCACCGGTCAGCAGAAGATCTTCGCCAGCCGATACCAGTTCCACCTACCCACGGAAGCAGATCTTGCAGCAGAGATCCGCCGCGAATTGGAAGAGTTCCAGCCAGCCACCACCGGAGAATCCAAAACCAAAAAGAAATAGTCCAATGTGTGATCTCTTTCACGATACCCTTGCGCCCCAACTAGCCGCCTACTCCCCCGAGGCCAGCGAAGCGCAGCAGCGCGACTTCCTCCCGCACCAGAATCAAACCCTACACCGACCCTCTACATTTAATACTGCAACGATTAATCCTACCACAGCACAATGACCCCGAAAGACCTCAAATCCCAGATCGCCCTCGGCGAGGACAGCAAGCGCCAATTCAAAGCGGATGTGCGCAACGCGGAGTCCTTGGCGGCGGAGATGGCGGCGTTTGCCAATTCGGAGGGAGGAACGATTTTGATTGGTGTCGCCGATGACGGCACGACGCCGGGTCTGAACACTGCCGCCGTTTCCCGCATCAACCAACTCATCAGCAACGCGGCCAGCCAGCTCGTGCGCAGTCCCTTGGCGGTGCAAACCGAGAACGTGCCGATGGCAAAAGGTCGCGTCGTGATCGTGCTGAATGTGCCCAAGGGAATCGACAAACCCTATTTTGATAAAAACGGCGTAATCTGGCTAAAAACGGGAGCCGACAAGCGCCGCGTGAATTCCAAGGAGGAGTTGCGCCGCTTGTTCCAGTTCACGAACCAGTTTCACGCCGATGAACTTCCGACCCAAGCCGGGAGCGACAAGCTCGACAAACTCCGTTTCCGCGATTTCCTCCGCGATGTTCACAAGCGGGATTTCCCCGACGCAGAGGAAGAGCGCCTCCGCCTCCTCCAAAATATGAACCTCGCCACCAACGATGGTTTCCTCAATCTGGCGGGCGTCCTCCTATTTGCCGAGCGTCCGGAGTGGATCAAACCGCAGTTCGTCGTCAAAACGATCCGCTATCCCGGAAATACGATCCACGTCAGCGAATACCTCGACACCGAGGACTTCGAAGGGCCGCTGCAAAAAATCTTCGACGGTGCCCTCGCCTTCATCATGCGCAACCTGCGCAAGATGCAGGCGGGCCGCGGAGTCAATGCACCCGGCCAAGCGGAGATCCCGGAAAGCGTCTTCGAGGAATTGTTGGTCAACGCCCTGATGCACCGCGACTATCTGGTGAACGCGCCGATCCGGATTTTCATCTTCGACAATCGCATCGAAATCATCAGCCCCGGCCACCTGCCCAACAATCTGACCGTGGAGAAAATCCGCGCCGGGAACTCCAACATCCGCAATCCGATTCTGGTCTCCTATGTCGCCAAAGGCCTGTTGCCTTATCACGGCCTGGGATCGGGCATCAAGCGCGCCCTCGATCAATGGCCGCAAATCGAGTTTATCGACGACCATGACGGCTGCCTTTTCACCGCCGTGGTGACCCGAAAACCCGCTGAAGAACTGGATTTGGTGGAGGAAGACGACCCTAGAAATGCACCCAAAAGCGGAAATGAACCTACAAACGCGGGAAATGAACCTATAAACGTGGGAAATAAACCTATAAACGTGGGAAATAAACCTATAAATGTCCCTAAAAATGCAATTGACCCAATAAATGACCCTAGAAACGCCCCTGAGTTCCAGATTCTCGAAATTTTAGGTTCAAATCCGACCATTTCCTACGACGAGCTAGCGGAACAGATGCAAAAAGGCCGTAGCACCATCATGCGTTACATCGCTGGTCTGAAAGCCTCAGGTCGTCTCAAACGCATCGGACCCAAAAAAGGAGGCCACTGGGAGGTCAGCCAAGGCGAATACTCGCGCAAAACCGAACCATGAGCGACGACCCCATCCAACACTGGCTGATCCGCAGCCCCTACCAGCATCAGACCTGAGACGACGTGCTCTTGCGCAACCGCTTCCGCCTGCAAGGCATCCGCAATGCCGAGGCCGCCCGCAACATCGGACGCATGAAGCCCGGCGACATCACGCTCTTTTACAACAACGTAGGTCAATGCGCCGTCCATGGCCTCCTCGAAATCTCCACCAAGCCCTATACCGGCCCCACCGCCAACGAATCGCGCTGGACCGCCATCGATGCAATTCCAATCAAAACCTTCGATCCGCCCGTCACCCTCGAAGCTTTTAAATCCATTCCGGCTCTCGAAAACTGCCCGCTGCTTACACGCCCCCGACTTTCCGTCGCCGAAATCAGCCAAGAGCATTTTCATACCGCGATTGGTCTCGCAGAATAAGCCCTATCGATTGCGTATTATGAACGAATCAAACTCCGACCAGACATAAATATGGCGAGGCGGCTCCATGCATCTGAAAGCCATAACAGACGTGAGCTGCATGTTCCCGGGAAATTCAGTTCAGAAGTTCCTGCAAGCGGCATTGGCGGACAATTCTGTCTCGAAGTCATCCATTTCGGCAGGTTTCCAGCCGAATGACTCGGCAAGCTTGCGAGCACTGATTTCATTGCGACCGCCGCTGGGATCACTCCATTCCTCGCAGTGTTGGTGAGTCCAGCGGACCAGATCCCATTTGTTTTTGGTTCCGAATCGCTCCCAGACTTGTTCCAGCAAACGCAGTTCCGAGCCTGACAGAGCATCGTATTTTTCAATAGCACCTGTCGTTGCCAGCATGTGGTTTGCCCGATCCGTGATCAGTTGCTCCCAAGGACTATCCCCATCGCGGGTGCCATCATTGATGAGATCGAGCACTTCGCTGGTCACCGGCCCATGTTTTAGTGAGTAAAAAGTGCCCCCCACCACAGGAATTCTCCTCTTCTCAAGTGAAAGCCTGTCGGTCAGGTAAATCAGTTTAACAAGCCTGAGGATCTCGATTTCATCCCCTGCGCGGGTGATAAAAAAGTGAGCCACTTGGGCTGCCTTGGTGATGTCGAACAAGGTTTTCATAAACTCAATAAATCAGCTATTTATATCCTCGATGGTCGCCTAGCCAAAGAAAAAATACGGGGCGCGGCTGTGAACCGCGCCCTAATGCACCTTCCTCATGGAGTGGATGTAACAAAACCAAGCTAGCTCGGTGCTTGCTTGGTGCAAGCACAAATTCTTATGCTCCAAAGCAATGAACCCAAAATACTGGCTCATCAAATTCGCCCCCTTCCGGACTTCCTGGGCGGAGATCATCGCACGTGGCGTGTTCACCCCCCGTGGTATCCGGAACCCACAGGCCAGAAAAAACCTGAAAGCGATGCAGTTGGGAGATCGCGTTTTTTTCTTCCAGAGCCAGAAGGATCAGGCCGTCCATGGCCTCATGGAGGTGTCACGCACAGCTTATCCCGATCCCACCAGCGCCGATCCCGCGTGGGTGACCTGTGACTTCCGTCCGCTCCGCACATTTGCCGCGCCGGTCACCCTTTCGGCAATCCGAACAGGCCAACAGTTCACCAAATCATTCCTACTCCGCCAGCCTAGGCTTTCGGTAATGCCTTTGCTCACAGATGAAGCGGAATGGATCAACAATCAAACCGCCTGAAATCAAACCATGCCTCGCGAATTCAGAACACCCGAAAGCTACCAAGCAGAAAAGATCACCCGTCCCATGTTGGCTTCCTTTTTGGAGGAGCGTTGATTCACTGGCGTCGATGACCAACGCAGACGCTACGGGAATAACGAATCGCAGACCATCCATGCCGTGGATCAGTCCGGGCGTGATGTTTCCATGCGGGTGAAATTGTGCTGGCGTCGCGGCAGGGAAGGAAAAGCAGAGACCTATTCAGCCACCCAACTGATGGCGAACGTAAAGAAGGGCGCTTGGGAGGAATCCCTCAAGGCTTATGCAGAAAAACAGCAAGGTGAGGGCATTGCCCATTTCCTGATCCCTCAGCGCGATGGAAACCGCATCGTCCATGCCGCCTTGATCGAGATTGGATCGCTTGTCGGGATCTGGATGGGACAGCGCGAGGAGAGCGAGAGACTCATCAGCGAGGGAGCTAGGGCAAGCGCAAGAAGAACCATGCGGAGAACGGCGGAAGCCCGACCCTATGGCTTCAAGATGACATTGCTCCAACGGTTCCCGAAAACCTCTGGCAGCATACCGGTGTTGTCGACCTGATGAAGTTGCCCATAACGGTAGCCACTGAATCCAAGGACGACACTCTCGATGATCTGATCGGTTTTGACCCCGAACTGATCGGCAAAGATGAAGCGGAGCGAATCCAAAAAATGACCTCGGGGGTTAAGTGTGATCCAGCAGGGAGACGCGCCGTCCTTAAACGAAGCGGCCTAGTCTGCGAAAATCCGGGGTGCGGGGCAACGCGTGATTACCCCGGCTTCCTCGACGTTCATCATATCCTAGGCGCAGCGAACAGCGACCGCCTATGGACGTGCGTAGCCCTTTGCCCAAACTGCCACCGCGAAGCACACGCGTCCCCCGACCGTGAAAAAATGAATCTCCGATTGCTTGATTACGCCCATCAATTTTCCCCAACGCCAAACGCCAAATGACGACATCCAACCAACCTTCCGACAAAGACGACGTTTCAACCGCCCTTGGACTGCTTCGTGACTCATTGGCAGAAGAGGAACTGCGTATCCGCAACGAGGGTGCCAAGGCCATGCAAGGCGGTGAGTATGATACCGCCACCTCAGTCATCGAGTTCGCCAAACGCTTGCTGACCTTCCAAAAGAAAGTCGAGTCCCTCGTTTCCGAATGGGACGAACTGGAGGATCTGCGCGATACCGCCAGCCCTGCGGTGCAGGAAATCGTCAGCAAGCGCTTCTTCGGTAAGGAAGGGCGGGGAAATTTATTAAGAATCGGATTCATCGACGCACTGCTCGGCATGTGGGTAGCCGGTCAGATGGGCCTCCCGGAACTTTTCACCATCAATGTCGGCGGCACCAGCTTTCCCATCATCTGGTCCATCCTCGGCAGCGCGATCCTCGTCGCGGTGCTGGGCCTGATCGGACGGGTCGGGAAGAAGAACCGAATCCCAGGCCGTTCATCTGGCAGGCCGATTGGTGCGGCCCGCAGGAGGCAGGGTGGGAGGCAGGGTACGCGATCCGCTTACGCAGGTTGGTGATTTCGCGGAGTTGACCGCACGGAATCCCCGGGAGATCATCACTCAAATCATTTTTCAACCTTATGCATAAGACAATCCAAGACACCCCGGTTCCGGCCCTCGGATTCGGAACCTACGAACTCAAGGGTGACGAGTGCCGTCGCGCGGTAATAAGCGCCCTCGAGACCGGCTACCGTCACATCGACACCGCCCGCGCTTATGGCAACGAGGACGAGGTCGGCGTGGCCATCCTTGAGTCCGACGTGCCGCGCGAAGAGATTTTTCTGACTTCCAAGGTGTGGTTCGAGGATCTCGGCTACGACACGCTGATGCGCGAGATCGACGCCAGTCTGCGCGCCCTGCGCACCGACTTTCTCGACCTCTCCCTGGTTCACTGGCCGACCGAGGAGGTGCCCCTGGAGGAGACTTTCCGCGCCCTGACCCGGCTGCGGGAGGAAAAAGTGATCCGCCATTTCGGGGTCAGCAATTTCACGCCCAAGTGGCTCGAGCGCGCACTGAAGCTCGGCGAAATTTTCTGCAACCAGATCGAATACCACCCGCTGCTCCGTCAGCCCCGACTCCACCAGATGGCGCTCGAGCACGACCTGCTCCTCACCGCCTACGCACCGCTCGCCCAAGGAGCATTGCACGACAACGAGGTCCTTCAGGCGATCGCCGGGCGCCACGAGGTGACGTCCGAACAGGTCGCGCTGGCATGGCTGCTCGAACAGCCAAACGTCGCAGCGATCCCGCGTTCGGGCAATCCCGAACACATCCGCTCGAACTTCCGGGCCCTGGAGATTCGTCTCGATGATGAGGACCGTCGTCGGATCAACGAACTGCCGGGCGATTGTCGGCAGATCGATCCGGCGTTCGCCCCTGCGTGGGACGAGTAATTTTCCAACCCCACTCAATTATGAATACAATAACCAGAAAAGCCGAAGCCAACTGGAAGGGCAACTTGGACAGCGGTCACGGTCTCCTTTCCACAGAGAGCCGGGTCCTCACCGAAAGTAAGTTCTCCTTCAAGCAACGGGTCGAGGGCGAAGGCTAAGACACCAACCCCGAAGAGCTGATCGCGGCGTCGGCAGCGTCCTGCTTCGCGATGGCGCTGAGCAAGACCCTGCAAGACGAGGGCAAGGTTGCCGGGAAGTTGCGGGTGCGTGCCGAGGTGTCGCTTTGTCTCGATGATGGCCCGAAGCCCACCGAAATGACCTTGCATATCGATAGTGGTGTCCTCCGTGGTTTCGTGGATCAGATCAAGCCCAAACCGCAAGCAAGTGAGCAGTTTCACAAGAACAGCAGCTACCGGGATCTTTGAAATTTCAACTCCTCGCGACAACCCCGAAATCAGTCCGGACTCAAACTTCGTCATCAAAGAAGATATTCGCTTTGAAATTGTCCTCGTCCTCAAGATTTCCGCCGAGGGCGCCAGCCAGCGTCCCGAGTGTCGATACGAAAGCCGCGAATCTCGCTCTTGCCCACACATCCAGAGTCTCACCGGACCAACCCTCCACCACTTCCCTCGGCAGGATGCTCGAAAGACACCAGCAACTCGCGAAAAGCAGGATCCACAGCGAGACCATCCCGATCCAGAGGCAGAAAACCATCACCAGCTTGCTCCGTGCGACTTGCTCGTTCACGCCCAAGCCCCCGGTCAGCTCACCGAGATTCTGCCCACGGTAAAGATACCACATCGAGCCCAGTATCGAGAAGAACGCTCCCGCAACAAGGAGGCCGGATCCCGCCCCGACACCCAACTCCCACACCTCCGCACCGAGAAAGGACAGCAGGGATGTCACGAAAGCCGCCGCCGTGAGCCTGCCGAACCGAAAAGGCTGCCACCAGGGCCGATAGCCCAAAACGTCATGCACCATGCCACGCGCATCCGCCGTCAGCGTTCCAAAATAAAAGTGCACGCGGTTCCAGTTACTCCGCCTTTCCTCCAGCCGCGCGTCTCCGATGTCCTCCAGCCGCCTCCGGACCTGCTCACACTCCGCTTCCGTGAACTGCCCGTCGTCCAGATCGCGATCCAGACCCAGCATGCTTCCCAGGAGGTAGCGCAAGATCCCGGTGAGCCTGTCCCCTCCCATCTCCCCGTCATCTGGCTTCCAGACAGAGAAAACGCCACACTCAAGTGCGGACGAAGGCGCGGCCTCAAGCTCCACGACCCGCCTTCCGAGAAGCTCCGCACCAGTCCCTACCATCGCGATATCCCAGCCGTTCCTCACTTTTTCCCGGACCCCGATTTCCAAAAGCTCCAACGGATCTACTTGCGCACCACGCCCGGGAGTCCGCCGCCGGGTGACTTCCCCGCGCCAGTCGTAGTCAGGGAATACCCGATTCATTTCTTCACGGAATGTCACCGACACCCGCTCCACCAACTCCCTGACCCGTCCGTCATGCTGTCGCTCTCCCTCGCAGATCACCCATCCAAGATCGATCCGGCTCTTCTCTCGTGACATTCGCAAGCCTCGCACAAACGCTTCCCTGTGTCCACACTGCGTCCCGTCCCCTCACCGACCTGTCCGCCGGGGCCTCACCACCGCAGCGACACGATCCCGGCGATGGCTCCGTAGAGCAGCATCGGCAGGAAAGTCTTCCGGAGAATGGCGCCTTCCTGGTTTTACACCAACATCATCGCACCAACCACCATCTCGAAATAGCCCAACAGAAGAAAATAAAGCAACAGCGCGGCAAGTGGCAACGCCCGGTTCGAGGACATGCCATCCTTCTTCGTCGTCCGATAGACCAGGAGACCGATCAGAAGCGCCGCGAGAATGAAGGCGAGCATGCTCATCGGGTAGTGTTCATCGATTATTGTTCATCAGCTTCTTCTCCAAGCTGACCTGCCGATCGTCTCTGCGAGTGGATGATCGATGTCGCCCGTGTGCTGGCAGTTCAGATCGATTTATAACGCACCCGCTTGCCGTCTTTTGCGATGGGGCGGTCATCGACGGGGCGTTGTTTAGGAACATTCGTGGAAACCCGCCGCGGCCGGTCTGCCGGGTGGCTGCCCGGCCTTTCCTCAGCTTCGTTGACGCCGAGCTCACGTCCGTCGAGTTTCATGCCGTGGAGAGTTTCGATTGCTTTCTCGCCTGCCTCCCGGCTATCGAGGGTGATAAAGGCGAATCCGCGCGGGTTTCCCGTATTAAAATCAGTGGGACGGCGATAGTCGACGATGGTGCCGACTTCGGACAGGACTTCGGATAATTTTTGCTCGGTGGTGTCGTAGGAAAGGTTGCCGATAAATAATTTCATAATTTGTTCTTTTTGGTTTCGTGGGAGCCGCGTTTTACGGGCACGTCGCTTTCACTCGAAACGACCAAATCAACATCAACCGCACAGCGAACAATCCGTGCCCGTCTTCCGGGCCTGTGTGGGAAGAGCCGAACACAATTCGAGCACCAGTCCAAGCCTCCGTTTCAGCGGGGCCGTCATGGCGCGACCGTGCAAAGCATTTTTCTACAAATCGGCAAGCCGGTGTTGATGTTGTGATTCGTCGCTGTCAGCCGCTCCTCAAGGCGACATGGCCGGGTCACGGTCATAGAGGTCCGGGAAAAAACCTACCTGGGCAAGACGGGGGCTGCTGCGGCGGCGGCGCTTCCACTCGCAGGATTTGCGCAGGCCGGCGGGAGCGACGAGATTAAAATTGCCACGATTGGTTGTGGCGGCCGGGGCCGGGGTGCCACCGCCCAGAGCCTTTCCGTTCCTGGAACGAAGCTGGTTGCGGTAGCTGATGCTTTCCGCGATTCCGCTGAAAGCGCGGTGACGGCCTTCAAGAACCAGTTCAAGGACCAGGTTGATGTTCCTCCCGAGCGGATTTTTGATGGTTTTGATGGTTATCGTTCCGCCATCGATGCCGCTGATGTCGTGCTTTTGACGAGTACCCCTGGGTTCCGTCCCGAGCACTTAGAGTATGCGGTCGAGCAAGGCAAGCACGTCTTCATGGAGAAACCGGTCGCGACCGATGCTCCCGGGATTCGCCGGGTCCTGGAAGCGGCCAAGCAGACCGATGCCAAGAATCTCAAGGTGGTTTGTGGTCTCCAGCGTCACTACCAGAACAGCTACATTGAGACCCTTCAGCAGATTCAAAATGGTATCATTGGCGAGATCACTCACGGCCAGGTTTACTGGAACAGTGCCGGAGTGTGGACCCGCAAGCGTGTCCCCGGTATGACCGAGATGGAATACCAGATGCGCAATTGGTATTATTTTACCTGGCTTTGCGGTGACCACATCGTGGAACAGCATGTGCACAACATTGACGTGATGAACTGGTTCAAAGGTGGACCTCCGGTGAAAGCCCAGGGGATGGGTGGGCGACAGGTGCGGATCGGGCCGGAAACGGGCGAGATTTTCGACCACCACTATGTCGAATACACCTACGCCGATGGCTCGATTTTGAATTCCCAGTGCCGCCATCAGCCCGGAACAATGAACCGGGTGACCGAGATCATCGGCGGGCAGAACGGCAAGGCCTTTCCGGGTCGGATTGTTGATGCCGAGGGCAAGACGATCTGGCGTTTCAAAGG